>Ga0315298_1003718_pt1 | contig 23815 bp, 13 predicted proteins | sample WHS_1_MG_FD_203077 | JGI IMG/M metagenome (GOLD analysis project Ga0315298, IMG submission 203077) | Extremophilic microbial mat communities from Washburn Hot Springs, YNP, Wyoming, USA - WHS_1_MG | ecosystem: Environmental > Aquatic > Thermal springs > Hot (42-90C) | place: USA: Wyoming...
TCACTTCGTTTCAGCGGGGTTAAACCGGATTCCTGCACGTAAGAGCAACCAACTCAGCATCAGGTTGCTTAAAATTCCTGATGCGTAATCCGTGATAAATCGTTTTAGGCCTTCAAACTGGCGACAAAAAGAAGCAGATCATACCATCCCTTCCAGCACAGTAACTTCTCCGGAAGCAACCCTCCCAAGGGCGTCCACTGCTTTCATAGAGTATTTGTGCGGTTCTCTGTCCTGAAGGGATTCTTCATAAATGAACGGATCATTCGTTATCTGCGGAGCAAAGGGTATTCCAGCAACTTTTTGCCCATCCCGCCAGAGTTCATACGAAGTGATGGGCGCATCACCGGCATAGGCTGTATGCCACTTCGCACGCACCAGCCTTTTCCCGTCCCTGTTTTCCTGTTCCACCGAGAAGGCTGAAGGCGGGGTAAGCCCGTTGTATTCCATCTGAAAGTAATTGGTCTTCCCGTCTTTTACCCTGGCAGTCATTTTTTCAATTTCAATCCGGTCTGACTCTGACAATCCATCCGGAGCAATCTGGGCAGAAGCCATATTCTGCTCAATCTGGCATTCTTCGGGGTTGTTGCTGATTTGTCCTATTCCGATGATGGCAGTATGAACACCCGGTGTGGTAAGAGCGTATCGAATCAGCGATGTGGGGTTCAGATCCCGATTGCGGGCAAACCGAACCACCTCATGCGGGCCTTGTGTCCAATGGGCAGGCTTGGTGTACATGGCTCCGTCGGCAAAAACCTTCATGGCAATGATTCCAATATTTTTTGCTCTTGCTACCGGTATAACATTGTATTGCATGTTGAACATCAGCTTGTCGTTGGGATTGATGGCTACCAGCATGGCATCCAGCAGATTCTCCCTGTCGCGCCGGATCATTTCCATCATCACCGCCGGATTATAATGCCCCGAGAAACCAATATGGCGGATCAGTTTTTCTTCTTTCGGATTGAGTCCTGTACGATTGGTTCCATCACGAAAGTCCCGCAAAACAGCCAGAGCACCAATGCGTTCAGCTTTCGGGTCAGGGTCATCATATCCCGTATACAAAGCATCTACTTCCTGAATGGAAGTTAAGCTGTGGATAAGAACCATATCCAGATAGGCATCGGGAGGGTAATACCCTTTCCCGTCACCGAAGATCTGAGTGAGCGACCGCCGGATATCATCTGCTGTATGAGAACCTGGTGTACCGTTTGTCCAGTTGCTTACCCCCTCAACATTGTCTTCTCCTTTTCCCCACCGCAGATGGGTTTTGGTAGTGAGGAAAATGGAACGGCGCGCCTTTTCGCTGTAATTGTAAAGACCCGGCACCAGCCCCAGAATGCGGAAGGCTTCTCCGTAATGTTCCTGACTGCGCGCATAAAGATTCGATGTGTCAAAGTAATTGACTCCTTTACGGTAAGCCTTTACAATGATTTCTGACGGAGTTATCCCTTCAGGAGTCCATTGAATGGAAGCCTGCCCTCCCAGACCCAACGTTGTGGCTTCAAAACCCGTCCGGCCTAACATGCGCTTCATCGGCTTTCCGGCTACCTCAGCCCGAAACCCGACAGCAGGAAGAATCATTACCGACGCAGCTCCTGCAGCAGTGGTGCGAAGAAACTGCCTTCGGGTAAACGAAGGATTGTCCGGTTTTTTCATTGGTTAAGAATTTGGTTGATGTTTGTTCTTAAAATTACAACAATTAAACGAATATTTTGTTGAATTACCATACCCTGTTTTCAACCCGCACACGGCATGAACATTCATTTTAAAATCATTTCTTATCTTCGAAAAAAATTTATGTATGTCATCCGACCCTCAAAAACCTATCATTCTGATTGTCAGTGATTCTGCTGAACAAGCCGGCCGGCTAGCAAAACTGCTGAAGGAACGATACAATACCGAAATGGCTCTCTCCCACGAAGAAGCTCTTCAGAAAATCAAACTGCATCCTGATATTATTCTCACCTCCTCGCACGATTCAGTACAGGCGGCAATTGGCTTTTGCGAGGCGTTTAAAAAATCGCATTCAACCGAAAAAATTCCCCGGCTTCTTTTAATCCCTTCAGAGAAAGAGCACTCCTCTCCTGCTCCCGAAGAGATAGCTGATATCGTTCTCAATGAACCTTTTTCACCCGCTGAACTTTGGTCTGCTTTAAATGTCTTGCTCCGGCTGAAAACAACAGAACAAACCCTCAGAGCCAATACCATTCAGAATTTAATTTTCCTGAATTCTACCCCAACTCTGGTTTTCCTGAAGGATGAATCATTCAGGTACCTCTGGACAAATGAAGCATACGAAAAATTTCTCGGAAAAAAACGAAAGGATATCATTGGCAAAACAGATTCTGAACTTATGCCCGAGTCTCTGGCCAGTCATTGCAGAAAATCAGATGAGGAGGCCAGTCGAAAGGGGAAAATGGTTTCCTTTCTCGAGCATTATGGAGAAAAATGGTATGAAACGCTTAAATTTCCTGTTCCCCTGGCAAACGGGAAAACCGGCATTGGAGGTTTTATCAGGGATGTTACCTCCTTCAAAACGACAGAGGAAGAACTGAAAGCCAGGGAATCTCTGTTCCGCACATCCCTTTACAGCATTGGCGATGCTGTTATCACAACCAACCGGCAGGGGAAAATAATGCATATGAATCCCGTAGCAGAAGAGCTTACAGGATGGAAAGAGGCTGACGCCAGGGGCAGAGAAATAGAAGAAGTCTTTCGCATCGTAAACGAAGAAACCCGCCTGCCGGTCGAAAATCCGGTGGAAAGAGTTCTCAGGGAAGGCATTGTGGTAGGACTGGCCAATCATACCATTCTGCTGTCAAAAGATGGCAGGGAGATTCCTGTTGCCGACAGCGGAGCTCCCATCCGCAGCGACGAAAACGATATTCTGGGTGTTGTCCTGGTCTTCAGGGATCAGACCAATGAAAGAAATTTTCAAAGGGAGATTCAAATACGGGAGATGAAAATCAGGGAATCACAACTGCTGCTGAAAGAAATTCTTGACACAATTCCCGTGCGGGTTTTCTGGAAAGACAGAAATTCGGTTTATCTGGGCTGCAACAAACCTTTTGCCGCCGACGCCGGACTGGAAAAACCGGAGGACCTGATCGGCAAAACCGATTTCGACATGGGCTGGGTGCAACAGGCCGAGCTTTACCGCCGCGACGACAAAGAGGTAATAGAAAGCGGAATCCCTAAACTTCAGTACGAAGAACCTCAGACTACCCCTGATGGAGGTACCATCTGGCTAAAAACCAGTAAAATACCCTTGCGGAATACAGCAAACGAAATCATCGGAGTACTGGGCACATACGAGGACATTACGGAACGGAAAAAAACCGAACTGGCCTTGCAGCAGTCAGAGAGCAACTTCCGACACACCCTGGATGAATCGCCCTTTGGCATCCGGATTGTTTCCTCTGACGGAACAACAAAGTACGTCAACCAGGAATTTTTAAACGCATTTGGGTTCGAATCTTTTGATGAATACCTGGCTGCCCCGGTCAAAAGCTATTACACGGAAAAATCCCTTCTGGAACATGAACAGCGAAAACTGGCAAGGAAATCCAACCAATACGCTCAGGAAGAGTATGAAGTGGAGATTATCCGTAAAGACGGGAAACCGCGCATCCTGCAGGTGTACCGCAAAGGAGTTTTCTGGGACGGCTCCCTTCATGAACTGGTCATCTACAAGGATATAACCTCCAGAAAGCAGGCCGAGGAAAAACTCCGCCTGCTGGGAACATCCGTCGAACAAAGCCCGGTTTGCATTGTCATTGCCAACCGGTACGGAAGAATCGAATATGTCAATCCGGCATTTTCATTAATCACCGGGTATTCCCGCGAAGAAGTACTCGGAATGAATCCGCGGATTCTGAAGTCTGGGTACCATGATAAGTCATTCTATAAGAACTTATGGGACACCATTTTATCAGGGAAAGACTGGGTGGGCGAATTTTATAACAAGAAAAAGAACGGCCAGCTATACTGGGAAAGTACCATTATTTCGCCCGTTGCCGACGAAAGCGGAACCATTACGCATTTCGTGGCCATCAAGGAAGATATAACCACACAAAAGAAAATAACCGAAGAACTTATCCGGGCCAAAGAAAAGGCCGAAGAAAGCGACCGGCTGAAATCCGCCTTTCTGGCGAACCTGTCGCACGAAATCCGTACCCCGATGAATGCCATTATGGGCTTCAGTCAGTTGCTGGAAGGAGAATCCTATAGCCAGGAAAAGAAACATGAGTTTGTGGAAATTATCCAGAAAAGCGGGCAGTATCTGCTGTCGGTAATTGACGACATCATTGAAATCTCACGGATTGAAACCCGGCAGATTACACCTGCCCTTACCAGGGTGGATATTAACCAGCTGATGCACTCACTCCATAAAAGATTACAGATTACCATCCCCGAAGAAAAAGACATCAGGCTGGTATGCGAATCAGACGACCCGGAAAAAAATGTCTTCATTGAAACCGACGAGGTTAAACTCCAGCAGATACTGACAAATCTCATATCCAACGGAATCAAATATACCGAAGAGGGATACGTGAAATTCGGTTACCGCATTGAAGAAAACAAGGGAATAGAGTTTTATGTCGAAGACACCGGCATCGGCATCGACCCGAAATACCACAACAGAATCTTTGACCGTTTCGGCCGGGTGGAAGGAGATGTGGCGGTACGCAAAGGAGGTCTCGGCCTGGGACTGGCCATTGCAAAAGCCTATACCGAACTGCTGGGAGGGACAATCCGCGTTGAATCGGAACCAGAAAAAGGCTCTTTGTTTACCGTTTTCTTACCCTGCAAAATACATTCCGAAAACATCAGGAAAGAACCAGGCAAACATCTTTCTCAATCAGCAGGTGAAATACAGCTGAAAATTCTTATTGCAGAGGACGATGATATTAATTTCTTCTATCTGCGGGAATTATTTACCCCGGAAAAGTTCACTGTTCTTCGCGCTTCCACAGGCAGGGAAGCCGTGGATATATGCCTGCAAAACAACGATATTGACCTGGTGCTGATGGATATTAAAATGCCCGGAATGAGCGGGACCGAAGCGCTGAAGGAAATCAGAAAAAAATGCCCTTCCCTGCCGGTAATTGCGCAAACCGCCTACGCTATGTCGGGCGATGAGCAGCGCATCCTTGCCGAAGGTTTCGATGGGTACATTGCGAAACCCTTAACTTATGATCACCTTATGGGAACAATTGAAACGGTACTTAAAAAGAAAAACCTGCTGTGAGTGTGGATGAGACAACCTGCTCAAAGACAAATCGTATACCGGCCGCAAAAAAAACGCCAAGCCCTGCTTTTCTTATTCTGGCCTTTGTAATCATCCTGCCTTCCTGCCATCCCGGATTCAATCCCAATCACCCGGGAGCAGGGGTATCAATAGAACTGGCGCGGTACCGCCAGTCGGATCTCCGGAATCTGCAGTATGACCTCTCTTTCGAAGTGCCGGAGAAATTGTCCGAACCGGTTAAAGGATTTCTTTCGCTCCGCTTCATGCGAAACCGCTTATCGGACCCTTTGGTACTGGATTTCAGAGAAGACAGCCCGCGCATTCTTTCCGTCAGTCTGAACGGAAAATCCGCCCGTTTTGCTTTCAGGGATGAGCATCTGATAATTTTCCCCGGAAATTTCAATGCCTCTGCCAACAGGCTGGATATTGAATTTTCCGCCGGCGATTTGTCGCTGAACCGGAATGATGACTACCTCTATACTCTTCTGGTTCCCGACAGAGCGCGTACAGTGTTCCCCTGCATTGACCAGCCCGGACTGAAAGCTGCTTTCCGGTTGAAGCTCAGTATTCCCAGCCAATGGAAGGCTGTTGCGAACAGTCCATTGGCCTCGCAGGACACATTGCATACCGGCCGCACCGTGTTGCTCTTTCAGGAAACCCCGCCCCTGCCGGTTTACCTGTTTGCCTTTGCAGCCGGCCGGTTCGACACCATTTCGTTTCACGGCGCAAAACATCCGATCGTCCTTTACCATCGTGAAAACGATGCACAGAAAGTCAGAAACAATGCCCCTGAAATTTTCCGCCTCGCTGATTCTTCCCTTCATTTCATGGAACAGTATACCGGAATTGCCTACCCTTTCCCCAAATACGATCTGGTGGTTATTCCTTCCTTTCAATACGGAGGAATGGAACATCCGGGATGCATTTTCCTGAATGCCGGCCGCATCTTTCTTCCCGAAAATCCTTCCCCCGACGACCTGCTGGCAAGGGCCGGTCTGATAGCCCATGAAACTGCCCACATCTGGTTCGGCGATTATGTTACCATGCCCTGGTTCGACGAAGTATGGATGAAGGAAGTATTCGCAGGTTTTATGGCCGATAAAATTACCGGGCAGTTGTTCCCTCAGGTAGATTTTCGGCTTCGCTTTCTCCTGTCCCATTATCCTCCTTCCTATGATATTGACCGCACACCGGGAACCAACCCGGTTATGCAGAAACTCGACAATCTGAATAAGGCCGGATCACTCTACGGAAACATAATCTACCATAAAGCACCCATAGCAATTATGCAGCTGGAACGACTGGCCGGAGAAGAAGTGTTTCAGCAGGCCCTGCAAAAGTACCTTTCGGAACATCCCTATGGTACTGCCGGATGGAAAGACCTTACCGTGCATCTTCCTTCCCTTCGGAAAATTTCCATAAACGATTGGACCAACGCATGGCTCTATGGTTCCGGAGTTCCTGAAATTGCCTTTCAAACAGAAGGAGATACAGAGAAACTCATTGTAAACCTGAGCCACCGAAAAACCGGCCGGAACGGCCCTGTACTGCCCCAGTTTCTTAAAGTGGCCTGGATCAGCAGAGGAAAAACCATTGCCTGCGACAGCATCTTTCTTTCCACACCGGCATCAGCACTGGCCTCTTCAGCCTCCTTCGCTTCCCGCTCTGTTCCCCTGCCCAACCCTGACGGAAACACCTACGGCATCATTCTGCCCGACAATAAGGTCATTGACTCCTGTTTTGCCTTCCTGCAACACAGTGATTACCTTCTTCCGGTAACACGTGCTTCGCTCTGGATTATGCTGTACGAAAACCTCCTGGCAGGATCCATTCATCCGGAAACTTTCCTCGGGAACCTTCTCACCGCCCTGCCGGCTGAAAAAGAACCCCTTCTTTCAGCACAGCTTCAGAAATATCTCACACGGGTTTACTGGCAGATGCTCCCTTCCGCCGTGCGGAAAAAATACAACCACCCGGTCGAAAATCTGCTGTGGAATGAGATGCAGGGTGCAGACAAAAGCAATAAAAGGACCTGTTTTTTTTCCTGGCTTTCGGTGATGGAATCGGATGAAGCAATGAATATCTGCCGGCAGTTGCTCGAAGGCTATCCTGCCATACCGGGATTTTTTCCGGATGAAAAAGACAAAAACCGTATAGCCCTGGAACTGGCCCTGCGCGATACAATACACTGGAAATCCATCCTGCTGAAAAGAATCGGGGAATGCAGTAATCCGGATGAAAAGGCACGCATGCAGTTCCTTCTTCCGTCCCTTTCGCCAGAAATTGCAGAACGCGACAGTTTCTTTGCCTCCCTGAGCGATCCCCGGAACAGGGAACATGAACCCTGGGTACTGTCGGCCCTTTCCTGTCTGCACCACCCCCTGCGTCAAGACGCTTCAGTAAGGTACCTGCGCACCAGCCTTGAAATGCTGGAAGAAATCAGGAACACAGGCGACATTTTCTTCCCCGAACGGTGGCTCGAAGCAAGCTTCTCCCTGTACAATTCACCGGAGGTTATTACAACGGTCAATGAATTTTTCAACAGCAACCCGGAGTATCCCTCTGATCTCAAAGCCAAAATTCTCCAGCAAACCGATATGGCATTCCGGGCTGAACGCATCATCAAAAAATACTTCCCCGAAAAATCCAATTGATCCGGAAATACCGGAAAACGGGTTTTCAATCCGGCCCTGTAACAGTGTTTCAGCCCTCTAATTCATCGGACAGGATTACAGAAAGAAACCTGTAATTTATGCTGATGAATAAACAAGAATTTATAATGATCCAATTTCAGCCATCGGAACAAAAAAATGAAAAAACCAGGAACCATATTTCTTACATGCGATGTAAACAATTTGAATCGTTACGATTCGGTGGACAGAAAAATAGGGAGTAGCACAGTTTTTCGATATATCGTATAAGGTCAAATACGGTATTTCCTGAAAATGGAGTACTTTTACATCCAAAATCAGTCATAATAAGGCAACGATGTTTCGTACACCTGCCCTTATGCTGTTTCTTGCCACATCTCTGAACCTGTCGGCTCAGAGCAGGCTGAACGATACCGTCACCTACGAACTTCGCCGGCTGAATGAACGGAATCTGCTCCTTCACATCGACACCTTCGGTACCAAAGTGGTGGCCGCCAGCCGGAGTGCCAGAAACATTGACGAATTACCCGTAACCATCTATGTTATATCGCACGAAGAGATTATACGCAGCCATGCCAGCACCCTTGCCGAAGTGCTGAAATCCATCCCCGGAATCCGTATCTCCCTGGCCGGATCGGGAGAAACAGGGGAAACCTTCCTTCTCCGGGGCCTTACCGGAAACTATTACACCAAGATCCTGGTGAACGGCCAGCCGGTTAAACCTTCGGTGGCAGGAGCCATGCCCATTGGATTCCAGTTGCCGGTGCGACAGGCCGAACGAATCGAAGTGGTTTGCGGCCCTTCAGCTGCCGTGTACGGTGCGGATGCAATTTCAGGCGTAATCAACATCATTACCCGCGAGGCGGAAAAGGGTACCTTCGCTCAGGCCGACCTCGGACTTGGTACCAACGGATTTTCCCAGATGAATTTCAGCATCGGCGGCAAAGCTGGCAGAAACAAAAACCTCCTGCAGTACAGCTTTTACGGCAGTAAAACAGAACTGAACCGGCTGAATATCAAATACCAGGAAGGAGATTTCTACAACCCTCTGTACTATTTCCAGAAAAAACGGGAAAAATTCACCCTCGGCTCAGAGTCGTATAACCCCCTCGACATAACCGACCAAACCCTTTCTGAAAGCGGTACTACCTCTGCTTCCTTTATCCAGACATATTATCCTGCAAGGTATGCCGGCGGCCTTACCCTCCCCGACATGAGCGCCGACCTCTCTACCGGCGCCCATATGATTGGCTTAAACCTGAAATTCAGGGGTGTGGGCATCTCTTACCTCAACATGTACCGCCATACCCACAGTTCCATTGGCAAATCGCCTCTCTTCTTCCGTTACAATGATCCCAATGCCTTCTGGGGCGACTATATTCAGAGCCTGGTAATGAGCTATACCACCCCCGTATCATCCCGTTTCTCCAGCTCCACCAGCCTGAGCCTGCTGCAATACCGGATGGACAACAATTCCAATTTTGCTGTCACGTTTCACCCCACAGCAGAAAAACTTTACCAGTATTCGGCATCCGACGATTACCTGTTTGAAGAGGTGCTTACTTTTACTCCGAAAATCAATCTGGAAATGCTGGGAGGAATCAGCTACCAGCTTTCGAGCAATCTGCCCCGCACCAATTACCTCCTCCACCCCTTCAACGCAGCCCGATACAAACCCTATGGCGAAACCAGTTTCCCGACCGATTCCCTGATGGGAGATTTCGGCTTCAATCCCTTCTTCTTCCACAATTGGTCGGCCTTCAGCCAGATTTACTGGGTGGTGAGAGGGTTCCGGCTGATGGGCGGACTGCGATACGATATCAACAGCTTTTACGGCAACAGCCTGAATCCCCGTATAGCTGCCATGGTAAACCCCGACGAAAAAACCACCATCCGGATGTCGGTTGGCACGGCCTTTAAAGCCCCGCCTTCCTCCGTTTCCTTTGAATCGCTCGCTTTTCGTACCGGCCTCAATAACGACAGCGTTAAATACCTTATCCTTCCGAACAAAAACCTTAAGCCCGAACGTTTTCTGGCTTCAGAACTCAGCCTGCAACGGAAAATCAGAAAGAACCTTACCCTTTCGGGAAATTTCTACTTCTACCAGGTGCAGAACATGATCAATTTCAATACCTCCATACCGGTGAACCGAAGCCGGTACCCCCTGTCGGTCAACGATTCGGCTTCAACAAAGATGAATGAAAATGATGCACTGAGCCGTCTGTACGGATTCCAGACCACCCTGCAATGGACCAACATTGTTCGTTCCATTGGGCTATCGGGCGAACTTACCCTTACTTTCAACGCCGACCGGAGCAAAAACCTGCCCAATGTATCCGATATCGTCGGCAATTTCAAACTGATGCCCCGTCATTTCGGCCAGTTGTGCCTTACAGCCACCCCCGCAAAGAACCTTTACCTGCGGATGGAAAGTACCTGGATGACTAAATGGATGCGCATCCTCATCCCGTTCGAAGGTTTGTACAAAAACCTCTTTCGAAACGTAGACGGTTACTATACAATGGATTTTACGGCCGATTACCGTTTTGGCGTCAACCTGCGGGGATATGTCAGCATCATGAATGTGTTTGATGAAAAATACGGAATGCCGGTTACATCGGGTTCTGATATGGACCTGGTTTCGGTTCCCCAACCCGGAAGAAATTTCCGTTTTGGATTTACATACACCCTGAATTAAGAGGCTGGCATGAGATGTTTCAGTCATATTGCTTTTTTTACCCTGCTGATGGGAATTCTTTCCGCACCAGGATGGTCTTCTGCCATGTTTTCCGGTTTCCCCCAGCAGGAAAGCGATTCCCTCAAGGCGGTTTTGGCCTACCGGCAGGCCTTTCAGCTCATGGATTCAGGACAGATTGACAAAGCCCGGAATGAAGCCGAAAAAATCCTTTTTATTGGCGAGGATGCACATAATCCGGAACTGCTGGCCGCCACCTACACTCTGCTGGCGCGAATAGCCGAAGCCCAGAAAAATTCCACTGATTACCTGTACTATCTTCTCAGAGCCTTATCGGCCTATGAAAAGCTCGGCATGAACGAAAAAGCAGCCGAACTATCCGAACTGGCCGGCGACTATTATTACCGGAAAAACGTTTTTTCCAAAGCCCTCGAGTATTACCAGCGGGCCCTGGCGCTCAGAAGCAGCCTCCCTCCGGGCCGGCCGGCCTTCATTCTCCGCGAAAAAACCGGCTCGTGCTATCTCAGAAGCAATCAGACAACGGAAGCAAAAAATGTAATGCTCTCCCTGCTGAACGATTACCGAAATACAGCTGATTCCATTTCCGTGCTCCGTGTTCTTGCCCAGCTTTCTTCTCTCGCAGTTTCCGAAAAAAATTTCGTGGAGGCAGGCAGTTACGACCGGCAGATGTTGTCCCTATGTTCAGCTCAGCACGACTCTTCGGCCATGGTTGTTGTATTAAACAATATGGCCTACAATTGCGTTCTGAATCAAAAATACAATGAGGCGGCCGACCTTTTCCGGCAATCCCTGCAACTGGCATCCACATACCGGAAACAGGACGTGCCGGCCATAGTTACCAACCTGGCTGTATGCTACCAGAATGTGCGCAATTATGCAACCGCCATTGCCCTGCTGAACCAGGCAATGGAAACTCCTGCCGTAAAGAAAAACACAGGCGCAAAAGCCCTTCTGGAAAATGTGCTTGCCACAACCTATTTCTACAAGAACGATCTATACAATGCCGGCGAAATTAGCAGGCTTTCCATTGAAGACGCCAGAGAAGCCAACGATATGGATCTGCTGCAGAAATGCTATTATACCTATTCACAGATCCTCAAAGCCGGTAACGATTATATTGCAGCTCTTGACTATTATGAAAAGCACCTGGCACTGAAAGACTCCCTCGACCTCCATGCTGAAGTGAAGCGGCAAAAGGAAGAGCAGTTCCTCATGGAAGCAGACCGCACCGATAAAGACATCTGGCTGAGAATTTCGAATGAAGACCGGCAGGACCTTGAATTGCGGCAAATGCACCTGGAGGCAGAGAAACGGCAAAAAGAACTGGAACTTCTCAAAAAGGAACGGGAACTGGAAACCTCAGAAAAACAACGAATTCTGCAGGCAATGGTCCTGAACCAGCAGCGCCATGAGGCCGAACTGCGCGAACGGGAAATGAAAGCCCTCCAGCAGGAAAAAGCCATTCAGGAACTGCGCCTGCAGCAGCAGGAAGCTGACAAAAAGAGGCAGGAACAGGAAATCAGAATTCTTCAGGTTGAAAAGGAAAAACAGGCCCTGGCAAAAAAAAGAGCCATCGGAATGACCGTTCTTTCGGCCATAATTGCCATTTCCATCCTGGCCGGACTGATTGTGATGCGCAGAAAAAACCTTACCCTCGCCTGGCAAAAGAAACAAATTGAAGAAAAGAACGAGGAACTGGAACAGATGAACCAGGAGATTCTGGCACAGACCGACCAGATTGTCAAGCAGAAACAGATCATCGAAGAAAAAAACAAGGCCATCACCGACAGCATCGTCTATGCACGGCATATACAGACGGCGGTTCTTCCTTCTGAAGAGGAAATCATCCGGTTTTTCTCCGAAGGCTTTGTTTTGTTCCTGCCAAGGGATATTGTAAGCGGCGATTTCTTCTGGGGCATCCGCCGCGGACATTCGGTTGTGATTGCAGCGGCCGACTGCACAGGACACGGAGTACCAGGCGCCTTCATGAGCATGATGGGGCTCACCTTTCTCTACAACATTGTGGGGGCCATGCCCGAACTGAACGCGGCAGAAATCCTCAACCAGTTGCGATCCAACGTAATCCGGGCTCTCCATCATAAGGGCAAAACGGAAGAAACCCGCGACGGCATGGACATCTCTCTGTGCATCATCAACCCCCTGAACAACACCCTTCAGTATGCCGGGGCCAATAACCCTGTTTACATTGTCCGCAACGGAAATCTCACCATCCTTAAGCCTGATAAAATGCCTATCGGTATGCACTTCGACAATACCATCCCCTTTACCAACCAAACCGTGGAAATCGGCGAAAACGACAGGGTGTATATGTTCTCCGACGGTTACGCCGATCAGTTCGGAGGTCCCAATAACAAGAAGTTTAAATACTCCTCCCTGCAGAAACTCTTACTGCAGATTCATGCTCTCCCCATGCAGGAGCAAAGCAAAATCCTCCTCGACAATTTCAACAGCTGGAAGGGAGACAATGCACAGATTGACGATATCCTGATTATCGGATTCAGAGCCTGAACCGCTTCAGGCTTTTCACTGCCATGGCCGGATCATCTGTCATTAGCGCATCAACTCCGCATTGCACCACATGCTCTGTCTGCTCAGGTGTGTTCACATCCCACACATTCACAGCTAATCCGTGTAAGTGTGCCCGGTAAACAATATCAGGGTTCACAAAATCAAAGGGGAACAGAAAACCCGGTAACCCGTATTGCCTGGCCTGACGAATGGCATGTTCTATTGCTTTAATATTCTGGCCCGAATTTTTCAGACTGTCAAAAACCTCATCATTTTCGTAGAACATGGTAAGAAAGGCTTCCTTATTCCGGATATCTTCTGTGCAGGCGGGTACCAGACCGGTTATAACCACTGAATCTTCCATTCCCATCTCAAGGGTAATTCTGGCTAATGCAGGCACAGCACGGGCATCTTTAAGGTCAATATTGACCATAACCTTCCCTTTACATAATTCATATACTTCCTGAAGTAAGGGAACCTTTTCACCCTTATATTTCACCGATTTCCAACTGCCGGCATCCAGCTGGCGGATATACTCATAATCGAGTTCCTTCACATTTCCTGTACCATTAGTGGTTCTGTCAACTGAATCGTCATGCATCACCACCAATTTGCCATCACGCGAACAATGCAAATCCAGCTCAATACGATCAACCCCAATCGTAATAGCCTCCGAAAAAGAAGCTATGGTATTTTCCGGGGCATTGGCAGAATTTCCCCGGTGAGCTTCTATTAATATGTGCCGCCGCATATAGGGATTTTTCTCAGCTACCGGATGAAAATACAATGCCGGAGCCAGGGATAATGCAGATGCAAAAAATTTTCGTCTTTCCATTGTCAATAATTTTTTTTGTGAAAATGAACTGTAAGCAAAAGAAACCTTAATCACCCGGGTTGCATTGCACTGCCGGCATCCGAATTCCAGCAAATTCTTCCGGCCCGCATGGCAATTAATCCCTTAAACGTTAATTGAGCTAAAAGAACCGTACCCTAAGGTTTTTGTCTGCCCCTATGAACCAGTTCGTTACAAAAAATTCTTCATCTGGTTTAACTTTCATGGAAATTGATTCGCCGGGGTGGAATACGACCGATTTACCCGGGACTGAAAGCGAAGAAAGCTCAAAAGTGAAATCACTCATATTCTTAAGGGTAAGTGCCGTTTCCCCTTTGATAGTCTTGCCAGGTTTATCAACTATAACAGATTTTCTGAAGAGTTCTTGAAGATAAACTTCCTTTCCTGCCACGTACTTGGCGAACCATGCAACTGTGCGGCCTGCAAATAAAGCTTCCCGGATACTTTCTGAGGCCGTATCTTTTGAAAAAACAAGCGTCATAGGCCTGTGCCATTGCTCCATCGAATAGTAATGGGATGTAAAATCGTGTATGTCTGAATTACCAAGAATGGTAAGGTTGTTTTCCAAACACCAGTGAAGTGCAATCGGGTACCATTCTTTTTCATTAAAAACTTCGATGCCCGAGATAACGTGTTTTTTTATCAGGTCTTTGTGCATGGAAAACATAATGCAACTGTCAGGTTGTTGTGCTGTCCAGCACGGGTGGTTCCAGAAAATAAATGCTCCCTGATTTTTGGCTTCCATGATGGCTCCCATCGGGTCAGGAACATTGATTTTATCGATATTTTTCACGAAAAGCACATTGAGGTGTCCAGGAGGCATATCTCGGGTAATTTCTGCCCCCCGGATCAGCACAATACCCAATTCTTTTGCTTTTTGATAAGCAATTTCATAAGAACTGTTGAAAGATCCTCCTACGAAGGGTTTATGGGGAGTATACTCAATATGGTCTGTGATAGCTATCGCGTCCAATCCTTCTTCCCATGCCTCCTCAATCCGAACGTCGGGCCATACAATACCATCAGAAAACACAGTGTGCATATGAAAATCGCACTTAAGGGTCTTGTATCCGTCCAGATCAGGTATTCGTATTGTATTCCTGAAATGTTTTTTCTCCAGCTCAGGTACCTGAATATTCGCTATCTGCGCTATACCAGTTACGGCAATAAGATACAGCAACGTAATGAAACTAATCCGTTTTTTCATCATAATAAAATTAATTTTCAATGGTATGATGGAACCCACATGTTCGGCATTTTATTGCCGCTGTGTTTGTGTTTGTAAAACATGTGGGTTTCATAATTGATGTATTTTAAAAAAATTTTTTACTCCTTTGGGTAGTAAAACCCGGTGAAAGCATACGCCAACACCGGGTTACCCTAACCTAACCAAAACTAACCTAAACCAAACATGAAGTATGAGAAATTCATCTAATTATTTTTTAACCACCATGGTATTTCTCTTGTATTATCCCTGCCTTCTCCGAACTGGCGGGTAATAGCAGCAGTAACATTTTCTGAATTATTCTGGTATTCTCCTTCAGGATACATGAAGCGGGTGGGAGGAGTCTGCCCCGGCAGTGAGGCAAATGAGGGATATCCGGTCCTAAGATGCTCAAAGTACATTCTCCAGCCGCCCTGAAGAAAAGAGAATAAATATTTCTGCGTAATGATCCGTTCAATTTTTTCTTCATTTGTCAGTGAACCGCTAAACTCTACAAGAGGCTCCTGCAGGTAGTCTTCTGCTGCTTGCACGGTAAAGTACGATTCATATCCTTTTGCATAGGTATTGTAAAACTGAAATGAGGCTTTTACTCCGTTTTCATATAGCTCAGCTGCATCCATGCCGGTTATCCAGCCTCGTATGCGGGCTTCTGCCAGAATAAACTGCAACTCCGAATAGCCAAGCAAAATATGAGGTTCACAAACAGGATCAGTGGTATATCGCAAATTAACCTTTGAAACGTTGCCTGCAATAGCCTTCAGATTAACCTCATTATACGGGGCAATGGGATTACCTCCGTCATAGCCGGTAAAATCGTCAATGGGTAGACCAGCCTCCTTGGCATTTTTTGTCTGAGCGGCATAAATAAACAACCTTGGATCTTTCCGGTCTTGTAATCGCCTCACAAAGGTGGAATCCATGTAGCGGTTAGAACCATAGTTGCTGTTATTGAATTCGGTGTACCGGTTGCCAACCTGATTGATAAATACCAGCTTTGCATCATCGTTAACCGATTCCATAAGTGGACCACTAGAAACAATGGAGGCAAACCGGCTTTTAATGTTAAGATCGGGTTCATTTTCTTTCTTTGATAAAGTTAGAAGAACCCTCAGACGGAATGCATTTATGAGTTTCTTCCACTTCAGCGGATCTCCATGATAAATGATATCACCGGGAATCAGATCATCGGTAATGATATTGTTTGCCTCTTCTAGTTCATTGAGAATGCCCTTAAAAATCTCTTTTTGCTGGTCATAGACAGGTTCATACACCTTGTCATACTCCCCTTTCAGAGCTTCGCTGTATGGTACATCACCGAAAGTGAGCGTGAGATTATAAAAATACCATGCCCTGAAGAATTTGGCCAGAGCTTGATAGTTCACAGCCTCTATTCTCTTGGCCTCTTGTTCCATTTTGGTAACATTCCTCAGTTCATTGTAGGCTGAGAAATCACCTCTGTCCCAGGTATAAAATTGCATGGGATGTTCCATATCAGACTGAACGATCATACGTGAGGCAAACAACGGATCTGCCCCTTCCACCTGAAATGCATTCCACTCAATCGTGGTAAGCAGGTACTGCGGATGGGTTTCCGATACATTGTTTGGGTTGATGTTTATCTCTTCAATCTTCTGGCAGGAGAAGGCACCGGCCATTAAGAACGCACCAATTATGAATATTTTTTTCATATGCATGTTTTTTTCAATTAATCAAAATGTTAGTTTGGCAGAGAGGCCAATATACCGGGCTGAAGGATCCTGAAGATTATTATCATCTCCAAAATCAGGATCAACCAGCATGGCCTTTTTAATAATGAACACATTGTAACTATAGAGCGAAAGTTCTGTTCGCTTAAGCCCTTTGATTTTCAGAACATCAGAAAGATCATAGGTAAGGGAGATACGCCGTAACTTAAGGAAACTGCGATCGAGCACATTGGCAAAATATCCGCTTTCTTTTTCAGTAACTTTTGCCTGATACGGATATATCTGACACCAGCTCTGCCAGCTCACTTTTGTTGTATTTTCTTTATACTGCCGGGTATCGGAAATAACTTTCCCATCAGTATCCCTTACCAGTTCACCACTCACTATATTTACCCCATCAGGAACATATACCGGCTCGCCGGCTGCATACTCCTGGTCTCTGTATTTTACTGAGTTTGGATGCTTGCCACCCCACCAAAGCTTTTCTACCGTGCGTGACCAGAATACACCTCCCCAGGCTCCGTCAAAATTGACATCGACTGACAGGTTTTTATAACGGAAATTATTAATAAATCCGAATCGCCAGTTTGGATCAAGATGGCCAAGCATCTGCGGGTATGGATCTTTGATCGGCAAACCGGTGCTTTCATTAATAATTACCCTGCCATCCGCACTTTTCATCCAACCTATGGCGTAATAATTATCAACCCGTTCATTCAAAGAATAGTTTCCATATTTCTCAGCACCGCCATAGATTTCCGTCAGTTTCTTTACCCTTGTGTCCCAGTTCAGCGTAGATTGCCAGGTAAAATCGGTCGTACGCACCGGCATTGCCCCAAGAGAAATTTCAAGGCCTGTGGTAGTATATTCATTTCCGTTTACTTTCCTGCTGCCAAAACCTGAAGCTGAAGAAACCGGCAGATCAAGAATTTGATTCAAATCAACCACGTTAAAATAGGCCAGATCAAAATGAAATCTGTTTTTGAAAAATGAGGCAGAAAGCCCTGTTTCAAATGAAACGGATTTTTCGGGAGCAATGTCATAATTGACCAGACTGCCCGGATAACTCAGCATGGTTAATCCTTCGTAAGTGCCAACATTGGCGTAATAGGAGGAAATCTGATATGGACTCAGGTCATTGGCCACAGAAGCCCAGGAACCAAACACTTTCAGCATATCAATGGCTTCGGGCATTTTCATCAGATTGGAAATAAGAACACTGGCTGAAAAAGAAGGATAAAAATAAGAGTTATTCGCCTTGGGCAAAGTGGACGACCAGTCGTTACGGGCAGCAAATGTTAAATAGAATGCATCCATAATATCCAGATCAACGGTACCGTATATGCTACGGATGGCTTTTTCCTGAAGATAGGTTGATGCCTTAACAGCACCCTTTGAATTGTTCAGACTGTAAACCCATGGTACTATCAGCCCGTCGGTAGCATTATATTCCTGACTGTACCTCTGGTACATGGTGGCACCACCGCCATTGACGGTTATATTGAGAAAACTGGATACCGGCTGCCGGTATGTGAGCAATATGTCATTGTCAGTAGTCAGCCAGTGTGAATTCCATGTTTTGTAGTCACCATCGCGAGGGTCACCATAATTCAGATACGACTTCGGACTTGCCCTGTCTTCAAAAAGTCCGGTAACGACTGCTGATGAACGGGCCTGCAGACTTAAATTCTTCGTAATGTCATATTTCAGCTTAATTTGTCCGTTCAGCTTATCCTCATCATACTTCTGATTTAACTCATGGGCAGCAAAATAGACATTGTTGTACCAGGCATAATTGAAATTCGCCTGACGATATCCTTCCTGGCCCGGAACGTATAAATGACGCTTGAGATCCTTTCCGTTAACATCATCCCCCATCCATATAAGTATGGTGTACATGTGGTTTTTGGGACCATAACCATACCGCGGATAATTCGGCGAATACACTTTATTGTACGACAGCTTCCCGTCGAAGGTCAGACTGTTGGATAGTTTGACACTCGAATTATAGCTTAATCCGCCCAGATGCAGGTAGGAATTGGGAACCTGTCCGTCTTGTTTGGTATAGCTCGCTGAAAAACGCTGTGCAACTTTCTCCCCTTTGGAACTTAATGAAAAATCTGTGGTTGATACCAACCCGGTTTCCAGAAAATCTTTTAAGTTATTATGGTATTCCCAGGGTATAGGTACTCTTGAATACCTCGATTTATCGTCGTACTTGGTCCCGTACACATCACCCCACCAGGGAATCACTTCTCCTGTAACATTGTCTTTAATCGGGCTGTTCCACTGGGCTATTTTTTTCCCTTTTTCAAATTTAGGACCCCAAATCATATCGCCATCATTCACACCTCCATCCTGTCCATCCCAGAATTCATACTGCCCGTTGGATCCGTTTCCGTATTGTGTCTGGGTCTTGGGCCATACCGTAAAACCGGCAGTTACCATGGTGTTGTTGGCCAGAACAATTTCAAGCCCTTCCTTACCTGCCTTTTTTGTTGTAATAAGGATAGCTCCGTTGCGCCCCCGTGAGCCATATAAAGCCGATGCAGTAGTTCCTTTTAACACGGTAACATTCTCAATATCGCTCCCGGTGAGATCAAAAAAATTTGTGCTTACCGGGATATCATCAATCACTATCAGCGGAGTCTTTCCCCTGAGAACCAGTGTGGGGCTTTGAAATATCCCGGTAGGATTATTAACTGTTAAGCCGCTCACCTGCCCGCTGAATAAATTGGCCACATTCAAAGCATTTGCCTTGCTAAGCTGCTCTCCGGAGAAATCCTGCACCGAATATCCTACTGATTTTTTTGCCTGTGTAATACCCAATGCAGTTATTACAACTTCATCCAGGCCTACTGTCTTTTCTGATAACTGTACATTAATTACAGTATTTGTTCCTACCGGAATTTCCTGTACCGTAAATCCCACATAAGAAAAAACCAGCACAGCAGAAGAACTTGTGAGATTGATCGAATAAGCACCTTCCATGTCGGAAATAGTTCCATTGGTAGTACCTTTTTCTACAATATTCACTCCGGGCAAAGGTTCTCCGCGCGTATCAGTGACTTTCCCTGTCACTTTTAACGGCTGTGCCCACGCTAATGAAGAAATTTGCAGCAACAATAAGGATAACACGAGAATTTTTTTCATAAACAAAGTTGTTTTAGGGTTTAACTATCAGATTATTATTACTCTTTTGAAAATTTCAACAATTATGGCTGAGTTTTCTGCCCTCAAAAGTTCTTTCTCCAGCCCTTCCGTATCTTCATTCAACAGCAAAATGGCCAGTTCAATAAACTTGCTCATCTCAGCGCTTGCTACTTCCGGCAGAATATTGTTTTTCTTGACAAGATTCCTGTAGTACCGGTCCATTTTATATATGCTATGGTAAATTACCGGCTTACGATAAACTATCTTCTCACTGAATGATCCGGGGGCCGGTTCTGTTCGTATTGCATATTCTTTTTCAAACACATGCATGCGAATAGCTACCTCTCTTCCCAGAAAGTGATTCCGTACTTCCGATACATCAACTTTCCCTAAGTCCTCCTGAAGCTGAGCATACGCATATTTCAGGCGAAATTCAAACAGGGGAGTTGAAAGGGGTTTGCCAATACCTTCTGCCTGAATGCTTTGATTGCTTGCCAATTGCTGACCTGCCACAGAAGCATGAAGAATCAGAAATGTGTAAAAAATAATGAAGTCTTTGCGGCTCATATTTCGCTTTTTTTTAATCAGTGCAAAACTATGGCCGCCTTATTTGCAGTTTATTATGAGAAATTTATTTATGGATGTTTTAATCTTTTAAATTGGGTTAAAAACACCTTTACCTAATCCAAAGAAAAATGAAACAAAATGTTAATCCTAATAAGATCAATAACATTAGTCCAGACACTATAAAAAAAGTTTAACATAAATCAGCAATTGATCAGCGAAGTATTTTAAGCCCGGATTGCGCATCAGGAGCGAAAGCGAACTGATGCGCAGTGGGTCAGCCTTTAACGCTGGCATCCGGGCAAACCCCGCTGAAACGAAGTGAAAGCGGCCCGCAGGGAACATTGCGAATGTTCTCATGAGCAATGTGGGTTAAGCCCGGATTGCACATCAGGAGCGAAAGCGAACTGATGCGCAGTGGGTCAGCCTTTAACGCTGGCATCCGGGCAAACCCCGCTGAAACGAAGTGAAAGCGGCACGCAGGGAACACTGCGAATGTTCTCATGAGCAATGTTGGTTAAGCCCGGATTGCGCATCAGGAGCGAAAGCGAACTGATGCGCAGGGGGTCAGCCTTTAACGCTGGCATCCGGGCAAACCCCGCTGAAACGAAGTGAAAGCGGCCCTTGCGGCACATTGCTCAGTTTTTTTAAGAGCAATGTAGATTTAGAAAGGTTTAACTGAAACTCAGGATGTAAAATCCGGCCTGACGATAATTAGCACAAGGGATATTATGAATTATCCCAAGTACTTCGCAATATCCAGAAGGCAAGGTGATAAAAGAGTTATTTGAGGAGGCTATCACAACTTTTGTTCTGGAAAATAGTAACATCTCTGTGCATGATTGCGTTTCAATCCTGCTGCCCTGTCAGGGTAGATAAAATAAAAATTACCTTGATCGTATTTCCCTTCGCATAAAGGAAACATACGACAGGGCAAAGCACAGAACCGTGGCGGCTATCAGTCCGGTTACCTGCGGCCAGACGAGCAGAAGGCTCTGGCCCAGGGGCAGTGGGCCCGGAATGGTTCCGTAAAGCTGCTCCATGGTCAGCGGCCCCAGACTTCTTACAGAAGGCATGAGAAGGGTGGTGGTCGCCTCACTGAACAACTGGTTGGGCAATAAGCGCATCAGGGTGAGCCTGAGCTTTTCCAGCAGATACATCTTGTAAGAGGCCTCCATCGTCTGGTCGGGACTGAGCGCCTTGATGATGAGGTTCACAATCATCGGATAAAACACCGTAAAAAATAGCCAGACGGCAATACCTGCCAATGCTGCCGTTGCCGGCTGTCGGAAACGCACCGAGAAAAAAATGGACAGATTTAGCCAGAATGCTACATAAATGATGCTCAGCAAAAGGAAAAAGACGATGCGCAGAAACTCTTCAGCCGTGGGAGGAATTCCGATGGAAATCAGCCCAAAACCGATCACCAGAAAACCCAGGACAAAAAACATCAGGCTGATGACCTGCAGAGCGGCCAGAAATTTGGCATTGATAACATAATCCCTGTGCACGGGCTGAGCCAGCAACCGGCTTAATGTACCCCGGTTCTGTTCGCTGTTGATGGCATCAAACCCAAGGCCTATGCCCAGCAGAGGTCCCAGAAACCCGATGAATACGAAAAAAGGAGGAAGAGTACCGTCGGAAGCAGTAAACAAACGAAGAAAGAAAAAAGCACCTTCCGCATCTTCCGATTTCACGGCTTTCGAAATATTGGCCATTGCCGTGTACATCGACCCGAGACAGGTGAGAAAAATCAGGGAAACCAGGATAATAAACCGCCAGCTTGAAAAATGATCTGCCATTTCTTTACGCACAATAACGCTGAAAGGATGCCGTCCGTTCTGCTCCCTGTTTCCGCTTTCTGACGGCTGAAACAATGAAATCAGACCCTGTTTTAAGGTCCGAATCCACTCCCTGAACGAAAATGTCAGCTTCCCGGCTTTATCCATTTTTCAGTCCTCCTTCAAAATAGCGGTAATAAATATCATCAAGACCATATTCCCTGCGGCTCAGATGGGTAAGGCCAGCCCCCGCCTGTACCAGCCTTGCTGCTATTTCACGGCTTACGTCGCGGGTACTTTCAATCCGGAACAAACCGTTCTCAGCCCGTATAGCCGTTATTCCTTCCACATTCTGCAGTACACTGCGCACATGAGCTTCCGGATTCCCTGCTGAAAGCCCTTTTACTTCAGGCAGAGGATCAACGGCCACTTCGGTCTCATAGGCACTGCCCTCAAACAATTTTTCCGACAGAGACCTGATATCCCCTTCTGCCAGCAGTTTACCACCCACAAATATCCCTACCCTGTCGCACACCTGCTGAACCTGATGCAGAAGATGGGATGAAAACAAAACCGTGATCTTTTCTTCCCGGCTGAGTTCCACAATCAGGTTCAGAAACTCCCGCACACCCGCAGGGTCTATTCCCAGTGTCGGTTCATCCAGGATGATCACTTCGGGACTCTTAATAAGCGCATCAGCAAGTCCAAGCCGCTGGCGCATTCCCCGCGAATATTTTCCCACCTTCTTTTTTTCTTCACCTTCCAGACCGACTTTTTTAAACAGGCTCATCGCTTTTTCAGTGGCTGCAGTACCGCCGATGCCATTAAGCTTTGCCGTGTAAACAAGATTTTCCGGTCCGGTAAGGTCATCATAGAATCCCACATCTTCGGGCAGATATCCTGCTTTCCGCTTCACTCCGATGGGGTCAGTAACCGGATCAATGCCGCAGATTCTCACAGAACCGGAGGTGGGTTCCGTCAGACCCAGCATCATAAGGATGGTTGTTGACTTACCCGCCCCGTTTGGGCCCAGCAGGCCGAAAATTTCTCCCCGCCGGATGACCAGATTCAAATTGTCAACCGCGGTAAATGACCCGTATTTTTTGGTCAGATCCGTAAGGACAACAATATTTTCTGACACGGCTTATCTCCTCCCATATTTGCGGAACAGATAATATACACCACTCAGAACACCGGCAATTATCAAAACACCGATCCAGCCCCAGAGCAGAGGCGTCTTTACCGCCATGCGAAACGATGCTTTGGAAGATGCTTCCGGTGTTCTGGCTTCCAGGTTGGTCACATAATCGCCCGGAATCGCCTTCTTGTCGGCTTTGATGGTGGCAAACACCCGTGTTTCTTCACCCGGAGCCAACCGGTCAACCC
>Ga0315298_1003719_pt1 | contig 23808 bp, 16 predicted proteins | sample WHS_1_MG_FD_203077 | JGI IMG/M metagenome (GOLD analysis project Ga0315298, IMG submission 203077) | Extremophilic microbial mat communities from Washburn Hot Springs, YNP, Wyoming, USA - WHS_1_MG | ecosystem: Environmental > Aquatic > Thermal springs > Hot (42-90C) | place: USA: Wyoming...
TTCTCAGCGCATTGCTGATAGGCCTGTTCATTTTCCCGCTGATTTTTATAGCGAATTTAATATTCTGCGTTATCGCGGCCGTCAAGGCCAGCAATGGCGAGGTCTACCGCTACCCGCTCACCCTGCGCTTGCTGAATTGACCCGCAGAACCCGAGAACACCCTTTCGGCTTGCGCCACTGCAGCGCGCCCCGTACCCTACGCCTTTATTTTGCATAACTATGGATGGGGTCGGCTGAATGTCTATTCTGCGGCTGGAGGCAGGGCAAGTGGAATGGGGTGGCCGGGCGCTGCTGGACCATGCCGAGTTGAATCTGGAGGCAGGCGAGCGGGTCGGCCTGATCGGCCGCAACGGTGAAGGCAAGTCTACCCTGCTGCAAGTGCTGGCAGGCCTCTGTCCCCTCGATGCGGGAACGCTGTGGGTGGCGCCCGGTATACGCCGGGCCTACTTGGCGCAGGAGCCGGAACTAGCCGGTGAGCACGACCTGCTCACCGCCATCAAATCCGGACATCCTGCCTGGCGGCACTTGCAGAATGCCGATGCGGACGATGCCCATGCCCACGCCCTTGCCGACCACCACGATGCCTGGCAGATCGACTACAAGGCAGAGGCCCTGCGCGACAGCCTGGGGCTGCCCGCCGAAGGCGTGGTCAGCGCCCTTTCCGGCGGCCAGCGCAAGCGGGTAGCCATCGCCGCCACCCTGGTCGCCGAGCCGGACCTGCTCTTTCTCGACGAACCCACCAACCATCTCGACCTGCCCGCGATCCTGGCGCTGGAACAATCCCTGCTGCGCCATCGCGGCACGCTGGTCTTCGTCACCCACGACCGACGTTTTCTCGACCGCCTGGCGACCCGCATCATCGAACTGGATCGTGGGATACTACGTAGTTTTCCCGGCACTTTTGCGGCTTATCAAAGCCGCAAGGCCGAAGTCCTCGCTGCCGAGGCTGCCGCCGACAGCCGTCTGGAAGGGCAACTGGCGGAAGAGGAGGCTTGGCTGCGCCAGGGGGTCAAGGCCCGCGCCAAGCGCAACCAGGGCCGCCTGCGCCGTCTGGAGGGGCTGCGTGAGGAGCGCGCCAGCCGTCGCCAGCAGCAGGGGCAGGCCACCCTGCAAATCAGCACGGCGGATCGTTCCGGCGTACTCATCGCCGAGCTGGATCATGTGTCTTTTGCCTATGGTGGGCGTCCGGTCATCCGCGATTTTTCCACCCGCATCGAACGCGGCGACCGGGTTGGCATTATCGGTCCCAATGGGGCGGGCAAGACGACACTGCTGCGCCTGATCCTTGGCGAACTGGAGCCACAGGAGGGTACCGTCCGCCGCGGCACCAAACAGGAGGTCGCCTACTTCGACCAGATGCGCGCCACCCTCGACCCGGAGAGCCGGGTGTTGGACGCCATCGCGGACGGGAATGATTTTATCGACATCAATGGTGAACGCCGTCACGTGCTGAGCTATCTGCAGGATTTCCTCTTCCCGCCCAGCCGGGCGCGGGGGCTGATCAAGGCACTCTCCGGCGGCGAGCGCGCACGTTTGCTGCTGGCCCGCCTGTTTGCCCGCCCCGCCAATATTCTGGTGCTGGACGAACCCACCAACGACCTGGACCTGGAGACGCTGGAGGTGCTCGAAGAACGTTTACAGAGTTACGCCGGCACGATCTTCCTGGTGTCCCATGACCGAGACTTTCTCGATAACGTGGTCACCCAGGTGATCGCCTTCGGCGAAGACGGGCAGATCAGCCAGAATGCGGGCGGCTACGAGGACTGGCTGCGCTGGCAGACGGAGTCGCAGCGCACGGCAAAATCGGTAGAAGGTGGCGGCGGCAAGGGTTCCGGCAAGCGGGATGGTGGCAAGGGCAGAAAATCCGCCATGAGCTACAAGGAAAACCAGGAACTCGCCGCCCTGCCGGCGCAGATCGAGGCGCTGGAGAAAGAAGAGGGTGAAATCGCCGCCACGCTGACCCTGCCGGAAACCTACCAGAACCCGGAGCGCTTGCGCGAGGTGCAGGCCCGCGCCGATGTCGTCAGTGCGTCTTTAAAAAAAGCTTATGGGCGCTGGGAGGCGCTGGAAGAAAAGGCGGCCCAGGCTGCCGACTTTTAGGAAGAAGACTTCGGTGTGCCTTGCCCCTTGTCGCGCAGCAAAAAATGCAGCGCCACACCGTCGACAATGGCCAGGAACAGGGTCGCGACCAGGCCCGCGGCCATACTTGCCCAGGGTCCGGGGGGCACCTGGGGGTCGGGAACGAAACCCTGCCAGTGCCAGGCCATTCCGGTTATCCCATAGGCGATGATCAACCCCGGAATCAGCAGCAGACCATCCAAGGCCAGCAGTACCAGCACCGCCAGCAGCACGAGCAGCACGAGCAGCACCATACCCGCGCCTTTGATCATCTCGCGCAGCCAGCGCAACCAATCACGTGGTTCAGCCACGGTACACCCAAAGCACGATATCCCGGCGCGGCAGAGTGACCGGAGCCCCATTTTGGAAGTCCAGGGTAGCGTTGGGCCAGAAGGCCGTATCGGCGAAGCGCGGGGTCACCAGATAGGTCCCTGGCCAGTCGGGCGCGGCCACTGCCTGATGCCCTTCGACAACAATGGTGCGCGCTCCGGCCTCGTTCACATAGATGTGCGCCACAGGGATGCGGGTAAATACCGCCGTCGTCAGGACCCCCAGCAGGATCGCCACAATACCTGCCGTAAGTACTCCCGCGACCCATTTGTCCAGCCTGCTCAATTGCCGCCTCCTTCCGCCCAGATTTCCGCCTGGGTGGCCGTGATATGGTTCTCTTTGGAGGCACAGGCCTTGCCTCCGCACCAGCGTGGTGCAATGTTCAGCTCTTCCAGGGCGTGGCGCATGGTCACCCGGAACACGGGGGCCGACTCCACGCCACCGAAGTTCCAGTAGCGGGTACTTCCGCGCAAGGTTACCGCCATGACCAGTTTCGGTGCAAAACCGGGTGCAAATCCGACAAACGTCGCGTTGGTCTTGTTCTTCATAAAACCGTCTTTTCCGTTGGCCAAGTTGGCGGTGCCCGTCTTGCCCGCCACGGCATAACCGGGGATCGCCGCCAGGATGCCCGTACCGTTGGCAGCGCAGACCCCTTCCAGCCAGTGCCGCAGGTGCGCTGCGATGGCGGCGGGCATGATGCGCACGCGCTGCGTGGGCTGGCCGGCGATCAGCGTCGGAGCGACGTGGTAGCCCCCGTTGGCGATGGCCGCATACCCTTCCGCCAGTTGCAGGGTCGTCACCGACACGCCGTAGCCCAGCGCTATGGTGGCATGGCGCGCCTTGTCCCAGGTCTGGGGCGGAGGCAGCACACCACCGGTTCCACCTGCAAAACCCAGATCCGGCTCCTTGCCATAACCCGCCGCCCGATACATATCGTAGATGGCCTGGGCAGGTGTCCGCAGGGCAATCTTGGCGGCGCCGATGTCGCTGGAGTATTTGAGAATATGCGCCACGTTCAGTTCATGGTGTACCACATCGTCGCGAATACAGAACCCGCCCACGGGCAGGCAGTGGGAGACGTTAAAGCGCTGGTCCGGCTGGATACTGCCAGTTTCGAGGGCGGCCGCCACCATAAATGGCTTCATTACCGAACCGGGCTCGAAGGCCTGGTGCACGGCGTTATTGACATAATCCGCAGGATCGCCGCAACTGCCGCGCGCATTGGGGTTACAGGACGGCACGCTCGCCATGGCGAGAATCTGCCCGGTTTGCACATTCATTACCACCGCCGAGCCTTCAGTGGCGCCGAAATGTTGTTGCGCTGCCAGCAACGTCATGTAGGCCCAGTACTGAATCTGAGGGTTGATGGTCAGGTGCAGGTCGTGGCCAGGTACCGGCGCCTGCCGCGCGCCGAGGAGGTGGAGCACTTCGCCCTGCCCGTCTACCAGCACCTTCTCACGGCCCGCCTTGCCCGCCAGCCAAGAGTTATAGCCCATCTCCAGGCCGGCAGCGCCCTGGTGATCGAGATGTACCAGGCCCAGCAGCGGTGTGGTAACCGCTCCCAAGGGATAATAAGTACGACTGGTCTTCTGGACATAGATACCGGGCACATGGAGGGCGTCCAGTGTGCGCCCCAGTTGCGGCTGCACCTGACGCAGGATATAGGCGAAGCCCGATCCACCGGACCGGACCCGCGCCGCCAGCTCGCCGGGACTGAGGTTCAGGGCCTGCGCCACCTTGTTCCAGTCCTTACGGTGGGCATTGAAGATGCGCGGATCCGTCCAGATGGTCACCGCCGGCACATTCACCGCCAGCGCATCACCGTTGCTACCGTAGATCACGCCACGGGCAGCGGGCAAAGGCCGCGACTGCAGGTAGCGCATGCGCCCCTGGACACGCAGGTCGTGGGCTTGCTGCCATTGCAGTTCCGTATCCCGCGCCAGCACCACCGCCAGCCCCAGAAGAATGACGGCAAGGAGCAGTATCGCCCGCCAGCGCGGCAGAATGCGCTGCAGGCTTAAGCGTTCCGACGGCATGCGCAGCTCCTCAGCGGTGTTCCCCGGCCGTCCTTATGGAAGGGCAAGGACGCGTCGGCGGGCGACTGGTTACGGAACGCGGGGTCCGTCCGCACCAATGCGGCCCTCCTGTCGCCTGCAGGATGCAGAGTGAGCACCCCCGGCTGTTCGCGGTCGTCCTTTCCACGAACGTCACAAGCAGCAAAGATGCTGGTCGGGATATCCATACTCAGTGCGATATTGCCGCCTCCTTCGCAGTCTGGCGATGGATGGATTGCAGCCAGGAAACAGCCGGAGTATAGGCCGGATTCGCGCGCAACAATTGCAACAAGGTGGCTTCCATCGCATGTTTTTCGCCCGCCCGCCACTGGGTGAGGGCGATTTCCATCTGCAGATTACTGCGCGGGTAAGAAAAGAGCGGCCGCTGTAACCCGGCAGACAAAAAGGCTATACCCTCCCCGACGTGCCCCTGATCCACATAGGCCAGTTGGGCGATTTTGTTGCGCAGGCCGACACTTTCGGGATTGATCGCCAGACCTTTACGCCAGGCCAGCAGCGCCAACCGGTCCTGCTGCGCCTTATCCAGGCCGAGCAGGGCGCCCTGCTCCAGATAGAGCGTGCCGATGGAATTCCACACGCCCGACTGCTGCGGAATTCCCACCAGACTCTGGCGATATTGACTGAGCGCCGCCTTTACCAGGGAACGGCGTTGGGCAATATCCGGCTGGTTTCCGCGATCTGCGAGACGGAGATAGGTATTGGCCAGATACACATGGGGTTGGGTCGCCAACGGTCGTACCAGCGTCAGCGCATCCGCCGCCTTGAGTAGAAACACGGCACGCTGGTTCGCGTTGGTGATCAACCGGTTGAGCCAGCCGTTTTCGCTCAGCAGGGCGAAAGTCGCGCCATCGGCGGCCAGATTCCAGGAAGCCGCCACCACCGCCAGCACCAAGAGCGCTTGCGCGATGAATTCATGGTGAATGCCGATCCGTGGTAGCAAGGGCGCAGTCTCGGCCTGGACACCGTAGATACGCCAGGCACGTGCCAGAAAGAGGCCGGCCAGCAGACTCAGGGGTAGATTGTAGAAAATGAAATTCCCCAGGGCATGGCCGGTAACGGCAAAAACCCCGAGCACCAGACCCAGGGCCTGCAAGCGGCGTTCATCCGGCACCTGCAAGACCTTACCCGCGCGGTAGAGCAGACGGTACAGGGCGTACATCAGGGTCGCGGCAAAGCCGAGGAGAAAGCCCAGATTGATGAGCCCTCCCTCGGCCAGATATTCCAGATAATCATTGTGGGCGTAAGTACCCGCCGACGCCAGTTCGCCGGGCAGACGGTAGGCAGGATAATTCAGAAAATAAGACCCGAGGCCGGTACCCATCCAGGGATGGCTGAGAAACATATGCCAGGTCGCCACCCACATCAACCCGCGGGCAACCGTGGAAAGGTTATGCGTAATGAAGCCTGGCGCCAGATGTCCCAGAAGGTCGTAGCCCTGGGGATAACCCAGCAGGGAAAAGCTGATCAGCGCCACAGCCGTGATCGCAGCCATGCGCGCCCAGCCGCCCGGTCGCCTTCCGAACGCCCAGAAAACAAAAGGCATGGTACAGACCCACGCCAGCAACCCACCCCGGCTGTTCGTAGAAAAAAACGCGAGAAGGATTACGGTAAGCGTGGCGAGATAAAGTAGCCCGACCATGTTTAGCTGAAGCGATCCAAAGCGCGTATGGCGTTTCTCGTCGTTGATGAGGTAAACGGCAAGGATGGGGAAAAACAGGAGATTCAGCCACGCCGCGAAACTGTTGGTATCCAGCAGCGGACCGTAAGGCCGTAAGCCGGATAGTCCAACGCCCCGCCCCATCCAGTGGTAATACTGCCAGAGCGCCATGCCGCTCAGAATCCAGGCACTCAGCAAGATCCCTCGCCAAAACCAGGTCCAGGCCCGTTCTGCGACCGGCGCCGGGATCATCACGCTGATGAGAAATGTCAGCGGCAGCGCACCCAATACCCAAAAGTAGAACCAGCTCGTGTAAGGCGATCCGCTCCAGAACAGGGTCAGGCCAAACCACAGCAGCCAGAGCAGCATGAAGATCGGCAAAAACCCGCGCGGCCAGGCCAGTCCGTCCCCCAGGCGCGGCCACCACACCAGGGCACCCCAGACCATCAAAACCATGCTGGTGACCGCCAGCAACGGGATCGTCTGACCGTTGTAATACCAGGAAAGAAAATAGGCGATCAGGGGAAAGGCCGCATAGAGCCCGGCGCGATATGAGGGTACGGCAGGATTCACTGATCGTCTCCGGCATGTTGTGGGCAACAGTAACCGCCGTCAGCCCGGCGGACCGCTTCCTGTAGTGGCAGATGCCGGTTGCAGCGTGCGCATCGCACCAGTCGATCTATCCGTGGTGCCCGGGGGCGGCGGTGCTGCCGGCCATACCAAAGCAGCGCCACAAATACCGTTAGAATCACCCACTTCAGCATAAGTACAGGTACCCGTGTGGTGCGGACTGACAGCGCCATGCCATCCGCGGATCCGCCACAAAAACAGACTCGACGACCGCCAAGTCCTTATGCAAAAGGCCCGACAATGCGGGCCTTTCCTCAATTGGTCGGGGCGAGAGGATTCGAACCTCCGACATCCGCCTCCCGAAGGCGGCGCTCTACCAGGCTGAGCCACGCCCCGATGACATACTTCAAAAATCACGCCGCACGGCAAATGCCGCCAAAAAAGCAAGGGCTTCCTTCTCCACACCTTCCGGGAACCCGGACAGACAAGCAATAGCCTGATCCGCCTTTTCCTTCGCGACGCGCAAAGTGTAATCAATTGACCCTGTTCTGGCAATGATTTCCCAGACTGTTCCAAAGACGGCTGGCGCATTGCCGCTCAGTGCTTCACGCAAAATGGCCTGCTCTGCCGCCGTGGCATGCTGCATGGCATGGATATAGGGCAGGGTTGCCTTGCCTTCCGCCAGATCGTCGCCCCGGTTTTTACCCATTTTCTCGGCGCTGGTGGAGTAATCCAAGGCGTCATCCATCAACTGAAAGGCGATGCCGAGCAGCGAGCCATATTGCGCCAAGGCCCCCTCCGCAGCGGCATCCAGGTTGTTTACCAGCGCCCCGATACGGGCGGCGGCCTCGAAGAGCTTGGCGGTCTTGGCTTCTATGACCGCGAAGTACGCCTCAGGACTCAGATCGGCATCGTTGGCATTCTCCAGTTGCGCGACCTCTCCCTGGGCAATAACGCTGGTGGCCTCCGCCATGGTGGCGAGGATACGCATATCGCCGTCCTGTACCATCATCTCGAAGGATCGGGCGTAAAGAAAATCCCCCACGAGTACGGCGGCGGCGTTGCCCCAGCGTTGATTGGCAGTCGCATTGCTGCGCCGCAGTTCGGAACCATCGACTACGTCATCATGCAGCAGCGTCGCCGTATGGATAAATTCGACAACAGCCGCCAGAGAGATCGGACGCGGGCCACGCTCACCGCCCATGCGTGCGGCGAGCAGCAGAACCATAGGCCGCAGCCTTTTGCCACCGGCATTGATCAGATACGTCCCCATGGCCGGAATGGTCGGCACCCCCGAACGCAATTGTTCCTGGATAACGCTGTTCACCGCCGCCATATCGGCCCGTACGAGGCGGTTGACTTCCTCCAGATTCATGCCCTTGCTGCTCCCTGTCTGCCTCAGCACCTGCCACACACCGGTATGGTGCGGAGCCGTTGATTGCAGGCGATTGTCGTTAGCGCGGCACAAGCTTGTCAAGCGCGGGCTACCGCCTTATGCCGCAGCGCCGGACAACCCGGCCGGAATCTCCAGGTGGCGTGATCTGGCCAATCGTCTCAATACTTCCGGGTCGCCATTCCATTGTGCAAGCGTATCCCACAGGGCGTGCGGGCCGAGGTCTTCACCTGCCCGCAACATGCGTTCACGCAAGGTTTTGCCACCACTGCCCACCGCCAGGAAGAGCAGTATCAGGGTATTGAGATAATCCTCGATACGGCGTTGCTGGTAGGTTATGCGCAGAAGTTCGGCATACAACGGCAGTCGCCGCGGTTCATGGGCGATAGCCCGCCACAGGATCGCCATGCCGTAGGCCGGATCGTGGTTGCGGGACACCAGGGCCAGCGCCATCTCCGCCGTCATGACGGCATCCGGAGTTCGCACTTGCGGAAGGGGGATGGCCATGCCCACTTTCTCGGCAAGCACGAGGAGTTCAAGATTGCCGGGATCCTGACTCAGACCGGTATTTACCCGTTCCCGCCACCAGGATTCGTCCATGGGGGCGGCCCCCGGCTTTTCTCCCAGACTTTCGAGCAGGTCGGCATAGCTGTCGATATCCGCCATGGCAAGATAGGCATCCAGGAGCATGTTGATGGGTTTGGTCACATGCGGGTTGATATCCACATACCAGCGCAACACGGTCGCGGCCTGCGCATAGTGGCCATACTCCAGGTAAATGGTCGCTTCGTTGAGAAGATCGTCGATACTGAGCAACTGCTGCTCGGCGCCGCCGGTAACCGTTACGGAGGGGGTAACGGCCTCTCCGCCGGGGCTTCCGATCGAGTCTTGGGCACATCCGTAGTGCGCACCGAACGCGCGGATACGAAAACCGGGGCACTGCTTTTGTTCTGTAAACGGCGGCGCCGTGCCCGCAGACGGATGGAAACCTCCACCAGCAGCAACAGGACGACAACGATTTCCAACAATAACATTACACCTTGCATAGACACCTCAAGCGCGACCAAGCATACCCTTTATCCCCACATACAAGGCGTTTTAGTCGAAAGCCCGGGATTCGCCAGAAGCGATGCTTTACGGTTCCTCCGCCATGCCCAACTCCTTCAGCTTGCGGGTGAGCGTATTGCGCCCCCACCCGAGTTTGTGCGCGGCGCTCTGCTTATGGCCACGGGTATGTTGCAGGGCCGCTTCCAGCAGACAGCGTTCGAACAGCGGCTGAATCTTGTCCAGCAGGGCTTCTTCACCACCCGCGAGGCGCTGTCGCACCACCGCCCCCAGCAGCAGGCGCCAATCCTGGGGGTTCGGATCCGGCATCATGGCGGGCACCGGCGATGCGGCCATTTCCGGCGGCAAATCCGTCACCTGGACCTCGCGGGTGGGTGCCATCACCGTAATCCAGCGACAGACGTTTTCCAATTGGCGCACATTACCGGGCCAATGCCAGTTCATAAAGGCGGACTCCGCCTCCGGACTCAATATTCGCCGCTCGACATCCAGTTGCTCCGCGCTACGACGGAGAAAATGGCGGGCCAGACGCGGAATGTCCTCACGCCGCTCGCGTATGGGCGGAAGATGGATATGGATGACGTTGAGACGGTGGTAGAGATCTTCCCGGAAGCTGCCATCGCGCACCTTGGCTTCGAGGTTCTGGTGGGTCGCGGCAAGGACGCGGACGTCCGCACGCTGGGGCGCGTGGCCACCGACCCGATAGAAAGTGCCGTCGGAAAGCACCCGCAGCAGGCGCGTTTGCAGGGCGGCCGGCATATCGCCGATTTCATCCAGAAAGAGGGTTCCCCCGGAGGCCTGCTCGAAGCGACCCTGCCGGGTCTGCACCGCCCCGGTAAAAGCGCCCTTTTCATGACCGAAAAGTTCCGATTCCAGCAACTCGGCGGGAATGGCCGCCGTGTTGATAGCAATGAAGGGTCCGCGCGCACGGGGGCTGTGCCGGTGCAGTGCACTGGCCACCAATTCCTTGCCGGATCCCGATTCGCCGGTAATCAGCACATTGATCTGTGAGCGCGACAGACGCCCGATGGCACGAAACACCTCTTGCATGGCCGGAGCCTCACCGATCATTTCCGCCGGATCGCTCTCCTCAGCGCCCGCCGCACTCGGTCCCGCCCGACTGCCGAGGGCGCGCTGCACCAGCGTAACCGCCTCGTCCATGTCAAACGGCTTGGGCAGATACTCAAAGGCCCCACTTTGAAAAGCGGCGACGGCATTGTCGAGATCAGAGTGCGCCGTCATCACGATCACCGGCAGTTTTGGCCAGCGCGACTGCACTTCGCGCAGAAACGCCAATCCGTCCAGGCCGGGCATACGCAGATCGGTGACAACGGCCCCCGGCTGCTCACGCCCCAGGGCCCGCAGCGCGCTGTCGGCGTCTGCAAAGCTGCGCACCGGGATATCGGCCTGCGTCAACGCCTTCTCCAAAACCCAGCGAATGGAAGGGTCGTCATCGATAATCCAGACCTGTGTCATGCGGATGCCTCCCGGTGCGGTGACAGGGGCAGGGAAACAGAAAATACCGTTTCTCCCGGTTGTGAATGGCAGTGGACCACGCCGCCATGCCCGCGCACCAGTCCCTGTACGATGGCGAGCCCCATTCCCATACCCTCGGCCCGACTGGTGACCAGGGGCAAAAAGATCCGTGGCAGCAGATCGGGGGGGATTCCCCGGCCGTTGTCGACTATATCCACACGCAGCGCCAGGCGGAACTTGTGGTGCAGCAGGGTAACGTAGCGTTCGACCCGGGTACGGATCAGGATGGCACCGTGGCGGTCCAGCGCCTGTTGGGCATTGCGCATCAGATTCAGAAAAACCTGCACCAGTTGCTCCTGATCCGCCATAAGGTCGGGAATGGAGGGGTCGTAGTCGAAACGCACGGCAATACCGGTGGGCAATTCCGCATTCAGCAGGTGACGCACGTGCTCCAGCACCTGATGGATATTCACCTCGGCAAAAACCGGGCGGCTACGGGGCCCCTGGAGGCGATCCACCAGATGATGCAGGCGATCCACCTCATGGAGAATGACCCGGGTGTAATCTTTCAGTTCCGGGCGTTGCAACTCGCGATCCAGGAGCTGCGCAGCCCCGCGCAAACCACCGAGGGGGTTTTTGATTTCGTGGGCGAGGCCGTGCAGCATCTCCTGCGCTGCGCCATAAATGCGGTCCTGCATTTCCTCCTCGGCGTGCCGCGCCGGCAGTTCCATGGGCCGCATTTCAATAATGAGGCCGTCGGTTGGTACCGGTGTCACCACCAAATCCACCACCGCGCCGCCGCCCTCACTCAGCGCCAAGGGCAGGGCTCTGCGCAGTGTCGCCGTGTTCGCCGCAAGGGTATCCGCAAAAAGTGTGGCAAATCGCTCTTCGCCAATGACACTGCACAGCGCCGGCAAATTTTGTCCCAATGCCTGGTGTTGGCTGATGCGCAGCAGATTCTCGGCGGCGGGATTCATATACCGGATATGGTAATCCGCTCCCAGAACCAGTACCGCTGATTCCAGAGCGTCCAACACCATATTCTCCGTGGGCAGGGTGGTTATGTTTTTGCGGCGCGCCATGCAAGCTCCGATTTTATGTTTCACCAAACAGGCTCCGTGCTCAGTAAAGCAAAAAGCGCACCAGACCGTGCAGGAACATAGCCTCCTGTACTCCGGCATACCATGGACATGCTTCTGCATCCTCGACACAAACGCCAGGCATGCGCCATCATGCGGCAGCCGGTTGCCGGTGCACATAATGCACCATAATAGTGCATTATGGACGGGGCGCCTAGCACCACTGGCGGCCAACCCTTTGGTCGGGCTTCCCAAGGATGGTATTTTCGGCGACTATCATCCATCCATGTCGTCGGGCTCACAGGAACACTCCATGACCTATTGCCTCACCACCCACGTCACAGGGGGCCTGGTTTTCTGCTCAGACTCGCGGACCAACGCGGGCACCGACAATGTCAGCATCTACTCGAAAATGCATCACTTCTGCTGGCCCGGCGATCGTTTTCTCTGCCTGCTTTCAGCAGGCAATCTGGCGACCACCCAGGGCGTGGTCAAGCGGATGCAGCAAGATATCGACCAGGACGCCGAAATCCATCTGCTCCATCTGACCAGCATGGCGGAGGCGGCGGATTATGTCGGCCTCATCAATGCCGAGGTGCAGCGCAACCAAGCCAACCGCGATACCGCCAACACCAATTTTGAGGCGACCTTCATCCTCGGCGGGCAGATCGGGGCAGAGATGCCCGCCACCTATATGATCTATCCACAAGGCAACTACATCCATGAATCATCGGACCATCCCTTTCTGCAAATCGGCGAAATCAAGTACGGCAAACCGATCCTGGACCGCGTAGTCAGGCCCGACCTCTCGCTGGAGGCTGCAGCACGCTGTGCGCTGGTCTCCATGAATTCCACCATGCGCAGCAATGTCACCGTAGGCCCTCCGGTGGAACTGCTCATTTACCGCGCCAACAGCCTGCAGGCGGGGCGCTACCTGACCTTTTCCGACGAAGATCCTTTTTACCGCAGCATCGGTGAACGCTGGAGCCAGGGGTTGCTACGGGCGCTGGATGACCTGCCGCGCTTTGCCTGGGAAAGTGCGACCACGAATCTCACTGAAGCAACAGAAAACGGCGGTCGTTAACGGACGAAATCGGCCCTGCACCATGGTTGAGCCAATCGCACCATATTGGTGCATATCTTTTCTTTACCGCGACACGGTCCCGCCGGGAATCCGTCATTCAGATGCAACCGGCATCCAAGAATCACCACTGCGGGAAATGCGATGGCTGGCGACCGGAATGGCGTTATCGGGACACCCGAGAAGGAGGCGGTCGCCCAGCCGGCATCTGGCATAATCTTTGCTGATATTACCCCAGCGACCACAGCACAGCCCGATCCGGCATCGGAACGAGGACGTCGTCTCACCGCCATATTCAGAAGCGTGAGCGTGCATCACGCGAAGAGGAGAACCGGTCGATGGATTGGCTGAGCAAGCATTATCAACAGCAGAAGAGTTACGATGAACTGGTAGGCGAAGGTGCGGTGCCACGTCTGCCGGCAGCCCCCCTGTTTGACTACCTCAGCACCCTGGACAGCAGTGAACTGCGTGCCCGCCGACAGGCCGCAGATGCCGCCATCCTCGCCATGGGTATCACCTTCACGGTGTACAGCGAGGCAGGCAACATCGACCGCGCCTGGCCCTTTGATATCATCCCCCGCATCCTCTCACGGCGAGAGTGGGTGCGCATCGAAGACGGGCTCAAGCAGCGTTTGCAAGCCCTCAACCTCTTTATCGACGACATCTATAACGCCCAGCGTATCGTCGTGGACGGTGTTTTCCCGGCCGAGGTGCTGGCCAGTTCCCGCAATTTCCGGGAGGCCTGTCGCGGCGTGCGTCCACCTTTCGGAGTCTGGGCGCACATCTGTGGGAGCGATCTGGTCCGCGATGCGGACGGCACGGTCTATGTGCTGGAGGACAACCTGCGGGTTCCCTCCGGCGTCTCCTACATGCTGGAAAATCGACAGATCATGAAGCGGCTCTTTCCTGAACTATTCAAGTCTTCCACTATCCTGCCCGTGGACGACTACCCCAACCGGCTCTACGACACCCTGGCCGCCCTGTCGCCACGCGAGGGTGAACGGCCCGTGGTCGCCGTGCTTACCCCGGGCATCTACAACTCGGCCTACTTCGAGCACAGTTATCTGGCGCAGCAAATGGGGGCTTATCTGGCGGAGGGCGCGGATTTTTTCGTCAGCAGGGAGGATATCGTTTATCTGCGGACCATCTCCGGCCCGCAGCGGGTGGATGTGATCTACCGCCGCATCGACGACGAATATATGGACCCCGAGGTCTTCCTCACCGATTCCACTCTGGGTATTCCCGGATTGCTGCGCGCCTGGCGACGCGGCACGGTCGCCATTGCCAACGCTCCCGGTGCCGGCGTCGCCGATGACAAGGTGGTATACGCTTTCGTGCCCGACATCATCCGCTACTATCTGGACGCCGAACCCATCCTGCCCAACGTGCCGACCTACTTGTGCATGCGCGACGCAGACCGCGATTATGTACTGAGTCACCTGCACGAACTGGTGGTCAAACCGGCCAACGAGTCAGGCGGTTACGGCATGCTCATCGGACCGCGCGCCACATCCGAAGAGCGTGGGCGCTTCGCGGAACTGATCACCGCCAACCCGCGTAATTATATCGCCCAGCCCACCCTGAATCTTTCCACCGCGCCAACCCTGGTGGAAGACCATCTGGAAGCCCGCCATCTCGATCTGCGTCCCTTTATCCTGCAGGCGGACAAGCTGTATGTGACCACCGGCGGCCTGACCCGGGTGGCCATGCAACCGGGGTCGCTGGTGGTGAACAGCTCCCAGGGGGGCGGCAGCAAAGACACCTGGATTGTCGATGAGGAGGCCCCATGCTTTCGCGCGTAGCTGAAAACCTGTACTGGATGGCCCGCTATCTGGAGCGGACCGAAGACATGGCCAGACTGATCAACGCCACCACACTGCTGCTGCTCGACCTGCCCCAGGGCGCCGAGTTCGGCTGGGACATTCTCTTGCAGGTGACGGGCGACGCCGAACTCTACACGGAGCACTACGGCACGCCGGAGGAAGGCCGCATCATGCGGTTTCTCATTGCCGACGAGCGCAACCCCAACTCGGTGATGGCCGCCATCCATCAGGCCCGGGAGAATTGCCGCACCTTCCGCGACCTGCTTCCCGCCGAGTTCTGGGAGCGCCTGAACACCCTCTTCCTCTTCGTCCGCGAACATGCCGGCACCAGTTCAGACAGCCGTCATGCACGTTATGCCTTTCTCAGCGAGGTCATTTCCCGACGCCACGCCCTGGTGGGACTGCTCATCAGCAGCATGAGCCAGGACAACGTGTACCAGTTCATCAAGCTGGGCCGCAACATGGAACGCGCCGACATGACCACCCGCATCGTCGACGTGACCAGCGCCGTGATTCTGCCTCAGGACCAGGGGCTACAGAAAACGACCACCAGCAGCCTCTGGCTGGGCGTGTTGCGTGCGCTCAGCGCCTTTGAGATGTACCGCCGTCATGTCTCGGTGCAGGTGCGCAGCAATCAGGTGGTAGACTATCTGCTCAAGGATAACAAGTTTCCGCGCAGCATGAAGTACTGCCTGGGGGAGATGGAGGTGGCGCTCGCCTATCTGCCCAACGCGGGCATCCCCGCCGAGGCCGTGCGCCGCGCGCGGCGGCGTCTGGATGCCCTGAAACTGGCGAATTTGCGCCCGGACCTGCTCCATGAGTATCTGGATCAGGCACAGAAAGATCTCGCCATGGTGCACCGCACGATTCAGGGCACCTATTTTGCCCGGGAGGATACCGGTTTCGACGGAGTGCCGAGCGGGCTGCTCCTGAATGCCGCGCAGGCCTGACCGCGGACGCGGCGCACACCCACTTCGGAGGAAATCATCATGGGCATCCATGTCGTACTGCGACACCAGACCGCGTATGACTTTGACCGGCTGGTGGATATCCACCCCCATGTGCTGCGCCTGCGCCCTGCGCCCCATTGTCGCACCCCGATCCTGGCCTACTCGCTCCATGTCGAACCGGCCAGGCATTTTCTCAACTGGCAACAGGACCCATTCGGCAACTACCAGGGGCGCCTGGTCTTTCCCGAGCGCGCGCGCTCGCTGAAGGTGGATGTAGAGGTCATCGCCGATTTGACCGTGATCGACCCCTTTGATTTCTTCATAGAACCCAGTGCCGAACACTGGCCCTTCCCCTATGACCCCATCCTCCGCAAGGAACTCGCACCCTACCTGGAACAGGAAGAGGCCGGCCCGTTGCTACGGCGTTTTCTGCTCGATATCCGCCGCCAGCGCCAGCGTACCGTGGATTTTCTCGTGGCCATCAATCAACGCCTGCAGGGACAGATCGGCTATACCCTGCGAATGGAGGCCGGGGTGCAGACACCGGAGGAGACCCTGAAAAAGGCCAGTGGCTCCTGCCGCGACAGCGCCTGGCTGATGGTGCAGGTGCTCCGCCACATGGGGCTCGCGGCTCGCTTCGTGTCCGGCTATCTGGTGCAACTGGTGGCCGATCAGGCGCCCCTGGATGGACCCGCAGGCCCCGCCAGCGATTTCACGGATCTCCATGCCTGGGTAGAAGTTTATGTCCCCGGCGCCGGCTGGATCGGTCTCGACCCGACCTCCGGACTGTTTGCCGGAGAGGGCCACATCCCGCTGGCCTGTACCCCGCATTATGAAAGCGCGGCCCCCATTACCGGCGCCACCGGCACCTGCGAGGCCGAGTTTCACTTCGCCAACACCGTGACCCGCCTGCTGGAAACGCCCCGCGTCACCAAGCCGTACACCGACGGGCAATGGGAACGGATCATGGGCCTCGGGGATGCGCTGGATCAGCGTTTACAGGCCGCCGACATGCGTCTCACCATGGGCGGCGAACCAACCTTCGTCGCCACTGCAGGAGTGGATGCCGCCGAATGGAATCAGGAAGCCCTCGGCATGCACAAGCGAGAACGCGCCGAAACGCTGGTGCGTCGCCTCGGCCAGCGCTTCGCGCCCGGCGCACTGCTGCACACGGGTGAGGGCAAATGGTATCCCGGCGAAGCGCTGCCGCGTTGGGCGCTCGGTCTGTACTGGCGCAAGGATGGGTTCCCCCTGTGGCGCGAGCCCCGGCTGCTCGCCGAGCCGCTGCACGACTACGGCTGGCAGGCGGATGACATCCACAACTTCGCCTGTACCCTGACCCGTCATCTGCAACTCGACAGCGACCGTCTGCTGCCCGCTTACGAGGACGCCTGGCATATCCTGCATCAGGAGGGCCGCACTCCGATCGATATCGATCTCAGCACCCATCGCCTCGACGACCCGCTGGAACGCCAGGCGCTGATCGGCAAATTGCAGGCGGGACTCGATCAGCCGGTGGGCTGGGTACTGCCCCTCGCCTGGGACTGGAAACAGCGGCGCTGGTACTCGGCGCCGTGGAGTTTCCGGGGCGGGCGGCTGATTCTGCTGCCTGGCGACTCGCCGCTGGGCATGCGTCTGCCCCTCGACAGCCTGCCCTGGGTCGTCGAAGCCCATAAAAAGTGGCAGCCGGAGACTGACCCCTTCGCGCCCATGCCGGCATTGCCGGACATCCACGGCGAGATCGCCGCGCGCGACAGCCATGTCCCTGAAGCGCAGCCATCGTCCACGACGGACCAGCGACTCTGGGAGGAGATCCCCCATACCGCAGTCACTCTGGAAATCCGCAAAGGTTGCCTGTACTGCTTCTTCCCGCCCTTGCAGGTGGCGGAACACTATCTGTACCTGCTCGGCGCGGTCGAACATAGCGCCACCGAACTCAACATGCCGGTAGTCATCGAGGGTTATGCGCCGCCCAGCGATCCACGGGTGGAGAAGCTGCTCGTCACCCCCGACCCTGGGGTCATCGAGGTCAATATCCATCCTTCCACGCACTGGCAGGAGATGGTGAAAAAGACGACGGCCCTCTATGACGATGCCCACGCCTGCCGGCTGACCGCCGAAAAATTCATGCTGGATGGGCGCCATACCGGCACCGGCGGCGGCAATCACATGACACTCGGCGGCGCCACTCCCGGCGACAGTCCCTTTTTGCGCCGCCCTGATCTGCTGCAGAGCCTCATCACCTACTGGCAGCATCACCCGGCCTTGTCCTATTTTTTCAGTGGCATGTTTATCGGCCCCACCAGTCAATCGCCGCGGGTGGATGAGGCGCGCCATGAGGCCCTTTACGAGCTGGAGATCGCTTTTGCTCAGGTGCCGCCCGGCATCGTGCCGCAGCCATGGCTGGTGGACCGTCTCTTCCGCAATCTACTGGTGGACATTACCGGCAACACCCACCGCGCCGAAATCTGTATCGACAAGCTCTATTCGCCGGTCGGGGCCGCTGGCAGGCAGGGGCTGGTGGAACTACGGGCCTTCGAGATGCCGCCCCACGCACGCATGAGCCTCGCGCAGCAACTGCTGGTGCGCAGCCTTTTGCTGCGTTTCTGGGAAACCCCCTATCGTCATGAACTGGTGCGCTGGGGCACCGCCCTCCACGATCGCTTCATGCTACCCCATTATCTCTGGGAGGACCTGCGCGATATTTGCGCGGACCTGCAGGAACACGATATTCCCTTCCATCTCGACTGGCTGGCACCCTTCTCCGAGTTTCGCTTTCCACGATACGGTCACGTCCGGATCGGCGAGATCGACATCGAATTGCGCGCCGCCATCGAACCCTGGCACGTTCTCGGCGAAGAGATGACGGGTAGCGGCACGGCGCGCTATGTGGACTCATCGGTCGAACGGCTGCAGGTGCGGGTAACGGGCATGACTCCGGGACGCCATGTGCTCGCCTGCAACGGACGACGGGTGCCGCTGCAGGCCACTCGTGCGCACGATGCGCAGGTAGCCGGGGTACGCTACCGCGCCTGGCAACCGCCATCCGCGCTGCACCCCACCATTCCGGTGCATACGCCGCTGACTTTTGACCTGATCGACACCTGGAATGGGCGTAGCGTGGGCGGCTGCAGCTACCACGTCATGCATCCCGGCGGGCGCAATCCGGAGGCCTTCCCGGTCAATGCCTGGGAAGCAGAGGCGCGGCGCCAGAGCCGTTTCACCACGACCGGCCACAGTCAGGGCCCGCAACTGGAGCCGATCCTGCAGGGTCCGGGCGAGAGCCTTTTCGTGCCAACCGGCAGCGGTGAGCAGGCTTGGCTGCCCCCCCACGCGGAAGATCAACCAGACTATCCCCATACCCTGGACCTACGCATGGCGCGGCCCATGGCATCAGGCTGAAAGACTGCATCGAACATGGCACGCTTCCTGCTTCATAAATACTGATCATGGTCATGTGATCACTCCTCCTCAAGTGGCTTCCAGGGCGGTTATTCCGCCCTTTTTTTCGTCCTCAAGGCAAACGTTCTTGAAAAGAATATGTAGAACAACAGGTTAAAAACTACCGCCGTCCCCGAACCAACCATCTATCGGGGATGAAGCACCCGCGCTGCACTGGCGCATCCCCAGGTTCTGCACCATACTTGTGCAGTGGCGCACCACTCCAGCGCACCCTATTCGGGGTGATTGCACGCTGTCATCTCCATGGTAGAACAGCAGGCAACTGGAGCAGTAAATGTCAGACTGGCACAGGAAATGCTAGTTTCATGGTGTACCCGGGGGTCTTCCCCATGAGCGAACCGCGACGACCGATGGCAGGTCTAACTAATCGCAGACGCGGCAATGCCGCAAGGAGTGGCAAATGGCGTTATTCGACCGTTACCAGGAGCGTTTCCTGCAGCAGCAGGAAGTCACCCTTTCCATCGATGCCTATCTCGACCTTTGTGCCCGGGAGCCCATGGCTTACGCCACCGCGGCGGAGCGGATGCTGGCGGCCATTGGCGAGCCACAGGTGGTGGACACCCAGGCTGATCCCCGGCTGTCGCGCATTTTCATGAACCGCAAACTGCTCACCTATCCCGCCTTCAAGGACTTCTATGGCATTGAAGACGTGGTGGAAAACCTCGTCGCGTATTTCCGTCACGCAGCGCAGGGACTGGAAGAGCGCAAACAGATTCTCTATCTGCTCGGTCCGGTGGGCGCCGCCAAATCGTCTCTGGCGGAACGCCTGAAGAGCCTGATGGAGCACTATCCCATCTACTGCCTCGCCGCCCATGGCAGGGTATCGCCACTCTTCGAGTCGCCCCTCGGTCTCTTTGACCGGGATGAAGATGGCCCGGTGCTGGAAGACCGCTTCGGCATTCCCTCCCGCGCCCTCCATGGCGTAATGTCGCCCTGGGCCGCCAAACGACTGCGCGAGTTCGGTGGTGACATTCGCAAGTTCACCGTGCACCGCCTGATGCCGTCGCAGTTGCACCAGGTGGGCATCACCAAGGTGGAACCGGGCGACGAGAACAATCAGGATATTTCCAGCCTCGTCGGCAAAGTGGATATCCGCAAGCTGGAAGATTTCTCCCAGGACGATCCCGATGCCTATTCCTATGCGGGCGGCCTCAACGTCGCCACTCAGGGCGTGCTGGAGTTCGTCGAGATGTTCAAGGCGCCCATCAAGATGCTCCACCCTCTGCTGACGGCCACCCAGGAGGGCACCTACAACGGTACCGAAGGTTTCGGCGCCATGCCCTTCCAGGGCATCATCCTGGCCCACAGCAATGAATCGGAATGGTCTGCTTTCCGCAATAACAAACGCAACGAGGCGTTCCTCGACCGCGTCTATATCGTCAAGGTGCCCTATTGCCTGCGCGTCACGGAGGAGACGCAGATCTACCACAAGCTCCTCGAAAGCAGCGCCCTCAACGCTGCCCCCTGTGCCCCCGATACCATGGACATGCTGGCCCGTTTCTCCGTCCTCAGCCGTCTCAAGGAGCCCGGCAACAGCAGCCTGTGGTCCAAGATGGAGGTCTACGATGGCAAGTCCCTCAAAGATCGGGACCCCAAGGCCAAAAGCCTGCAGGAATATCGTGACGCGTCCGGCGTGGACGAGGGCATGGACGGCATTTCCACGCGCTTCGCTTACAAAATCCTGTCACGCACCTTCAACTTCGACAGCGACGAGATAGCGGCCAACCCGGTACACCTCCTGCATGTGCTGGAAACCCAGGTCCGTGCCGAACAGTTTCCGGCAGAACTGGAATCCCGCTATCTCGCCTTCCTCAAGACCGAACTGGCCCCCCGTTATGCCGAGTTCCTCGGTCTGGAAATTCAGAAGGCCTATCTGGAGAGTTATGGCGATTACGGCCAGAATCTCTTTGACCGCTACATCCAGTACGCCGATTTCTGGCTGCAGGATACGGAATTCCGTGACCCCGATACCGGGCAGCTCATGGACCGCAGTCTGCTCAACGAAGAACTGGAAAAAATCGAGAAACCGGCGGGCATCGCCAACCCCAAGGATTTCCGCAACGAAGTGGTGAACTTCGTGCTGCGGGTCAAGGCATCCAACGACGGCGTCAGCCCGGCCTGGACCAGTTATGAGAAGCTGCGCGCGGTCATCGAGAAGAAGATGTTTGCCAATACCGAAGATCTGCTACCGGTGATTTCCTTCGGCAAGAAGAGTTCCTCGGAGGACGAACGCAAACATCAGGACTTTGTCGCACGAATGACTTCCAAGGGCTACACCGAAAAGCAGGTACGCCTGCTGGTGGACTGGTATATGCGTTATCGCAAGCATCATTAGAGGCCCCGTGCCATCGCAGAGAGGGCCAACGGCCCGCGCTTCGACCTGTCCCGCTATCCTGCCCGCACCCGCGGGCTTTTTTTGACCGGGATGGCCGACCCCACCAGCGCAGCGGATAGAGCGCACCATTTTGGTGCGCTCGGCATTCCCGGTCTCCTGCCACGATCCATGCGCCCTTATCTTTCCTGAGCCTGCCCGGCTTGCACACTTATTGCTTGACGCTACCTGAGCAAGCACGGGGCGAACGGCCCCATAACGGGCAAAAAAGGAGCGACAAGATGCAGAAGGGAGCGAAATACCAATATTTACCGGTGGTGTGGGGAATCGGCGCATGGATATGGTTGGCCAGCCCGCTGGCCCAGGCCGATACCACCCCACCCTTTAACAGCGGCGATACGGCATGGATGCTGAGCTCCACGGCTCTGGTGCTGCTCATGACCGTCCCCGGACTGGCCCTCTTTTATGCGGGCATGGTGCGCAAGAAAAATGTCCTGGCCACGGCGGCGCAGAGTTTCGCCATCACGGCCCTGGTTTCCGTACTGTGGATGTTCATAGGCTACTCACTGACCTTCACCTCAGGCAATGCTTTCCTGGGCGGGCTGAGTCGACTTTTCCTCAACGGCATGGGCCTGGATTCCGCCAATGGTCTGGCCCCCACCATTCCGGAATCGGTTTACATGACCTTTCAGATGACCTTCGCCATCATCACGCCGGCCCTGATTGTCGGCGCCTTTGCCGAACGGATGAAGTTCTCCGCCCTGCTCTGGTTCACCGGGCTCTGGTCGTTGCTGGTCTATGCGCCCATCGCGCACATGGTCTGGGGCCCAGGCGGCTGGCTGGCCGCGGATGGCGTCCTCGACTACGCGGGCGGCACCGTGGTGCATATCAACGCCGGTATCGCCGGGCTGGTCGCAGCGCTCGTCATGGGCAAGAGGATCGGTTACCGACATGACGCCATGCACCCCAATAATCTGATGTATACCCTGATCGGCGCCTCCCTGCTCTGGGTGGGCTGGTTCGGCTTCAACGCCGGTTCGGCGGTCGCCGCCAGTGACCGCGCGGGGATGGCCATGGCTACCACCCAGATTGCGACCGCCGTGGCGGCCCTCTCCTGGATGTTTGCGGAATGGCTGGCGCGCGGCAAGCCGACGGTGCTGGGCATGACTTCTGGCGCCGTAGCCGGTCTGGTCGCCATTACCCCCGCCTCGGGTTTTGTCGGCCCCATGGGTGCATTGTGGATCGGCCTTGCGGCAGGCGTCATCTGTTTCTGGGCTGCGGTCTACCTGAAGAACCGGTTGGGTTACGACGATTCTCTGGATGCCTTCGGCGTCCATGCCATCGGCGGCATCATCGGCGCGTTGCTGACCGGCGTTTTCGCGGTGAAAGCCATCGGTGGCACGGCGGGTATGCTGGAAGGGAATACCGGACAACTGCTCATTCAGGCGACGGGTGTTGGTGTCACGATGGCCTATGATGCCATCGTCAGCTTCATCATCCTCAAGGTCATCGACTGGACCCTGGGCCTGCGCGTCATCGCTGAGCAGGAACGGGAGGGGCTGGACATCACCCAGCACGGTGAGCAGGTCTACGAATAAACCGTGTTCTCGGTGGGCCGTCCCTGGGGGAGGTCCACCGTAACCATCCGCCCCATTTTAGGTCATAATGAAAGTGAGGCGTCGCCACCAGGGAGTCTGCCATGAGCATGATCATCGACCGGCGCAGTTCCGGAACCCGATCCACGGCCAATCAGGATCGCCTGCAAAGACGTGTCCGCGCCCGACTCAAGGTCGCCGTCGAAAAAATGGCCCGCTCCGGCTCCATTGAGGATCTGGCCAATACCGACCAACCCGTTTCCATCCCCACCCGCGATCTCCATGAACCCAGCTTTCGCCGCGACCTCAGCGATACCTCCTGGGAGCGGGTGTTACCCGGTAACAAGGAATATCAGCGTGGCGACGAAATCAACAAACCCGAAGGAGGTGGCCGCTCCGGTAAAAGCCGCGAGGGCTCACCCGACGGTCTGGGTGACGACGAAGTGGCCATCGTCCTCTCCGCCGACGAGTTTCTGGACCTGCTCTTCGACGGGCTGGCCTTACCCAACCTGCGCAAGACCGCGCAGGGGGATATCCAGGCCGATCAATGGCGGCGGGCGGGTTTCATCAAGGACGGCAGCCCCTCCCGCATGCACGTCGGCCGCACCATGCGTGCCGCCCGTGCCCGCCGACTGGCTTTGCGTGCCGGAAAACGCCGCGAATTGCAGGATCTGCTGGATGCTCGCAACGTCCTGCGGGAGGAGATTCAAGGCCGTCTGGCACAGAAGCAGGATGTCTCCGTAGAGCAGGAGCGCCTCAGCGAACTGGATCATCAGATTGACGCGTTGGAGCGCAAAATCAA
>Ga0315298_1003720_pt1 | contig 23808 bp, 24 predicted proteins | sample WHS_1_MG_FD_203077 | JGI IMG/M metagenome (GOLD analysis project Ga0315298, IMG submission 203077) | Extremophilic microbial mat communities from Washburn Hot Springs, YNP, Wyoming, USA - WHS_1_MG | ecosystem: Environmental > Aquatic > Thermal springs > Hot (42-90C) | place: USA: Wyoming...
TCATCAGTTGGGACGACGCCCACATCGAGTCGGTGGTCGCCGCCGTTGATGCGGCGCTGAACGTACTTGATCGCGCGCCCATCGCCCGCAAGAGCTGGGCAGACCGGGGTGCGGTGATTCGTGTGCGCGACCGTGCCGAGGCCTGCGCCATTGCCGACAGCATTGCGCCGGAACATCTGGAGCTCGCCGTGCAGAATCCTGAAGACTGGCTGGCGGACATCCACAATGCCGGGGCCATCTTCATGGGTATCCACAGTTGCGAGGCCCTCGGCGACTATGTGGCCGGCCCCAACCATGTGCTGCCCACGGGCGGCAGCGCACGCTTCTCCTCGCCCCTCGGCGTCTATGATTTCGTCAAGCGGAGCAGTCTCATTCACTGCAGCCCCGCCGGTGCCGCGCAACTGGGGCGGATCGCCGAGCGTCTCGCCCTGGGCGAAGGTCTGACCGCCCATGCCCGTTCAGCAGCCTGCCGTATCCCCACAGTCGGGTCATGAGCGACAGCGCTACGACAACCCTGATGCAGAGCCTGCTCCGCCCGGAATTGCTGGCTAGCAAGGCCTATGCGGTGGCAGCCGGTGAGGGGCTCATCAAGCTTGACGCCATGGAGAACCCCTATGGCTTACCTGCGGCCTTGCGTGAGCAATGGCTGGAGAGCTTGGCCGATGCGCCCCTCAATCGCTACCCCGACGCGCACCCCAACACCCTCATAGACGCCCTCAAGGCGCATATCGGTCTGTCCAATGGCGTGGAGCTCATGCTCGGCAACGGCTCCGACGAACTGATCCAGATTCTGGTGACCGCCGTAGCAGGTAGCCAGCGCCCCGTCATGGCTGTGGATCCCAGTTTCGTCATGTACCGCCTGCTGGCACAACAGCTCGGCCTGCCTTTTGTGGGCATTCCCCTGAACGCGGACTTCCGTTTGGACCTCCCGGCCATGCTGACCGCCATCACTGCGCAACAACCTGCCATCATTTTCCTCGACTGGCCCAACAATCCCAGTGGCAGCCTCTTTCCCGAGACCGATCTGGAAGCGATTGTCGCTGCAGCGCCGGGCCTGGTGGTAGTGGACGAGGCCTATCACGCTTTCAGTCAGGCGACCTTTGCCGATCGCCTGGGACGCACCCCCAACCTCCTCTTGCTCCGCACCCTGTCCAAGGAGGGCCTGGCGGGGTTGCGGCTGGGGATGCTGGCGGGGCCAGCCGCGTGGATTCAGGAACTGGATAAGCTGCGCCTGCCTTATAACATTAATGTGCTTACCCAGCGCAGCGCGTCCTTCTACCTGCGTCATACCGAAGTGTTGGACGCTCAGGCCGAAATCCTACGTGCCGAGAGGGAACGGCTCTTCAAGGCCATCAGCACCTGCGGTCTTTCGATCTGGCCCAGCGCCGCCAATTTCCTGCTCTTTCACGCCCCCGGGCGGGCGGCTGCGCTGTTCTCAGGACTGCGTGAAGGCGGGGTGCTTATCAAAGCCTTTACAGGCCACCCCCGTCTCAGCGACTATCTACGGGTCAGCGTCGGCACACCGGCCGAAAATGATCGCTTTCTGGCCGTACTGGAGTCTTTACTGTGAATCCGCGTCAAGCCGAAGTCGAAAGAAACACCCTCGAAACCCAGATCCGTGTCACCCTGAATCTCGATGGTTCCGGGCAGGCCGACCTGCACACCGGGTTACCCTTTCTTGACCACATGATCCACCAGATCGTCCGTCATGGTCTTTTCGACATGCACATTCAGGCTCAGGGCGATCTGGATATCGACGCTCACCACACGGTGGAAGACATCGGCATCACCCTCGGTCAGGCCTTTGCCCGCGCCGTGGGAGATAAGGCCGGCATCCAGCGCTATGGCCATGCCTACGTGCCTCTGGACGAGGCGCTGTCGCGGGTGGTGGTGGACCTTTCCGGCCGCCCCGGACTGATCTTCGCGGTCGAATTCCCCCGCGCTCAGGTGGGCGGCTTTGATGTGGATCTCTTCCATGAATTCTTTCAGGGCTTCGTCAACCACGCACAGGTGACCTTGCACCTGGACACTTTGCGTGGCAACAATGCCCACCACATCGCCGAGACCCTTTTCAAGGCCTGTGGACGTGCCCTGCGCATGGCTGTCGCTCCTGATCCGCGCATGGCGGGCACCGTGCCCAGTACCAAGGGCACCCTGACCCTATGAGCGCCGCCACGACCCGCGTCGGTATTGTTGACTACGGCATGGGCAACCTCTACTCGGTGGCCAAGGCCGTGGAGTATCTGGGCGGCAAGGCGATTGTCAGTGATCAGGCCAGCGAATTGGCCACCACGGACCGCATCATCTTCCCCGGCGTCGGCGCCTTCGGCGACTGTATGGCAGCGCTGGAAGCCCGTGAGCTCAGTGACTTCGTCCGCGTTGCGGCGCAGACCCGGCCCTTCCTCGGCATCTGCCTCGGGATGCAGATGCTCATGGACAGTAGTGTGGAGCATGGCGAACACGCCGGGCTCGGTTTGCTGCCGGGACGGGTCATCCCCTTTCCCGAAGAAGCCCTGCATGCCGCGGATGGCAGGCACCTGAAAATTCCGCACATGGGCTGGAACGAGCTGCATCAACTCGTGGAACACCCGCTGTTTGCTGGCGTTCCCCAGAATGCCTACTTTTACTTCGTCCACTCCTTTTATGTGGAACCCTCCGCCCCCGAGATACTCGTGGCCTTCAGCGATTACGCCTTTCCCTTCTGTGCGGCGGTGGCGGCGGATAACCTGTTCGCCCTGCAATGCCACCCGGAAAAGAGCGGCACGGCGGGCCTGCGCCTGCTCGGGAATTTTCTCGGCTGGGACGGCGATTGCGGAGCCAACTGTGCGATTTGAATCTGTTTTCTGGAATAACTTTGTGGGGAGGAAGTTGTCATGCTGTTGATTCCGGCCATCGATCTCAAGGGCGGGAACTGTGTGCGCTTACGGCAGGGCCGGATGGAAGACAACACGGTCTTCTCGGATAACCCGGTCGCCACGGCGCAGCGCTGGGTGGAAGCAGGTGCCAAACGTCTGCACATCGTCGATCTCGACGGTGCCGTGCAGGGGGAGCCGGTAAATGCACAGGCCATTGCCGCCATTTGCGCACGCTTCCCTGACCTTGAAATCCAGGTCGGCGGCGGCATCCGCAGTGAAGAGCAGATTGAAACCTACATCCAGGCCGGGGTTCGTTATGTGATCATCGGCACCCAGGCAGTTAAAGCCCCCGGCTTCGTCGCCGATGCCGCAGTGAGCTTCCCCGGCCATATCATGGTGGGCATCGATGCCCGCGACGGTAAAGTCGCCACTGAAGGCTGGTCCAAACTTTCCCGTCATGATCCTATTGACCTCGCCCGGCACTTCGCCGCCGACGGCATTGAGGCCATCATCTACACCGACATCAGCCGCGATGGCATGCTAAGTGGCCCTAATATTCCCGCGACAGTCGCACTGGCTCAGGCCGTGCCAGTACCAGTCATCGCCTCGGGCGGCATCGCCAATCTGGAGCAGGTACTAGCGCTCAAGGCCTACGAGGGCGACGGCGTCACCGGCGCCATTACCGGCCGCGCCATTTATGAAGGAACCCTGGACTTTAGCCAGGCCCGCGCCCAGGCCGAGGCCTAAGCAGATGCTCGCTAAGCGCATCATACCCTGCCTGGATATCGACCACGGTCGTGTGGTGAAGGGCGTCCAGTTCGTTGCCCTGCGCGACGCCGGCGATCCGGTGGAAGTGGCCAAACGCTACAACGATGAGGGTGCCGACGAAATCACCTTTCTCGACATCTCCGCCAGTTATGAAGAACGCGGCACCCTTGCCGATGTGGTATCTGCCGTGGCTGCCCAGGTCTTCATTCCCTTGACGGTAGGCGGTGGGGTGCGTTGTGTCGACGATATCCGCACCCTGCTCCTCGCCGGTGCCGACAAGGTCAGCATCAATAGCGCCGCCGTGAATGAACCGGAACTGGTACGCGCCGCCGCCCGGCGTTTCGGTAACTCCTGCATTGTCGTCGCCATTGACGCCAAGCGGGTGGACGATCACTGGGAAGTCTTCACTCACGGCGGTCGGCGCAGTACCGGCCTGGATGCGGTGGCTTGGGCGCAGCAAATGGCCGAATATGGTGCCGGTGAAATCCTGCTCACCAGCATGGACCGGGACGGTACGGGGATCGGTTTTGATCTCGCCCTCACCCGCGCCGTCAGCGATGCCGTACCGGTACCGGTGATTGCCTCGGGTGGTGTCGGAGAAATTCAGCACTTTGCCGAAGGTATCCAGCAGGGACATGCTGATGCAGTGTTAGCCGCCAGCGTCTTCCACTTCGGCCAGTTTCGCATCTCCGAGGTTAAGGCACAGATGGCGGCCGCGAGGATTCCAGTGCGCGAAACCCGCTAAAGCACAGCGCATCTGTCAGGCGCAACCTGCGTATTATCGAGCAGAAAGACATCAACGAGGGGTTCTGACCATCATGAGTGAACGGGAAGCGCAGCACGCCGCCATACTCGCCGCCGTGCGCTGGAATGTGGACGGCCTGGTGCCTGCCATCGCCCAGGATGCCCGCAGCGGTCAGGTACTGATGCTGGCATGGATGAATGCCGACGCATTGCTGGCGACGCTCCGTGATGGCATGGGCACGTACTGGTCACGCTCCCGACAGGCGCTCTGGCGTAAAGGCGAGACCTCCGGCCATATTCAACATCTGGTGGATCTGCGTCTCGACTGCGATGGCGACACCGTTCTCCTGCGTGTCATTCAGGAAGGCCCGGCCTGCCACACCGGGGAGCAAAGTTGCTTCTTCCTCGGCCAACCCGGCGAGCGGGGCTGGCAGCATCAGGCCCCGCCCCCCGGCAGCATCCTCGATAGCCTGCAAGCCACACTACACAGTCGGCGGGCGGCCGATTCCGGCCAATCCTACGTGGCACAACTGCTCCATGGGGGCCAGGACCGGGTATTGAAAAAGGTGGGCGAAGAAGCCACCGAATTTGTCATCGCTTGCAAGAATCATGAGCCAAAACCGATTATTGCAGAGGCGGCAGACCTCCTCTTTCACCTGATGGTGGCCTTGGAGGAACAGGAATTGCATATTGGTGATGTCCTCGGGGAACTGGCGCGACGTGAAGGCGTTTCCGGCCTGGAAGAGAAGGCAGCACGACGTCCGCAAGCTTGACGCAACCGCTTTATTTTCCTATGGTCAAAACGTTAGTTGTAGCGCGTAAACCCCTGCGGGGGAAGGAGAGTAGTCATGGGCGCTTTTAGTATCTGGCATCTGGTCATCATTTTGTTAATAGTGGTCGCGCTGTTTGGCACCGCAAAACTGCGCCACGTGGGTTCGGACCTGGGTTCTGCCATCAAGGGCTTCCGCTCCGCCGTCAAGGAAGAGGAAGAAAAGAAGGAAACCATCGGCCATACCATTGACGTCGATGTCCAGCCCAGCAAAGAACACGAAACCGTCAATCGCTGATCGCTTATGTTCGACTTCAGCTTTGGCGAACTCGCGCTACTCGGGATTATTGCGCTGCTCGTGGTCGGGCCGGAGAAAATGCCCGAGCTCGCGCGCACTGCGGGGAAGTGGTACGGCGCTATGCGTCGCGCCGTGACGGGCTTGCGTTCTGAGGTCGAACAGCAGTTGTTGCTGGATGATCTGCGCCAGGAAGCCAACAAACTGCGCGAGTATGCCAACGAAGAACTTCTGCCTGTGGATATTACCGCTACGGCCACCCCTAAAGCGAGTGACGAAAAACCGGAAGTCATAGGAGAGCAAAAACAAGGTGAACTCGATATCCTGTCGGCACCGGTGCAGCATGCGGAGCCTCCAGGACCGGAAGACCGCCTGCATTGATTGTATAGCCTGTCATAACCTGATGCGCTAGCCGGAGTTCGCCATTATTACGTCTGCGCACTATGGCTTGATCCTTCACCAAGTATCTTGCAGATTATCAATTTCCAAGCCCACTAATAGATCAATACCGCCTAAGGATATTTTTTAAGCATGGATAAGTTGGCGGAGAACACTTTTATCGGCCATTTGTTGGAATTGCGCCGCCGCGTATTATTTGCAGTGATCGCTATTTTCGCCGGTTTTTTGGTTTCTTATCCATTCTCTAAAACGATTTATAACATTCTTGCTGCCCCACTCATTGATGTATTACCAAAGGGCAGCCACCTCATTTATACCAGTTTACCCGAAGTATTTTTGACTTACGTGCAGCTTTCCTTGCTATCCGGCTTTGTTCTGGCATTACCCGTCGTACTCTATCAATTCTGGGCCTTCATAGCGCCTGGCCTTTATGAGCATGAGCGGAAGGCCTTTTTCCCGCTGATTTTTGCCTCTGTTTTTCTGTTCATCGGCGGGATGTTGTTCGCCTACTTTATCGTATTCCCCAATGCCTTCCGATTTTTCGTGAGTTTTTCGGGCGGTGATATTACCGCCATGCCCAAAGTCGATAGTTATCTCTCGCTCATCGTCAAATTCTCGCTCGCCTTCGGCCTGGCCTTCCAGATCCCCATTCTCATTGTGGTACTGGTACGCATCGGGGTGCTTCAGGTGGCTACACTGCGTCGCAGCCGCCGCTATGCCTTCCTGATCTGCGCCATCGCCTCGGCAGTACTCAGTCCTCCCGATGTGTTATCCATGGTTATGCTCCTTATTCCCATGTATATGCTTTTTGAAGTCGGGCTGTTCTTCGCGGCACGTTTACCGGCAGTCCGGTCCGCAGAAGAGGATACCGCTGATGACACGGCAGAGCCGTCACGCAGCGCTGCCCACGAGATGGATGCTGCCGAGGAAAGCTTCCGGGACAGGGATGAGGATGAACTGAAGAAATGAAGGACACGGTAAGGAGCCATAAAAAATACCTGGAGATCACATGAGTATCGATCTGCTTCCTGAATTCATCCGCGAAAATTATGAAGTCCACGAGTGGAAGCACGCCTGCGCCATTTTACATCATGATTTTCCTAACGAGTGGAATGATATTCTCGCCGTACTTTCTGATTTCCGATTGAACAGGAGCTGGATTACCAATCCCGGCGGGCGTAAGTCCAAAGTTTCCGAATTTATTGACAGTTATCTATATGGTCGTGACTGGGTTGAAAAAAAATTCCAGACGCATGTTGTTGTCGACGAACACACAATGGATACACCTACCCATAAGATAGATTGTTTTCGCAACAGAGTCGCCCTGGAAATTGAATGGAATAATAAAGATCCCTTCTATGATCGGGACCTCAATAATTTTCGTTTGCTATTTGACTTGCGTGCTATTAGCGTAGGGGTGATCATCACTCGTTGCGACAATCTGCAGGAAATATTTGATCAACTGGGAAGGGGTTCCTCTTATGGTGCGTCAACCACACATATGAGTAAACTTCTGCCCCGGATTAAGGGTAGCGGCGGGGGCGGTTGTCCTTTGCTGGTATTCGGCATCACTCAATCACTCTATACAGAGGACGAATAATGATGAGCGCATCTGACGATTTGCTGGAAGCGGTAGGGAAAAGAAAATTCACCACCGTTCTCGCCGATCCACCCTGGCAGTTTCAGAACAGGACCGGGAAGATGGCGCCAGAGCACAAGCGTCTCTCCCGATACTCAACGATGACTCTGCAAGAAATAAAAGAACTTCCTGTAGAAACAATCGTCACCGACATGGCACACCTCTATCTTTGGGTGCCGAACGCGCTCCTGGCCGACGGTATGCAGGTAATGGAGCACTGGGGATTCACCTATAAAACCAATATGATATGGTACAAAATCAGAAAAGATGGTGGGCCTGACAGAAGAGGCGTCGGTTTTTATTTCCGAAATGTAACAGAGATGATCCTTTTTGGTGTCCGAGGAAAAAATGCCCGGACCTTGCAGCCGGGGAGAAGTCAGGAGAACATCATTTCTTCACAAAAGCGCGAACATAGCCGCAAACCAGACGAGCAATACGCTATCATTGAGGCATGCAGCCCCGGACCCTACCTTGAACTATTCGCCAGAGGTCCACGTAAAGGGTGGTCCGTATGGGGAAATCAGGCTGAGGAATACGCACCGAGTTGGGATACATATGCCAATCATTCACAGTCAAATGTGATTCCACTCAAGCAGAAAAAAATTATTATAACCCATCCAAAGTGAGCGTTGCCCTCACCCGCGGAAAACCACCCGTCCCTCCACCAGGGTATATCGCACCTGCCCGCGCAACTCCCACTGGCCATAGGGAAGATTCCGGCCCCGGCTCCATTGCCGCGCCGGCTCCACGGTGAAATAGGACTCCGGATCGAAGATACAAAGGTCAGCGGCGGCGCCGACAGCCAGGGACGGCGCGGGCAAACCAAGGGCCTGGGCCGGGCCGACACTCAGCAGGCTCAGCACCGTCATCAAATCCACCACCCCGTCATCCACCAGCCGCAGCGTCAGGGGCAGAAGCCATTCCACGGACGCAATGCCGAAGGGCGCCTGGGTAAAGGTCATGCCCTCGCGGTCCACGCCCCAAGGGCTGTGATCACTGCTGATGGTCGTTATAACGCCCGTAGCCAGCGCATGGCGCAGGGCATCGCGCTCTGCAGTGGAGCGCAAGGGCGGCAGAATCTTGGCGTGGAGATTGAAGAAACCGACATCCTGCTCGCTGAGCAGCAGATGGTGGATACTCACACCACATGTCACCGGCTCACCACGCTGCCGCGCTGCTGCAACCTCGGCCACCGCCGCAGCGGTACTCAAATGCGGGAAATGGATGGAACAGTCGCTGAGCGCAGCAATGGCGATATCCCGCTGCACACCGATCTGCTCCGCCGCCGCCGGGCGTCCGGTCAGGCCTAAGCGGATGCTCAGACGGCCTTCGTGCATCACCCCATGGGCCGCCAACTCTGGCTCTTCGCCATGGAGTAATACGGGCAAACCCAAATCCGCAGCATAGCTCAGCGCCAGCCGCAACAAGGCCGCACTGGGTACGGGCTCTTTGGCCTGACCAAAGGCAATGGCGCCAGCCTCTGCCAAACTCGCCATCTCGGTCAGCGCCGCACCCTGAAGCTGGGTCGTAAAGGCACCGGACAGATGCACCTTGGCCAAGGCCAGACGATCCGCCAGGACGCGCTGCTCCTGTAAAACGGCCGAGGTATCCGCCATGGGCTGGGTATCCGGCCGCAGCAAAACCTGAGTCACGCCACCGGCCACCGCCGCGCATAATTCACTGGCAAGATCACCATCCCGGCCATGACCGGGCGTGTGCGCCTGAAAAGAGGTTTCGACGAAACCGGGGCAGGCGATCAAGCCACTGCCATCCAGCACCTCTTCTGCGGTAAAGTCAGAAGGCAGAGGCCCCCGCGCGACAATCCGGCCGTCGGCTATGGCCAGATCGGTGACCGCGTCAAAGCCATCGCCGGGATCCATGACCCGAATATTGCGTATGATTCTGTGCATGGTCCTCACTCCCCGCCCGCCGCGCCAGAGAGGATGGTGAGCACCGCCATCCGCACCGCCAGACCATGGGCTACCTGTTGGAGAATCACCGCCTGAGCACCATCCGCCACCTCCGAGGCGATTTCCACCCCGCGGTTCATGGGACCCGGATGCAGCACCAGCGCGCCGGGTTCTGCCCACTGCAAGCGCTCCGGGGTCAGCCCGAAGCGGCGATGAAATTCATCGAGACTGGGCAGACGGTGCGACTCCATGCGCTCCCGTTGCAGGCGCAGGGCGCAAATCACATCCACCCCGCGCAAACCGGCCTGCAGATCGTGGTAGACATGCACCCCCAGCGCCGAGAGTTCTTCGGGCACCAGGGTACGCGGGCCGATGACGCGAATTTCCGGACAGCCGAGAATGGACAAGGCATGAATCTGCGAGCGCGCCACCCGCGAATGGAGCACATCACCGACAATGGCCACCACCCGGTCTTCAATCGGCCCCGCCAAACGGCGGATGGTGAACACATCCAGCAGGGCCTGGGTGGGATGGGCGTGCTGACCGTCACCGGCATTCACTACCAGCGCCGAGTCGCCGAGATGGCGCGCGACCAGATGAACTGCTCCCGCCTCAGGATGGCGGATGACAAAACCATCCACCTGCATGGCCATCAGATTATTGACCGTATCCATGAGGGATTCGCCCTTGCTGGCACTACTGCTGCTGACGGCGATATTCAGCACATCCGCCGAGAGGCGCTTGGCGGCCAGTTCAAAGGTGCTGCGGGTCCGCGTGCTGTTCTCAAAAAAGAGATTGACGATGGTGCGGCCACGCAGGGTGGGGGTCTTTTTGACACTGCGGTGGGCAATACTGAGGAAAGATTCCGCCGTATCGAGAATCTGCAGTAACTCGCGCTCCCGGAGCCCTTCGGTACTGAGCAGATGACGCAGACGACCCTGGGCATCGTATTGCGGGTTTCCTTCACCAAAACGAAAGATGGTGGCACTCATGGCTGCGGCCTCCGCTGCTCCAGTTCCAGACGCAAGGGGTCGGGGCCGCGCAGCTTAATGTGCTCGCCCGCTGTGGCATTCAGGCGTAGCGCCGCCACATCGGCGGCCACTGGCAGTTCGTGCCCGCCGCGATCTACCAGCACCGCCAGACGGATGCGGGCCGGTCGCCCATAGTCAAATATTTCATTCATAGCGGCGCGCACGGTGCGGCCGGTGTAGAGGACATCGTCCACCAGAATGATATCGCGGCCATCGACATCAAAGGGGATATCCGAGGCGCGCACCTGCGGGTGCAGGCCGATCTGGCTGAAGTCGTCGCGATAAAAAGAGATATCCACCTGCCCCAGGGGCTGCTGCAAACCGAGTGCGGCGTGCAGGGTGCGCGCCAGCCAGACGCCGCCGGTAAAAATGCCGATCATCGCCGCCTGCTCCGGATCAATGAGGGGGCGCAGATCACGCGCCATAACCTCCAACAGCGCGCTCACATCCCAGTCAGTCGTCATGCGTCTCCTCCGGCGTTATGAAAGGTCCACAAAATCTCGCAGGCAGCGGCCTGATCCAGCAAGCGGCCCCGCTTTTTTTCAGAAAAAGCGCGATCTTTCAGCACCAGCTCGGCGGCGTGGCTGCTCAGGCGCTCATCCACCCAATGGATAGGCAAGGAGAAACGGCGCTGCAAACTTTCCGCGAATTTGCGTACCCGTCCGACCATGAATCCCTCGCTGCCATCCATGTGCAGGGGCAGACCAAGAACCAGCGCGCGAGGCTGCCATTCTTTGAGAATACGCGCGAAGCCATCCCAGTCCGGGCCACTCTCGCCATTGCGCAGGGTGGCAACCCCTTGCGGCGCCAACCCCGACTCCCCCAAAACCGCAATCCCGATCCGGCGCTCACCGAAATCTATCCCGAGCAGCGGCCCGCTCCGCTCAGGCATGACCTGCCGCACCGCTGAGCAGGCGCATGTCCACCCCCAGCAAGCGCGCCGCGGCCTGCCAGCGCTCACTGGCGGGCAGGTCGAAAATCACCGCCATATCCAAGGGGCCGTGTAACCAGGCGTTATCCTGCAGCTCCGCTTCCAGTTGCTGCGCGCCCCAGCCAGCATAGCCCAGGGTCAGCAGATAACGTTGCGGCTCTTCGTGCTGAGAAATCGCCTGCAGAATATCCGGCGAACTGGTCAGCGCCAGATCGTCATTGACCTCCAGACTGGAAAGCCATTCGCCCCGCGGCGAATGCAGAATAAATCCATGCTGAGGCTGGATCGGCCCGCCCCAGTACACCGGGCGATGGATCATTTCTTCAGAGGGCTGGATGTCCACCGCCCGCAGGGCATCGGACATGTTGATGTCCACCAGCCGGTTGATAACCACGCCCATGGCGCCTTCGGCATTGTGCTCGCAGACCACAATCACGGTACGATCAAAAACGCCGTCGTGCAGCGCGGGCATGGCAATGAGCAGATGATTTTTGAGAGAAGAAAAGGTCATAAGCGCTATGATACGTGTTTTAGCCCGAAAACGGCAGGTGCCCATGACCGGTCACGCGGACCGGGTGCATCATCGCCCCCGCTCCAGACGCTGCCAGAGCAGATCCGCCGCGTCGACCCCAAAGAATCGCCTGATCTCCCGTGCCCCGGTGGGGCTGGTGACATTGATCTCCGTCACATACCCGCCGATCACATCCAGACCGACAAAAAGCAGGCCCGCGGCGCGCAAGGCTGGGCCTATCGCCGCGCAGATGTCCCGATCGCGGTCATTGATCTCCGCCGCCACCCCCGTTGCACCTGCCACCAGATTACCGCGAAAATCTGCGGCCGAAGGCACCCGCAGCAGGGCACCTGGCACCGGGACGCCATCCACCATGAGAATCCGTTTATCTCCCTCGCGGATCGCGGGCAGATAGCGCTGCGCCATCACATAATGCTGACCCCAGCCCGTCACCGTCTCGAGAATACTGCCGACATTGCGGTCCTGCAGGTGCAGATAGAACACCCCTTCGCCGCCACGCGCCGAAAGCGGTTTGACGACAATTTCGCCGTGTTCGGCGAGAAAGGCCCGTAAATCCCCGAGATCGCGACTCACCAGCAAAGGCGGCAGAAACTCTGGGAAATGCAGGGCATAGAGCTTTTCATTGGCATTGCGCAGACTGATCGGATCGTTGACCACCCAGGTACCTGCGTGCTCCAGCAGATAGCAGGCAGTGAGATATTCCAGCCCCACGGGCGGGTCCTTACGCATGAGGACCACATCCATGTCGGCGAGGGGACGTTCTTCTGTCTCACCCAGCGTAAAGTAATCTTCCACGTCATCGCGCACGACGACGGTACGTAATCGTCCCCAGGAACAGCCATCACGCAGAAACAGGTCGGAAAAAGTAAACACCCGGCATTGGTGCCCGCGTGCCTGCGCTGCGAGCAGCATGGCGAAGGTCGTATCTTTAGCCGGTTTGATCCCGGCGATGGGGTCCATAAGTACGGCGGCCTGGAGCGCGCTCATTGGCCGGCCTCCTGCGCATCGTGTATCCGCCAGTCCGCCATCTCCCGCGCCGCAGCCACCAGCGCCAGGCGCGCGATGACACCATAGGCGTAATAGCGGTTCACCGGTGCATCGGGCGGTGATTTCCGGCAAGGGACCACGCAGGTCTGGCCAAAGGCCATGGGCTCAAAATGTGCTCCTGGGGCGTTGAGGTTCTCATCGCGCCCGCGCTCGGTATGCACCCGGTAGAAGCCACCCAGCACTTGCTGACCGATCATATATACCACCGGCTCCGCCACCGCCTCCTGGGCAGTTTGCTCGAAGGTATACACCCCCTCCTGAATAAAAACATCACTCACCGGCAAACCCTCTTTACCTTTAGCCATGCGGGTCCGTTCCTTGCGATTAAGATCCAGAAACTCCTCACCCGAATAGGCGGTCATGATTCCCATACCATAGGTACCAGCGTCTGCTTTCACGATGACAAAAGGGCGCTGGCGAATACCATAGTGGCCGTAACGCTCGCGGGTAATCGCCAGTACCGCATCTACATTAGCGACCAGACACTCGCGGCCTTCGGAACGCATAAAATCAATGCCTTGACAGCGGCGAAAAACGGGATCAATCAGCCAGGGATCGATGTCGATCACCTCCGCCAGTTCCTGTGCTGCAGAGCGATAGTGAGCAAAATGCTGGGACTTGCGCCTATTGCGCCAGCCCGCGGCGAGGGGTGGTAGAATAGGCTGTTCAAGATGTTCCAGTATTTCTGGAACACCGCCTGACAGGTCATTATTCAGCAAAACCAACTGTGCATCGAAACCGGCGGTCGAGATACGCCCACCCTCTCGTCGCAGCGGTTCCAGGAGCAGTTGGTTGCCCGAAGGCAGATCATTGGTCGTACGCTCTTCCAGAATCAGTGAACCCACCCGCACTTCCAGACCCGAGAGTTCCAGCAACTCGCGCAGCCGTGCCACATTCTCCAGATAGAAGAGGTTACGGGTATGATTTTCCGGGATCAGGAGCACCCGCTCCAGACCCGGGTAATACTGATTGAGAAAATGCTGGATCGCCGCCACATAGAGCGACGAAAACTCCGGATTGAGGTTATTAAATCCCGCCGAAAACAGATTGGTGTCCACGGGTGCCAGCTTGAAACCGGCATTGCGCAAGTCCACAGAGGCATAGAAAGGCGGCGGCGTCCGCTGCCATTGTCCCCGAAACCAGCGCTCAATCGTGGATTGCTCGGCGATCAGGTGACGCTCAATGTCCAGCAGAGCCTCCACCCGCTCCGTGGCCAGGAAGGGAATATCCCGTAAAACTTCTGTCATACGTTTTTCCTAAAATCGTTGTGCAATAGGAACATAGCTTTTACCTTGTTCCCCTGTATACACCTGCGTAGGCCGGAAAATCCGGTTGTTCGCCAGTTGCTCCCGCCAATGGGCCAGCCAACCCGCAGAACGCGCCATAGCAAAAATAGGCGTAAAAAGGTCCGCTTTGATGCCCATCTCGTGATACAGCACGCCCGAGTAGAAATCCACGTTGGCATGGATGCCCTTGGGACCGAGTCGCTCCGTAGCCTGGCGTTCCACCTCTATGGCGATTTCAAAAAGGCGACTGTGGCGCAAATGACCGTGACTGGCCAGATCTTCCATCATCGCCTTGAGAATCGCCGCGCGCGGATCGCGGGTCTTATAGACGCGATGCCCAAAACCCCAGATCTTGTCCTTGTTAGCCATTTTCGCATCGAGATAGGCGCCTACCTGCTGGGCAGAACCAATTTCTTCCAGCATTTCCACTACCTTCTGATTGGCGCCGCCGTGCAAGGGGCCGGCCAGAGTGCCGACGGCCCCACCGATAACATGGTAAGGGTTGGTCAGGGTAGAACCGGTCACCAGCACCGAGAAGGTACTGGCATTGATGGTGTGCTCGGCGTGCAGAATCAGGCAGGAGTCGAGGATTTTGGCGAGGGCCGGATCCGGGTCACGACCCGACAACATATACAGGAAGTTAGCCGCATGACTAAGGTCTGGGCGTGGTGGAATAGGATCGTTGCCAAAACGCATTTGTTCCCACATGGCAACGATAGTCGGCATACGGGCAATAATCCGCATCGCCATGGCATCCAGATGGGGCGTATTTTCGCGCTCGGCATCGGAGAGTTCCTGCTGCGGGTAGAACATGCCCAGACTGGCCACGGCACAGTGCAACATATCCATGGGATGCCCGGTCACGGGCATGAACTTCATGATTTCCCGGACATTGTATTTGACTTGGCGGTGTGTGCGCAGCCCGTGATCGAATTGTCCCAGATCAGTGGCGCTCGGCAGGGCACCGTCCAGCAGCAAAAGCGCTACTTCCTCGAAGCTGCTGTGTGCCACAAGATCTGCAATGGCAAAACCACGGTAACTCAGTAAACCAGCGACACCATCAATGTTGGAAATGCTGGAGTGGGTTGCAGCCACACCCTCCAGACCTGGCGCAAAGTTCGGTTCCGCCATACAGAACTCCTTTTATCATTCTGATGATTGACTGCCCGGACCTTCGGCGGTCCCCGCCAGCCAGGGCACTGCTCACGGGCAGCATCCTGCACTAAGGCTTTCGGACGACAGCCGCCAGATCATCATAACCTGCCCGTAAAATAAAAGGGAGGCCGTCAGCCTCCCCTTGGGGGCACTTCCGTACCAGTCAGCGATCAGGCCGAGAAGGAAGATCCGCACCCGCAGGTGGTCGTTGCGTTGGGATTTTTGATGACGAATTGTGCGCCTTCCAATCCCTCGCTGTAGTCAATCTCTGCGCCGACCAGATACTGATAACTCATGGGGTCAATCAGCAGGCTTACACCGAACTGATGCACTTCCGTATCGCCTTCATTCATATTCTCATCGAAAGTAAAGCCATACTGAAAACCGGAACAACCGCCACCCGTCACAAAGACGCGTAGCTTCAGATCTTCAGAACCCTCTTCTTCGATCAGCGAGGCAATCTTGTCCGCTGCATTTTGCGTCAGGGTCATAACCGGGGGGATGGAATCCAGATTGGTCATTGTTTCTGTTGCTGTGCTCATTATGCATCGCTCCATGCGCCGCAGCGCTTCATCCAGTGGATACCCGAGTATTTTGCTCGCTTTTACGCGCAGGCGTCAAGCCGCGATATGGGCCAGCTTAAGACTCACTCTATGCGGGAATGTTTGGGCACCATCAGCTCCTGCGGTGTCGTTCCGTCTAATCAGCCCGCCGCCCTGGCGGTGCGCCGCAGACGGGACAACAGACGCCGCGCCATCTCGCCGAAGAGTTCGGTCTGCGTTGGATGGGGATGAATGGCTTCGGCCACCTGCTCCAGAGTCAGGCCTGCGCTCACCATCATCACCGCCTCACCCACCAGGGTATCGGCATGATCGGCCAGAAAGTGTACACCGACAATGCGATGGCTGACCTTGTCGGCGACAATTTTGATCAGACCATCGGTTTCGCCGGTCATCATCGCCTTGGCATCAATGCTCAGGGGCACCTTGACCTCGACTGCGTCAATGCCCGCGGCCTTCGCCTGCTCCAGGGAGAGGCCGACAAAGGCGCACTGGGGTCGGGTAAAAGTCACACCACTGTCTTTAGCCGCATCATAGCTGGCGCTATGACCCAGCAAATTAGCCGCCGCAATTCGCCCCTGCTGGCCCGCCGTGTGGGCCAGCATGTAACCGCCAATGACGTCACCCACGGCATAAATATGGGGCACATTGCTCCGCCCGGTCGCATCCGCAGCGATGGCGGCCCGCTCACCGAGCGTCACGCCAGCCGCCGCGAGGTTCAAACCGCTGGTGTCCGGGCGCTTGCCCGTCGCCACCAGCAGCAGATCACAGGCATAGGTCGCGGCCTCTTCACCCACCTGATAACGGATCTCCACCTGGCCGGTCTGCCCGGCGACATCCGCTACTTTGACGCCGGTCAACACCTGCAAGCGCGGGCTGTTGTGGGCGAGGGCCTTCATCAACTGTTCCGCGACCTCCTTTTCCATCTCCGCCACAGGTCGGGGCAAGGCTTCCAGCACCATGACTTCGGCGCCGAAGTCATGGAACATCTGCGCCATTTCCATCCCTATGGCTCCGGCACCGATGACACAGAGGCGTTTGGGGGGCTGTCGCAAGTCCCAGACCGTATCAGAAGTCACGGCGGCGCCACTCTTTAACGCCTCCTGAATACCGGGAATCGGCGGCACAAAGGCGGGAGCACCCGTAGCAATGACACAAGCACCGAAAGTCAGAGTCCGTGCATCTTTACCGCTAATCTCGACACTATGCGCACCGGTGAAGCGGGCATAGCCCTCCAACACTTGAATCTTCATACCCTGATCAGTTTTCAGCGCCATTTCCCCGCGCGTCTGGAGAATGCCGCGCCGATGCTGCTCCAGTTGCGCCCAGTCCAGCTTCGGCGTGCCCAGGGTAAGTCCCATGGCGGCATCGTGCTCACGGTCACGGATACGGTCCGCCGCGGCGCGCCAGGCCTTGGAAGGGATACAACCACGCCAGAGGCACTCGCCACCGGGCAGCGGTGCGTTATTGACCATAGCCACCTTGATGCCGTTTTCTACCAGTTCGCGGGCGCAATCTTCACCGCCTGGGCCAGCGCCGATGACCAGCACCTGCACGTCATAATCCCCTTCGGGAATCATCGGCCCGGTGCTGCCCAGCCAAGCTTCCGGATGCTCAATCGCCTGCTTCAGGTCTTTGAGAAACAGGGCCGCCTCGGCGCCGTTCACCACCCGATGATCCGCAGTAATGGTGATAGGCATACCCTCGGGGCCATTCCCGGCAATGGCAATGATGGCCGCCGTGCCCGGAGTGACGATAGCATCGAACTGGACGATGCCGTACATCCCCATGTTGGAAATCGTAAAGGTCGGGTTCGTATATTCAGGCGGACTGAGACGACGTTTGCGCGCCTTCTCTACCAGCGGGGTCCATTCTGCCTGCAACTGATCAAGGCCTTTGCCTTCCACACCACGTAGCACCGGCACCACCAACCCGCCATCCTCCGTGGTCGCGGCAATGCCGATGTCATGCTGGCTACGTTCGACAATCTTATCCGCGGGCTGATAAGCGGCATTCACCAAGGGATGCTTGCTCAGCGCCTGCGAAGCGGCCTTGGCAATAGCTACAGTAACGGAGACTTTGTGCGCCTTGGCGGCGCGAATCAGTGCCTCGGGTTTGGCCTGCACGGTGACATGGAAAACCGGGATACTCAGAGAAGCGACCATCGCCTGACTGATCGCTCTTTCGATGGCCGTCATGGCGCGACCATTGCCAGGCACTGCGGGCTCAGTAGGACGTGTGGGCGCGACCGGTGCCGCATCGCCGCCAGCCGCGAGGACGTCGGCGGCGACAATCACACCTCCCGGACCCGTGCCGCGCAGACCGTTGAGATCCACGCCTTGCTGACCCGCCAACTGCCGGGCGAAGGGGCTGGCCGCGCCCTGCTGCGGACGCGCCGCCGGATGCGCACCCGGCACCGGAGCAGGCATGGCAGTGGCTGCGGTCGTGGAGGTTGCTGCTGGGGCGTGTACGGAACTGACTTTGCCCGCCGTGCCGGTGCTGACTACAGCGCTTTGGCGGCGCACCTGCTCCGGCGACTCCACCAGCCAAGCGATAGGCTCGCCTACCGGCACTACCACATCTGCCGCCACCAACGGACCAGAAAGGTAACCCTCACGAAAAACCTCCACATCCATGATGGCCTTGTCCGTTTCCACCGTCGCCACCACATCCCCACGCTGAATCCTGTCCCCCAAGGCTTTTTCCCAAGACACCAGCACGCCTTCGGTCATGGTATCGGAGAGCTGCGGCATCTTGACGGCGTAGCCCTCAGGGGCGGATGCCGCAATGGACGCAAGCTCTGGTGTAGCGGCAGCAGCAGGTGCGGCGTAAACAGGCGCCGCCACCGTCTCCACCGCACTATCGGAGATATAGCCCATAGCCCCGCCCACCGGAATGACGCTGTTAGCCTCGGCCAGAGGCCCCGCCAGATAACCGGAGCGGAACACCTCCACATCCATGATGGCTTTATCGGTTTCCACCGTCGCCACCACGTCACCGCGCTCCACCCGTGCGCCCACGGGCTTCTCCCAGGAAACGAGAACACCTTCCGTCATGGTGTCGGAAAGTTGCGGCATCTTGATGACGTAAGGTTCAGCCATGTTTCACCATTATCGAGTCAAACCGAGATTGAGAGGGAGGCCGTGACGCCATCCGAAGGATAGGCCACGGTCAGCCACCAGAACAGATCGCCGGAACCTTACCGGCCCAGCATTTTCCGCACAGCGGCGACCACATCCCCGGCATTGGGGATCGCCGCCTTTTCCAGACGGCGGTTATAAGGAATGGGCACATCCAGGGCATGCACCCGCACCGGCGCGGCATCCAGTTCGAAGAAGCATTCCTCATTGAGGATCGCCATCACCTCAGAACCCACGCCCACCGGGGCTTCATCTTCTTCGACCACAATGGCGCGATGAGTCTTGCGTACGCTGGCGGCGATACCCGCCCGATCCATGGGCTTGAGCGCCCGCAGATCGATGACTTCGGCATCAATGCCATGCTCCTGCGCCAGCTTTTGCGCCGCATCCAGCGCCCAGTGCACACTGATGTTGTAGGCAAAAATGCTGACGTCTTTACCCTGCCGCATCACCTCTACCCCTTCCAGTGGGGTGAAGAACTCCGTATCCGGTATCTCACCCTTCAGGTTGTACATACTTTCGTGCTCAATGATCACCACCGGATCATCGCAACGCACGGCGCTTTTCAGCAGGCCGTAGGCGTCGCGCGGGGTTGCCGGGGTCACTACCCGCAGGCCGGAAATACCCATGAAGACTTTCTCCATGCGCGCCGAATGCTGGGCACCCAACTGGTGCGCCGTGCCGCCCGGCACCCGCATCACAAAGGGACAGCGGATACGACCACCGGACATATAATGGATTTTCGCTGCGTTGTTCATGAGCTGATCCATGGCCAGCCAGGCGAAATTGACGCTCATAATTTCGACGATGGGGCGGGCCCCGACCATGGCCGCACCCACGCCGATGCCGGTGTAGCTGTTTTCGGAGATGGGGGTGTCGATTACCCGCTGCTCGCCGTACTTGGCAAAAAGGCCGCTGGTCGCCTTGTAAGTACCGCCAGCGACGCCGATATCCTCACCCATGGCAAAGACCAGGGGGTCCCGCGCCATTTCTTCATCGTGGGCACGTAGGATACCCTGCCAATACATCATTTCAGCCATGGCTGCTTGCCTCCTTCTGTGTACACATAACGGGCGATGTCTTCCACGCGCGGCTCCGGACTCTCGGCGGCAAAGCGCACGACCTCATTTTCGATTTCATCCTGAATAGCCTTGTCCATGGCGTGGAACTCATCCTCGCTGACCACCCCAGCCTCCAGCAGACGGCGCTTGTAGATACCGATAGGATCGCGCTGCGCCCATTCTTCCACCTCTTCTTTGGATCGGTAAGCACCAGAATCCGACATGGAATGACCGCGCAGACGGTAGGTCATCAACTCAAGGAAGTAGGGTTTGCGCTTTTCACGCACATGCTGCACCGCCTTTTCGGCGTGGGCCATGACCACATCAATATCCTGACCGTCGCACTGCGCCGCTTCGATGCCGTAAGGGGCCACACGCTTGTACTGATTGATTTCCACCGTCGAACGCTCGATGGCTGTACCAATACCATACAGATTGTTTTCGCAAACAAAGAGCACCGGCAGATTCCACAGGCTGGCCATGTTCATGGTCTCATGGAAAGTACCCTGATTATTGGCACCGTCGCCCAGGAAGCAGATGGAGATTTCATCGCCGCCACGCAACTGGATCGTTTTAGCGAAACCGGCGGCCAGCGGGAAGGGTCCGCCAACCAGCGCGTAGCCACCCATGAAACGCACATCAGGATCGAAGAGATGCATGGAACCGCCGCGGCCCTTGGAACAACCCGTTTCTTTGCCGAAGAGTTCTGCCATCAGCGCCTTGGGATCCATCCCCGACTTCAGCGCATGAATGTGGTCGCGATAACCGGTCACCACGTAGTCCGAACCGGTGCGTGCCTTTTCCAGCACACCGATGGCGCAGGCCTCCTCACCGGGATAGAGGTGCAAAAAACCGCCGATCTGGCGTTCGTGATAGGCCTCCGCGCAACGTTCTTCAAAACGGCGGGCAAAAAGCATTTCACGCAACAGGCGCTTCTGGTCCGTGGCGTCCATGGTCCTCCTAGACAAAAAACATTGGACCTGCGTCACTGGGACACAAGTCACAGGTGAATGGGTGAAAGCGAAGTCTTGGGAATGATGGCCCAGGGTACGGCAAAACGTCAAGAGCGCCTGCTTATAAAGCGCCTTCGCACCCGCGGGGACGACACCGAACAAAGTTAGATCAGAGTTTATAACACCGGAGAAGGCATTTGGAATAATTCAAGACGCACAAAAAATAGCGGGATGGCCGCTCATGAATATATGCCAAGGAAGGGCATATGGTTACGACAAGTTCACAACACTGCACCGCATATAGCGCAAAATAGATACCAATGCAAGCACCAGTAAAATCGAGGTATATTCACCCGCGCCCGGCAATAATTGCCCACATATTGGGCAACAGCGTGTTGAGCTGGTGCACTATTCACCGATATGGGGCAAACGAAGCAAAAAATATTCGCCGCCATGACACATAAAACCCGCCCTACATCTATGGCGGGTTTTCTCCGCGAGGCAGCCCCGAGTCTCTCGGGGCTATTGTGATAAGGTGGGCCTCAGATTCAGAACATGAAGCCGGTTTCTAACATGCCACGAAGCTGGGTGGTGTTGGTGCCGCCAGACAATCCATACCCCGAAGGGGCAGACGCCGTGACATAAGAGAGATCCGCGCGAGCAAAAAAGCCACCGTCCTGATAGGTTGGGGTCACTGTAATAGACCAGGCGTGAGAATCGGCCGGTAAGTCGGTCAAGCTAGACGCTACACTGGTGCTATTAAGCGTTTCCCCCGGATGGCCGCCGACGTCCAAGTACTCCACTCTACCCGCCAGGGATATTGTATTGGTAATGCTATAGTCGGCGAGCACTGCTGCTCCATAATTGGAGAAAGAGTGGTTAACATTCAGCAGTGGTGACTTCGGGGTATGCATATATTGCACATAGGGCTCAATCATCCACGGACCAGAACTATGTTCATACTCCAAGCCATAGATTTCGCTGGAATCACCCACCGCTCCATAAGCAACATCCGGGGAGCTCAAACGCACGTTACCGAGTGGCCCCTGCGCATAGAAACTCACTGTATTTGAGCCATCAATAGCATAACTCAGTAATCCACTCATCACGTTATAACGATTGGAATAATAGCCATCATTCAAAGATAGCGACGCGCTAATAGCGCCATTACTGGCGTTAAATTGTACGCCACGGCTGATTAACGGCTCCATATCCCACAGCAGACCGCGTTCGATATTGATATTCTGGTAGGTAAAACCACCCTCGGCGCCAATGAGCGTAGGGAGTTTGCCTATCTCCACGGAGTAGTCAGAAGAGGGGGCATACTTTAAATACGCGACGGGCAACGCACCGAAATCGTTAATGTTGCTCTCGGATGAAGGAATTGAAGCCGCCAGCGTGGGGAAACTGTAGGCGCCTGCCTGGATATAAAACTGTAGAGGGCCGGTATTCTTTTGAATAATGACCATTCCGTTAGTAATATCGGCGCCAACATACTTGGCGCCTAAGGTACCTGCAGCTCCCTGCGGATTATCCTGGTAAAAAGCCATGCCACTGGCAATACCCTGCACATCCAGCTTACCGAGGGGGCCAGCACTGAAGGTCAGGGGGGCGGGCATGGATAGCGGGCTGGCATGGGCCACCCCGGCGATCATGGGGAGGCTCAGGGCAACGGCGGCCAAAACCGTGCGGTGCAACAAGCGGGAACATCGGGTAGCATTGTGATGCAGCATGACGACTCCTTAGGTTTCTATAAAAAATCAACTGGTGTTGCTAAAAAGCAATTGCCATACCACTAGCAACACAAAGCACAAAATTAAATTACTGCTTTATAATCATTGTGTTAATTACAATTTTCAGTGTAAGCCCACTAAACAACTGCACCACCACAACGCACAAAGCACCATTATAGTGCATCATTTTGTTGTTTTTATAGAGCATCGCTGATCAGCCGACAACATCCAGGCGCAAAAAGGCCCCCACTTCGGCATATGAAGTGGGGGCCTTATACAACAGGCAGCATTTTAGTTGCCGTTGAGGGTGCGCTCAATGCTAGGGAGTGCTGCGCCTACGCCGGCACCAACAGCACCACCAACCGCTGCGCCGACAGCGGGATTACCTGCAGCGACAGTGCCAAGAATGGCGCCACCGGCAGCACCAATGGCGCCGCCACTCAGAGCACGCTGACCGGTGGGGCTCATATTGGCGCAGCCGCCGAGGGCCACAACACAAAGAGCCAGCGCCAGCGCAGGCATCCAACGCCGCCCAACTGGAACAGCACTTGCGTTTCTCAAGATCATTTCCTGCTCCTATTCGTCTTTCTGCCATCGTTGAGCTATTAGACCAGGAATCCATCGCTTCATTCAGCGACCCCCATCATCATGCCGCCACCGCCCCGCCCAGGGAGGCGGGCCGCGGCGTACCCAAGGGCGAGGGCCATAAACTCTGGCGGGCATCGCTGCCACGTAATAACCCGGTGGGGGTGGGGGCGGGGCGTAATAGACCGGTGGGGGTGGGGCGTAATAGACCGGCGGGGGCGGGGCGTAATAGGCCGGCGGATTACCGAGAAATACGCTCAACCCCGGAACCGCAAGCCCGAGCGACAGCCCAAATTCCGCGATTGAATAAGGTGGGTGTGGCTCATTGGTGCGTGGAGCCGGTTTTGGCTCGGGGTTGTGGCCTCATTTAGCGATATATTTGTAAGAATACTGCTGATTGTTCGCGTTTTGCGTG
>Ga0315298_1003721_pt1 | contig 23791 bp, 14 predicted proteins | sample WHS_1_MG_FD_203077 | JGI IMG/M metagenome (GOLD analysis project Ga0315298, IMG submission 203077) | Extremophilic microbial mat communities from Washburn Hot Springs, YNP, Wyoming, USA - WHS_1_MG | ecosystem: Environmental > Aquatic > Thermal springs > Hot (42-90C) | place: USA: Wyoming...
TCCTATCTAAAGACCCGGCTTCCAGAAATTGATGATAAAATAAGGTTTGTTATCCCCATAATGCTGGATAAAGTGGCTGTTGAGCTGGGCCCCTGGAGTGGATACCATGTCTTGGCACAGCACCCTGCACTTATTGACAACGCTTCGGTTAGGGGTTATCTTTATAACAAGTTGAATTTTGCGCTGTGGAGGATCAAGGAGTATGCCTTGGAAGAAAATTGCGGTACACGCGATGGCGGCGTTTGTTGCCGTGACCGTCTTTTGGCCAGGTAATACTGTGTATGCACAAAGGACATGGCATGTTTCTATGAGTGGAGACGATGTCAGGGGTGATGGTAGTTATGCAAAGCCATGGCGGACTATCCAGTACGCTATAGAGAGGGCAGGACGAGGCGATACTGTAGTTGTAGGGAATGGAGTGTACGATGAGCAAATAACTATTAGCAAAACCATAATACTGACTTCCTCTACAGGAGACTATGCAACGAGCAATGTCGTGCTTACCGGCGGCGGTTCTGGTTGGGCGTTGATAACAGTGGAAAGCGCCGCCAGCGGCAGTGTTATACAGGGCTTCAGGTTTGACAAGGTCGTTTCCGGTGATGCGGTTATCTTTGGTAGCACAGGTGCTCACAACGTCACTATCAGGTCAAACAGTTTTACCGATTGCAACGGCTCAGCCGTCTTCTTGTATGATACCGGCGATCGTGAGAGTTACAAGGGTTGGCTCATAGTTGACAATCGAATTGACGGTGTGCTCGGGACCGGTAAAGCGGGGATGTGGCTGGGCACGCTTGTTGAAAGCAAAATTGTAGGTAACACCATCGAACGTACCAACGGCCCTGCCATCGTGCTTCAGCATGCGGAGGATGTGGTTATCTCAAATAATAGACTTAGCAATTTCCTAGCGGCTGGAATTTTGATCCCGGAAACTGCTTCTCCTCGGTGGGTCTCCAAGCTCTCTATTAAGGATAACCTAATCAATGGTACGTTAGCGCCGAGTAGGGGGCAAATTGAGGCACCTTATGGGATACGCATAGCTTCCTATGTGACGGATGTTCAAATTGCTGGCAATTGCTTGACCGGCAACGCAAGTGGCCTAGTGGTATCTGGTAGCGAGCCAGTGCCATTGAGCGTCGAGGTGGCTTTTAACAGCATTTACGCGAATGTTAATTATGGCGTGGAAAACCTGAGCGGTGGGGAGCTAGCTGCTGTCAATAACTGGTGGGGGGCGAATGACGGGCCGGGCGGAGCAGGTAAAGGTTCGGGCGACAAAGTATCTGCTGGTGTTCGCTACGAACCTTGGCTAAAGTTAGAGGTAGCCGCTGAGCCAAAGAGTGTGGTCATTGGAGGCAGTGCGACGCTCAATGTGACTGCTGACCTAACAAGGAACTCGCAAGGTGAATCTACGGTGGAACTAGGGCATCTTTTTGACGGAACGGAGGTGGTTTTCACTGCGGAGAGGGGCATGTTCGAAAACAAAGATACCAGACTGGTGAAAACAACCAAAGGCGGAAAAGTGGTCGCTAGGTTAACGTCTGGTAATCAAGCTGGAGGCGTTGCGGTATGTGCTGAGGCACCTCACCACTCTGCGGTCCCCAGTGAGCAGTGCCGACAGTGTATTCAGGTAAACTTTGTTACAGGTGCCGCTCAGTCGGTTTCGGCGGCCAGTGGGTCAGGGAATGTTGTCTTATCTTCCAGTATCGGCAATATTGTGAGACTTGTTGCGTTTAGCGAAAAGGAGGTGGGTTGTTCCGGAAAACCAGCCAATGTTAGCTTCTTGCACGGTCTGTTTTCTTTCGGCGTTGTTGATATTGCTCCGGGCTCCACTGCCATTGTGACTATCGCGCTACCGATGCCGACACCAAGGGGTACGCAGTTTTGGCAGTGCAATCCTGGCAGTGGCTGGCAACAGTTGCTTGTGGGTAGCGATGATGGTGACAGTGTGTTTACGATAACTGTAACAGATGGAGGTGTTGGGGACTCGGATGGAGCCCCCGATGGTACTATATCTGTATCAGGGGGGCCAGGAGTCTCAGGGGGTGTGCCTGTGCACTTGGGAGTGGAAGGGCTTGAGGTTGAACCCAAGCAAGTCTACACAGGTCAGAGTGTAAATGTTCGTGTGAAATTGGTCAATAGGGGAAGTGCGCCGGATGCTTACACCGTTGTTGCCAAGATAGACGGTCAGGAAGAGCACAGGCAGGTGGTAAGGGTGGAGGGCAAAACTTCCCTATGGTATGAGTTTGTAATTGCCAAGGCTCAGCCAGGGACATATACAGTCACCGTTGATTCCAAACAGGCTACGTTCAGGGTTATGGCTTCAGGCGAGCGTTTACCTGAGCCGCTTAGTGTTTGGGCTATCACTGCGATATGTACTGTTGTGGCAGTGTTGGCTACCGGGGCAGTAGCTTGGTGGTTGATTCGATATCGTTCTCGAAAAGCAGCAAAAGCATAAGTTACCATCTTACATCTAGCGGACTTTTTGACAAGTGCCGCGCTTCGTGTTTAGTTCTAGGCTAGCTGTTTCAGCTGGTCATGTTGGCTACTTCCTGCCTCACCGGTAGCTAATGCCGATGATTATTGCCTGCTTGTGGTAAATGTGCTAAGCTATTTGGAAATTGCCTTTGAGGGCTGATATAACCGATACTTAAGCGCAGTTCCAGATTTTTGAGGAGGTATGGAAATGAGGTTCATTATTCCTGTTGTGGCCGCGATTTTGATTTGTGCTGGCACGGTAGCTGCGTTGTCGTGCACTGGAGCAAAGCCGCAACAGATAATAGAGTTATCGTACAGCAATTTCTTCCCGCCGACCCATCTGAACTCAGTCCTAGCCGAGAAGTTTTGTCAGGAGATTGAAAGGCGGACGAATGGCCGGGTTCGCATTACCCATTACGCCGGGGGTTCGCTGACACCTGCCGCTGGAGTGTATGATGGAGTGGTAAGGGGGATTTCTGATATAGGTATGTCGTGCCTGGCATACACCATGGGCAGGTTCCCGGCATCGGAAATAGTGGACCTACCACATGGTTATCCCAATGGCTGGGTGGCAACTAAAGTAGCCAATGATTTCTACCGCAAGTTTAAGCCTAAGGAGTTCGATGATGTGCAAGTTTTGTATTTCCATGCCCATGGGCCTGGCGTTCTGTTTACCACAAAGAAGCCGGTGCGCAAACTTGAGGACCTGAGAGGGCTGGTTATCAGATCTACAGGAGTGGGTGCCAAAGTAATGGAAGCTCTTGGCGCCAAAGGATATGGAGCCTCGCAAGCAGAGGCCTACGAGCTAATGTCTAAAGGGACAATTGACGGAAGTTTTACACCTAGAGAGGTTCTGAAAGGGTGGAAACAGGCCGAGGTTGTAAGGTATGTGACACTTTGTTACGATGTGGGGAATACTACTGATATGTTTGTGGTTATCAACAAGACGAAGTGGGAAACTCTCCCCAGCGATGTCAAGAAGGTCTTCATGGATGTCAGCGAGGAGTGGGTGGACAAACATGGTATGGTCTGGACATACTATGACAAGGTGGCTCTCGACTATTTTCTCACCTTTCCGGATAGGCAGTTAATTGAGTTGCCTGCTGACGAAATGGCAAGATGGGTCAAGGCTGTCCAACCCCTAATAGCTGAGTACATTCAGCAAAAGGCGGCTATGGGGTTGCCTGCTAAGGAGTATCATGAGTACTTGGTGGAACGGGTCAAGTATTGGTCAGAAAGGGCTCCGAGCGAAGCCTTCTGTATCGAGTGGGTGGAAAAAGAGCTAACCGTCAAATAGTTCTTTGCTGCATGAGTACACGGGGTGCTCAGTGGAAAGGCTGCTGGGCACCCCATTAGCTGTATTTGAGTTTATGAATTGACATGCGCAGGTTTGAGAGAGCGGTCCTTGTTTTGAGCAAGTGGCTAAACTACTTTGCGGGGGCAGCGCTGGTTCTGATGCTGACCCTGGTAATTGCCGACGTGGTAGGGGCGAAAGTGTTCCATACTCCTCTACCCGGCGGTATCGAGCTTACTGCATTTTTGGGTGTGATAGTTATCGGTTTTGCCATTGCCCAAACGCAGGTTATGCGCAGGCATATTGAAGTGGAATTCCTGGTATTGCGGCTGCCCAGAACTGCGCAGAGGGCTATCGCCAGTACTATTTACCCTCTGGCAATCCTGCTATTTGCCCTGATAGCTTGGAAGAGCTTTGAGTTTGGGCGTACCGTTCAATCCAGTGGCGAAGTATCTATGACGCAAGGGCTGCCATTTTATCCTCTTTTGTATGGCACAGCTTTTTCTGCAGTGGTGGTCTGCTTGGTACTGATTGTTCAGTATATTAGCGACCTGCGTACAAAGAAATGAACTCGGTGATAGTCGGAGTCGTCGGAATATTTGTGTTGGTAGTACTCTTCCTTTTTCGGATGCCAGTGGGCTTTGCGATGGCTGTAGTAGGTGTTGCCGGTTTCAGCTATCTGGTCTCTGTTGACGCTGGGCTAAGTGTGCTGGCACGAGACCTTTTTTACACTTTCTCGTCGTACTCTCTTACTGTTATTCCAATGTTTATACTAATGGGCTGCCTTGCCTCTACTTCGGGAATAGGGCAGCGCTTGTATGATGCCAGTCACCTGATAATGGGTAGGCTAAAGGGTGGTCTAGCTATGGCGGCTGTGGCTGCCTGTGCCGGTTTTGCTGCAATATGCGGTTCTACTACTGCCACAGCAGCAGCCATGGGCAAGGTGTCTGTGCCCGAGATGAGGAGGTACGGCTATGACGACTCACTGGCAACGGGATGTGTAGCTGCTGCCGGTACGTTGGGCATACTGATTCCGCCCAGCACGGTATTCATCGTCTACGGAGTAATGACAGAACAGTCGATCGGGAAACTGTTTGTTGCTGGTATCATTCCAGGAATAATCTTGGCCGGGTTTTTTGTCGCTATCGTAGCATTGATGTGTAAACTCAGGCCAAAAATGGCACCTTTGTCCACTGAGGCAAGCGGTCAGAGGTGGAAATCTGGCGCTTTTGCTGGAGTGATTGAAACTACAGCTCTGTTTGTCTTTGTCATCACCGGTCTCTTCCTCGGCTGGTTCAGCCCCACTCAGGCCGGGGGTGTTGGTGCTGCTGGTGTTTTGATTGTTAGCCTGCTGACAAGACAGCTGACATTAGCTAAGTTTTTAGAAGCCGTTGAAGACGCACTGATGATAACGTGCATGGTAATGGTAATAGTTGCTGGAGCGACAGTCTTTGGTCACTTTATAGCAGTAACGAAGATACCTCTTGTTCTATCTGAGGCAGTGGTGCACTTGCCCTTGCATCCCCTAATCATAGTAGGGATTATAATGCTTGTGTATCTGATAGGAGGGTGTTTCATGGATGCCTTGGCACTGGTTCTCCTGACCATCCCTGTTTTCTATCCTGTGGTTGTGGCTTTGGGTTTCGATCCTATATGGTTTGGCGTAATGATAGTCCTGGCTACCGGTATGGGCGTGATAACTCCACCAGTCGGTGTGAATGTCTATGTAGTGAAAGGTATTGTGCCTGATGTGGCGCTGGAGACGGTTTTTAAAGGTGCCTTGCCTTTTCTGGCTGCATTAATAGTTATGGTAATTATCTTAATGGTGTTTCCAGAGGTTGCTACTTTTCTTCCGAGTTTGATAGTATACTGAGCAAGCTGAGGTGTGACAATGCAGGGTACGGCATTCAATAGCATTTGTGAGATGCTCACCAGGAATGCACGTCTCTATCCAGATGACACCGCTCTGGTTGAGTTGCGACCCAGCATGGGGTTCAGGAAGGAGATTTCGTGGAAAGAGTTTGATGATAGGTCAAACAGAGTGGCAAATGCGCTTCTGGAGCGGGGGATTCGAAAGGGCGATAGGGTGGTGCACTGGATGATGAACTCGATTGAGTGGCTTGTGGCCTATTTTGGCATAATCAAGACTGGTGCTTGGGTGGTACCACTTAATTTCAGGTTTACAGCTCGTGATTTCAAATACTGTGTGGAGATATCTGAAGCCAAGATGGTGATCATGGGGACGGAATTTGCTGAGAGGGCACAGGCAGTGCAGGCAGACCTGGGCACAGTCCAACACTATTGGATAGTGGGCAGTAAGCCTTCTACTATGGAATGTGCAGAGTGCTTAGATAAAGTCGTGGCTCGCTCGTCAGATAAGCCTGTGAACATAGAAATAAACAGTGAAGACGAATGTGGGCTGTACTTTACTTCTGGTACTACAGGGCAGCCGAAGCCGATATTGTTGACCCACGGCAATATGGTCTGTGCAGCTGTTACCGAAGCAGCACATCACTATCAAGCACGCGATGACAACTTTGTTCTTCTTCCACCTCTATATCATACTGGAGCAAAGATGCACTGGTTTGGTAGCTTGTTAACGGGCAGCAGGGCCACTATCCTAACGGAAATTAACCCGCGCAACATTTTTGCCACTGTGGACAAAGAGAAGGGCACCATTGTGTGGCTTTTGGTGCCATGGGTTCATGACATACTGGTAGCGCTAGATAACGGTGAGTTGAGAAAAGAAGACTACGATTTAAGTTCGTGGCGCTTAATGCACATAGGTGCCCAGCCGGTACCTCCGAAGCTCGTACAGAGATGGAAGGAGTATTTTCCTAATATGCAGTATGATACTAACTATGGCTTGAGCGAAGCGACAGGCCCAGGCTGTGTTCATTTGGGAATAGAAAATGAGAGGAAAGTGGGCGCTATCGGTAAAGCGGGATACGGCTGGGAGGTCAGGATTGTTGATGAGAGGGGGCATGATGTGGCTCCAGGGGAAGTTGGTGAGCTTATAGTGAGGGGTGGCGGTGTTATGAAGTGCTATTACAAGAATCCAGAAAAAACGGCGGAAACGATAAGGGACGGGTGGCTGTACACCGGGGATTTGGCCCGAGTGGACGAGGAAGGATTCATTTATCTTGTTGACAGGAAAAAGGATGTCATTATAACAGGGGGCGAAAACATATATCCGAGTGAGGTGGAAGAGGTCATTCACAGTCACTATAAGGTCTACGATGTGGCGGTGGTCGGTGCCCCCGATGAGAGGCTAGGCGAGATAGCGGTGGCTGTCATTGAGCCCAAACCAGGGCAGACGCTGACTGAGGCAGAGATTCTTGAGTTTTGCGAGCGGAATCTAGCTAGACATGCTCGGCCGCGGAGAATCATATTCGGTAAAGTTCCCCGAAATCCCACAGGTAAAATTGAGAAGGCAAAGTTAAGGAAAAGTCTGCGCAATATTTTGTCTAACTGCGGCGACGGTCTTGACAGGCATCGGCATTATGTGTTATAGTTATCGTTTGTCGTAAAAATATGGCATTTGGTTCATTTACTTAGATTCTCCCCACAGATCGCTGCTGGCTATTTCTTTATGATTCCTCCATCATAGACGGAGCAGTTTGTTTGCAGGCTTTGATTAATCGAAAGAGTCTTTTGGAGATGTTGGACTGATTGAAACAAGGAGCACTGCCTTGATAGAACGAAAGTCTTTTGCTCGGTTGCCTGAAGTTCTGGAAATACCTAACCTCATAAAGGTCCAGCTGGATTCATTTCGCTGGTTTCAAGAGGAGGGGCTGAGAGAGCTCCTTGAGGAGATATCTCCTATTCTAGACTTCACAGGGAACAGGCTGGAGTTGCATTTTTGTGATTACGAGTTCCGTCTTCCCGCATATTCCGTGGATGAGTGCCGTGAGCGTGACATGACGTATGCTGCTCCTCTTTATGTGAGGAGTAAGCTAATCGTGAAGGAGACTGGCGAGATCAAGGAGCAAGATATCTTTTTTGGCGATATACCGCTTATGACAGAGAAAGGTACGTTTATCATAAGCGGTGCAGAGCGCGTGGTTGTCAACCAGCTAGTCAGGTCACCGGGAATTTATTTCAGCCTGCAGGAGGATGCGGCTACAGGACGTGAGCTTTGTGTCGCCAAGCTAATTCCTGAACATGGAGCGTGGTTGGAGTTCGAAACTTTGGGGAGGGATATCATCTATGTGAAGGTGGATGGTAAAAGGAAGATTCCGGTAACCATTTTGCTCCGTGCTATTGGTTGTACTGATGATGGCGAATTGCGCGATATCTTTAAAGCTGTCGAATTGTCATCGGGACATAGCTTGATGCAGTCTGGACTGGAAAAAGATTTTGGGGTTGGGAGCCAAGAGGAGGCGCTGATAGAGGTTTACAGGAGGTTACGTCCTGGAGAGCCACCCACTCTGGAGAATGCACAGGCTCTTTTGACTAACCTCTTTTTTAATCCTCGGCGGTACGATCTTGGTAAGGTAGGTCGGTATAAGCTAAACAGCAGACTAGGCCTAAATATTGACGAGAACCAGCGTTGTTTGACAAAAGAGGACTTTGTTGAAATTGTCCGCCATATGATAAAAATCAACAACGGGCTTGAGGAGCCTGATGATATTGACCATCTTCGAAATCGTCGAGTGCGTACGGTTGGGCATCTCTTGCAGAACCAGTTTCGCATCGGTCTGTTGCGACTGGAGAGGACAATTAAGGAAAGAATGAGTATTGTAGGCCCTGAGGCTGCTACTCCAGCCAATCTTATTAACAACCGACCTATTGTTGCTGCCATGCGAGAGTTCTTTGGCGGGTCGCAGCTGTCTCAGTTTATGGATCAGACTAACCCACTGGCTGAACTGACGCACAGACGTCGCCTTTCCGCTATGGGACCTGGGGGGCTTAGCCGCGAGCGGGCTGGATTTGATGTGCGCGATGTACACCATTCTCATTATGGCAAGATCTGTCCGATAGAAACACCAGAGGGGCCGAATATCGGACTAATTGGGTCTCTGGCAACTTATGCCTCGATCAATGAATACGGGTTTATTCAGACGCCCTATCGTAAGGTACTTCGTGAAGTACCCAATACCAGTGAAAAATTGAAGGGCAGAACTCTTGCTGAGGATATCGTCGGACCTGACGGGAAACTGATCGCTTCCAAGGGCACTGTTATCACCAAGGAACTCGCTCAAAAGCTTGAAAAGTTGTCTCCGCGCAAGATACGTGTAGTGCCTTTTGTATCCGATGAAATTGTTTACCTCACTGCCGAGGACGAGGAGCGCTACACCATTGCGCAAGCCAATGCCAAACTCAACGAACGGAACGAGTTCATCGAGGATAAAATTGGTGTTATGAGAGGCGGAAAGTATCTTAAAGAGCCTGCGGAGAAAGTTGATCTGATGGATGTTTCCCCGAAGCAGGTGTTTAGCGTTACCACATCGCTCATACCTTTCCTTGAGCATGATGACGCTAACCGGGCTCTAATGGGGTCGAATATGCAGCGTCAAGCAGTCCCCCTTATCCGCCCCGAAGCGCCGATTATTGGGACGGGTATGGAGAAGGAAGTGGCTAAATATAGCGGGCAGGTCGTGTTTGCCCGCGAGGATGGCGAGGTTGTATCGGTTACTGGCAACGAGATCGTTGTGCGAGAGAAAGACGGCAAAACTCGCTCTTACCCGTTGATTAAGTTTGCGCGTACGAACCAGGGCACTTGCATCAATCAGAGACCCATTGTTTCCAAAGGCGACTTAGTTAGAAAGGGGCAGGTACTAGCTGATAGTTCTGCTACAGATCAGGGCGAACTTGCCTTGGGCCAGAACATAGTATGTGCTTTCATGAGTTGGCGCGGCTACAATTTCGAGGATGCGGTGATTATCAGTGATAGGCTGGTGAAGGACGATAGATTTACCTCGATCCATATTGAGAGATACGAAATTGAAGCTCGTGACACCAAACTGGGACCAGAGGAAATCACTAGGGACATACCTAATGTTGGCGAGGAAAGCCTGCGCGATCTGGATGAGTCCGGCATTATACGTATCGGCGCTGAAGTGGGACCTGGTTCAATTTTAGTGGGCAAGATAACTCCGAAGGGCGAGACGGAGCTTACTCCCGAGGAGAGACTATTAAGGGCTATATTCGGCGAAAAGGCACGGGAAGTGAAGGACAACTCTCTACGAGTGCCGCATGGCGAATGGGGGAAGGTAATCGACGTCAAGGTATTTTCTAGGGATAATCACAGTGACTTGCCCGCTGGTGTGCACAAGCTTGTACGCGTGTGGGTGGCGCAGCGGAGGAAAATCGCCGTTGGTGACAAAATGGCTGGTAGGCATGGAAATAAAGGTGTCATCTCTTGCATCGTACCCGAAGAAGACATGCCCTTCTTGCCTGATGGCAGGCCGGTGGATATAATCCTAAATCCCATAGGTGTCCCCTCTCGTATGAATATTGGCCAGATTCTCGAGGCTCACCTGGGCTGGGCTGCGGCAACTCTTGGTTTTAAGGTGCTTAATCCCATCTTTGACGGGGCGAGCGATACGGCTATCGAGGATGCTCTAGCTAGGGCCTGGATCGTTCAGGAAGCTGGGGCTATAGACCGTTCCTGTGCTGACGGGCAGGGGAAGGTTGATATTGAGAAGGCGAAGCGCTGGCTTGCGGACAAGGGTTATAACCCCGACAGAGTGTTCGACGATCAATACCCGGGTGAGGCAAGGAAAGTCTGTCTCCGTCTGTGGCTGGAAAGCTTGGGGATGGAAGCTTACAAGATGAGTGACCAGGAAGTAGAGGAAATGGTCGAGAAAATCTATTTGGAGCATAGAGTGTCGCCTCCTATATTCGGTAAGGTGACCTTGAGAGACGGGCGGACAGGGGAGCCGTTTGACCAGCCGGTAACCGTTGGTGTTATCTATATGATGAAGCTCATCCATTTAGTGGAAGATAAGGTACATGCTCGCTCTACCGGTTCTTATTCCTTGATTACTCAACAGCCTCTCGGGGGCAAGGCGCAATTTGGCGGACAGCGTTTTGGGGAAATGGAAGTATGGGCCTTGGAGGCCTATGGCGCTGCTTACACGCTTCAGGAGATGCTCACTATCAAGTCTGATGATGTGACAGGCAGGGCCAAAGCTTACGAGGCTCTGGTCAAGGGTGAGGACGTGTTCCAGCCTGGAGTCCCTGAGTCCTTCAAGGTGCTATTCATGGAGTTGCGTAGTCTGGGACTAGCCGTCGAATTACTTAGCGAGGAGGAAGAGGTCGTAGGTTTTCTCGAGGAAAGGCGGCGTGTGGGTGGCAAGACTAAGACTGTGAGTTAAGGGAGAAGAACATGATAGAAGTTAATGATTTCAACGCTGTACGGATATCTCTGGCTTCTCCGGAGCAAATCCGGAGCTGGTCTTATGGCGAAGTCACTGAGCCAGAGACGATAAACTATCGTACGCTGAAGCCGGAAAAAGATGGACTTTTTTGCGAGCGTATTTTCGGTCCAACAAAGAACTACGAGTGCTACTGCGGTAAATACAAGAAGATAAGGTACCGAGGTGTGACCTGTGATAGGTGCGGTGTTACAGTAGAGCATTCTAGGGTACGCAGGGTGCGCATGGGTCACATTGAGCTAGCCGCACCAGTGGCTCATGTCTGGTTTGCCAAGGGAATACCCAGCAGGTTAGCATTGCTGTTGGACATTTCTCCTCGTAATCTCGAAAGAGTTCTGTACTTCGCTCAATATGTTGTGATTTCAGTCGATGAGAAAGCCCGTGATGAAGTGGTGAAAAAGCTGAAGGAAAGCGTCAGCCAGCGAGTCTTGAGGAGAGAAGCGGCGCTTGAGAAGCGTATTTCTGATGAGGAGCTTAAAGGGCACGGGGAGTTGACTGCGGAGACGATTACGAAGATAGACGAGTTGCGCCGTGAGTTCGCAGAGGAGAAAGCTGAGCTTCAAGATATACTACAGGAGAAGATCTCTATTGTAGAGAACTTGCAGCCGCTGACCCTGCTCACTGAGAATCAGTATCAGGAGTTGAGAAGCGAGTTTGGTGACTTTTTCAGGGCATCTATGGGAGCGGAAGCCATTCTCGAAATTCTGAGGAGTCTAGACCTAGAGAAACTGCGGCGAGACCTTTGGGAAGAGGTGCGTTCCAGCTCCGGGCAGCGTCGGAAGAAGGCAATAAAAAGGTTGCGCGTAGTCGAGGCTTTCTGGCGCAGCGGTAATAAACCGGAATGGATGATACTGACTGTTCTCCCCGTTTTACCCCCGGATCTCCGTCCCATAGTACAGCTCGACGGCGGACGTTTTGCCACGAGCGATCTTAACGATCTTTATCGTCGCGTGATCAATCGCAATAATCGTTTGAAGCGCTTGATCGATCTAGGTGCTCCGGAGATTATCATTCGTAACGAAAAGAGGATGCTTCAGGAGGCGGTTGATGCTCTAATCGATAGCGGACGTAGGGGGCGGGCGGCGGCAGTCAGTGGAACTCATCGGCTCAAGTCTCTCTCTGATATGCTTCGGGGCAAGCAAGGCCGTTTTCGTCAGAATTTGCTAGGTAAGCGGGTTGATTACAGCGGCCGCTCGGTCATTGTTGTTGGTCCGGAATTGAAGCTACATCAATGCGGTTTGCCCAAGCACATGGCTCTGGAACTGTTTAAGCCATTTGTGATGCGCCGTTTGATTGAGCTGGGTTATGCCCATAATATCAAGAGTGCTCGCAGACAAGTGGAAAGAGCAAGGCCAGAGGTATGGGATATTCTAGCCGAAGTAGTTAAAGAGCGGCCTGTGTTGCTTAACAGGGCTCCGACTTTGCACCGTTTAAGCATTCAAGCTTTTGAACCTGTCCTTATTGAGGGTAGTGCTATTCAGATTCACCCACTAGTATGCGCCGCGTTTAACGCAGACTTCGACGGCGATCAGATGGCAGTTCATGTGCCACTCTCTCGAGCGGCGGTTAGGGAAGCCAAGGAGCATATGCTGAGTGTTCACAACATGCTGTTGCCAAGCTGTGGCGAACCTATAATGACCCCCACACTAGATATGGTTCTCGGCTGTTACTATCTTACAGTGATCCGCCCTGGCTCCAAGGGTGAGGGTATGATTTTCAGCAGTTTTGATGAGGCTAAGTTGGCCTATGAATCGGGTGCTGTGGATCTGCATGCTGAGATAGAGGTGAGATTGGAATCTGGTGGCGAAAGGCTTAAGACGAGTGTCGGTCGAATAATATTCAATGAGGTGCTGCCTCCAGAGTTTCGCTTTTGTAACCAGGTGATGGATAAAGGTTCTCTAAAACGACTGGTACAGGATTGCTATCGGTTATTGGGAAGCGCTCCGACGGTGACTGTTCTGGACAATCTTAAGCGACTGGGGTTTGAGTTCGCAACTAAGTCTGGCGTTACAATTGCGGCTAAGGATGTCGAAGTGCCGAAGACCAAGGCGAAGATCCTAGAGGAAGGCGAAGAAAAGATAGCTGTTATACAGAGTCAATACGACCGTGGTCTGATTACAGAAGATGAACGGTACAGCAGTGCAATTCAGGTGTGGTCTGAGACTACTGACAAAATTACGGAGACTGTTGCTCAGTCGCTAGATCGGTACAGTGGCCTCTATATGATGGCAACATCGGGCGCTAAGGGTAACATCTCGCAAATCAGACAGATGGCTGGCATGCGAGGTCTCATGACCGATCCATCTGGTAGAATAATCGACTTCCCGATAAAATCGAGTTTCCGTGAGGGGCTTGATGTAATCGAATACTTTATTTCTACCCATGGCGCACGTAAGGGCCTAGCCGATACGGCACTTAGGACGTCGGACGCTGGCTATCTCACGCGGCGGCTTATTGATGTTGCCCAGGATTTGATCGTTCTAGAGGAAGATTGTGGTACAGAGGAAGGTATCTGGCTGATTGAAAAGCCCAATCGAGGGTTATTACCGCCATTGTCGGAGAGAATAGTGGGTCGTTTGGCGGCTGCCGATATTGTTGACCCTGTAACCGGCAATGTCATTGTCCACAGAAATGAGGAAATCGACGAAGAGAAAGCAAAGCAAATTGCCGATGCAGGCATCACGCAGGTATATGTAAGGTCACCGCTTAGTTGTCGTTCGCGACGAGGCATCTGTCAATATTGCTATGGGCGTGATTTGGCAAGACGAGGGCTAGTGGCAATTGGTACTGCGGTTGGCATAATTGCAGCTCAGAGTATCGGCGAACCGGGGACACAGCTTACCTTGCGCACCTTTCATACAGGAGGCGTTGTCGGTGCTGACATCACTACAGGGCTACCTCGTGTGGAAGAGCTATTTGAGGCTAGGGTACCAAAGGGCGTGGCCATTATCTCTGAGATTGATGGGGTGGTGGACGTGGTTGAGACGCAAGATGTTCGCAAGGTAAGGGTGGTAAGCTCTGAATATTATCAGGATGAGTACCCCCTACCTCCTGGGGCCGTTCCGTTAGTAGGCGAAGGGCAGTGGGTAGAAGCAGGAACCAAATTGGCCGCGTTGGCTTCGGAGGCTCGTGAGGCGAAGACCAGTCAGCATCCTGCAGTAATAGATGATTCCCAAGTCACTGCTAGGGTCTCAGGGATAGTGGCTATACATGACGGGCAAATCGTTATCAGATACGAAGAGGTTGATGAGCGGGAATATATAGTTCCCTCTGGAAGTCACATTCGGGTGAGATCTGGAGATAGGGTCAAAGCTGGGGAGCAATTGACTGATGGGGTAGTCGACCCACAGGACATCTTGCGCATTATGGGGAGGGAGGCAGTGCAACAATACTTGGTGGAGGAAGTGCAGAAGGTATATCGCTCTCAGGGTGTGAACATCAATGACAAACACATCGAAATCATCATTCGACAGATGCTAAGGCGCGTACGTATAGAGTCCCCCGGGGATACAGATCTTTTGCCCGGTGACTTAGTCGACCGCTTTGAGTATGAAAGTATTAACGCTAAGGTGCTAGCAGAGGGCGGTGAACCGGCTACAGCCCAGACCGTTCTTTTGGGCATAACACGCGCTTCTTTAAACACCGATAGCTGGCTAGCGGCTGCTTCTTTCCAGGAAACGACCAGAGTTCTAACGGAGGCGGCAATTTGGGGCAAGGTAGACCGCCTGCTCGGGCTGAAAGAGAATGTAATTATAGGTAAGCTCATACCAGCACGAGCGTTGTCTCCGGCGGAAGAGCCTGTTTCTCAGCCTCGGCGGGAGGCTTTACCCGGGCTGTGAAGACAGGTCTCCTGAACTCGCCTGCGCGGAACATATAAGTAAACCCCTCGAGTTAGCAATATGGCGCATTTTTCAGTGCTGCAATGGTGCTCCAGTCATCCCTAATTGCTAGCTCCGATTCGCATACTTCAGCGTTAATTTTAATCGAACTGTCATGACAGAGTTGCGCAGCATGGTGGTATAATGGCATAGAGTACTTGTTTTGCGAGGCAAGCCAGAGAAATGAAAGGTGATAACATAAGAACCCGTGTGGTTTCTGCCAAGCAGAATGCGGACGATATATCACTGGATGTCAGCCTTCGTCCTCGGCGGTTGAGTGAGTTTATTGGGCAGGATAAAGTCAAGGCTAATCTGGAGATAGCAATCGCTGCGGCTAAGAAACGGGGTGAGCCATTAGATCACATCTTGCTCTATGGTCCGCCTGGGTTGGGAAAGACTACACTGGCCTATATTATTGCCGCTGAGATGGGCGTCAGCATAAGGGTTACTTCGGGGCCAGCAATCGAGCGCCCTGGTGACTTGGCGGCTATCCTCACTAATCTGCAAAAGAATGATACTTTCTTCATTGATGAGATTCATCGGCTGAGCCGTCCGGTGGAGGAAGTTCTTTACCCGGCAATGGAGGAATTTAGCATAGATATTGTAATTGGCAAGGGGCCAGGAGCCCGAAGTCTGCGTCTAAGCTTACCGCCGTTTACTCTGGTTGGAGCAACCACTCGCTATGCTTTGATGAGCCCTCCGCTGAGGGACAGGTTTGGTGCTGTATACCGGCTTGATTTTTACGATGAGGAATCGATAAAGAAGATCCTCAGGCGGTCGGCCAGGCTTTTGAATGTCGAGATTGACGAAGGGGGTCTAAGCCAGATTGCTCGTCGATCCCGCGGAACCCCGAGGGTAGCTAATCGCCTTCTTAAAAGGGTGCGTGACTATGCCCAAGTTGTAGCTGACGGTGTGATCACAGAGTCTGTGGCTGTTGAGGCCTTGCTAAAGCTGGAAGTGGACTCTGTAGGTTTGGACGAGGTTGACCACAAGATATTGCGCACTATAATCGAAAAATTTGATGGCGGCCCAGTTGGATTAGAAACCATAGCTGCCTCGATTAGTGAAGAGGCGGATACGATAATGGATGTGTACGAGCCATATCTGCTTCAACTGGGCTTTATAGAGCGAACCCCAAGGGGAAGGTCAGCCACAAAGCTTGCCTATGAACACCTAGGGATAGCGTACAGGGCAGGCCACGCCACACAACCAGGGCTGTGGTAAAAGGTTTTAACTCTATCCAGCTAGTTAGGAAAAGCCTGCACTCTGTTGCTTACCGTTTGCCTTCTGCTCTGGCAGGCGGGTTTCTTCTGGTAGTGCTTTTGTTTGTTCTCCTGAGATCGGCTGGCTGTGCTAGTAATACGGAAATAGCCGTGGTGGCACGGGTTGTTGACGGGGATACCATTGTGATCGTGGGTGGCGAGCGTGTGCGATACATTGGCATTGACGCTCCGGAGCAAGGTGAACCTTACTACGAGGAGGCTAAAGAGTTCAATGAACGAATGGTGGCAGGGAAACGCGTCAGACTTGAGAGGGATATTTCTGATAGGGACGAGTTTGGAAGGCTGTTGCGCTATGTGTACGTGGACGGAATTTTCGTCAATGCTGAGATGGTAAGGAATGGTTATGCTTACACAAGGTCATATATCCCTAACACGAAGTACCAAGACTCGTTGCAGAGGGTGGAGGAGGAGGGTAGGCGGCTACGCAAGGGGATATGGAAATGACCCTCTATTTGTCCGTTGGGCGGTATGTTTGCCCTTTTAACAGGACCTGTGCAGTCTACTGGGGTGATGTGCGGATGTCTAAGCGAGTCTAGAGCGGTTTCTAGTGAGACCCTGTTCCAGCACAGCTGGCCCAAACAGCAAGAACACTCCCAGTAAAGCGAGAAACAACCAGATGCCCGGGCTTACGAAGTCTTTGCCGACGAGAACAATTATTGCTAGCACTGCTGCTTCTAAAATTACCAAAACTCCAAGCTTAGCCCAGCGCTGCTTCATGCGGACAAAAGCCATAGAGGCTATCGCCAGTATTGAGAAGCTCAAGGTGATAAGTGGCGCGTATCTTTGGATCTGGCCTTGCCACGGTAGGTAAGTGTTTGTTGCTATGGTTATTATCCAGCCTAGTGTTATAGGCAGTGGTAGTAGCATCAGGGAGGCGAAAATCCAATCACGTTTGAGGGCAGCTTTGGTTACAGAGACTATAACAAGAAGCACCAGTGGTAAATAAGCTATTAGGGCAAACCATGACCATGCACCAGGCAAATAGATCAGGAGCGCCCCTGTGGCTATCACTGGCACTAGAGAATAACCCAGCCAGGGAAAGAGCCAGTCTGGGCGGCCGTGATACCACCCATAGATGGTGGTCCCTACGACCAGCATAATGACTGTTGCTAACCAAAAAATGCTCTGCCAGAAGCGAAGAGCAAACAGGAGAGCCACAAGCAAATGGGGCAGTGCTGCACAAAGAGATTGACGCCAAGTACCTTGGCTGTAGACCTCGTAAATCTGTCTGGCCAATAGTTGCGGAGGGCCCAATATTCTGGTGGCAATGGATGTTGCCTCTTCCTCGGACAAGCCTGATTCTTGTAGCTCCCGGCTCCTGTCCTCCAAGTGAGCCCGGATTTCCTTTATCACGCTGCTCTCGAGTGTAGGGTCTAGCCGCAGGTGCCTTTTCAAGACTTCGAAATAGTTCAGCTTGAGTGGCTCCACTTTAATTAACTTGTGCTAGCCTTTTGCTGGTTGCATAACCAAGGATACTGCTGTAGCGAAGTCTTGCCAGATTGCTAACCTTTCTGCAAGCACTTTTTGTCCCTTTGCAGTAATAAAATAGTAGCGTCTCTCCTGTCCGCCGGGAATCTTTTGCCATTTCCCGGAGATAAGCCCTGCTCTTTCCAAACGGTGCAGCGCAGGATAAAGTGTACCTTCCTTGAATTGGAAGTAGCCATTGCTTCTTCTTTCCAGCTCCTTGATAATTTGATAGCCGTACATAGGCTGTCGGCTAATGAGGGAAAGGAGCAAAGTATCGGTGCTACCCTTTAGTAGTTCGCGTTCGTAACTCATTATCTACTCCGTTTTTGAACTTGTACAAATGAAGCCCGCTAGAATTAAGAATAACATCGACGGGCAAGGAGCGTCAACTCGTAAAAGGCAGGCTCACTGAGGTTTTGGAAAATCCATTTTAAGTGGCAGAAGGAGAACAGGTCTCGTGCTTTCGTGCAAGATTTTGTATGTAACAGAACCGTATGTCCACTGTTCAACACAAGAATGACCATGACTTGACATGGCAATTAAGTTGCAATCATGTTGCTCTGCGTACTTTATTATTTCTAGGTGTGGTTCGCCAATTCTCACTTCGGGTCTGATGACTTGTAGTTTCAGCCGGGCACATACCCTGTTTAGGTATTCTTGAGCCTCTAGTTTCATCCTTTGTAAGTCCTTGTCCTTGAAGTACACGAAATCCAGGCCGCCGACGGTGTGAACGTGTTTACCTTGCACAACAATGCGAATGAGTATTACCTCTGAAGAAAGCTTCTGTGCCAGCTCTTCTACATAGGGCAGGATCGCTTCACCTCTCTCTGAGCCGTCTAGGGGTACCAAAAATCGCTTTATTTTCACAAAGGTTGGGGATGACTCGGTTAATTTAATCACGAGTACCGGTACTCTGACAGAATGGATTATCTCGTTGGCTGTACTACCTAGCAGCCAGGAACCTATTCCTGAACGTCCGTGTGACGTTATCACGATAAGGTTGGCGTTGATTTCTGCAGCACATTTGGCGATCTCATGTGCTGGCCTGCCTGAGAGTACTGCTGTTTTGATTCTGACTTTTTCAGTGACCTTACCTTTCAATTGTTCTGCTCGCCTTTCGAGATAAGCTTGACAAGCAGCGCTGAAATTTATCTCTTCACCCTGGCATACTTTCACCAAGAATATTTCCGAAGCACAAGCGTTAGCCAGTTCCACCGCATATGGCAAAGCATGTTCAGCCAGCTCAGAGCCATCTAGAGTAACGAGTATTCTTTCAAACATGGTCTAAGTATACCTCAAAACAAGCAGCAAATGGCATAAGGCGAGTACAAGGATTGCTGCCGGTAAAGCGTATTTCAAAAATCTTCCCCAAGCTATGGGATAGCCTTCTCTTTCAGCGATAGCAGTACCTACAACGTTTGCCGATGCCCCTATTGGTGTTGCATTGCCACCGATGTCTGTTCCTAGAGCTAAAGTCCAGCTCAGTGTGGGCAAGCTAAGCCCGGCACTGTACGAAAGACTACTTATCACCGGTACCATAGTGGCAGCGAATGGGATGTTGTCCACTATAGCTGAGGCAAAAGCCGACATCCAGAGGATTATCGGAATCACAATAGTTATCTGCCCACCAGATACTTCGCCAATGTAATTGGCCAGTGTACCCAGTACTCCGGTTTCTTCCAGTCCACCTACACAGACAAATAGGCCGATAAAGAAAAGTAGAGTACGCCAGTCCAACCTCTTGGCAATGGAAATCGACTCTTTCCAGCTAGCCATTAGTGTCAGGATAGTCGCGATGACACCTATAGCAGCTACTGAGAGCCCGGTCTCAGCGTGAGTAATAAGGAGGACAACAACGAGACAAAAGATAGCTGTAAGCAACCAGAATAACTGTGGGTTTGCCACTGCTTCACTTGGGCTGGGGTAGCGGTCTTGCGACTGTGAGGATGTGGCCGTGGTAGTGAGCGTGCGGCGTGCACAGATATAGAAGTAAACTATGCTTACAAACATTCCTGCCCAGGCGATGGGTCCGGTGTTGATGACGAAGTCGGTAAATGTGTAACCGAAAGCGGTGCCTATGATTATATTCGGCGGGTCGCCACACATTGTGGCGCTACCTCCGACGTTGGCGGCAAATATCTCAGCTATGATTACCGGTACCGGGTCGAACTTGAGCAGACGACCAAGTTCGATGGTTACGGACGCCAGGAACAGCAGCACTGTTATACTATCAATGAACATTGCTAAGAAACCAGAAAGGATCATGAAAGCAATGAGGATGGGAAGAACCTGATAATTGACCAGTCTTGCCACGTGAAGGCACATCCAGCGGAAGAAGCCCACTTTACTCAACCCCTCTACTAGAATCATCATGCCGGCAATAAAGATGATGGTCTGCCAATTTACCCCGTGGGATTTTACCTGTTCTTCCCCCGGCAGCCAGAACTTTGGTTGCCCAAGTTGGCTAAGATTAAGTACGTTTGCCACGGAAGTGGGGCTTTTCATTATGAGGAGAAATACAACAGTAATCATCAGCGCTCCGCCGATGAGGGCTGGTATGTAGCGGTGCGTTTTGCCGCTTATTATCGCGGCAAACATGGCTAGAAAGATAGTGGTAGCGAGTATCTGACTGACTGCTGCCATTTATCAGAAGCAAATTCTGCTAGTTAATTGTTGCTATTTTAGCATTCGGCTATTGCTCGGGCAATGTAAGCTTGTGATCCGGTCCGGCAAACAAATCGTGTCGGAACACTGTTGCAAAGGAAAGGGGCGCCGTGAGAATTCAAATTCTCTTTAGACTGGAAGGTGTTCTTCTAAGTCAGGTTTTCCTCTCATAGTTTCAATGGAGAGTTTCGGTATAATGTTCAGGAATGTTTCAACTAGTTTGGGGTCAAATTGGGCACCGGCATTGCGCTTTAATTCTTCTATTGCCTTGCTGAGTGTCATAGGTTTGTGATAGGGCCTTGAGGCCGTCATTGCTTCGAAGGCGTCAGCTATGGCTAGGATGCGGGCTTCTAACGGAATGGCTTCGCCCCTAAGTCCTGTAGGATAACCGTTGCCGTCCCATCTTTCGTGATGATGCAGTATGGCTGGCAGGCATGGGGTCAGACTAGGTATGCGCCCTACTATTGCTGCTGCCAGTTTGGTGTGTGATTGGATGATTTCCCATTGTTCTGCTGTCATTTTGTCGTTTTTTCTGAGAAGCTCGTCGGGAATACCAATCTTGCCTATATCGTGAAGGAGGGCTGCGGTGCTCAGGTTGGCTACCCTGTCCGATGGTAAGTTCAATGCCTCGGCTAATGCCACAGCATAATCCCGAACCCTGCGCGAATGGCCGTGGGTGTAGATATCTCTAGCTTCTACAGCGGCAGCCAGTGCCTGGATTATGCTTAGAATGCCCTTTTCTGCGGTGGCCCCGGTGGTTAATGAACTATCAGCCGGAGCAAAAAGCGTTTTCGCTGCGACTTGAATTCTGTTTCCACCTGTTCTTTTGGCATAGTATAACGCTTGGTCAACGGCATTACAGAGTTCATCAGCGGTCGCGCCGTCGCCCGGCCATGTGGCTAACCCGAAGCTAGCAGTGAAGGACAGCCCCTTAGCCCACATCCTGCTAGTTATTCGTTCGCGGACTCGCTCGGCTACTATATAAGCTTGTTCTACTCCTGTCTGTGGCAAGATGAGTGCAAACTCATCACCACCGTAGCGGAAGGGTAAGTCGATCTTCCGGACAGCCCTTTTTATCAGATGTCCTATTTGATTAAGCACTTTATCGCCAGCGAGGTGTCCGTGAATGTCGTTGTAAGTCTTGAACGAATCGAGGTCAAGTATCACTAGAGATAGGGGACCGCCATACCGCGAGTGACGGTCGATCTCTCGGTCGAGGCATTCCTCAAAATAGCGGCGGTTATACAGTCCTGTAATTTCATCCAATCGTGCTCGCTGCTCGGCTTTGGCATAAAGCTGAGAGCTCCAAATGGCACCTGCTATTTGATTTGCAAGCTGTTCGAGTATTTCCCTTTCTTGTTCTCCGTATGCGTCTGGTTTGTAACTGGAAAGGTTTAGGCTACTAAAGACCTCGCCTTTGCTAACGAGGGGCACATGTATGGACGACCTGAAACCTGCTTTGAATTTGATGTCGTCGACAAGCGGCAGACCATGCTCGGTAAGGTCGGTCTGGATAAGGGTCTCCTTCTTATTCAGCACCCAACCTGTTGCCGAATTTTTGAGCGGGTAGGTCCTACCAGTATGCAATTCTGTTATGGCATCTGGAGATATGGCCAAAAATCTTGCTCGGTCGCCTTCGGCGATGGTTATCGAAGCCAAATCGAAATGTACCAGCTTTTGTAATTCTTCAGCGAAGGCTCGGAATACGTTGTTGAAATCTACATCCGCAGTAATTGACTTTATTACACGAACGACCGAGGTGAGGAGTTGTCTTTCACGTTCTGTTTCCTCGAAAAGTCGTGCATTCTGAATAGGTAACGCTATATGCCTAACAATACGTCGCAGTAGAGCCAGTTCCTTTTTGCCGTAAGCATTAGGGCGGCGGCTAGCAACAATCAATGCTCCGGAAACCTCCCCCTTTGAAAGCAAAGGCAAATAAACTATCGATCTTATGCCACGTTCAAGGTGGTACTTGTCGGTCCAAAATCTTCTTTGTACTGCTAGGTCAGGTTCTATCAATGGTTTTCTGGTTTTGGCTATATACTCTGTAGCTGTTCCGGCTAGAGGCAGAATATCTCCTGCCTTCCAGGCAGATGCTATTCGCGAGGATAAGGCGTAGAACCGCAGCTTATTCCCTTCGATAGTCACAACGCTTGCCCAATCGACGTCCATTGCCTTTCTCAATTCTTCTGCGAAGCATTCATACACCTCATTTAGGTTTAGGCTTGAGGTCATGATATTGGTGAGACGGTTGATTATGGCTAATGTTTGTTCACTCTCGCGGCATCGCTGTCGGATAATTGCTTTGTCAAGCACGGCAGCAAGATAATGGGCGAAAATGTCGAGGGCTTCGAGTTCCTGTGCTGTGAATTTAGATTTGTTCGAAGCAAGCCTCAAGGTACCTATTGTTTTTCTTCCCAGCCTGATGGGGATGCGGAGAAACGAGATATATTCGGAGTCAGCCAATATGATTGACCTATGTTTCTTCCTGGTGAGCAAATTCTGGATGGCTATAGGCTTGGCTGGTGGGATAGATCGAACGGTGATACCGTTATCAGTGCCAAAATCGGCTAACTCATCCACCACATCTTTGTTCAAGCCATCGCAGACGATAAGAGTAGCCCCCTTTTGCTTGCCGTCGGTTATTTGCACCCAGCAGTCTACGTTCAATGCTTTACGGAGTTCGTTGAGGGCGAACTTGACGATCTGAGGAGTTGTGAGGCATCTGTCTAGCCTCCCGCTCAAGGTTTTTATTATTTCAAATGTGCTGTTGTGCGGTCTTGTTTGTTTACCCACTATCCTCCTCCGTCTAACAACCCTATTTTAGCAGAAATATTCAATCAATAACGTCGAGCGTTGATTATGTCTGGTTTCTTGTGTTGTACGCGCGGTTTTTAGCGGAACTGTTTGGTTGCTAGTAGGATATGGCAGGCAGGAGTGCAAGAACGAGGTGAGTTGCCTTACTTCTAGGAACGTACAAAAGCTTCGTGTCGCTCTGTGGAGATAGGGGGATTCGAACCCCCGACCCCTGCGATGCGAACGCAGTGCTCTCCCAGTTGAGCTATATCCCCTTCTTGTTTTACATGCTAGCAGATAGCTTGAATTTGTGTCAAATCAGAGTAGCGTTCACTTTACTCAGGCTTTTCTAAGAGGATAAAGGTAAGGGGCTCACCTACCTTGTGATAGACTCTTTGTTTAGTAGACTGAGAGCAGAGCAAGGAGGTAAGCCCGAAATGAAAGTAACACAAGACATTCTTGGCTGCAAGACTGCAAAAGAAGTAGTAGAGTGGGTTGATTTAGAAGCAAGAGCTACTTTAAGGGAATGGAAAAGGAGATTGCTTGAGGAAAGTT
>Ga0315298_1003723_pt1 | contig 23790 bp, 20 predicted proteins | sample WHS_1_MG_FD_203077 | JGI IMG/M metagenome (GOLD analysis project Ga0315298, IMG submission 203077) | Extremophilic microbial mat communities from Washburn Hot Springs, YNP, Wyoming, USA - WHS_1_MG | ecosystem: Environmental > Aquatic > Thermal springs > Hot (42-90C) | place: USA: Wyoming...
CCAAGTTCTTCCCAGGTCTTTGTCACCGGGACCATCGCGCACCTGCCCCGAGGATGATCGTCAAGCCGCTCATCAAGACGATGGAATGTACCATGCATCGCCCAACACGCTGCACAGGTCCGTCTGCCCAGCGCGCTATGCCATATCCACCCCTTCACCACGTCGCGGTTCGCCTGATAGCTGCGCCTGCTCGATTCACGATAGCTACGAAGCACTTCGGTCCGGGCAATGGTCAGTGCCCGCACCAGATTACCACCCAGCGCCTGCCTGATCTGCCGGGCAATGACCCGCGGATTCTGGCCTGTCGCTACCCCTGCAATTAGTGCCTTACGTATACTGACGCTTGCCTCTGGCCCTAGCTCGTCCAGCAGGCCAGGAAGCAGGGAGCCATCGGCGAGGAAACCAACGAGGTCTTGCAGTGCACCATGCGACACTTGGGCAAAGCTCACCGAGATACCAGGTAGGAGTTCGCCCAATCCGTCTAGCGCCAATTCCTCGGCATGCGTCTGGCCAAGACCTACCGCTTGCTCTGGCGAGTGACCCAGTTCGCCAAGGGTTTGAGCTTTACTTACGCCAAGCTGTTGCTTCAAGATTGCCGCTTGTGCGGTTTCTGACTCGCTTCGTGGCGCCTGGTCCTTCCACAGCGAGGAAGGAATCTGAGCGTGAGCAGGGTAAGCCATGGTGTCCGTCACTTGGGCATAAGTAGCTATCAGGAGCGGGGACCGGCTGGAGGCTTGGCGCCGCCACGCTCACCCCATCCCCCTTGATTTCCTCGTCGGATACTCTTCCATTTACTCAATGGAAGTGGGATAATATAAGCACGCGGTAGGTAGGCCAAGGATCGGTCCGGTTGAGCAGTGCCCGGGGTCTCGCGCCCAGCCCCGGCGGCCCCGATGGGCGCAGACGACAATCTCGTCGACTAGTCGGTTTTCACTCCCCAAGCAGTCTCACCTAGCAGGGCCTGCAGTCTCAGCGATGAGTCGGTTAGGTTCTCAGTTCGCGGCGACAGATGCCAGATAAGCAGCCCGGTCGGCAAAGAAAGGGGATGGCAGATGAGAAACGCGAAGAAGTACGACGAGAGAATTACCATTGGGGAGGTTCCGGACAGCGAAGACCTAGAGCAGCTTAGGGATATCGGCTACCGCACGATCGTAGATCTGCGGGATGAGGAAGAGAGATTTGGGGGTATGTGGAAAAACGGGCCAGGGCGCTTGGCTTAGACTACGTCGGCGTCCCTATCGTCCGGGAGGCGATCACCGTCGAGGATGTGAAGAGGTTCTTCGAGGTGGTCTTGGAAAAGGGCGGCGAACCGTACTATCTGTTCTCCCGGTTTGGCAAGCGGCCCTTGGCGCTCTTGCTGCTCCTTGAGGCCGGCGTCCTCGGGGAGTCCGTAAGCGCCGTCTTCCGAAAGGCCTCCAACTTCGGCCTCGCCCTCGATGGCGACCTGACCTTACAACAGTTCATCGTGGATTTCTTGAACTCGCGAGACATGGCGTCTCTGGTCGAATACGCCAGCGAGATCGGCCCAGAGTTCATCACGCAAACGCGGCGGAAAGCGGTCGCCAAGGCTTCTGCCAGACTGATGGCTCAGGCGCAAGACCCGATCACCCTGGCACTGCGGAAGGCCACCGATAGTTGGGTCGGCACCCACGATCGCGCCGTTCTTCGCGACACCCTGAGGGACATTCTGCAAAGAATCGACTGGCAGGGAGAACGGCGCTGAGCCGCGCTCGGCGGCGCGGCGCTTGCGCCGCCGCGTGACGATCGGATGCGGCTTGCCGGTGATCACGAAATCAACCTTGAGGGCCGCCAGGCGCTGGAGGGTGGCGACCTCGGGCAGATACCCGTGCTCGATCGGGGAGCAACGGGTGCTTATCGAGCCATGGGCAGGTAGTCTAATCGAATTCTCTGTGTCCCCGTGTCCTGCTGTTGAACTGGGCAGCCCAAATCGTCCAGTACCCGGTAGGCGGATAGGCGGCCGGAGACCATCGCCGTGGGCAGGCCGGTGCCGGGACGCGTGCTGGCGCCGGCAAAGTAAAGGTTGTGGTAGCGGCGGTGCCGATTGGCCGGCCGGAAGTAGCCGAGCTGCATGAGGTTGTGGCACAGTCCATGGGTCGAGCCTTTGACGAGGTTGTAACGCTTGCGCCACGAAAGCGGCGTGAGGCTGGTCTCGAACTTGATGTGCGCCTCCAAGTCGGCGATGCCAACTAGTCTCAGGCGGTCGAACACCGCCTGCCGCGCCTGCCCCACCAGCACCGGCCAGTCCTGTTCGGTGCGCTCGTTGAGATGACCGACCGGCACAATGGCGATCAGCGTATCCTCGCCCGCGGGAGCCATCGATGGATCGAGCCGCGCGGGAGCGTGAACGTACAGGCTGGGATGGGTAGGGAGCGTCAGGTCGCGAATGATCTGGTCAAAGTTGCCGCGGTAGTCGTCGGCGAGAAATAGAGTGTGCGGGCCAAGGGCCTCGTAGGGTTGGTCGACCCCCCAAAAGAAGCTGATCACCGAGCAGGAGTAGCGTTTGCGGGCTAGCTGCTCGGCCTCCTGGTCATTGGGGAGCAAGTCCTGATAGACGTAGGGCAGGTCCGCGTTGGCGAGGATGACATCGGCCGCCAGATGCTGCCCGTCCCCGGTGACCACCCCTTTGACGCGTTCTCCGTCCACCTCGATTCGCTGCACCGCCGCCTTGAAGACGAATTCGACTCCTGCCTGCTGGGCGACCGCCATCACCGCCTCGACCACGCTGTACATGCCGCCCTTGGGGTACCAAACGCCGTGCGCAATCTCGGTATAGGGCATCATCGAGAAGGTCGCCGGGGCCTCGAACGGGCTCAACCCCATATACACATCCTGAAAGGTGAAGGCCGCTTTCAGGCGCGGCGCATGGAAGTAGTGTGCCAGGTGACTATAATGATGAGCAAACGGCTTTAGGCGCCAGAGCAGCGGGAGATTGCGCAGGCGAAAAAACTCCCGCGCGGTACGAAAATCGCGGTTGACCAGGCTCGGCATGGCCTGGTCGTAGTGGCGATGGCCCTCGGCCATGTAGCGCAAGAAGCCCTCAAAGCTACCGGGCTCGAGGGCCTCTAATTGCTCATACATCGACTTCAGGTCCGAGGTGAGGCTCAGGTGGCTGCCATCGTCGAAGACCAGCCGATAGGTCGGGTCTACGCGCTGAAGGTCGAGCATCTCTGGCAGCGAGGTCCCTAAGGCGGCGAACTCGTCTCGGTATATCTGCGGCATAATGAAGAGGGTGGGGCCGGTGTCGAAGTGGTGTCCATCGCGGCTGAAACGGCTGCAGCGCCCGCCGGGACAGCTGTTCTTTTCGAGCACGGTGACGTGCATGCCCTGTTGGGCAAGGTGGGCGGCGGCGGTGATTCCACCCAAACCAGCGCCGATAATCAGAACGGATTTCTGGACCATCTTCTCACCTCACCGGTCTTTCCACAGAAGAGGACGGGACGTAGATGGGCTGCCGATTCTTGAGCGCCATCCATAATGCCCAGCCAGCCGTCTTCATCAGGCTGTGGCTGCCTTCACGTTCGGGATACTGGGCCCGCAACAGGTAGCCGTCGCGCTCGATGCAGTCGAGCACCGCTTCGAAGCGGCGCGTATAAGCATACCCGGCGATACGGCAACGTAGGTTCTCTACCTGGGCAAGGTAATCTTTGCCGACCCTGAAGCAGTCCCGCGCCTGGCGCACCCTCTCCTTGACCCAACCTCGATACGCCTTGCTCTTCACGTCCCACGGCGTGATGCCATGGGCGCCCACCACCTCCTGGGGAATGTTGAAGTAGCCGGCCTCGGCATCTTCTAGCGCGTCGCGCAGCATATGGACAATGTGCGCCCCAGAGACCGCTGCATAACGAATTTGGCCATGCGGCGAAGCGCAGCGATGACCGATGAAGTAGTGCATGGCTTCCGTCACAGCCACGGCCAGCCAGTTGGTATACTCGTCTAGCTCCCGCTGCGAAACGAGCTGTCCGCGGCGGTGGGCGTCGAAGTCCATTACCGCCATCATCTTGCGGATGTAGATTCGCAGCCCGCTGTCCTCGTCATCTTCCCGCCGGATCAGGTCCGCCAGCAGGCACTCCTCTGGTGCCAGATCGGCCGGCAGCTCGCCCCGAGAGCAGGCCTCGATCAAGGCTTGCTGGCGCCGCACAAACGCCAGACGCTCGTTGCGTGGGCACGCCTCCTGATCCAGCCAATCGTCCACCCAGCGAAAGTAGCCGTAAGCTCGGTAGGCATCTTCCGTCAGACCGCCATCCACCAGAAAGCGAATCGTGCCATAAGTCTGTTTGCTGGCGTCGCAGGTAATTGCGGCGGCCAGAGCCGGGTCGGAAACGGAGCGCGCGTTCATGTCTCCCCCAACTCTCTCCCATGTTGCACTTACTCTACGGGAGACGGCGTCTTTAAGTTGCAGGAAGGGATGAGATGTGATGCATCTGGGTGAAGGGGCCGCCAGTCAACCCCCGCGCGCCGTTCTAGTTCACCGCGCACCGCCCCCAAGTGCAACCCGCCAAAGGTCAGCGAGACCCGCAACGTCGCGACCTTCGGGCCCTATGAACGGCTGGACACCAGCGACCAGACCGATCCACAACGGTAGGCTACCCTGCAGAGGCGCACTTAGTCTCCGGTCTTGCCGTGCCGATCCCATGGCTCCCGGTCCCTGAGATCCAGCGCCAGTTCCATGCGTGCCAGGCCTTCGCGGAGCTTCTGGATCTCCTGCCGCTTGAAGTCGGGATTCTTGAAGGCTTGATAGAGGACCGCGCCCTCTGCTTGCGCTGGAACCGGCAAGTTCATGAGGTAGCATATGGTAGGTACTAAGTCGGTCATCCAGACGGTACGCTGCAGGCGGTAGCCTTTCTTAAGGCCCGGGCCGTTCATGACGAGGAGCCCTTTGACGGAGCCAATACCCCATTCTCCGGTCGGCAGGACCTCTCCGTGCTGGCCGCCGAACCATGGATACACGGCATAGACCACGTCGCCAATGCCATCGCCATAGAGGTTAAGGACCCTCGCGTCCTTCTTCGTCAGAGCGAGCGCCACCGGACGGCGTCCGGTGGCCGGGTCCGCGTAGCGATACAGCGCGTCGATAATCTCCTGCTGCACCTTTTCATAGCCCTTAGGCTCGACGATGCCCTCGGGATCGCGCCCTTTAAGGTTCACGTAGATATGGACCCCTCTCTGCGGCATCGCTTGGGACCGCCTAGGGTCCGATTCCGGCAGGCGGCTTCCATTTCCTACCACCAGATGGCTCTCGCCCGGACGCGGTCCACCGCCTGCCGGTTGCTCGCGGATGACGGTCAGACCGGCCGGGACGAGGGCCCGATAGGGGTGGAAGACGCGCCCGTCCGGCGTGGCACCGCGGTCCGACACGAGGATAACAAATGCGTCCCGGCCGCAGGTCTCGAGAATCCTAGCGATCAGGTCATCCTGGCACTGACAGATCTTCAGGTGCGCCTCCCTTGCCTTCTGCCTCCTTTCGCCGAAGGACTCGTCAGGATAGATGACAGGATCCATTTCGCTGATCAGGTTGTCATACAGCCAGTCGGGTAGATGACAATGCACAAAGAAGGCATCCCACTCGTGTTTGGCCAACAGAGTCGTCGCCGCATCGGCTAGCCAGGCAATGTATTGCTCGCTAGCCGCCACGGAGGTGTCCAGGCCAAGCCTGCCATCGCGGTTCTCGACCTCCGGAAAGTCACCACCGCCGACCATGATCCCATTTTGCATACGAGACGGCCAGGCGCCGGGGTAGTTGAGGACGATACACTTCTGACCGGCTTTGTCCAAGGTGTCCCAAAGAGGCTCGGCATGGCAATACTCGCCGCTGGCAGCCCGTCCGGTGTCGGGGCTGGCTGGCATAGTCTCCGGCCGATGAACGGGAAAATCGGCTATCCGGTGGGTGCCGGCCCAGGCGCCTGTGGCAACGGTCGCCCAGTGCGACGATGTGCCCATCGGGGACGGCACCAGGCAGTTCTCGGCGATCACTCCACCTTGAATCAGCTTCTTGAAGGTTGGCAAGTGCCCCTCGGCGATATATTGCTTGATTAAGTGTGGCAAGGCGCAGTCGAGCCCGATGATCGCTAACCTACTTGGTGTTCGTGCCATGATTCGCTCCCTCATTTCTGATCCGTGATATGTGATGTGTGATGCAGGAAGACGTGCAACGGAATCGCGGCTGAAGCCGGGCCATCGCCTATCGGCCTTTCCGATGGCTCCTACCTCACGAGTTAATAGTTCATTGCTATTTTGGCTAATGGGAGGCGATGATGCCTAGGCCGACCCGCGTGAGGGCATGACGTGATCCCGGCCCGGCGACCCCGGCTCCACCAGACCTAGATCCTCGTAGATGGCGGTGGTGATCGCCTCGAAGCGCCGGTAGTGAGCGGCAGGCCCCGGCATGCCGTTAACGACAAGAGCGACGACCAGGCACTGCTCAGGATCGGCAAAAGTCACCGATGACTGGCCGCCACCGTGACCGAAGGTCCGCGGCGAGCAATGCCGCCCGTAGTTTATTGAGTCGACGATCAGACCGAGCCCCCAGTCGACAACGGCTTGGAAGGTTTCGTCGAACATACCTACCCGGTGCCGGGCGGTAATCGCCTCTACCGTCTGCGGCGATAGAAGACGCGCCCCTTCGCGCTGACCCTGTATCGCAGTAGAGGGCAGGCCCCGAAACAGCAGCATCTCGAATACGCGCGCGAACTCCCGAATCGGCCCACGGCCGTTAGCACCTGGTATGCACAGTGTTAGTGCATCTTCGGTATCAAGCCCCACCAGGGGAACCAGCCTGCCGTCAACGGCGGCGTGCATCGGCGTGATCCGATCGCCGTACTCGTGGTAACGCTCAGACGGCATGCCAACCCAGGAATCCAGCATGCCCAGCGGCTCGAAGATCACCTCGCGTACGTAACGATTGAAGGGCCGGCCGTCGAACCGCCGCACCAGCTCGCCGAGAATGAACCAACCGGACGTAGGGTGGTACCCGGCCTTCTTGCCTGGGATCCAGTCCGGCTCCAGTCCGGCATCGCAGATACGGGCGATGGTCTCTTCCCACGATCTAGGGAGGCCGGCGAAGCGTCCGCTGAGGAAGCCATCGGCATCCCTGAAGCCGCCGGTATGCGTGAGCACGTGGCGGATGGTGATCGCCTCTTTGCCCTTGATGCCGAACTCCGGGATGTAATGGCAGACGTGGTCGTCCAGATCGAACTGGCCTTGCTCCCACATCTGGGCGGTCGCCACCGCGGTGACGGCCTTGGTCATGGAGAACCAGATCAGCATCTTGTCGCTAGTCATCGGTACGCCAGGGCTCGCTTCTCCAATGCCGAAGTCGGCCACTGGGTTGCCCTGCAGTGATACATAAACCTGGGCACCGAGGTGCAGCTTCTCCGCGATCCCTTGTTCGATGGCGGCAATGGCGCGCGGTAGGACTTCCCGTGGATCTTTCACCATGATCCCCTTTCGGTAGGTTTTTTCCCCTAGCGTGACTGAGAGGTACCTCTGATATGCTCCGCAGCTTTCTGCATCAGGGCGAAGCCTTCTGCACTTTGCCGGTGCTTGATCGCCCTCGTCGGTGACTGTAGCATGCCAACACCAGACTGTCAACGCTGCGATCTATACGAACCGCCGGCATGTAGGTGAGTTTACCCGCTGGCCGATCGGGAATGGAGGCTCCAGCCGGTCCCCTATTTTCAAGTTAGCCGGCCTTCCCGATCGAAAGCCATCTCGCTCGGCTCGCCCGCGATTTCCAGCCGCGGGTTCTGTCCGGTCTCCGCCAGCAACGCCTCGGAGATCCACATGGTGTCGAGGTGAGCGGTATCGCGGATGCGTACGAGGCGGACCGTCTCGGGGGCGAATGGCTTTAGGGCCACGGCGACCGCCTCTTGGTCCGTGGGCAGGGCAATGGGAATCTTGATTCCCCAGAGGAAATCGGAGGTCAGGGCGTTGACGTACATCGCCCGGTAGTCGATCTTGTCTTTCAGCCGTTCGGTGATGATGTCGGCCATGCCGACGCCGATGGCGTTGCCGTGGCTTTCCGGGGTGAGGTCCAGCACAACGATGCGGCGGATCTCCCGCTCTGGTGCCCCGCCGATCCGCCGGTGCATGCCCACCACGTTAGGGTCAATCCCCGCGCCAGAAATGTTCTTGCCCATCCACTCCACGATCAGGACATCGATGGGGTCGTAGGGGATGTTCGGCAGGTACGAGCGGGCTTCACGCAGGAGGCGCCGGTCGGCCGCTTCGATCTCGGCCGGAGGAACCGCCTCGATCTTGAACGGCTCATCGAAGGAGTTCTCCACAATCGCCACCCCAAAGGCTACCGGCGCGTTGGCCAAGACAAGGCGCGCAGCGGGCCGGAGATTCTCGACCACCCCCTTGACGTGGATAGCGTCAGCGCCGACCGCCTTGCCGAGGCCGATACCCAGCATCTTCATCAACCCGCTGCCCTGGTCGCCGGTAAGGATCGAGTGGGGCTTGACGCGGTTCAGGACAATGATGCCGTCGGACTCGTAGGCCAGCCGGTCGCAGTAGACCGTGTAGCCGCTTTCGGTCTGACCCAGCGCTACCGCCTCCATCGAGGAAAGAATCGGGCAGCCCATTGCCTCCGCGGTGATCCCGAAGCTCTCTACCATCTCACGCTGCCCCTCGGCCGTCGCGCCGCCATGACTGCCCATCGCCGGCACAATGAACGGCTGGGCGCCGAGCCCCTTGACCTCGTCCACAACCGCTCTAGTGATCTCGGCAATCCGTGCAATGCCCCGGCTCCCGGCCGTAATCGCAATGCGCTGCCGCGGCTTGATCCGTACGCCTGCCCCCACCTTCTCAAACTCAGCGTGGACCGTGCCTCTGATGTCAGAGATGCGTCCAGCCTCGAAGATCTGGCGCACCGGCACCAGGCGCGGCAGGCGGATTGTGGCGAGGTCGACGTACGGCATTCTTTCTTCATCCTTCTCAACCAGGATTGAGCCATCAGCTTTCAGCGGTCAGCCTTGCAGGGTTGCGAGCACGCGCAAGGGGTATGAAGGGCGTCAACGGATGGAACAGCGGATAAACGGATAATAGCAGTCAGCGATCAGCCCTGCGCCAACCTGTTGAGCCAGGCTGATAGTTGATCGCTGATTGCTGACGGCTACCTTATCCGATACCCAATCCGTTGACGCCGAGGCCAGATCAGCCGGACGCCCTCACCCTAACCCTCTCCCAGAGGGAGAGGGAATTGTGTTTGAGCCTCTCTAGGAATGCAGGGGTTGGTGGCTCGCTTGTCATTCCAGCAAGCTGATGGCTGACGGCTGATAGCTGACCGCCTATAGATTATACTCCACCCCCACGTCCCGTCCAATTTCCTTAAGGGAGTTGACGACCTTGTAGTAGAGTGGTACGCCCGTCTTGCGGTATTCCGCCGCCAGCTCGAATTCCTTCTCGCCATGGATGTAGATGCGGTCCTCGCCCTTGGCCTTGGGCGAGTCTTTCAGCAGGCGGATGTACTCGTCCATGGTGCGTTTGAACTCGGCGACCGGCCGGAAGGTCGCAATGTTGATCGCGGCAAAGAAGTGTCCGACGTTGGAGGGCACCTCCTTCCCGTCCTGTGGCTCGTCGACGCGTGGGCCGAAGTTGGCGCCGGAAAGAACCCCCGAAAGGATGTCTACCATCACTGCCAAGCCGTACCCCTTGTAGCCGCTGAAGTCCGCCGTACCACCCAAAGGCATGATTCCCCCACTCCTGCGCTGGATCAGCGCGTCCAGCACCGCCTGCGGATTGGTAGTTGGGTTGCCCTCCTCGTCCACCGCCCAGCCGATGGGTATCGGCATCTCCTTGCGGGCATAGACCTCCAGCTTGCCGCGCGGTACCACGCTGGTCGCCATGTCCAGAACGAAGGGCGTTTCTTGGCCAGCCGGCACGGCCATGCTGATCGGGTTGGTGCCGATCAGCGCCTGCCGACCGTAGGTCGGCACTACCAGGGGCGCCGAGTTGGTAAGAGAGAGGCCGATCATGTCATGGGGCAGCGCCATCATCGCGTAGTAGCCGGCGATGCCGAAGTGATTGCTGTTGCGCACCGAGATCATGCAGACACCCGCGCTCTTTGCCTTCTCGATGCACCTGTTCATCGCCCACTTGCCGGCGGGCTGGCCGAGACCGTTGCCCCCGTCGACCAGCGCCGCGCCCGGCGCCTCGCTAATGATCTTGATCTCGCTCTTGGGAACGATCATCCCCCGCTTCAGCTTGCCGACGTAGCGCCCCAAGCGGGCGACGCCATGGGAATCGATGCCCCGCAAGTCGGCAACGACCAGATTATCGGCGGTCGTGACCGCATCCTCGTGTGGCACCCCCAGCTTCTCGAAAACCCTAGTGATGAAGTCCTGCAAAGCCCCGGCATTGACCCTTGTGTACTCTTCGGTGCTCACTTGATCCCTCCCTGTTCTAGCTATGAGCCATCAGCTATCGGCGGCCGACCCGTGGCCGTAGGCTCCAGACGTCTCTGTCTGACCTCGCCGCGCTAGCGGCGCACTCGCCGCCGAAAGTCGATGGCTTCCTATTAAGCGCTAGCTTCAGCAAATATCTTGCCAGGGTTCATGATGCCGTGCGGATCAAGCGCTTGTTTCAGCCGCTTCATCAGATCGATGGCCTCAGGCTGCAGGCCCAGATGGAGGAATTCCCGCTTAAGCAGGCCAATGCCGTGCTCGCCCGAGAGCGTGCCGCCGAGGGCGACCGCGGCAGCGAAGATCTCGCCCGAAGCCGCGTGGACGCGTTCCATCTCTTCGGGGTTGCGGCGGTCGAAGAGGATATTAGGATGCAGGTTACCATCGCCGGCATGACCAAAGATGGGGATGAGGAGGTCGTACTTGGCGGCAATTTCCTGCACCCGCCTGACCATTTCCGGAATCATACTACGTGGCACGCAGATATCCTCGCCCACCTTGTTCGGACGCATACGCGCGAGAGAAGGGGAAAGCGCCCGCCGCGCCGCCCAGAGTACGGCACTTTCGCTCGCCGTGGCCGCCGTCTTCACCTCCGAGGCATGATTCTGAGCGCAGATCGCCGCCGCCTTAGCGGTCTCCGCACCGATCGCCGCCTGATCGTTGCCATCGACCTCCACGAGGAGCACCGCCCCGGCGTGGACCGGCAGGCCAGCTTGAAGATATTCCTCCACGCAGCGGAGGGTGGTCTGATCCATGAATTCCAGCGACGCTGGGACGATCTTGGCAGCGATGATATCGGAGACCGCCTGTCCGGCGTGTTCCATGCTCGAAAACACGGCCATCGTTGTTCGCTGGTACTTGGGCAAGGGGATCAGTCTCAAGGTCACTTCGGTGATCACCCCTAGCGTCCCCTCCGACCCGACAAAAAGCTGCGCCATCTGGTAGCCCGTGACGTTCTTCATCACCTTGCCCCCGAGCCGGCACACCTCCCCGGTGGGGGTCACCACTTCCAAACCCAGCACATAGTTGCTGGTCACCCCGTATTTCAGACAGTGGGGTCCTCCTGCATTCTCACCGACGTTACCGCCGATCGTCGACTGCTTCAGACTAGAGGGATCGGGCGGGTAGAAGAGGCCCTGTTTCTCTACCTCAGCCTGAAAGCGCGCGGTAATCACCCCCGGTTGCACCCTCGCTACCAGGTTGGCGGCGTCGATCTCCAGAATCTGATCGAGGCGGGTCAGAACCAGGACTAGACCGCCGTAGAGAGGGATCGTCCCTCCCGAGAGGTTACTCCCCGCTCCTCTGGGGATGATTGCCACCCGCTCGTGGTCGGCCAGCCGGACGACCTCGGCTACCTCTGCCGTGCTGCCCGGCAGGACCACTGCGTCGGGCCGGCTCTCTAGCCAGGTGCCATCGTAGGCATAACAAACCATGTCTTCGGGCGACGTGAGGACGAACTCCCGGCCCACGATCTTCGTCAGCGCGGCGATCACCTCCGGCTTAAGCATCGGCATCCCACCGCGCCGTCAAGAGGCTGAAGCCATTGCGAACCCGTCCTCGCACCCGCTCCGGCTGTCGCTCGCCTTTGCTTGTCTCCATATTCGAGCCATCCTTTCGTCCATTCGAACGGGATTATTCTACGTGGCTGTGCTTCCCAAGGCACGGAGAGGCGCCGCAGCGAGGCGGCGCGATAGGGGTTGTGCCGTATGAATCAGCCGTTCTCAGCCGACGAGGCTATCGATCGCTGGGCGACAGCCTCCCATCCTTACAGACTGACCTCACTCCTCAGCTTCTGCGCGCCCCGCGTGTAGACCACCGCCACCCGGCCGCCGGGTCCCACCCCGGCGAGGGCCTTCTCCATGTCGTCGGCATTGTTGATCGGACGGAGGTTGATCTCGGTGATGATATCGCCGGGCTTGATCCCGGCCCTTTCGGCCGGCGACCCGGGCGCCACTCCGCCAATATAGGCGCCAAAGATAGGTACGGCACCCTGCTTCATCGCAATCCGGCTGGCATCGGCGATCCGAGCGCCAAAAGAGGGGCGCTTTCCCGCCTGGCCGGTCCGGCCAGCCTGCCCGGCCAGCACCCTTTCGAGCCTCGCCTGGTCGAAACCGATGATCACCTCGCCGTCGACGACGGTCACCGGCACCCCGATCTTGCTCGGCGGCACGCCAGATCGGCTCATCAACTGCATCAGGTCCTGCTGGGCGGCCGGGTCTCCAGCGACGTTCCGGTCGATAAAGGGAACACCTCTTGCGGAAAGAAACTCTTTCACCTGCCGACAATATGGTCAAGTTGGTGTGGAATAGACGATAACGGCCAATTAGTCCCTCCTTCTCAGAGTACGTTCAGCGTTCGTAATCGGTTGATCGCCGCGGCGGTCTCCTGCGGCCGCGGCATGGCGTAGTCGCCGGGATTTTGCTCGCCGAACGGCGAGATCACTTCGAGTCCGCGCCGGGCGATGTCGGCGAACACGTGCTCCAACCCTTGGCGCAGTGTCATCTGCCCATTCCAGTAGCCCCGCTCGATGGTGTAGAGCAGAATGTCGGCGATCGCTCGCGTCTGGCTCCTGTCGACGAGCTGCTCGACGTACTGCAGGTCGATGGTCTCTCGCCCGAACTGTATCGTCTGCAGCCCGCGCGCGTCTACCTTGACCCGCTGGCCGCGGTAGGGGTCGAAGCCAGACGGCAGCGGCCTGCGGTGCCACACCGGTCCGAACGCCGGGGGCGCCTCCTGCGCCACCACCTCGCCCTGCCGCCGCACCAGCTCCTTCGCCTGCTGCGTGGCCAAATGCGGCGTGTAGACGTCCATAAAGATCACCGTATCGGCGACGGCGAAGTACTCCCCGGACCCGCCCGTGACCAGCACGGTGGAAACGCCGTGCTCCTGCAGGAGGTTGCGTACCTGCTGGACAAACGGCGTAATTGGCTCCTTCTCCTTGGGCACCAGCTTCTGCATCAGCTCGTCTCGAATCATGAAGTTCGTGGCCGACGTATCCTCGTCCATGAGCAGCACCTCAGTCCCCACCTCCAGCGCTTCGACGATATTGGCGGCCTGTGAGGTGCTGCCACTGGCATTATCCGTAGCGAAGGCGACGGTATCCTTACCAAACGGCAGGTTGTTGATGAAGGGGCTGATATTCACCTTCTCCACTCGGCGCCCATCCTCGGCGCGGATCTTCACCGCGCTGCTCCGCGTCACCACCAGTTCGCGACCATCGCCGGGAATGTGGTTATAGACGCCAAGCTCCAAGGCCCGCAGCAGGGTAGACTTGCCGTGGAAGCCGCCGCCGACGATGATCGTCACCCCCACCGGCACTCCCATCCCGGTCACCGGCCCCCGGTTGGGTGTAGTCAGTTCCACCGCCAGTTCGGGCGGGCTAACAAAAGGGACTACCTGTGGCCCGGTCAAAGGCTTATCACTCACGCCACTCCGCCGGGGCAGTACCGCACCATCGCCGACAAAGGCCACCAGACCCTTCTCCGCCAGTTGACCCCGCAGGGTCTCTTGATCCTCGACCGTCGCCAGGTGCAACGCCACCGCCTGGGCATCCAAAGCGGCATAGAACAGAGAAGCACGGACAATCTGTGGGATTTTGCCAAGCAGGAGCTTCTCGGCCTCCCGGCCCAGCACTGTGCGCCCCGCGGCGGGCAAACCTACGTCGAAGCGCGCTTCGACGTAGTCCGGGCTTATCACGCAGGATGTCCGCGGCAGGATTTCCTGCCCGCCATGATCGATCCTCACCTCGCCAGAATGCCCTATCCCCCGGCTTTCGGCAGGGCGGGCCCCCTGGGGTCGCTGGGCGAAGCGATCGATCGCCCAGGCGAACTGCCGGCCGATATAGTCCTCCAAAGCCACTCGACGAGTGGGGGTAGCAAATAGCGCCACCGGAAAGAGCGCCAGGGACTGATCGACCCTTGCCCGCAGCCGGGAGGGGCTGGCGAACGGATCCCCCTGCACATGATCGACGAAGAGAACGAAACCGGGCAACCGGTACTCGCCCCGCAGATCCTGATAGGCCCGATAGCCACGCCCGTCGATGGCCCGCAGTATGCGCCGCAGTCTTTCCATGTCGTCCGGCATGGAACAATCTCCCGTGTCTAGCTATCAGCCGAGCACCCGCCAGTCTGGCGGCCGCCCCGTCATTCCGTCCTTCCACAGAAGAAGGGAGTCCAGGCCGCCGCCCTCGTCATTGTGACGGCAAGCCGAATGCCAAGCCCTCGCGGCCCTGCCTGATAGCCGTCAGCCGGCGGCTGTTCCCCTTTCATTGTAGAGTGAATGGTCGCCCAGGGCAAGAGGAAGGAGCGTGTTAAATCAAATATAGCTGTTACCGAAGATGGGATCGTTGAATCATCAATACTGTTACCGAAAGTAACAGTAGTCATCGTCGAGCCGGTGGATAAGTGGGCAGCCCGCAGGCTGTCGACTTATCCATCGGCGGCGACTCGCTTTTTCAATTGCTTTGCCGGTTGCTCTTGACGCCTTTCTCGCCCTGCTAGCTTCCAAAGCTTTTCTAAGGCTTGGTCGGTCTCCTGGCGCATCGGATCAAGCGGTCCATCGTGGCACTGCTCATGGCGCAGAGTTGCCTCTGTACCGCCGGGGCTAAGACCAGTTCCCCATGGCGATGCAAAGCCTCCCAGAGCTTGGGCATCAAGGGCTTTAGGCGCCGGGAACAGATCCAATCGGCGCTCTCCATTCGAGGGGTTGACTTGTGAGAAGGGACGTTCTAAGATACGCGACGTCAACATTCACGGACCGACCCCGATGAGATGATCGCGTCGAGTGAGAAGGGAGGGGTTAGGAGAAGCAGAGAAGCTTGTCGCTATGGGAAGAACATAGCGTTCAACTCACCCTCACAGTGGCTCGTTGTTGGCACACCGACCTTGATTTGGAGGTACATTCATGTACGTACGCGATTTCATGCAGCCCAACGTGATCACGATTACCAGCGATACCCTGATCACCGATGCCCAGTTGATTATGAAAGAAAAAAAGGTTCACCGTCTGCCCGTAGTGGACCACGGCAGGCTGGTGGGCATCGTCTCACGCGCCAGGCTGCGCGACTACGCGCCTTCACCGGCCACCTCCCTCAGCATTTGGGAACTGAACTTCATTCTTTCGAAGATCAAGGTAAAGGAGGTGATGGAAAGGAAGGTGATCACTACCACGCCGGACGCCACCATCGAAGAGGCCGCGATCCTCGGCACCAGGCATGAGATTGGCGCCCTGCCCGTGATGGAAGGGGACAAACTGGTCGGCATCATCACACTCAGCGATATGTTCCGACTGTTCGTCGATATCATCTCGGCCAAAGAACCTGGCGTGCGTCTGCGAATCGTCGAGCCCTACGCCAACAAAGCAGCCGGCGGGGTAGGACAGCACATCGCCAAGCACGGCGGCCGAATCCAGAACATCTTCACCTATACCCACCCCAAGACCCATCGTCAGGAGATGATCATCCGCGTGGCGACGGAAAACCCCACCGCGATTATCGAGGAGTTCCGAAAGAACGGTTACGAAGTGGAATGGACAACGTAGCTGCCCCTCCCTTCTTTACAGGTGCTAACGGAAAGAGTGGCGAGGAAGTGGCCCAGTCATGCCACCTTGCGGTGAAATGGTGAAATACACCACAAGGTGGCTCCCACAGGGCCATGGCATTTTCACCGGAATTCAGATTCTGGTGCTTTCTGGCCTTCAGCCTTCTCGCGAGCGAGAATCAGCTGTATGCCCTGGTGCACGCCGGCAATGCGTTCGGCGAAACCCTCGAGCTGCTTGAGCCGTTTGGCGCGGTCTTTGCCCTGGAGACGGCGCAAGTCGGCGTCGAGAACAGCGAGGATCTGTGGCCAATCCTCTGGCACCGCCCGGAACATCCCCCACCAACTGGCACGCACCCGCTCTTGCTTCGCAGAGAGGCCGAGGTTGGCCTTGAGACGTTGCAGGGTCGACGCCGGGGCGGCGCGGACAGAATCGACGAGTTCTGCGGCCTGGCGGGACGAGAGATTCTCCTTGACGATGATCGCTGTCACCGCTTCCTGGTAGGCAATAGGGAGAGTAGTCACCGGGCGGAGCTGCCCCTCGCTGAGTCGGGCCCCCAACCGCTTGGCCTCTCCGGATAGATCGTTAAGGGCGATCAGCCGATAGTACGTGCGCCGGCGCAGTCCGGTGCGGGCCATGATCCAGTCCCGCAGCTCGGCTTCTAGCTCGCGCCGGCAGCCGATACGGCGGAGAATCTCGTCCTCATCCGCCGGGACCTCTGGGATGGCGTCGTCGGCGCCGGCCGCTGCTTTAGTGACCACGTGGTCACGGGATTGGGGATCGGAGCCACCCGCGGCCGATTCGGCCGGCATTTCGGTGACCACGTGGTCACCAAGTGCGGGGTCATCGGCAGACCACCCCTTGGCGGCCAACCAGCGCTCCCGAATGGCGCCGGCGATGCGCTGGAGGGTGGCGGCCTTCTCCATGGCAGTGAGGTCCTCACGCTGGACATTGAGGATAAGGGGTCTGACCATCGCGTCGAGGTCGGATTGTTCCTGATCCTCAATCGCCGGGATGGTAGTCTTACCGGCCAGGAGAGAGGCGAGGCTGCGCCGGTGGCCATCGCGGATCACATATCGGCCGTCTTTCGCCACCACGTGGATGGGCTCCAGCACACCCTCGGCCCGGATACTTGCCGCCAACTCCTCCAAGCGCTCCAGCACCTCCCTAGCCTGATCGTCCTGCTGAGCCAACTCCTGCAGCGTGGTCAGCAGGACCGTCGGCTGAGCCCGGCGTTCGGCAATCAGGACGGCAAGGAGGGATTCCGGCACGATCTGCCGGGGTTGAGTCTCGAGCCAGAGGTCGGCGATCTCCAGACTGCGCACCAGCATCTGCGCCGTAGATGCTGCCGTCACGGTACCTGGCAAGGGCGAGGCACGCAGCCCCAGACGGTCGCGGAGCCCGGCGAGTTGCTGTGCCTGGTCAGCCGCCCGCCCGGCGATATCGGGATACTTCTTAGCGGCCATTGAGCACCTCCCTAGCCAGCGATCGGTATGCCTTAGCAGCATCGCTCCGTGTATCGAATTGCGTGACCGGCTGATGAGCGGCGAAGGCATCGGCAAGCCGAATGCTGCGATTGATCACGGTCTGAAAGACCAGGCCGTCGTAGTGAGCGTGGAGGGCGGCGACGATCTCCCGGCAATGGCGGGCCCGCATCACGTACATCGTAGGTACAATGCCGCTGAGGCGGAGACCGGGCGCCAGCTCCTCACGGGCCAGATCAATGATCGCCAGCAGCGTGGTCATCTTTTCATACGAATCCATCTCACATTGCATGACCACGAAGACTTCCGTCGAAGCCACGAGGGTGAGCATTAACAGCTCCCCAGCCTCCGGCGGTGGATCGATCAGCACGTAGTCGTAACCCGCGGCATCTGGGAGAAGCTTGCGCTGTAGTGCCCGTTGCCAAGTGCCGAGACTGCGCCGCAGGTCCATCACCACGCCGGCGAGGTCCTCGTTAGAAGGTACTATGTCGACACCGCTGGCCGTGCGTTGCAGCACCGCGGCAAGGGGCGTGTCGCGCTCGCCGATCAAATGGGCAATTGTCTTGTGCGAGCCGTTTGGATCGACGGCGAGATACCGCGTCAGACTCGCCTGCGGATCCATGTCGATTAGTAGCACACGCTGGCCAAGCTCGGCCAAAGCAGCACCCAAATTCACTGCCGTCGTGGTCTTGCCCACCCCTCCCTTCTGGTTCGCCAGAGCAATAATTCTGGTCAACCCATCCCTCCTTCGCCAGCCTCTCTCTTCCTGACGCACGCATGGGAGGCTCCTACGCCCGCAGCTTCGTCCCGGAGTCGAGGCCCTCGCCGGTTCTGGCTACCGTTAGCTGCTTATGCTCCGACCAATAGGCCCACTACCAAACAGTGGCGATTGGCCGGCTGATAGGCGGCTTTCAATATAGCACAGTGCCAACACTTAGGGCAACACCCAGCAAAGACCGCACTGCACCATAAGCCGGCGGTCCAAGGCCCACCTGTCAGAGGTAAGGCACCATGACACCAGCACATTTCGCGCAGCAATGCCAAAAGTACCAGGTGGCCTTTCCGCCGCACTCTCTAGGCGTGTCCTTCTCCCGAAGGACCGCAGGCCAATTCCTACCAACTCCACCCCTGCCGCGGAAGGACGTAGGCGCAACGCCTGCAACCACATTTCTGGCAACAATCGCCGCCAGAAAGCCGGCCCCGTTGACTGTGGGGCGCGCTGGTAATATCATAAGTCTGTTAACCTATCGTATCTCTCGGCTGCCTGGGAGAACCAGCACCTACCCGTCAGGGATCACTGTGGCTAAGTTCGCCGCGGTTCAATTCGCTCAAGGAGAGGTGGCATGCAGAAGTGGTCGGATCTCATTGCTAATGCCCAGGGGTCGGGCACCACAGCGGCCCGCAGCGGCACTCGCATTGACGCGCTGGTGCTGACGCTCGTCGTCGCTAACCTGTTGTTCAATATCATCGCCAACGCCTGCTTTAAGGTCTCGGCGTTTGCTCCGTCGCGACGGGAGTTCCTAGCCTGGCAAGTGATCGGCAACCTCTCTGGCCTTATCACCGTAGTAACCCTCACCGCGCTGCTGCGGTTTATCCCCTTGCATACCGCCTTTGTCGTCACTACGGGACTTGCGGTCATCGGCGTGCAGGTTGTGGCAGCGAGCCTCGTGTTCCGCGAACCGATTACCTCCGCGCAGTGGCTCGGCACCGCGCTGGTGGTCATGGGCATTGTACTGGTCGGCGCGCGCTGATCCGTTTACTATGATCGGGTGCCGAGGCACAAGAATTGCGACAACGAGCACGAGGAGGTGGTAGCAATGCGTACTCGTCCCGCTTATGCCGGATTCACTTGGCAAACAGTGCTGATCGTCGCAGGCCTGATCGCGGCGATCCTCGCCATGATTGGAGTCTGGAACCCTGTTTTCCTAGCAGCCTTGGCGGCTGCACTAATTGCCGTCGCCCTACTCTTCTAACATCAGGAAAAGCAGTTAGCTACCGGTGAAAACACTGCTAGCGGCCGGTAACCAGGGCGACGTCTGGCAACGTCGCCCTGGCCTTGATCTTGAAGATGTAGGTCACGTTGTCCAGCATTTCAAGTGCTTGCTCCATGGCTGATGCCAGCCGTTCATATGGTCGTAGAAGAACTGGTGATCGTAGACATGGCGGTTTATCACCGTGGCAAGCGTGGCGCCCATCGCGCCGGGACTAAGACCCCTCATGCGGGTCACAATTGCTGAGCATGGTGCCGTCAGGCTCTGCCGCGATTGAAGCAAGACTGCCCGGGCTGCTCGAACCGGTCGTGTCCTTGATGCCATCGGGAATTTGTGCTGCGGGCGTCAGCCAGATTCAGACAGATAGGGAAGACTGCAAGATCCCGACTGGCCAACGCTGCTCCGGCTTTGCCAACGCTGGCACCCTGGCATCGTTGACATTGTCCCCAGGGCAATGCTAAACTGTGCCGCGACTCTATCAAGCGCTTATCACAATCCGCCAATCAATTGAGGAGGCTCATTCATGGCGCAAACACCTAAGAAGGTCGCGGTGATCGGCTTGGACTGCGCGCTGCCGAACCTGATCGAGAAGCACATCGCCGAAGGCAAGCTGCCCAATTTCAAAAAGCTGATCGAAAACGGGGTGATCGCCGACAACTGCCTCGTGCCCTTCCCGACGATCACGCCCCCCAACTGGGCGACCATCGCTACAGGGGCGATGCCCGGCACTCATCAGGTGACCGATTTCCACGTGCCTACCCCAGGTGCCACCCCGGACAACTCTACCGCCGTCCAGGCCTTTGGCAGCCAGCGCTGGCAGGCCGAGGCGATCTGGGAGGCCATGGACAAGGCAGGAAAGAAGGCGATTGTCTTAAACTTCCCCGGTGCCTGGCCCTCCAAGATGAAAAATGGAATCATGGTCGGCGGTGGTGGTCTCACCCCCATCGAAAACCGCGACGGCAAGCCTGGCATGGACATCGTCGTCAACCTCTGCAACGAGATGCTGATCACTACCGGCGTCTATCCTGGCGCGATACGTGGCAAATTCCAGCCAGCCGAAGGCTGGGCGAATGCCAAGGAGATGGGCGAGGAGCCGTTGGAGATGGAGGCCCCTCTACGCTTTGCCGGCGCTCAGGACAAGCCGGCTAGAGCAAGCTGGTATGTTCTAGTCCGCCAGTCTACAGGCAACGGCTATGATACGGCTACGCTCTCGCCAACCAAGGATCTCCAAGACGCGTTCTGCACACTCAAGGTTGGGGAATGGAGCCTCAGAACAGTCACCAACATCAAGATGGAGGACGGCTCCGAGCGGGAGGTCTTCTTCCGGTCTAAGCTTCTCGAACTTTCCGAAGACGCAGAGGATTTCCGGCTGTTCGTCACCGCGTTGGCCGGTACAGAAGGCTGGAGTGACCCGCCCGCAGTGGCCAAGGAGCTCTTCTCAGAGGAAGGCGCAATTGCCGGCGGCGGCGGCCTACGCTCGTATTCCATTGGCTGGATCGACTTGGACACCTACGTCGAGCTCAACGAGCAGTACACCCAGTTCCTGGCCGATGCCGCGACTACCCTCTTGACCAAGCACGAGTGGGACGGTTTCTTCATGCACTCCCACCCGACCGATTGGGCCTATCACATCCTGATGACCGACCTGGACCCGATCACCTCGACCGATCCCGAAAAGCACCGGATCGCCTGGGATGCTCATCTGCGGATATACGAGACTCAAGATCGCCTGCTGGAGAAGATCCTCGGCGTGCTGGACAAGGATACCCTAGTCATCCTTGTCTCCGACCACGGCGCCACCGCGGACGGACCAACTTTCGATCCGTACAAGGCGCTGGTGCCCGCTGGCTTGGCAACCTTGAAGGAGGCCGCCCGCGGCCCGTACGGAACTGGAACAAGCCACCTCGCCCAGGAAATGAGCGTGCGCAACGCCAAACCGGACACCACCAAGTCCAAGGCGATTGCCCAGCGCTCGATCTATGTCTACGTCAACCTCAAGGGCCGCGACCCTGAAGGCATCGTCGAGCCTGAAGACTACGAGAAGGTGCAATACGAGATCGTCGACGCCCTCTATCGCTATGTTGATCCGGAAACGGGCAAACGGCCGGTGGCGCTAGCCTTGGCGAAGAAGGACGCCCGCATTCTCGGCCTCTTTGGCGACGGCATTGGTGATGTGGTCTACGCCGTCTACCCTTGGTTTGGCAGCCAGCACGGCCAGATCCTCCCCACCGGCGAATGGGGCCTCGGCAACTTGCGCGCGCTCTTGACGATGACTGGCCCCGGGATCAAGAAGGGCTACCGCCTGCAACGTACCTGCGGCATCGTTGACTTGGTGCCGACCATCTGCTACCTACTGGACCTGCCTGTACCAGAGCAGGCCGAAGGGGCTATCCTCTATCAGGCCCTCAAAGACCCAAACTTCAAGCTTAAGGAGATTCAGAGACTCCGTGACGGCTTGGCACGCCTGGAGACCGCCCTGGCACGGCAGGAACGCGAGCCTTGGGATAAGCACGACTGCGCTTGAGCGAAGCTGTCGCCGGCACCTCCCCGCTTCTGGCGGTTACGCGCCGTCGGTGCCTTGCTTCCCACTGAGCAGGGCCTTGATGCGCTCAGTCCGCTCTCGGGCCCAGCCGGCGACCGTCTCGACAAACTGGTCAGGGTCCTGCGCGCGGGTCAAGACCATTTCGCGCATGAAATCGTGGGTCAGAATAAAGTACCGATTGGTCTTGATCGCCTCGACCACCTGATCGGCCACCGCCTCGGCGGGGAGAACGTTGTTCTCCCGCATTACTTCCGGGTTGCGCCGCTGCGGGTCATTGCGGAACCTTTCCCACAGTTCATTAAGCGCCGGGTCGCTAGCAGGAACGCGTCGGCCGCCGACAAAGTACATGTTCGTTGCCACATAGTTGGGGCACAATACTGAAACGCCAATGCCCTTATCGCGCAGATAGACGGCCAGGCCTTCGGTCAGGCCGACGACGGCGAACTTCGTCGTGGTGTACGGTATCGAGGGGTCAAGCCCGCCGCCTAGGCCGCCGGCCGAGGACGTGTTGACGATGTAGCCACTGCCACGTTGCAGCATGTGTGGCAGAAAGACATGCACGCCGTAGATCACGCCCCAGAGGTTAGTGTCTATGATCCAACGCCAGTCTTCAAGAGACACGTTCTCCAAAGGGCCAGATAGGTGCACACCAGCGTTGTTGAACAGAATGTCGACCTGACCCATCTCCTTGATGGCTACATCAAAGAGATTCTGCACGTCGGCGATCTTGGAAACGTCGGTTCCTACGGCGACGGCCTTGCGGCCAAGCGACATGATCTCGTGACAAGCTTCTGCCAAAAGCTTGACATTGCGAGCGGCCACTACCACATCAGCCCCGGCTTTGGCGAGGGCGAGGGCGGTAGCCCGGCCGATACCGGCGCTCGCGCCGGTCACTACTGCTACCTTACCTTGGATCTCCATGCTTCGTCGTCATGCTCCTTCTAATGCTGCGGTTCCCCCGAATCATCATTCGCCCGAGCGGGGGCTAAACTAGGATGTCCGCGACGGCTAGAGAGCGATCGGGGAAAGCGGCCGGTGCCAGTTGCTCACCTCGGCTCATTACGCGAACGGTCCGGTAGCCATCGCCACTCGGGTCCCGGTAGACGGTGATGGTTTCTTGCTCAAGGTCAACCAGCCATACTTCGGCGATCCCGTTCTAGGCATAGAGAGGCACCTTGAACTGTTGATCCGGGGCCGCAGAGGTTTGCACCACCCCGACGAGCAAGAAGATGTCTTCGACCAGGGGGTGGTGCGAGGCGCAGAAGTCCGGCTGGAGCCGCAACAGGGAGAGATCGGGCTGCGGCTCGGTGTAGTCGTTCAGGTGGATCGGATCCTGCACGCCTATTAGCGCGACATCGCCGAACCCCTGCGCAAAGCGCCCGTTCAAGCGTTTCAGACAGGCCGTATCTCGCCGACCAATTGGCGTCATCTCGACAATCTCCCCGTCAATAAGCTCGACGCGGTTGTCCTCGCCTAGGATGCCGGCCTGCGCCATCCGGTGATACTCGGTCGTCGTGAACCGCCGTCGTGTAGTTTGCGTTGCCATCGGGAGACTCCTCGTGCCACTCCGGTATCCAAGTAGGTGGCAGACAATGGTCAACAGCCACTTAGATGTCTGAGTCCAGACGCTGCTCGCCCCTTACTCTCGTTGACCGATTGCCAGTCGCTGACTGTTACTCAGTATAGTTTGGGTGCCAGATCCTGTCAATTCGGCAAGCAAGGGCAACTGTTCACAGTTCCATCAGTTGGCGAGGTAGCATCCAGCAGTTAGGTCGGCTGTGTGTTGACATCAGTGGTATCCTTGGGGGCATGGACAA
>Ga0315298_1003724_pt1 | contig 23769 bp, 23 predicted proteins | sample WHS_1_MG_FD_203077 | JGI IMG/M metagenome (GOLD analysis project Ga0315298, IMG submission 203077) | Extremophilic microbial mat communities from Washburn Hot Springs, YNP, Wyoming, USA - WHS_1_MG | ecosystem: Environmental > Aquatic > Thermal springs > Hot (42-90C) | place: USA: Wyoming...
CTATAAAGTCCAATCCATGCAGAAGTTAAAACCGTTATAGATAAAGCCAGAATAAGAGAGATATACCCTCCCCTTGAAACTGAGAAAAGAAAACCTATAAGCAATACGAATAGGGTGACAAACCATATTATCCTCTCCAAAATCTTCTGGTGCCTGTATACGCTTAAGGCAATGGCATATGGCATTAGCATACCGGTTAGCATAGCCATATGATTGTGATTTACAAGCCACCCTGAAAACACATGTTCGCCTTTCTTAAAATGACCAAAGGCAATAATAAGATATATAAGTACGAGGGCACCATTGGTATATAGAACGGATTGTATAAGATATAGACTGTTTTCTCTTTTATCAAAACAGGCATAGAAAAAGATCAAGAACAATATAATAAGTGAGGATAAAAATAAGGATTCAACCGTGTATCTCTGGTTATTGGTGCCTGTGATTATTGTTTGCAATACAATATAAGCAATAAAAAGTATTACAGGAATGTAGAGTTTGCTTCTGGGAATGCCTGTATGTTCCTGCATCAATGATGAATAGAAAAGTATGACAAAGATAATAAAAATGCCTGCAACGATAAAGAGTTTATCTATAATAAATGGAGAGCCATAATGTAATGAGGATAAGACTATCAAAAAAGGGGTTAAGAATATTATAATTTTTTTAATCATACTTTTACTTTACATTTAAGTTTATTATAGCATATAAAATATATTATGGATAAAGAAAAGCTAAAAGAATTTAATCAAATATTACTGAAGATGAAGCAGGATATACTTGAAGAGACAAGCAGACTCTCCAATAGTATTCAAACAGGTGTGAGTAAGGAGACAAGATTGCCAGATCCAAATGACAGGGCATCTGTTGAAACCGATGCAAGCGTATTGTTGAGACTCGGGGATAGAAACAGAAAATTGTTACTTAAGATAGATGCTGCATTGAAGCGGATAAAGGACGGAACTTATGGAATTTGTGAGATTTGTGGTGAGGAGATCTCCGAGGAGAGATTGAGATACAGACCTGTAACAACCCAGTGTATAAAATGTAAAACCGAGCTTGAAGATGAAGAAAAACAAATGAAACAAAAAACTACACGATGGCCCAAATAAACATCGCATTTCAGATTTTATCACCTTTTTATTGTGATCCACAGATTAAAAAGATCCCACATTTACGAATAGATTTTACGGTACAAAACTAAAATTTATTGAATCCTTATAAGGGATATGGTACTCTAAACTCATTAAGGGAGGGAAAAAATGGGTAAAAATGTAAGAAAGATTGTTTATGGTATTTGTTCACACCAAAAAGAATTACTTGTGATCTTTGTTTCTCTTTTTGCTGTGGGTTTACTCGTAAAGGGCATTAATGCAGACCAGCCATCTCAATTAACAAACAAACCCCCTTCAGAGATAAGATGGTTTCCTTCTGATGAGGTATTAACAAAGGTTTACCATGAGACATTACCTCATGATCCAGCGCTGATCAAAGCATACCAATTATCATTGCATGGGGCAACTGCTTCAGAGGCAATAGCCAATATTCAGGAAGCAATTAAGATGTGCGAGGATTATATAAAAGCCAATCCAAACAATAAGGAAGGTATGGCAGAAGCTTACGGGATAATGGCTTATGGTTACTTTAGTATAGGTGAGTTCCAGAACAATGATGATGAAAAGTTAAAAAGTTATGAAAGCGGTAAGGATGCAGCTCAGAAGGTAATAGACCTTGAACCGGATGCCTGGGATGGATGGGCATGGTATTCAAACAACCTTGGACGCATAAGCCAGCTGAAAGGGGTCGTAAAATCTCTGTTTCTGTTAGAGCCATTTAAGAAGCATATTTTTCAGGCAGAAAAACTTTCACCAGATAATCCATTCATTCTTGATGCACTTGGTGATATGTATAGACAACTTCCGTGGATAGCTGGTGGAAGCATAAGCAAAAGTAAAGAATACCTTGAAAAGGCGGTAAAAGCTGACCCTGATTATACACTTGCTAAGTTTGATTTAGCCATAACATTCCTTGTAGATGGAAAGAAAGAGCAGGCAAAAAAACTTTTAGCAGAGGTTGCAAATGCTACCAATTCTTCATGGAGATCACACTGGCTTATATGGGAAAAACCAAAGGCTGAAGAACTTTTGAATAATATAGATAACTATAAGAAGCTATTGGATAAATGGCACCTTCTTATATAAAACCAATGTAATGTTTTAGAAAGGTTTATTTGTTTCAGAATAAATATAGCGTGAATGCTTAAGAGGGACTGCTGTCTTTTTTTGGTTAACCAATTCCTCTTCTGCAGCAATCACATTTATACGACCGTGTTTTTCAAGTTACAGAGTTCTGGAGTGCAGAGTAAGGACGGAGTTCAAAAAATCTGAAGTTAACTCCTCAACTTTGTAACTCCTTCATTCCTCAACCTCCCCTCCCCTATCCAGGGTTTTTATGAGGACAGGTTTTGCAAGTGTATTTTCGGGTTGATATGAATAGAGGCTTGATATAAGCAGGTAAAATATGTAATAATAAACCTCATGAAAAATTTCAGGGATTATATAAAGAATGATTTGTTAATAATGGATGGTGCAATGGGCACCATGCTGCAGAAATCTGGCAAACTTAAACCGGGCATGGCACCAGAGATGCTTAATATAGAACAACCAGATTTGATTAAAGATATCCACACTCAATATATTAATGCTGGTGCCAATATCATAGAGACAAACACATTCGGTGCAAACAGAATAAAACTTGGTGAGTTTGGATTGGCATCAAAGGTAAGAGAGATCAACCAATCTGCTGCATACAACGCAAGGGCTGCTGCAAAGGACAGGGCATTTGTAGCAGGTAATATAGGACCTACAGGAAAATTCTTAAAACCTATAGGTGATCTGGATTTTGATGAAGCAGTAGAGATATTCAAAGAACAGGCTGAGGCATTACTCACCGCTGGTGTTGATCTATTCTCTATTGAAACAATGATGGATATAAAGGAGATAAAATCTGCAGTTATAGCAATCAGGGAGCTTTGCGACCTTCCTATTATGGCTATGATGACATTCAACGATGATTATAGAACAACTTTAGGAACCCCACCTGAGGTAGCCGCAATTGTCCTTGAGGCACTTGGTGTAGATGTGATAGGTGCTAATTGTAGCCTTGGTCCAGAAGGCATTTTCAATGTTATAAAAAGGATGTCCAGAGTAACAAACCTTCCACTTATATCAGAAGCAAATGCAGGAATGCCTATTCTAAAACAGGGTATTACTGTTTTTCCTGCCTCACCTGAACAGATGGTTGAACATATGGAACAGTCATTGGCTCTTGGGGTAAGAGTATACGGTGGATGTTGTGGCACAACACCTGATCATATCAAACACATAGCAGATGTAGGATTCAAATTACGCGCTCACCTATCGTATGAAACAAAGGGAGATGATACCCTTAAACTTGCAAGTAGAACAGAGTATAAAGAATTATTGCTTTTCAAAGACACACTTCTTATTGGAGAGCGGATCAATCCAACAGGGAAGAGGCTATACTCGGAAGAGTTAAAGGCTGGCAAGACAAAGTATATTCGCGAGCAGGCTATGCTGCAACAAAAGGCAGGGGCTGATCTGCTTGATGTAAATGTTGGAACGCCTGGTATTGATGAACCATCAATGATGACGAAGGCAATCTTTGCAGTGAACAGTGTTTCTACATTACCTGTATCTATTGATTCTTCAAATATCAATGCTATTGAGGCAGGGCTCAAGGCTATAGATGGCAAACCTCTTGTTAACTCCATTACCGGAGAACAAAAAAGACTTGTCCCGACCCTGAAACTCATAAAAAAATATGGTGCAGCAGCTATAATTTTGCCCATTGATGAGAAAGGGTTGCCCAGAACAGCTACTGAAAGGCTTACAATAGCAAAGCAGGTTTTGAACACAGCAGAACAGATGGGTATAAAAAGAAATACATTTATTGTAGATGCCCTTACATTAACTATAAGTGCTGAGCCTCATGGCGGTGAACAAACTCTAAAAACAATAAGAATTGTAACAGAAGAACTTGGATTACCCTGTGTCGTCGGATTGAGCAATATTTCCTTTGGTCTGCCGGCAAGGAGTGTTCTAAACAGTCATTTTCTTTCAATGGCAATGGCTCATGGCTTAGGGCTTGCTATATTAAATGTACTTGATGAGGATATAAAAAAGGCATTTTTGTCAGCCTCTTTATTACTTGGTAGAGATGAAAATGCTTCACGGTTTTTAAATGCATTCGCAGGCGTGGAACAAGAAGTTAGACCTTTAAAAAAGGAGCAAAGAGATATACTCGTTCTGATCCAGGATGCTGTTATAAAAGGGGATGAAGAAAATATTGTAGGTATGGTAGAAGAAGCGCTCTCTAAAGGATATGAACCCCTTGAGATTAGCAACAAAGGGCTTATTCCTGGAATGGATGTTGTAGGACAACTTTTTAAAACAGGTAAGATGTTTTTGCCTCAGGTAATGCTGTCTGCAGAAACAATGAAAAAGGCTTTTAGTAGAATAAAAAAGGAAATGAAGAAACAACCAAAAGGTGCAAGGAAGATATTGATGGCAACTGTGGAGGGCGATATCCATGATATAGGCAAAAATATTGTGATAACATTGCTTGAAAATAATGGTTTTGATGTTATTGATCTTGGTAAGAATGTTTCTGCAGATGAAATTATTGAGCAGGCTATAAAGCACAGGGTAGATATGATAGGCTTAAGTGCGCTTATGACTACAACAATGACAGAGATGGAACAGGTTATAAAAGCTATAAAGGAAAAAGGATTAAATATTCCTGTTGCTATAGGTGGGGCTGTTGTTACAGAAGAGTACGCTAAAGAAATTTCTGCAGACATATACGCAAAAGATGCAATGTCTGCTGTAGAGCGGATCAAAAACTTTTTTGGGATACACTGATGCCATCAAAAAGGGTACTGTTGATAGATAGCGATGTAGAGTATCAAGCACTGGTAACAAATGCATTAGAACCTGCGAATTACAGGGTCATTACCTCTATAGATGGGGAGGGTGGATTTCAACTTGCCAAAAAGGAAAAACCTGATCTTGTGATCATAGCTATAGAACTGCAGGACTCAAATGGTTATGTCGTTTCAAAAAGATTTAGAGAGGACGAGAAGCTAAAGAATATTCCTATTATCTTGATCTCACGCGATGCAAAACCTAAAGATTTTGAACAACACAGAAAGCTAAAAATAAGGGCTGATGAATATTTATTAAAACCGTTTAGCGAGGAAGTGATTTTATCAAAGGTACAAAATCTTATTGGATTTCATATAACAGAAAAAGAGTTTGAGCTTATGCAGGAACATCTTAATTCCATGATCCAGGAAAAGATATTGCTTGATGATAGAATAAACACACTTGAAAAGGAGAATGAAGAATTAAAGTCAAGGTTTGATGAGTTTCAGAAGGCGCTTAACCAGAGCAAAGAAAAAGAAGCAGATCTGATAAAACAATTGGCTGAAAACAAGGAACATACAAAGGTAATAGATAAGTGGTTAACAGAGGCAAATGAAGTAAAGTCCAGGCTGCAAAAGGACAATGATAAACTTACAAAGGAAAATACCAGCATGAAATTGGAGATTGAACAACTTCACAAACAGCTCAATGAACTTAATAGCGCATTAAATGCATTAAAAACACAGATAGATGTGAACAACGCCAATATGGAGAAGGTAAAGAATTTACTCGGTCAGGCAATGATGATCCTCACAAAAGGTTAACCCCAAAAACACAATAAAAACTGGCTTGGGTTGTCATCAACTTATTCTTGCAATTTTCGGGCTAAGCAGGATATATAAGAAATATGCCTGTAACTATGAATAAAAAATTGAAACTCGGGGTACTTGCTTCAGGGAATGGGAGCAACCTGCAAGCCATTGTAGATCGAATAAATGAGGGCAGGCTCAATGCCAAAGTAGAGGTTGTTGTATCTGACAACAAAAATGCCTATGCAATAGAAAGGGCAAAGCATAACAATATACCTGTTTATACAGTGGATTATAAATCGTATTCTAAAAGAGAGGACGCTGAGGCATACATTATAACAATACTGAAGCAGTACAATGTAGAGCTGGTTGTGCTTGCCGGGTTTATGAAGCTCGTCACAAAGAAATTTATTGACGCATTTCCTTTCAGGATAATGAATATACATCCAGCATTGCTCCCATCATTCCCTGGCATAAATGGTATAAAAAAGGCAATAGAGTACGGTGTAAAGTTTACCGGCTGTACAGTTCATTTTATAGATGAAGGAACCGACACAGGACCCATCATTATTCAGGCAGTGGTGCCAATAAGGGATGACGATACAGAGGAAACCCTTGCTGAAAGGATTCATGAGAAGGAACACATTATATACCCTATAGCCATACAGCTTTTTTCAGAAGACAGACTAATAATAAAGGGTAGACGGGTGTATGTGAAAGGCTATGTCTATTCTGAACAGCAAGCTTTTATAAATCCTTTCTATCCACTTGGATGATTTACTGTCATGAATGAGAGAGATTTTGATGTTGCTGTTATAACGGAGGGAATAAATGGTTTGCTTTCGGCATTTGAGGTTGCCAGGAATGGTGGATCCGTAATCGTTATAGACAATTATAATCCTTCTTTTGAAATAGATGGTTATATTTTTGATTATTATCCTGAGCACTTATTTTCATATGCTGATTTGCCCCGGGTATTTAGAGATTTGAATATATCTTTTGAAACCTATACAAACCCAGCATTCTATTTAGTCTTGCCAGATAGAAGGGTTGATATTTATTCCCATATAGAGAGGGCTATTGCAGAAATAAAAAAAAGGTTTAAGGAACATTCCACAGATATTATAACCTACCTGCTAAAAGAACAGGATATAATAGAGTTATTATTAAAAGCCCCTATATCAACATCCGAACACTTCAATCTTAAAAATGCTGTTAATAAATTGAATACAGGACGACTCCTGAGAAAAGAAAGGCAATATGCGAACAAAATACTTAAGGATTTATGGGAGAATGATTTAATGTATGCCTTTACAAAGGCAATAGCAACCCACATGTTTCCATGGCATTACACAAGCAAAACTTTAGGTAGTGTACCATTTATACTCCAAAAAAGTTTTTACCCTGTTGGAGGCAGGAGCAGTATAAAAAATGCTATAATGAATGAACTTACAGGACTGCATGTAAAGGTAATCCATAACAAAAGAATTAAACATATAGAACATAAAAGGCATTTCATCATAAACTTAGAGGATGAACAATCAATAAAATCAAAGGCTCTTATTATGGAACCTTTGTACGAAGATACCCTGTTAAAGCTACCGTTAAATGCCTTCAAGCGGATTAAAAAACAATTTTATGTAGACAACATATTTATAGGGCTACACCGCTTATGTTTACCCGAGGTTTACAATCGGGTAAACCATGCTGTTATAGTGTCTGATCACAAAAAGGAACTCTTTAATGACAATCTTATATTTATATTTAATAACCCTATTAGTGATATAAGAAGGGCAAAAAATGACATGACAGCACTTACTGTATGTACATTGATTCAAGAGACAGATATAGCCAAATTATCATTAATAAGAAATGCAACCCTAAAACATCTTAAGAACTTTATGCCATTTTTTGACGAGTATGTTGAGAAGATATATTTTACAGAGCCATATGTTTTATGGGGAAACAAGGCAGTACCAGTATATACAAATCGTGTTTTACTGGTAAATGATGAATTCACGAAGGGGTATACTTTTGATGAAAAATATGCATATATAAAAACACAGTTGAAAAGACATATCTTTAATGCATAAGGAGGTTATATGTCTGGTAAAGAAATAACAAGAACAATAGAAATACAAAGCACCCCTGATAGATGTTATAAAAAGATATGCGATTTTGAAAGTTATCCTGAATGGCAATCGGCAGTTCAACACGCAAAGGTTTTAAAAAAAGACAAAAATGGCAAACCAAAAGATGTAGAGTTTAAGATCTCCGTGCTCGGCAAGGAGATACGGTATGTTTTGAGCTATAAATATGATGATAAAAACCATAAGCTAACATGGACCTATGTTGAGGGAGATGTTAAAGATGTAAAAGGTAGTTACACATTTGAGAAGATAGATAAGGATAAAACCCTTGCTACATTTACAGCTTATGTTGATCCCGGATTTTGGGTGCCGGGTCCTATTATAAACACTTTGAATAATGTCGCTATGAAGAAATCCATGGAAGAGCTTCGTGATGCGGTTGAAGGATCAAAATAAAACCACCAAACCTGTGCTGGTATATACAACTGTAGAGAAAAGGAAAGATGCTGAAAGTATAGCAGAGAAAATCGTTAAAGAGGGCTTATCAGCCTGTGTAAACATAATACCAGGGCTTACATCTGTGTATACATGGAAAGGAAGGTTGCTGAAAGCAAAAGAGTATATGCTCTTGATAAAAACCAGAGAAGCACTTATTCCATTACTTGAAAAGACAATTTGTTCCCTGCATCCCTATGAGTTGCCTGAATTTATAACAACCAATATTAATTATAGCAGTAAAGCATATCTATCATGGCTTTATAAAAATACAAAAAGGATAGAAAGGAGAAACACATGAGAAAGCGAGGCTATGGTCTTGCTACATTATTTTTTTATGGTGCAATTGCACTGGCAGGAGGCTGTGGAAGAGAAACAAAAAAACAATAACGCAAATGCGATAGGGCATCTACCTGGTCCACAATTCACGCTTGTTACATCAACTACTACTTTGGTTGAGACACTCGTACCTGTTGAACCAGCTGAAAATCCAGTTGATCCAAACAATATACCACCTGATAAACTTCAAAACTTTGGTAAGTTTCTAACAGGTCCTGGTGAAGACTTTACCTTTAGAAACGATCTGGGTATAACAGGGGCAACACAAACTGTTTCAACAACAGCGCATTCTGTTATATACTTCCCGGTGATCACTGATATACACATTATGGATACAAAATCGCCATTGAGGTTTTGCGATGTTGATATGATAGGTGCGGTTCAGGGTGCCTATAGACCTCAGGACAGGTATACAACTCAGGTGCTTGATGCAATGATAAGAACACTGAATGATTTCAGCAAAACAAGGCACTACAATTTTTTAATGGCATTAGGTGATACAATTGACAACACCTCCACAGATGAAGCAAGGTGGTTCATTGGAGTGCTGGATGGCACTGTAATAACCCCGGATAGTGGCAAACATATAGATGTTGTGCCCGGTCCATTAAATGATCCACATGATCCATTTTTACCCTGGGGGCTTGATAAAAAGGTACCCTGGTACACAACTGTAGGTAACCATGATGGACTTGTTAACGGCAACTTCCCTGTTACAGATCAATACCGTTCTATAGCCACAGGGGATGAGGTGTACCTTGGTTCTGAAGATGATTATGGTAACATAATCCCGGCGGGTACAAAGATAACACCGGATGTAAACAGGGCACTGTTAGGACCTGTTGGATATATGCAACAGTTCTTTACAACAACAACCCTGCCTGTTGGTCACGGCTTCAGTACAACAAACATAACCACTGGATATGGCGATTATGCATTTGATCCGGATCCATCCATACCTTTAAGGGTTATTGTTCTTGACTGGGAGTGTAGAAACGGACTTGATAATGGCTGTATTAGATCAAATGAGGTCAACAATTTTCTGATACCGGAGCTGAACAATGCTTATGCACAGAACAAACTTGTTATTGTTGTAAGCCACCAGTATCCTGATGCGCTTGATCCACATACAGAGATCACAGGCACTACATTTATTAATATACTCACAAGCTATCCGAATGTTATTCTACACCTTGTCGGTCATGGGCATGACAACAGGGTAACTCCACATGCAGGGTTATCTGCGACACAACCAGGCTATTGGGAGATAGAAACCTCAAGCCTTATTGATTATCCCCAACAATCAAGAATTATAGAAGTTGTTGATAATGGGGATGGCACTGGTTACATCTTTGCAACCATGGTTAATCATAACTCTCCGGATGGCTCTATGTCAGCGATAGCAAGGTCTTTATCCTTAAAGGACATACAGCTCGGGGATAATACCAGTGGTGCAGAAGGCACACCACAGGACCGTAATGTCCAGCTTGCAATCAGGATCCCGGATAATATAGAAAACGCATTGAAGAAAGCAAATCTTCCTCAAAAGATAGAATCACTTACAACCTTAAAAGGCTTATAAAGAGCTTTGGCTATTATAGATCAGATTGCGCAATGGGCTTTTGAACTTAAATATGAGGATATACCTGCCAGGATTATAGAAAAGGCAAGATTACAGATCCTCAATACGCTCTCTGCTGTACTATCAGGTAAGTACTTTGGCAGGTTAGATAATATAGCTTCCCTTTGGCTTCCTGATGGTACAGCTACTGTTATACCCTCGGGGCAAAAAACGGATGCAGGACACGCTGCCTTCGTTAATGCCATGTATTCAATGAGTTTTGATTTTGACGATTATCTTTTTATGGGACATACGGGCCATTCCTCAGTACTCGCTACTCTTGCAATGGCAGAAGAAAATGGGCTTACATTAAGAGATGTTATCACAGCTCAGGTCATCGCAAATGAGGTTGAAGGAAGGCTTGGTGCGTCGGTTCTGCTCGGGCAACATAATGGACAGATGTGGTCTTACATACATTCAGCAGGCAGTGCTATTGCTATATCAAGGTTGCTTGGTTTATCAAGGGAACACATGGCACACGCCATTGCTCTATCGCTTTATCAACCCAATTATCCACTGGCACCAGGCTTTATGACCAGTGACTCAAAGCTCTTAACAGCATCAATACCAATATTTAATGGTATCATCTGTGCGAGACTTGCACAGATCGGGTTCACGGGAAACACAGGCATACTTGAAGCTGAAAATGGATTTTTATCTCGCTTCGCTTATCTTCCTTTACCGCATATACTTTCAGGGTTTGGAAAATGGTGGGTAACAGATACCATTGCCTTTAAGCCTTATCCAGGATGTGCCTACATAGATACAGCTGTAGATAGCGTTTACAAGATCATGAATGATTATAAGGATAAAACAGGTAGGGTATTAGATCATTTACATATAAGACAAATAGAAGTCTTTGCTAACATCCTTACCATAGGTATGAATGAACTTTCAAAGATGTATGATAATAACACGCTGCATCCTGTGAATATAAACTTCTCTATACCGAAAAGCATTGCAATTACGCTGATAAATCATTCACTTTATCCCGAGCATCTTTCCCTGGAAATGCTTTCAAGGTATAAAAATGAGATAGAATCATTGTCACAAAGGATTAAACTCCATCATGACTGGCTATATACACTGAAGATGCAGGCAGCATTCTATGAGTCTATTGGAGGCAGGTTTTTGCTCAATAACATCAGTGTATTTGCCCTGTTGAAGGCGTTCCACAACATCAAGAAAGCCCTGCCTTCTATACCACTGGGTCTCACAGGGCTGTTAAAGGCATGGATTAGCTTGTCTGATAAAGAAAAGAAGGCTATAAGGGATGGTTTAAAACGGAAAAAGGATTATGTAAAAATGGATAGCTTCACATTTTCATTTGGCACAAAGGTGAAGATAGAAATGGATGACGGTAGTATGTATGAGGCTGAGGCAATTGTACCGAAAGGCGCTTCCAGTAAAGATCAAACAGATGTTGTTATGAACAAACTTAACTATAGCATTGGAGAACAACAAAGGGCAAAGGCTCTGTATGAGTTGTTAATTCCGACAACGCCTGCAAAAAAGTTTATGGAAAGCATTGTTATGTACACTCGGGACAATCCATCTTAAAAACATGAAAATTAGGCAGCCAGATATAATCAAGATCATCAGGCGTTTGAAGGCAGTATACAAACAGTGGAATGTTCCTATTGTAACATTGATAAGCGATAGGAGTCATGACCCCTTCAGGATCCTGATAGCCACTGTTCTCAGCCAAAGAACAAAGGATAATGTTACTGCAAAGGCTTCAGAAAGGCTTTTTCACATTGCTCCAACACCAGATAGAATGGCAAATATGAGTGTAAAAGAGCTGCAGGGTATCATATATCCAGTTGGATTTTACAGGGTCAAGGCAGGCTGGATCAAGACTATCGCTCAAACAATAATGGATAAGTATAATGGTGTTGTTCCAGACACTATTGAAGAGCTTTTAAAGCTCCCCGGGGTTGGAAGAAAGACTGCAAATCTTGTTGTTGGGCTTGGTTACAAAAAGCCTGCAATATGCGTTGATACGCATGTACACAGAATCTCAAACAGATTTGGGTATGTTAAAACAAAGACGCCTTTTGAGACAGAGATGTTATTAAGGAAGAAATTACCCAGACGATACTGGATTATTTATAATGATCTGCTTGTAGCCCTTGGTCAGGCGATCTGTCGTCCTGTATCCCCAAAATGTACTATCTGCCCTGTTTCAATGTATTGCAGGAAGGTTGGTGTATAGACCAACCCAAAAATGCATTTGCAAAAACTGTCCCAGAGAATACGGGGATAAGATAGTATGTAGCGGTTTGATTTATCAAACAAAGACACCGTCGCGTAAATACTACCGCTTTTTTTAGTTCCAGAGTTCTGTAGTTCAGAGTCCATTATAATCCTAATTTTTCTTAAGACTAATCAACAACCGCTCTTTCATACCAATAAGTGTCAGCCCTACCACTTCGCCTGTATCTTCCTTATATCTAACTATTGCCCCTTCTCCAATATCTACTCCAACTGCCTTCTCAGGCTCGCCAATACTAATATATAAAACATCAGCCTCTTCATCATACTCCCAATTGAGATTCTCTTTCTTGTCAAGTATCCTTATAGCTTCCATATTATTTTCCTCCTTTCTGAAGGTTTAGCAGTAAAGTATGCTGTTATCACAAATCCATCTATACTGCTAACCTCTTTATATATAACAACCAAATATTTTGATGTAAGAGGGTTTTCTCATAAAACCTGATCGCAATAAGTTCACCAAAATCACCTTGCTGGATTACATACGGGTCACCAATGGTCTCTAATACATGTTCTTTTTGATCCAGCATCTCAGGATGTCTTGTAACAATATGTTTCCACCTTTCGGTCGTAAGCCGTATAGATACATTATTCTTTGACTTAACAATTACCATAAATAGCTCTTTTGCTATGATATCTTCTCACTTTATCTACAAGTATAATTCATGGATAAAAACATACCACTCAGGCTTTTGTATTACAACTGTATCGTTAAAATCATTTGATATATGTAATCCACCCTATAAAAATTTCAAAAACCAAAAGTATAAAAGTGTAAAAATCCCAAAGTGTTATTTAGAAACCTGACGGATACACCGGAACCCAATGAAGTTGAACTCGCTGGATGGATTAAGGCCGCAGCGGGAGGACGAACGCAAATACATCGGAATAGTTGCACTTAAGGAGATATTGAGCAAGGCAGGTTTCGTTGTTATGAAATGGCGGAAGACGGATAGCGATGCGGTATTTTTTCCTGAAGTCACTGGATGCAGAGATAGACATACTGATCAAGGATGGCAAGCGAATAGTAGTTGAGGTAAAGTCCAAACTCCATCCTTACTCTGCACTCCAGAACTCTGGAACTTTTAAATCAAAGAACTGGATTCCCGTTTTCACGGGAATGACGCTGAAGGAATGAGACTGTTTCGCTACGCGAAGGTGGCTCGCAGAAATGAACAAACTTTCCTATTGCATTTTTTTTAAGGGGCTTTTACATTTTCGGTTGTGGCAATAGCAAGCTTATGTAGACCTGCAGAGCGAGCTGCCTCCATTACCTCAACCACCCGTCCGTGCAAAACATCCTTGTCTGCTGCTATTATGACCAGTGTATCCGGAGCTGATTTGCCTATGGAGTCCAGGGTTGACTTTAGCTCTGCTATGTCCATTTGTCTTTTGTCATAAAATATGTTGCCCTTTGCATCAATATAAATCCTGATATCACCTTTTGGTTTTATGATAACATCCCCTTTGCCATGTGGAAGATTGATCTTTATTCCTGGTGAAGAAATAAAAGAGGTAGAAAGCATAAAAAATATCAAGAGGTTTAGAAACACATCTACCATATTGATAACATCTATGTGAAGCTCGTGTTTTTTCTTTATATTAAAGTCCATGGCTTATAAAGAATCATTTTCTTTCAACGGCAATGTTGACAGGATTTTTGTAGCAGCATTTGAAAGCTCAATAGCTATATTTGTTAGTTTACCATCTATGTATTTATACGCGATATAAGAAACAACAGCAGCACCCAGTCCTGTGGCAGTTGCGAACAAAGCCTCTGAAATGCCACTTGCAAGAAGGGATGGATTACCTATGCCACCTGCAGCTATAACATTGAATGCCTTAATAATACCAAACACGGTACCAAGTAACCCGAGTAATGGTGTGGTTGCAGCCACTGCAGACATACCCTCTTCAAATCTACCAAGTCTCGCAACCTCTTGTTTGCCAGCAGCTTCTACCAGTTCTTTTATTATTTCAGGGTCTTTTCCTATGTTGTTTATAGCCACAAGCACAATTCTGGCAATAGGACTATTGTCTTTTTTACACAGTTCCAGAGACTTCTCAAAATCGTGATTTTTCAATAGCCCATCTATTGCTATCAGAAAATTATCGGGTAAAATCTTTGACATCCTTAAGGACCAGATTTTTTCTATAAATATACCAATAGAGAATATAGAAAATATCAATATGAGATAAACAAAAACACCACCCTTTGTAAGCAATTCCATCTTAACCTCCTTTAAAGTTAGCCTCTCCTCTACCAAGTATGCCTGTTACTATAAATTTAATTTTGTTACTATGTTCAACCGGCTGTTTCTTAAATCTTACAAGATAGACCCTGTCCCATGAATTGATCCATGGGAAGAATCCCTTCATAATGTCCCTTTGTGAGGTTATTTCATCTATAGATGCAGGTGGTTCTATATGATTATCTGCCTTTAAATACAACCTCCATATAGAGTCCGGACTATCCAGAGAAGAGTCCATATTAGGTGCGGTATACACTATAAGATAAAATGCCTCCCATCTTTTGTTTTGTCTTTCTTGCTCCTTTAGCATTTTCTCTTTTTCATCTGGTGTTAGTAAATAGAGCTTTGCGTATTCCTCTGTATAAGCCCTTCTTACCTCATCATTTATATGAATTACATCCATAGATAAAACAAGGGAAAAGTCACTTTCTATAGAAATCCTTTCCATATTTTTATCTATTGTAGTTTTAAAATAATTAGAGGCTACATTGCGGGTTACAACACTGCAACCAGTAACAAATATGATAAACATCAAGAATGAAGAACGAAATCTATTCACCAAGGTCTGCCTTCGTAAACAGTGAAAATAGCTTATAACCTCTGGATTCTATAAATTCTCTACCACCCTCAAGCCTATCTACTATTGCAATAATACCAAGCACTTTTAAGCCAGCTTCCTGTGCCTTATCAACCGCCTTTATTGCAGAGCCACCTGTTGTTACTACATCCTCAACAATAACTACAGGATCATTTGCCTTAAATCCTTTGATACCTTCTATCCATGCATCTGTTCCATGCCCCTTTGGCTCTTTTCTAACAATAAAACCCTTTAGCCTCATGCCCTTCTGATAGCCAACAACAATGGTAGCCGATACAATAGGATCAGCACCAAGGGTGATGCCTCCTACTCCCTTTGCATCACTAAATTCTCGTTTGATAAGCTCTGTAAACAAGTCACCCACAAGATAAGCACCCTCGGGATCCAGTGTTGTTTGTTTACCATCTATATAATAATTGCTTTTTTTCCCGGAAGTAAGCACAACATCCCTTTTTTCATAGGATAACAATTTTATGAGCTCAAGCAGTCGCTTTTCTTTATCGTTCATATTACCTCCCATCATCAAACAGTATAAGCTGATGATCTCTTTTAGCAAGCTCAAAGGGTTCCGGGTAATTACCTGTAAAGCAGGCGTAGCAAAATTTATTCGCATCCTGTCCAGCAACAGCCCTTAAGCCTTCTATACTCAAATATTTTAAAGAATCCGCACCTATATATTCTTCTATCTCTTTTACACTATGACTTGAAGCTATAAGCTCAGCACGGGTTGGAGTATCAATACCATAGTAACATGAATAATCTATAGGAGGTGAACTTATACGCATGTGCACCTCTTTTGCACCGGCATCCCTTATCATCTTGACAAGTGTTTTACTTGTAGTCCCTCTAACAATAGAATCATCTATCACTATCACCCTTTTACCAGATATAATACCCGATATGGGATTGAGTTTTATTTTTACATTAAAGTTTCTTATCGCCTGATATGGTTGTATAAATGTTCTTCCAACATAGTGGTTACGGATTAAAGCCATCTGAAATGGAATACCAGTTTGCTGGGAGAATCCTATCGCGGCTGGTACACCTGAATCTGGAATAGGTATCACCATATCAGCATCAACAGATGATTCCATTCCAAGCCTTCTTCCAAGCTCAGTCCTTATGCTGTAAACACTTTTTCCAAAAACTATACTGTCCGGTCTTGCAAAGTAGATATGTTCAAATATGCATTGGGCATGCCCTGTGAGCCTGTTAGAAAACATATAGCTACTTATACCATTGTCTTTTATAACAAGCATCTCCCCTGGCAGTACCTCCCTCATATATCTTGCACCTATAAGGTCAAGTGCACATGTTTCAGAGGCAAAGATCGTGCTACCGTCGAGTTCTCCTATAACAAGCGGTCTGAATCCAAAGGGATCCCTTGCAGCAATAAGCTCTTTTTCTGTAAGAAGCACTATAGAGTAAGCACCTTTTAATTGATTGAGTGCCTCTGCAAGCCTTTCATATGTCGTAGCTCCATTTGATTTTGCTATAAGATGAACAATCACTTCTGTATCCATGGTTGACTGAAATATAGAGCCATCTGATTCAAGCCTTGACCGGATAGTTTCATAGTTTACTATATTACCATTGTGTGCAATGGCAAGACCACCGTTTTTATATTCAATTGCAAATGGTTGTGCGTTCCTCAACTCGCTTGAACCATATGTAGAATACCTCACATGACCTATTGCGTGCTTACCATGGAGCATTGAAAGTATATGTTCATTGAATACATCGTTTACAAGTCCCATCTGTTTGTATGAGTATAGTTTGAGTCCATCAGAAACAGCTATACCTGCACTCTCCTGACCGCGATGCTGAAGAGAATATAAGCCAAGATAGGTAAGCCTTGCTGCATCAGGGTGGTTCCACACACCAAATATTCCGCATTCTTCTTTTAATGAACCCATATTAAAGTCCTTTATTGTATGCTGCTTTTAATTCATCAACGGATACATTTAGTATATCATCTATGGTAAGATACCTGCCGCCTACTATCCCTATTACAGTAAATGGTATATTGTAAGCCTTTGCCATCTGTTTTATTTTATTCGTATATTTGTGCGAGGAGGTTAAAACAATTCTATGTTGAGACTCTGAAAAAAGCTCTATATCAGGTCTGTATTTCCATTTAATGTTTATTCTTGCGCCCTTATCACCTGCTATTGCACATTGAGAGAGGGTTACACCAAGCCCTCCTTCAGAACAGTCAGACGCTGACTTTATAATATGCAGTTTATTCATTGCGAGTAAAAGCTCTATAAGCCTTTTTTCTGTATCAGGCGAGACATTGGGAGGCTTTCCATAAATCTTTCCCGTCACAAGTTTAAGATACTCACTGCCACCACATTCATCAAGTGTTTCACCAAGGAGTATTATTGTATCTCCATCATCTTTGAAATCAGGTGTAATCCTTGTTCTTACATCCTCTATAAGCCCAACCATACCTATCACCGGTGTTGGATAGATTGACCTGCCTTCTGTTTCATTATAAAAGCTTACATTTCCACTTACAACAGGTATATTCATTGCAAGACATGCGGATGTAATACCGTTAATTGATTCTATAAATTGCCACATTACTTCAGGATTTTCAGGGTTACCAAAATTAAGGCAATCTGTAATTGCCAGAGGCTTTGCACCCACGCATGCTATATTCCTACCAGCTTCGCAAACAGCAATCTGTGCACCTGTATACGGTGAAAGATATGTGTACCGTGAATTGCCATCGGTTGTTAAAGCTATACCTTTTGATGTGCCTTTGATCCGGACGATAGAGGCATCAGCCCCGGGCTTTATAATGGTATCAGTACCCACACTGTGATCGTATTGTTCATATACCCATGATTTGTTGCTTATCGTTGGAGATGAAAGTATTTTTAGCAGCAAGCCTTTGTAGTTTTCTGGATGAGGTATTTGCTCGGATGCCTTTACTGTTGCATCTCTTATATATGCTGGCATGCGGGCATCTCTGGTATAAACAGGTGCCTTATCAACAAGAAGATCAAGCGGTAATTTTGCGTGAACCTGATCGTTTGTTTTAACAATAAGTTCCTTTTGTTCTACAAGCCTGCCAATCAAACTTACATCAAGTCCCCATTTTTTAAACACCCTTTCTACTGCCTTCTCATGACCTTTTCTGGCTACAAGCAACATCCTTTCCTGTGACTCAGATAGCATAATTTCATACGGCACCATCCCTTCCTCTCTTTTGGGCACCTTTTCAAGGTCAAGTTCTATTCCAAGGGCTCCCTTGGCTGCCATTTCCACTGAAGAAGAAGTAAGACCGGCTGCCCCCATATCCTGGATAGCCACAATATGATTACCCTGCATCAATTCAAGGCATGCCTCCATTAAAAGCTTTTCCATGAACGGGTCACCCACCTGAACCGTTGGTTTTAATTCTGCGGTTGCCTCTGTAAAGCTTGCAGAAGCCATCGTAGCTCCATGTATACCATCCCTGCCTGTTTTAGAACCTACATAAAATACGGGATTACCAACACCAGAAGCCTTTGCAAGAAAGATCTTATCAACGGAAGCTATACCAACTGCCATTGCATTAACAAGGATGTTGTTCTCGTATGTTTCATCAAAGTATATCTCTCCACCCACAGTTGGTATACCCATGCAGTTGCCATAACCAGATATACCAGCTACAACTCCATCAATAAGGTATCTCATCTTGTCGCTATATGGCTCACCGAACCTTAAAGAATCCAGAATAGCAACAGGCCTTGCACCCATTGTAAAGATATCCCTCAGGATACCTCCTACACCTGTTGCAGCACCGTTGTATGGCTCTATAAATGATGGATGATTGTGACTCTCCATTTTAAAAACAACAGCAAGCCCATCGCCAATAGAAACTACACCAGCATTTTCACCTGGTCCTATAATAACATCTTTGCCAGATGATGGCATTCTTCTAAGATATATCTTTGAACTCTTGTAGCTGCAGTGCTCACTCCACATGGCAGAGAAGATCCATAATTCTGTTATATTTGGTTCTCTACCAAGATTTTTAACAATGCGATTATACTCTTCAACTGTGAGGTTCAGCGATTTCAGTATCTTTTCTATATTCTCCATATTAACCCAGCGCCTTTTTTATTGATAAAAATATCTTTTTACCATCATCACTACCAAGTATGGGTTCAGAAGCCCTTTCTGGATGGGGCATCATTGCAAGTATATTACCATCAAGGCTGCATATACCTGCAATGTTGTTAATAGAGCCATTGGGATTAGCCTCTATTGTAGGATTTCCACTTTTATCAACATATCTAAATACTATCTGATTGTGTTCTTCTACAGTATCAAGCACTTGCTTTGTAGCATAATAATTACCTTCGGCATGTGCTATTGGAAGCTTTATGATATCACCCCTTTTATAAAGAAAGGTGAATGGTGTATCATTTCTTTCAACCTTTATATATACATCTTTACATATAAATTTGAGTGTATTGTTTTTTAACATAGCCCCTGGTAAAAGCCTTGCTTCAAGTAGGATTTGAAAACCATTACATATACCAAGAACAAGTCCCCTGTTATCAATGTATTGTTTTAGAGCATCCATGACCGGTGAAAAGCGTGCAAGTGCACCTGCCCTTAGATAGTCTCCATAGGAAAATCCTCCAGGGATGATGATCAGTTGATAGCCTTTAAGTGTCTTTTTCTCATACCACACATAATCAACATCAAACCCTGATAGCTTTAATGCGTAATGTGTATCCCTATCGCAATTTGTTCCGGGGAATACAACAACCCCTGCTTTTATCTTTGACATGCTATTTCTCTACAATATCAAAGGTATATTCTTCTATTACCTTGTTTACGAGCAGAGTTTCACACATCTTTTGGACATCATCCCTTGCAGAGTCCATATCCTTTTCATCCAGCGTAATCTCTATATATTTGCCAACCCTTACATCTTTTATACTGTTAAACCCTAACCTGCCAAGTGCTCCTGACACAGCCTTACCCTGTGGGTCAAGTATGCCCTTTTTAGGTTTTATAAATATCCTTGCAAGCATATTATCTCCTGTTTGTTGTACATAATTTTTTCATCTCTTTATATGCACACTGATATAATACATCCGTAAAACAATAATGATCAGTACACCTATTGAATAAAACAACAACACATATATAACTGTCAATAAAAGTGTATTCTCAACCGGGATAAAGTTAAATCTTATTATCATCTTTATTGCGTAATAGAGGGACATAAGTCCGATAACGAGAAAACCAAGGTATGGAAACAAGGCAGGCTTATCATAGAAAAATTGCTTATGGACTTTCCTGTATAAAACAAAACCTGCCCATAACAGAAAAGACCAGAATAACCAGGACACATAACCCGGGAATGGTAGTGTAGAAAAGTAGTAGTAGAAGTCAAAAAGCGGTGCAAATATGAATCTGAATGTACCCCAATACTGATGAGGGTAATCATATATAATAGGTACGATGTCTTTGTCTTGTTTATCAAGTATCATGGAGATTATCTTATGCTGGAGCTGCGGAAGGTTATACGCTGTTACATCCGATATACGAAATGCCGTCCATGTATATGCGTAATTACCCCAACCATGCCAATCGCTTGAGGCGAGCAATGGGATCCTGTATCTTCGGGAGACATTATAAGCATAGTGCCTTATTTCAGTGGTGAGTCCTTGCTTATGCCCTGCATTGGCTATCTCAAAGGCATCAACACCATCCTGGATATAATGAATCAGATCGATCTTACCGTCTAACCACCACAGGGCAAGAATCAATGCCCCACCTTGTTTATGCACTGCTTCCGCAAGTTCTCTTACATTGGAAGGACATGCAGGACACCAGCCAGCAACTGAATTTGTTATACCGAGCGCAAGAAAGTAATGCGGATCGTCGTTAGCCCTTATTTCTTCTCCTATCATGGATTTACACGCGGTTAACATACAAAGGTTTTGTTCTGTTATACCACCTATTATATTATAATGCTCTGTTACAAACCATGCTGAAAAGCCCTGCTTTTCATGCCATTCTATATTTTGTTGAGGACTTACAAGTCCATCATGTGAATAAAATGTGTGAGAATGGGGATCAACAAGACAGTAGTTTTCCGGGGGGACAACCTTTAATAGAGGAAATGGTGTAAACAAGACATACACAACAAATAAAGAAAACCCTATTAAATATCCTCCTGTGTATACAATAAGCTTAGAGTAACGTTTCTTTAAAACGACAAAAACTAACACAGATAACATACCCCACATAAACAAGGATATAGCTTCTTGTTTTATATAATGATTGGTGCTCAGATATACAGGGATGCCTATAAATGGCTCTAATATTATGTTGATTGCAGGTACGGATAGCTTAAAGTTATGAACAGGCATGTATGTAGCAGCATTAAGCAAGCCATAGGTGCCAACAGGCATTAGCTCCAGCACACTAATACAAACAATGAATATAAAAAATAAGGGATGTTTCTTAACCCAGTTAATGCATATATTATTCATGTGCATGATGGTATTATATAAAGCACCAAACTGCAAGTGATTGTTTGTAACATATTATAAAATTTAGTTAATTTTTTCTGGTATATTAAATATAAAAAATCCTGTTGACAAGGCTAAAAATAACTATATATAGTTGGTCTTAATCTTAATTGCACTATATATAGGAGGGTGTATGGTTGAAGGTATTGATATAAATATAAAACATCTTGTGCCACCGTTCATGGTAAAGCTTACAGAGAATTCAAAAAAGGTACTTGAAAAAAGGTATCTTAAAAGAAACGAAGCTGGTATACCTGTGGAAACAGCAGAGGACATGTTTTTGCGTGTTGCTTATAATATAGCAAAGATAGATGCACTTTACGATCCTTCTGCTGACATAGAACAGCTTACATACAGGTTTTATGAGATGATGGCGAACCTTGAGTTTTTGCCTAACTCTCCAACACTTATGAACGCTGGTAGAGAACTCGGGCAATTATCAGCGTGCTTCGTCCTTCCAGTAGAAGACTCCATGGAGAGTATATTTGAAACTATCAAAAATACAGCCCTTATACATAAGAGCGGCGGTGGCACAGGCTTTTCCTTTTCAAGGATAAGACCAAAGAACGATGTTGTTCTTTCCACAAAGGGTATTTCCAGCGGTCCTATATCATTTATGACTGTGTTTGATGCAGCCACAGAAACAATAAAACAGGGTGGAACGAGGCGAGGGGCAAATATGGGTATACTGCGTGTAGATCATCCTGATATACTTGATTTTATACACTCAAAAGAAAAGACCGATAAATTGAACAACTTTAATATATCGGTAGCACTTACAGAAGAATTTATGCGGGCTGTTGAAAATAACACAGATTATGAGCTTATCAATCCAAGAACCCAGAAGCCTGCTGGAAGGCTTAATGCAAGGGAGGTATTCAATAGTATCATTCATCAAGCATGGCTTACAGGCGAGCCCGGCATTATATTTCTTGATCGTATAAACAAGGCGAATCCAACCCCACACATAGGCGAGATAGAAAGTACAAATCCCTGCGGTGAACAACCCCTTTTACCATATGAATCATGCAATCTTGGTTCAATAAATTTATCCCTCATGACAAGGAATAAAGAAATAGATTTTGATAAACTTAAGGCTATCACCCGTGATGCAGTACACTTTTTAGATAATGTGATAGACGCCAATAGATTCCCGCTTCCCAAGATTGAAGAAATGACAAAATCAAACAGGAAGATAGGACTTGGAGTAATGGGGTTTGCTGATATGCTTATAAAGTTAGAAATACCCTATGATTCAGATGAGGCAATAGAAATTGCAGGTAGGGTAATGAAAACGATCCAGGATGAAGGGCGAGAGGCTTCTTATGAGCTCGCAGAGAAAAGAGGGGCGTTTCCGAATTTTAAAGGTAGCGTTTATGATGTTCCAGGGGCAAAACCTTTACGCAATGCAACTATAACAACAATTGCCCCAACAGGCACGCTCAGTATAATTGCAGGTGTATCAAGCGGAATAGAGCCTATATTTGCTCTTGCATATACAAGGAATGTCTTGGAAAATACAAAGCTTCCGGAGCTCCATCCATTGTTTTTTGAGATAGCTGAGCGAGAACATTTTTACTCTGATACATTGGTAAAAAAGATAATTGAAAAAGGAACTGCGAGGGGAATAGATGAGGTACCTCTTAAGTGGCAGAGGGTGTTTGGCGTTGCACACGATATTACACCTATATGGCATATAAAAATGCAGGCAGCCTTTCAGCATTATGTTGATAATGCGGTCAGTAAAACAGTCAATTTTCATAATGATGCTACTGAACGCGATGTAGAAGAGGTTTA
>Ga0315298_1003725_pt1 | contig 23769 bp, 21 predicted proteins | sample WHS_1_MG_FD_203077 | JGI IMG/M metagenome (GOLD analysis project Ga0315298, IMG submission 203077) | Extremophilic microbial mat communities from Washburn Hot Springs, YNP, Wyoming, USA - WHS_1_MG | ecosystem: Environmental > Aquatic > Thermal springs > Hot (42-90C) | place: USA: Wyoming...
GCTGCCCGGCGCGCTCAGCGGCGCGAGGTGCGCGAGGTGCGCGGTCGACCGCGCCGGGCTCCCGGCTCCACCCGCTTGACCTTACCCGGCTTGTCGTACGGGTTCTGGTCCGTGCGGTATTCGATGGCCACGGGCGTGGCGTAGAGATCGAACTGCTTGCGAAAGACGTTGGTGAGGTAGCGCGTGTACGCGTTCGGCACCGATGCCGTCTGATTGCCGTGAATGACCACGCGCGGAGGGTTGCGCCCGCCCTGATGGGCATAGCGCAGCTTGATTCGCCGGCCGTGCACCAGCGGCGGCTGGTGAGCCGTCATGGCGCGCTCCAGCGTACGGGTCAGCTCACGAGTCGGCATCTCGCGCATGGCCGCGTCGTACGCTCGCACGGTCGAGTGCACCAGTTCGCCGACGCCCGTGCCGTGACGCGCGGAGATGAAATGCATCGGAGCAAACGGCACGAAGTCGAGCTTCAGGGCGAGCTGCCGGTGAATCTCTTCGCGCTGCTCCGGTTCGATGCCATCCCACTTGTTGACCGCCAGGAGCAGCGCCCGTCCGCGCTCCAGGGCGATGCCGAGCACACTCGCATCCTGCTCCGCCACGGTATCGTGGGCATCGAGCACGAGGATCACCACGTTCGCCTCGTCTATCGCCTGCAGCGTCTTGGCTACGCTGGCGCGCTCGATGGCGTCCTCCACCCGCGCTCGCCGCCGCACGCCCGCCGTATCGATCAGCAGGAAACGCCGGCCGTCACGCTCGAACGGCACGAGAATGCTGTCGCGGGTGGTACCCGGCTGATCGCTCGCAATGACGCGCTCCTCGCCAATCAACCGGTTGACCAGCGTGGATTTCCCGACATTGGGTCGGCCGATGACCGCGATGCGCACCGCATCGCGGTCTTCGGGCTCGACGTCCGCGCTCGGCTCCAGACCCTCCAGGGCCGCCGCCATCAGCGCCTCGCACCCCTGGCTGTGACTCGCGGAGATACCGAGCGGCTCGCCGAAGCCGAGCGCATGGAACTCCGCGCCCGCGATCTGCGCATCGAGGCCCTCGGCCTTGTTCAGCGCCAGCGTCACCGGTTTGCCGCAGCGGCGCAGTTCTCGCGCCACGAAATAATCCTGCGGCGTCAAACCGCTGCGTGCGTCGAGCACGAACACCAGCCGATCCGCCTCGGCCACGGCGCGCTCGGTCTGCTCGCGCATCTGCGTCTCGAGGCCGCTCGGGTTCTCCACCAGCCCACCGGTGTCGACCACCACACACGGCATGGGCCCGACGCGACCGAAGCCGTACTGGCGGTCCCGGGTAAGCCCCGGGACATCCGCGACAATGGCATCCCGCGTGCCGGTGAGCACGTTGAACAGGGTGGACTTGCCGACGTTCGGCCGACCGACCAGTGCGACGATGGGCAGCATGCTGCTGCGTCCGTACGATTCAGTGCCGCGGCGAGACGCGGAACGCGGTGATGTGACCGACGTCGTTGATCACCACGACCTCGTTGCCGATCACCACGGGCGGGTTCGAGACTCGGATTCCGCCCGTCTCAGCGCGCGCCTCGAACGCCCCCGTGCGCTTGTTCAACCAATGCACGTAACCCTGATAGTCTGCGACGACCACCCCGTCCGGGCTCACCGCTGGCTGTGTCACGGCACGATAGCGCAGCGCCGGCTGACGCCAGATCACCGCGCCATTCTTGCGGTTCAGCGCCACGACCGCGCCGTCAGCGTCCGACATGTACACCGCATGCGCACCGAGCGCCAGACCGCGGAAGCTCGAGGCCTTGTGGCTCCACCAGGGCTGCCCGCTCGCCAGCGCGAGCATGTCGACCGTCCCGTGGTAACCCACGGTGTACACGTCCTTGCCGGACACGATCACCGCCCCATGCACGTCGGCGAGCCGCTCGATGGCGGTGCGCCCGGTGGGCTGAGACACCGTCGCGAGCCAGACCTGCGAACCGTCGGTGGTGTTCACGGCCAGCACCTTGCCGTTGGCGAAGCCGCTGATCACCATGTGGTGGGTGATCACCGGGATGGCCGCGCCGCGCAGGGCGAGCGAGGGCATGTGCTGCTGGGTCTCCCAGAGCTCATGGCCGTCGCGGGTCGACAGCGCATGCAGCACCCCGTCGATGGTGCGCACCGCGACCAGACTGGGCGAGAGCCCCGGGGAGGAGATCACCGCATCGGGCAGCCGCACTTTCCACAGCGTCTTGCCGTTGTCGGCATCCAGCGCGATCACCTGCCCGTCGGTGGCACCGACCACCAGCAGCTTGCCGAGCACCGCCGGGCCGCCGCCGAGCGGCAGATGGGTATCGGTGTGCCAGAGCTCATGGCCGTTGCGCGGGTCGAACGCAGCCACCTCCCCGTCATGACCGGAGGCAAACAGCCGGTTGTCCTGCACGACCAGACGCAGGCCGAGCAGCAGCGCGCGGGTCTTGGAGTTGCCGAATCCCCAGAAATTGATCAGATGGAAGCCACCGACCGAGGCGCTCCAGATCTCGCGCACGCGCAGCGTCGATTTGATGGGAGCGAGTTTGGCGGGCTGATCAACCTGCTTGTGCGAGCAGGCGGCGAGCAGCCAGGTCGCGGCGAGGGCCGCGGCCCAGAATCGCATCGAACGGGGGGTATGGTTTTGCAAACGTCTCATCCTGCTCGACATCGTTTCGGCCGGCATCACTTGCGGGCGCCCGCGGCAGCCGCGGGCGCAGCGCTCTGCCCGGCCGACGGGGCGGGCAGGTTCGCGGCGAGTTCAGAAATCTCCAGCGCCAGGAGCTGATGGTCGGTCTCTCCGCCCGGATCGCTGGCGCGGGCCAGCCGGTACTGGGCGAGCGCGGCACTCTTGTCGCCCAGGGCCTGATACGCATCCCCGCGCACGACCGCATAGCGGGGCGCGAACGCGCCCGGATCGACGCCACCGAGCGTGGTGAGCGCCAGCTGCGGCTGGTGCAGCGCGATCTGCACCCGCGCCAGACGCAGCCGCGCGATCAGCCCGAGGATCGCATCGTGCGGGTGACTGATCACCGCCGAGAGCTCCCCGGCCGCACGGCTCAGGTGGCCGGTGTCGACGAACGCCCCGGCGGAGGCGAGCCGCGCCTGATCGGCATACGGGGTCGCACCGTAGTGACGCTCCAGGCGTCCGGCCGCGGCGAACGCGGCCGCCTGCTGTCCGGTGGCGAAGTCGCTTTCCATCTGGGCGTAGAGCGCACTGGCGCTCAGATCGCGCCCGTTCACCCGGCCCTGCCACCAGCGGTAGCCGCCGAGCGCAAGCGCAGCGATCGCCACACCGGTGAGCATCGCCGGACCGTTGGCCCGCAGCCAAGCGAGCAGCGCTTCCCACTTCTCACGTTCATCAAGATAACTGTCCACGACCCCTCCTCGAATTCAGGTCTGCACGGCGGCAGCGGCCAGAGCCGTTTCGATCGCCGCGGCCAGATCGGGCAGCGGACTCTCGCTCTGACCGGCTTCCCGGCGCAAAGGTTTCAACGCGGCGACGCCGCGCGCCAGCTCGTCATCGCCCAGGATCAGCGCGAGCGCCGCACCACTGCGGTCGGCGCGGCGGAACTGCGCCTTGAAGTTGCCGCCGCCGAGATTCAGCTCGAAGCGCCGGCCGGGCAGCGCATCGCGCAGCCGCTCGGCCAGCCCCAGGCCGAAGGCGGCAGCGCGCTCGCCGTTGACGACGATGTAGACATCGGCGCTCGGCAGCGGCGCTGGCGCGCCCTCCAGGTTCATCAGCGCAACCAGCCGCTCGATGCCCATGGCGAAACCGATGCCCGGTGTGGCCTCACCGCCGAGCTGCCCGATCAGGCCGTCGTAGCGGCCCCCGGAGCATACGGCATCCTGGGCCCCGAGGGCGTCGGTAATCCACTCGAAGACCGTGCGGCTGTAGTAATCCAGACCGCGCACCAGGCGCGGATTGATCCGAAAGGGGATGCCGAGCGCCTCGAGTCCGGCGCACAGCGCCTGGAAGTGCGCCTGGGACTGCGGGTCGAGGTGGTCGGTCAGCACCGGCGCGGCTTCGATCAGCGCACGCATCTCGGGGTTCTTGCTATCGAGCACCCGCAGCGGATTGCCCTGCAGCCGACGCCGGCTGTCCTCATCGAGCTGCTGGTGATGGGCCTGCAGGTACTCGACCAGCTTCTCACGGTAGGCACGCCGCGACTCCGGCGTACCGAGCGAATTGATTTCGAGGCGCACGCGCGAGATGCCGAGGCGGCGCCACAAGCGCGCCGCGAGCGCAATCAGCTCCACGTCCACGTCCGGCCCGTTGAAGCCGACGGCCTCGACGCTCACCTGGTGAAACTGGCGATAGCGGCCCTTCTGCGGCCGCTCGTGCCGGAACATCGCGCCGGCGCACCACAGCTTGTGCCGCTGGCCGCGCAGCAGGCCGTTGGAGATGAGCGCGCGCATCACGCCCGCGGTGCCCTCGGGACGCAGCGTCAGGCTCTCACCGCCTTGATCGACGAAGGTGTACATCTCCTTCTCGACCACATCCGTGTACTCGCCAATGGCCCGCTTGAACAGCTCGGTCCGTTCCACGAGCGGCACGCGGATTTCCTGGAAGCCGTACGCTCCCAGCACCTCCCGCGCCGCCGTCTCGATGGTCTGCCATGGGCCGATCTCGGCCGGCAGCACATCGTTCATTCCACGGACCGGTTGTATCTGATCGCTCAACTCATCCTCCAGCACGACCCGCGCGCCGCGGCACGGGCGAGACCTCACCATCAGCGGCCACGGCAACCGACGCGGCGTGATCCCGGCCGACGTAGGACGCCAGCGGCACGGCACGACCGTTGACCTTCAAAGCGACACCATCGGCGTAGCCGAGCACCACGTGCAGCGGCCCCGGCCCGGTGAATGACTCCAGCGTTCCCGGCAGCACCAACCCGCGATACAGGCTGTGGCCCGTCGCATCGGTGACGCTCACCCAGCTGGCCGCCGAAAACTGCAGCGAAATTCGCATCCCCGAGGCACCCGTCGGAGCACTCGATGCCGCCGGCGCGGCTGCCGGCGCCGACGCCGGAGCACTCGCCGCCGCAGAAATGCTCGACGCGGCGGTGCCCGGCAGCCGCGGCCGCGCCGCTGCCGGCGCGGTTGCGCTTGGCGCTCCCGCCCCGCCGGAATGCCCCACCACGGCCACAGCGTGCCGAGAAAGATGCGTCCAGCCCCACCACGAAAGGCCCACCGCAAGGACCACCGCAACGCCGATACCGGCGGCGGCCAGCAGCGCACTCGCCCGGCCACTCGCGGGTGCTGCGCGCGGGATGCGCGTCAGGTCCGGCGCGGCCATGGCCGAGCCGGCCAGTTGCGCCTGCAGGGCCTCCGCGGACTCCCCGAGCAGTTCGGCGTAGCGCCCGAGGTAGCTCTTGACGTAGATCGGTGCGCCGAGCCGTTCGAATTGCTCATCCTCGAGCGCTTCGAGCACGTCGGCGGACACGTGCAGACGGTGCGCCGCTTGCGCCAGGCTCATCCCGGAGCGTTCCCGCGCGGCGCGCAGTCGCGCGCCAATGCCGCTGCCGCCCTCGCGGCGCGGCTCGCCGCCTGGTGCTTCGGCCATGGTGATCAGCCCGGGTTCTGTCCAAGAGCGGCCAGTGCGTGCGCCTCGGCCGAGTTCGGAAAATCCAGCTGCAGGCGGCGCGCGTAGAGCTGCGCACCGAGTGCGTCACCCTGTGCGCGCGCGACCTTCACCGCCAGCAGCAGCATGTCCGGCGTTTCGCTGTTGGCCGCCAGAAACTGTTTGATGAGCGCGTGCGCTTGAGGATAGCGGCCGCGCTTGTACTCGAGGTCAGCGAGCTGCCAGGCGGCCTGCTCGAAGCCCGGACTGACCGCAAGGGCCGCACGGAACATCTTGGCGGCCTGCTGATCGTGGTGCGCAACGCGCAGACACACTCCGGCGTTGTTGTAGGCGTCCGCCGGTGTCAGGTAGAGCGGATTGCGGGCCGCATCGAGGAAATACTTGACCCCCGCCTTGGTGCGCCCGGCATTGCACAGGTAGACCGCATAGTCGTTCTCGTAGTCCGGGTTGTGCGGCGCCAGCGCGAGCGCGGCACGGTACTCGCGGTCGGCCCGCGCCGGCTCACCGAGACGCTCGAACAGCAGCGCCCGGGCGCTGTGCACATTCGGATCGTTCGGATTCTCGCGCAGCGCTCGATCGAGCTTGCGCTGGGCGATGGCGAGCTGCCCGCGCTGCATGTACGCCACGCCGAGCTCGGTGTTGAACACAGCCGCCTGGTGCTGGTTGCGGACCTGCTGCGGATTGGTGCAGCCGCCGAGCAGCGCCACGGTCAGCGATCCGGCGAGCGCGGCAGTCCAGCGCCCCCTGCGCACACCGCTCATGCCTGCACCGCCAGTGCGAACGTGCGGCTGCCGAGGCGCACCGTGGTCCGGTCGATGACTCGGCCGGCGAGCTGGCCGCAGGCCGCATCGATGTCATCGCCGCGCGTGCGCCGTACGGTGGCCAGCACTCCGCGGCGCAGCAACTCGTCCCGAAACGCGTGCACCGCCTCGGGCGAGGAGCGCCGAAACTGCGTTCCCGGGAAGGGATTGAACGGAATGAGATTGACCTTGGCCGGATGGCCGACGAGCAGCGCGGCCAGCGCGCGCGCCTGCGCGCGCGAGTCGTTCACGCCAGCGAGCAGCACGTACTCGAAGGTCACGCTGCGCCCGTTGCGCTCATCGATGTAGTGCCAGCAGGCCTCGAGCAGCTCCGCGATCGGATGCTTGCGGTTGATCGGCACCAGTTCGTTGCGCAGCGCATCATCGGGCGCATGCAGCGAAACGGCGAGCGCGACGTTGCTGTGCTCGGCGAGTTTGTAGATCTGCGGCACCAGCCCGGACGTCGAGAGCGTCACCCGCCGGCGCGACAGGTCGAAGCCGAAGTCATCGAGCAGGATTTCGAGGGCCGGCACCACGTTGCGGAAGTTCGCGAGCGGCTCGCCCATACCCATCAGCACCACGTTGGTGACGGCGCGCTCGCGGGCCAAGTCCGCCACGGTTCCGGCCAGCTCCCGGTTCGCCAGCCAGACCTGCCCGACGATCTCCGCGGTGGTCAGATTGCGGTTGAACCCTTGCTGCGCGGTCGAGCAGAACGCACAGTCGAGCACGCACCCGACCTGCGAGGAGATGCACAGCGTCGCCCGATCGGGCTCCGGGATGTACACCATCTCGAAGGCCTGACTGCCGTCGGCCCGCAGCAGCCACTTGCGCGTACCGTCCGAGGAGCGCTGCTCGGTGAGGATCTCGGGCGGCTGCACGCAGGCGCGCGCAGCGAGTTCGGCACGGAACGATTTGGCGAGGTCCGTCATGCGTTCGAACGACGGTTCGGCGCGCTTGTAGACCCATTGCATCAGCTGGCGCGCCCGGAACGGCTTGCTGCCGAGCTCCGCCACGAACTGCTCGAGCTCGCTCCGGGGCAATCCCAGCAGGTTCGTGATCGTGGCGGACTCGCTCATGGCCGGCAGGGCGGCATCAGCCGCGCGGATGCAGCTCCGTGCTGCTGAAAAAATAGCCGATCTCGCGCGCAGCGGTGTCGGCGGCATCGGAGCCGTGCACGACGTTGCGCTCAATGCTCTCGGCGAGGTCGGCGCGGATCGTGCCCGGCGCGGCCTTCTTCGGGTCGGTGGCACCCATGATCTCACGGTGGCGCGCGATGGCGTTCTCGCCCTCGAGCACCTGGACCATCACCGGACCGGAGGTCATGTAACGCACCAGATCCTTGAAGAAGGGCCGCTCGCGGTGCACGGCGTAGAAGCCTTCCGCCTCGCGCTGCGAGAGCTGCAGCATGCGGGCGGCGACGATGGACAGGCCGGCCGTCTCGAAGCGGCGGTAGACCTCGCCGATGAGATTGCGGGCGACGCCGTCGGGCTTGACGATGGACAAAGTGCGCTCGAGCGCCATGCGGATTGACCTTTCGGGAACTGTGAATGCTGAACGGGAGACGGTCCCGACCTGCGCCCCGCGCGCGGGGAGCGGCCGGCAGGCCGTCATCGAGCGCGACAGTCTACCCGGTGATACCGGCAGGAGGCAATTTAGCCCGGCCGCCGAAGTGGCGGATTACAAAAGATTTTTACGATATCGGCCAGCGGCCGTCGGCGCGGATCAGACCGAAAAGCTCTCGCCGCAGCCGCATTCGCCCCGCACGTTCGGATTGCGGAAGCGGAACGCCTCATTCAGACCCTGCTTGACGAAGTCCACCGTGGTCCCATCGATCAGCGGCAGACTCTGCGGATCGACGTAGACCTTCACGCCGCGATCTTCGAAGACCACGTCATCGGGCTGCTGTTCCTCGGCATAATTGACGACGTAAGCGAAGCCCGAGCAGCCGGTCTTGCGCACGCCGAGCCGCAGTCCAATGCCGTGCCCGCGGGTGGCGAGAAAGCTCTGGATGCGGTGGGCGGCGGATTCGGTGAGCGAGATGGCCATGGCGGTTACGATCTCCGGTGCGCCTTCATTCTACACTGCCGCGCCGCGCCGCTGGCATTCCCGAAGCGCATCCTCGAGCGTGAGCAGGCGCCCGAGCTTCTCCGCGGGTATGCCCAGGGCCGCGGCCCACTCCTGCGGCGTGCCCGGCACCACGTCCGCCACCGCCCGTCCCTGCACCTGCTCGGCCAGCCATGCTGCGGCCGCCATCGTGTGCGGGCAGCCGTACACATGGTACGCCGCCTCGCACACGCGGCCGGCCTCGACCCTCAGGCGAAAGCGAATCCAGACCTCGCGGCCCGGCCCGCCCGCCTCCCCCAGGAGCTGCGCCGCTGACACGGGCGGCTGCGGTTCCTGAGCCGGGGACAGCGCACGCAGGCGCGTCACTTCGCGCCGGACGGCGGCGGCCGCCGCTTCGATGTCCGCCGGCTGCGAGAACCGCCCCAGACTGAAGCGCAATGAGCTCTGAGCCAGCTCCGTGTCCCGGCCCAGGGCCCGCAGCACGTAGGAGGGCTCCGCGGAGGCTGAATTGCACGCCGACCCGGTGGACACCGCCAGTTCGGGCAGACCCGTGACCAGGCTCTCGCCCTCCACGCCTTCAATGGACACATTGAGGAGCCCGGCCACCCGGGGCGCGCCGGCTCCGTTGAGGTGCACGCCGCCCAGGGGCTCGAGCTGCGCCCACAGCCGATCACGCAATGCGGCCACCCGCTGCGGTTCGTGCGCGAGCGCCGCGCGGGCCAGCGTGCAGGCCGCACCGAAGCCGATGATCTGGTGCGTCGCCAGCGTGCCCGGACGCAGCCCGCGCTCCTGTCCCCCGCCATAGAGCAGCGGCTGCAGCCGGGCACGGACGCCGGCACGCACGTACAACGCACCAATCCCTTTCGGACCGTAGAACTTGTGCGCGGTAAAGGACATGAGGTCAATCGGCAGCTCGCGCATCGCCATCGGAACCTTGCCGACCGCCTGCGCCGCATCCGTGTGAAAGAGAATGCCGCGTTCGCGGCACAGCGCGCCGATCGCCTCGACATCCTGGATCACGCCCGTCTCATTGTTGACCCACATCACCGAAACGAGGACCGTCTCGGGACGCAGCGCCGCAGCGAGCGCCTGCGGATCGATCCGCCCGGTGCGATCAGGCGCCAGCAGGGTCACCGCAAACCCTTCTTTCTGCAGGCGTCTGCACGGATCCAGCGCCGCCTTGTGCTCGATGCGCGTGCTCACCAGGTGACGCCCGCGCTCGGCCGCAGCGCGCGCCGCGCCCAGCACCGCCAGGTTGTCCGACTCGGTCGCGCCGGAGGTGAACACGATGTCCTCAGCCGCTGCCCCGATCAGCGCCGCGACCTCGGCACGTGCGGTCTCGATCCGCGCCGAGGCGCGCCGTCCCCAGCCGTGCAGCGAAGCAGGGTTGCCCCGCCCGCCGTCAGTCGCGAGGCATTCCGTCATGGCCGCGATGACGGCGGGATCGAGGGGGGTCGTGGCGGCGTAGTCGAGGTAGATCGGTGCAGCGGTATCCATAGGGATCATCACAGCCGCAGATTCAGTACGGCCCTGCGGATGTGCGCATGATGCACGCCGGACCGCCGCAGGTCATTGTCCACTTGGAGTGGCCCGTGGGGCCTGGTCTATATATGCCAAAAATGTATTGATACGTACATATAGATGCATTTGAGATATACATCGGGTGGCGCCATCCTGATCCCATTCGCAGTGCACCCCACCCCCACACAGGACACTCCCATGACCTCACGCTCCGCGCTGTTCTGCTCCCTGGCTCTTGGTCTGCTCGCGGCCGGCGCCGCCACCGCTCAACAGGCCGGCTTCTGGCACTACCCTGCCATCAAAGGCTACGGCCCGGAACACGTCTGGCCGGGTGTCCTCGCCCGACCAAACGCGCACACGACGTACCAGGCGCTGTTCGATCTGACGCAAGGCAAGGCGCAGGCCGAAAAGATCAATCCCGGCCTGGATCACATTGCCCGCACCATCAACATCTTCGCCGCCGCCGGCGTCCCGCTGAAGCACCTGAAGTTCGCGGTCATCATCCACGGACCGGCGACGCCGATCGTGCTCGACGCGGCCGCCTATCAGGCCAAGTTCGGCCACCCCAATCCCAACCTCGTGCTGCTCGCGACGCTGCGCAAGGCCGGAGTGCAACTGATGGTCTGCGGCAATGCGCTCGGCGACATGCACTTTAAGCCCTCGGAGGTCGACCCCGACGTACACGTCGCGCTCTCGGCACTGTCGACCGTGATCATCCTGCAGAACAAAGGCTATGCGCTGGTGCGCATGTAACGACCATGGCCGCCCCAGCCGGCGGCAGGAGACTCCCATGCTTGCACGACCTTCCATTGCGCTCGCCGGCTGCGTGCTCGCTGCGCTGCTCGCCGGTCCGGCGCAGGCCGCCGGGCGAGCGGCCGCGCCGCCGAGCTACGCCGAGCGACTGTACCCACCCTGGTCGCAGGGCGCGAACGATCCGGCGCTGCACCAGGGCCTGCGCTTCACCGTGCCGGAAATCGACGACATGCCGGACTTCCACGGCAGCCTCGATCACCCGGCGCTCGTGATTTTCGTCGGCGGCAACTACTACTTCGCGATGGCCCCGCTGGTGCGGGCGTTCTCGGCACAACACCCACGGCTGCGTGGGCGCATCTTCTACGTCACGCTGCCGCCTGGCCTGCTGATCAAGGCCATGGCGAACGGCGGCACGTTCACCTCCGGCAACCTGACCTTCACGGTCGCCCCCGATGTATATGCGGCGGGACTGAAAAAGGTCCAGGGACAGATCGCGGCACGGCGGCTCGTGCCGCCCGCCGTGCCCTATGCGACCAACACCCTGACCATCATGGTACCGGCCGGCAATCCGGCGCACATCACGAGCCTCGCCGATCTCGGCCGGCCGGGGGTACGACTCGTGATGCCAAACCCGGCCTGGGAGGGCGTGGCGCGCCAGATCCGCATGGCGCTCGAGCGTGCTGGCGGCCCGGCGCTCGCCCGCACGGTGTATGTCAGCAAGGTCGCCGATGGGCAAACAATCCTCACTCACATCCATCATCGCCAGACACCGCTGTTCCTGATGCAGCGCATCGCCGATGCCGGCGTCACGTGGAAATCCGAGGCGATCTTCCAGGAGCAGATCGGGCACCCACTGACTCACGTCAACATCCCCACGGCCGATAACGTGACGGCGACCTACGCCGCCGCAGTGGTGCGTCACGCGCCACATCCGCGGGCAGCACGCGCCTGGCTGGCGTTCCTGCGCTCGAACACCGCCCAGCGCATCTTCGCCAGCTACGGCTTCAAACCGGCGCCGCCGAGCGCCGCGCAGCGCCGCTGAAGCGGCACCGGAGCACCCCATGAGCACACTGACCGCACCGCGCACTGCCTCCGTCGATACCGCTGGCCTCTGGCGACAGCTCGGCTTTGCACTGCTCGCCGTGCGCTTCGTGCAGGGCTGGATCTACTGGGGCGGCGGCAGCCGGCGCTTCATCTACGCACCGGCCAAGCTCGACCCGCACGCGACCAGCTGGATGGCCAACAAGTTCCAGACGGCAATGCCGGGGGCACTGCTCGGCACCGGACACGTCGTGGACTACCTGCTGCACCACTTCGTCCTGCTCTATGCCGGCGTCATTCTCTTTAGCGCCGCCGAGCTGGTGTTCGGGCTGTTTCTGCTGCTCGGCTTCATGACCCGGCTGTCCGCGATCGTAACGATTGGCCTGAGCGTCGTGCTGATGCTGCTGTTCGGCTGGCAGGGCGCCACGTGCATCGATGAGTGGACCATGGCGTCGGCGAATTTCGGCATGGGGGTGGCACTGCTGCTCGCCGGCGGCGGCGCCTGGTCGCTCGATGCCTGGCTGCTGAAGCGCCGACCGGACCTCGCGGCCGCCGGCTGGTTCCAATGGTTCGGCAGCGGCCCGTGGCCGCTCGAGCGGCTGAAGCGCTGGAGCATTTTCGGCGTTACGGTGACCGCACTGTTCGTCGTGCTCACCTACAACTACTACCGCGGTTCGGTGCTGACGCCGTTTCACGGCGGCCCGGTGAGTCCCGCTGCGCACCACATCAGCCTCTCGTCGGGCCGGCTCAGCGCCGCGGGCAGCGTGCGCTTCGGCGCCTATCTCGATGCCGGCACACCGGCGGAACCCGCCAACGTGGTGCGCGCGGACCTGCTCGGTCCGGGCGGACGGATCGTGGAGCACTGGGACAGTGGCGCGCTCGCCGGACTGCCACCGAGCGCGTTCGTCAACGATTACCCCTACAACCGCTTCGGCGCCGGGTATGCGGGCATCACCGCCAAAGTCGGCGCCCGCGCCACCATCACGCTGCCGCCGTCCATCACCGGGTTGCATCTGCCCGCCGGCCGCTACCGACTGGTGCTGCATTCGGTCAATGGACGGGTGTTCGCACTCGCGCTGTCGTCCGGAACGTGACCGGACCGCGGGGGAGACTAGTTCTCCCCCGCGCGCCGCCTGCGGCGCTGTACCGCGGTGAGGAAGCCGCGCAGAATGTTCACCTCGTTGCGATCCAGCTCGGCACGCTGCAGGAAACGGCGAATCCTTGCCATGAGGTGCGTGCCGCTTTGGGTGCGGTCACGGAAATCGACTTCTTCGAGCACCTCGGCGAAATGCGTGTACAGCCGTTCCAGATCCGCCGGTTCGGCGAGCGGGCCGGCCGCAGGCGCCGGGTCAATCGTGACGCCGCGCGTGCGGAACAACTCGTAGACCACGATCTGCACCGCCATGGCGAGATTGAGCGACGGGTACGCCTGACTCGCCGGGATGCTCACCAGCAGATGCGCCGCTTCGAGCTGCTCGTTGGTGAGGCCCGCCCGCTCGGACCCGAACACCACCGCCACCGGTCCGCGACCGGATTCGAGCGCGAGCCGTGCCGCCGCATCACGCACATCGGCGATGCGGAAATGTTGATCCCGTTCGCGCGAGGTCGTGGCGGCCACGAACCCGCAGCCCGACAGTGCCTCGGCCAGAGTCGCCACGACGCGTGCCTGCTCGAGCACGTCATCGGCACCGGAGGCCCGAGCGCTCGCCTCCGGATCGGGGAACTGCCGAGGGCTCACCAGCACCAGGTGCGCAAGACCCATGTTTTTCATCGCGCGCGCCACCGCGCCGATGTTGCCCGGGTGGGACGGCTCGACCAATACGATGCGGATCTGCGCGCTATCCATCGTCAATGACCTGACGCCTCGTGCCAGCTGCAGGCTCGGGGCGCCCGCTCCCCGCGGGCGCCCCGCATGCCGGTCGGCTCAGCGCGCGGGCTCTGCGACCCGCGTGCGCAGCTTGCTGTGCCGATACCCGTAGAAGCCATACACCAGCGCCCCGATCACCGTCCACACGATCAGACGCACCCAGGTGCTGCCGGGCAGCTTGTAGATCATGAATCCGCAGACCAGCGCTCCGGCCGTGCACGTCAGCCACGGCATCGGCACGCGGAACGGGCGTTCCAGGTCAGGGCGCGTGTAGCGCAGCACCAGCACGCCAATGCACACCGTGACGAACGCCATCAGTGTGCCGATCGATACGAGTTCGCCGAGCAGATCGACCGGGAACAGCCCGCCGATCACCGCGGCAGTCACACCCGTGACGACGGTGCCGACCGAGGGCGTGCGGAACTTGGCGTGGATCTTCCCGAACACCGGCGGCAGCAGCCCGTCCTGCGCCATGGAATAGAAGATGCGCGCCTGCGCGATGGTCATCACCAGCATCACCGAGGTCATGCCGAGAATGGCGCCGATGTCGACCGGCACGCTGAACCAGCGCAGCTGCGGGTAGGTATCGAGCGCCAGCGCGATCGGCGCTGCGACGTTGAGCTTGGTGTAGTGCACCATGCCGGTGAGCACTGCCGAGACCGCCACGTAAAGCAACGTGCAGACGACCAAGCTGGACAGAATGCCGATCGGCATGTCCCGCTGCGGGTTCTTCGCCTCCTGGGCGGTCGTCGAGATCGCATCGAAGCCGATGTACGCGAAGAAAATGACGCCCGAGGCGGTGAACACTCCGCCCCAGCCATACTGATCCGGACGTCCGGTCGGCGCCGGAATGAACGGATGCCAGTTGTTGTGCTGGATGAAGCCCATGCCGAGCACGATGAACAGTACCACCACCGCAACTTTCAGCGTGACGATGACGGTATTGAACTCCGCGGACTGCTTGATGCCGATGTAACACACGGTCGCCAGTGCCAGCACGATCAGCACCGCGGGCACGTTAAGAATGGCGCCCGAGGCTATTACCGAGAAACTGTTCGGCGCGGCCTGCATGAACGGGGCGTGCGATAGCGCATCGGGCAGGTGCACCCCGAAAGTCCCCAACAGGCGCGCCACGTAACCAGACCAGCCGACCGAGACCGTCGCCACTGCAAACAGGTACTCGAGCACCAGATTCCAGCCGATGAACCAGGCGATGCCCTCGCCGAGCGTGGCGTAGGTGTAGGAGTAGGCGCTGCCGGAGACCGGGATCATCGCCGCGAATTCCGCGTAACACAGACCCGCGAACGCACAGCCGAGACCGGCGATGATGAACGACAGCACCAGCGCCGGTCCCGCATACTGCGCGGCCGCCACCCCGGTGAGCACGAAAATCCCGGTACCGATGATCCCCCCGATACCGAGCATGGTGAGCGCCGTGGCCGAGAGGGTCCGTTTGAGCTGGTGCCCCTCGGCGTCCGAAGCGTCCGCTGCCTCGATTTCGGCGACCGATTTTGTTGCAAAAATCTGTCTTATCATTCCGGGACTGTACACAAGGACATCCCGGATTGCGAGTCCGCCCGCCGACCCGAGCAGGCGTTTCAGCGCGCGCGCATTTCCTCGGGAATGTAAGGCGCAAACAGCTCCAGAAGCGCCGCGTACACCTTCGGGTTCCCCGCCACGACATGCCCGCCCTGCTGGTACGGTTCCCCGCCCGGAGTGCCGATGTGGCCGCCGGCTTCCTGCACCAGCAGCGTGCCGGCCGCCGTGTCCCAGGGCGCGAGTCCGAACTCCCAGAACCCATCGATGCGCCCGGCCGCCACATACGCCAGGTCGAGCGCTGCGGCCCCCGGCCGGCGGATGCCGGCGGCGACCTGCGTGGCGGCCTTGAGCATCGAGAAATAGGCATCGAGATAGCGGTCATTGGCGCGGAACGGGAAGCCCGTGCCGAGCAGCGCACCCTCGAGCGTACGCTGCTTGCTGACGCGGATGCGCCGGTTGTCCAGGTGCGCGCCACCGCCGCGCGAGGCGGTGAACAGTTCCTGGCGCATCGGATCGTAGACGACCGCGTGCTCGAGCCGCCCGCTTTGCTCGCACGCGATCGACACCGCGAACACCGGAAAGCCATGCAGGTAGTTCGTCGTGCCGTCGAGCGGATCGATGATCCAGCGGACCTCGTGCTCGCCGTGCGCGCCGCTTTCCTCCGCGAGGATGGCGTGGTGCGGGTAGTGCTTGCGGATGACCTCAACGATCTGCGCCTCGGCGGCCCGATCGACCTCCGAGACGAAGTCGTTGCGCGCCTTCGCCGTGACGGTCAGCGACTCGAGGTTGTTCATGCTGCGCACGATCACCTCGCCGGCGCGGCGCGCGGCGCGGACCGCGATGTTCAACAGTGCGTGTGCGGCCAAATCTCCGTCCTCAGGGCAGCTCGTCCGCGGCCGCCTTGCGGGCGGACGGGAAGATGTGCTCGGCGGTCAGACCGCACTCGAGCGCGATGGCGCTGGAGATGTAGATCGAGGAGTACGTGCCGGCGAGGATGCCGATCAGCAGTGCGGCCGAGAAGCCGCGCAGCACCGGGCCGCCGAGCACCAGCAGTGCCACCACGACGATCGAGGTCACCACCTTGGTCATGATGGTACGCGAGAGGGTCTGGTTGATCGCCTGATCGAGCACGACGTTCGGCGCGAGCCGCCGATTGCCCTCGAAGCGCTCGCGGATACGGTCGAACACCACCACGGTGTCGTTCAGCGAATAGCCGATTACCGCCAGCACCGCCGCGACCACGTTCAGATCGAAGGAGATCTGCGTGAGGGCGAAGAACCCGAGTACCAGGATCGGGTCATGCAGCACCGCGAGAATGGCACCGAGCGAGAGTCTCCAGGTGTGGAAGCGCCAGGCGATGTACAGGAAGATGAACAGCAGCGTAAACGCAAGCGCCCAGCCCGCGCTCTTCTCCAACTGCGAGCCGACCTGCGGCCCGACCACCGAGAGCGATTGCACGGTAGCCCCGGAGTTGACCTGCTTCAGCGCGTTCTCCATGCGGGTCCGCAGCTGCGTGGAGGTCTGGTGCGGCTCCGGCGGCAAGCGCACGGCGATGGTCCGTGACGTTCCGACGTATTCGACGACCGCGTCCTTGAAACCGGCTGCAGCGACCTTCTGCCGCACTGCGGAGAGGTCCGCCGAGGTCGGGAACGTCGCCTGCACGGTGACGCCGCCGGTGAAGTCGATGGCCAGGTTCAGGCCGCGCGTGAACAGCAGCACGGACGAGGCAATCATCAGCACGATGGACAGTCCAAACCACACTTTGCGTGTGGCCATGAACTGGAAGTTGGTTTGATGGCTGAAAAATTCCACGTGCAATCCCCTAGATGTGCAGCCGGGCGATCTTGCGCCGCCCGCCGTACATGAGCGTCACCAGCGCGCGGCTGCCCATCAGCGAGGTGAACATCGAAGTGGCGATGCCGAGCGTGAGCACCACGGCGAAGCCGCGGATCGCGCCGGTACCGAAGATCCACAGCACCAGGCCGGCGATCGCGGTGGTGACGTTCGAATCGGCGATCGCCGAGAACGCCTTTTCGAATCCGGCACGGATCGCCGCCTGCGGCGTGACGCCCTTGCGCAGCTCCTCGCGGACTCGCTCGTAAATCAGCACGTTCGCATCGACCGCGATGCCGACAGTGAGGATGATGCCGGCGATGCCCGGCAGCGACAGCGAGGCATGCATCATCGACAGCAACGCCGTCAGCAGCACGACGTTCGCCACCAGGACCGCATCGGCCACCAGTCCGAAGATCTTGTAATAGAGCGCCATGAACAGCAGCACGCCGGCCATGCCGATGATCAGCGCCATCATGCCCATGCGGATATTGGCCGCACCAAGGCTCGGGCCGATGATGTTTTCCGACACCAGACTGATGGGCGTGACGAACGACCCGGACCTGAGCAGGATGGCCAGATCCTGCGCATCCCCGAGCGTCAGACCGGTGATCTGGAAGCGATCGGCGAACACTCCGTCGATGGTGGCGTCATTGATCACCTTCTCGGTGGTCACCTGCCGCGTCACCTGCTTGCCGTCGACCTCGCGGGTCTCGGTGTGCTTGGTGATCAGCACCACGCCCATCTGCTTGCCGACGTTCTGTTTGGTGGTGCGCAGCATGCTCTCGCCGGCCCGGCTGTCGAGCGTGATATTGACGGCCGGTCCTTGCTGGCTCTGGCCCACCGTGGCATTGGTGAGCTGATCGCCGGTGGCGATCACCTCGCGCTTCAGCAGCACCGGAATGCCCATCGAGGTGTTCGTGTACAGCTTGTCGCCGAGCGGCACGTTGCCGCTCTGCTGCGCCTCGAACGCGTTGTTCTCCATGTCGTTGAGGTGGAATTCCAGGGTCGCGGTCTGACCGAGCAGGTGCTTGACCTCGGCCATGTTCTGCACGCCCGGCAGCTGCACGTCGATCCGGTCGTTGCCCTGGCGCTCGACCTTCGGCTCGGAAACGCCCAGCTGGTTGGCGCGGTTGCGCAGGATCGAGATGTTCTGCTCGATCGCGTAATTCTCACGCGCGAGGATCTTCGCCGCCGGCATCGTCGCCTGGATGACCGCGCCGCCGGCGCCGGTGCTCGTGGTGATGGTCAGGCCGCGCAGAGGATCGGTCAGCGCGCGCTGCGCGGCGGCGAGGTTCGCATTCGGTGCGAGCGTGATCTGGATCGTGTTCGGCAGTCTGCTGCCGTCGACGGCGACATCTGCGATGCCGGCCACCGGCACCTTCGCATCCGCCAGCGCCCGCGAGGCGTCCTGGGTGTAGGTCTGCAGGATCTGGCGTACCGCGCTCTTGATGTCGACCTGGTAGAGAAGGTCGAGGCCGCCGCTCAAATCCAGGCCGAGCGGCATCGGCTTCAAGCCCAAGGCGCGCAGCCACCCCGGAGTGCGCGGCACGAGCGTCTTGGCGGAGATGTACTGCTTCTTGAACTGGCCGTCGATGGCATCGCTACCGCGCAGCTGGTCCGGCACGTTCGCGAACCGCACGATCAGGCGACCGTTCTGCACGTATGCCCTGCGGAACGGGATCTTCTGCTGCTGCAGGAAGGACGTAATCACGTGCGTCTCGGCGCTCGTCACCGCCGAGTGATCCGCGTGCGCCAGCTGCAGCGCCGGGTCCTGGCCGAACACGTTCGGCAGCGCGAACAGCAGGCCGAGGGCCAGCACGGCGGCGATCAGGATGTACTTCCAACGGGCGTATTCGAGCATGGCTTACGCGCTTTTCAGGGTGCCCTTGGGCATCAGGGCGTTGACCTGGTGCTTCTGCACCTTCACCTGCACGCCCTCGGCGATCTCCAGGGTGACGAAATGCTCGCCGACCTCGGCGATGCGCCCGAGGAGCCCTCCGCTGGTGACCACCTCGTCACCCGCCGAGAGCTTGGAGACCAGCGTCTGGTGCTCCTTCATCTTCTTCTGCTGCGGCCGGATCAGCAGGAAATACATCCCGACGATCACCGCGCCCATCAGCAGCAGCGAGGGCAACGGACTCGGGCCAGCTGCCGGGGCGGCCGGAGCGGCCCAGGCCGTAGGAATCAATGCATTCATTTAAAAGATCCTCGAGACCACCTCCGGTGCCTCTAGGGCGGGCCTCGGAGCGAAGGGGCGGCATTATGCCACAGCGTCGGGCCGGGTCCGCCGGGCGAGAAATTCGGTGCAGAAGGCGGCCAGCCGGCCCGCCTCGATAGCCCCGCGCAGACGGCGCATCAGCCCCAGGTAGAACGCCAGGTTGTGGATGGTGTTCAGTCGGCTGCCCAGGATCTCCTTGCAGCGGTCCAGGTGGCGCAGGTAGGCACGGGAGTAATTGCGGCAGGTGTAGCAGTCACACTCAGGATCCACCGGGCCGGTATCGCGTTCGTGCACGGCATTGCGGATGTTGATCACACCCCCGGAGGTGAACAGGTGGCCATTGCGGGCATGCCGGGTGGGCATGACGCAATCGAACATATCTACGCCCCGCAGCACCGCCGCGATGATGTCCTCCGGTCGCCCGACCCCCATCAGGTAGCGCGGCCGATCCGCAGGCATGTGCGGCACGAGCGCCTCGAGAATGCGCAACCGCTCGGACTCCGGCTCCCCGACCGCGAGCCCCCCGATCGCGAGCCCCGGCCAATCGAGACGCGAGAGCGCCTCGAGCGAGGCGAGGCGCAGGGCCGGATACATGCCGCCCTGCACGATGCCGAAGAGTCCGCCCGGTGGTTCGTCGCGGTAGTAGCGCCGATGGCCGCGTTCGGCCCAGCGCATCGAGCGTTCCATGGACTGGCGTGCCTCGGACTCGCTCGCCGGATACGGGGTGCACTCGTCGAAGGCCATGGCGATATCCGAGCGCAACCCGAGCTGCACCTGCATCGCGTCCTCGGGCCGCAGGCGTACTTCGCTGCCGTCGATCGGCGAGCGGAATTTGACGCCTTCCTCGGTGATCTTGCGCAGACTCTTCAAGCTGAACACCTGAAAGCCGCCGGAATCGGTCAGGATCGGCCGCCGCCAGTGCATGAAGCCGTGCAGTCCGCCGTGCGCGGCGACGTTCTCGACGCCTGGGCGCAGCATGAGGTGGAAGGTATTGCCGAGGATGATTTCGGCACCGAGCCCCTCGAGTTCCTCTGGCGTCATCGCCTTGACCGTGCCGTAGGTTCCGACCGGCATGAAGGCCGGCGTCTCGACCGCACCATGGGCCAGGGTCAGCCGCCCGCGGCGCGCAGCGCCGTCAGTGGCAAGCAATTCGAACATAGGTCTCACAAGATCACCATTTGGATGGGGTGCGATCGCCAGATTCAGCGCGGCTTTGCGCCATCCAGACCACGCGCGAGGAACATCGCATCCCCGTAGCTGAAAAATCGGTAGCCCGCCTCGACCGCATGCCGGTAGGCGCCGAGCACCGCCTCGCGGCCGGCGAAGGCACAGACGAGCATCAGCAGGGTCGATTCGGGCAGGTGGAAGTTCGTCAGCAGCGCTTCGACCACCCGGAACTGGAATCCCGGACGGATGAACAGGCGCGTCTCGCCGGACCAGGGCTCGATGAGCGCCCCGCCGTGGCCGGCATTTTGCTGCGCAGCCGATTCCAGCGCCCGCACGACCGTGGTCCCGACCGCCACGATCCGCCCCCCGCGGGCACGGGCCCGGACCACCGCTTCGCAAGTCCGTGCCCCGACACTCACCCGCTCGGAGTGCATGACGTGTGCCTCGACCTGCTCGGTACGCACGGGCTGGAACGTACCGGCGCCGACGTGCAGCGTCACGAACGCGGTTTCGACCCCTCGGGCCGCGATGGCCTCGAGCAAGGGGGTGTCAAAGTGCAGGCTGGCGGTGGGCGCAGCGACCGCCCCGGGTTCCCGGGCAAAGACGCTCTGGTAGCGCAGCCGATCCGACGCATCGGCCGTTCGCGCAATGTACGGGGGCAGTGGCACCTCACCCCAGCGATCGAAGAATTCGAGGACCGTCCCCGGCACGCGCACGCGCCAAAGGTCGGCCTGTCGCTCGAGCACCTCAATCGCCCCGCCGGCCGTGCTGATCATAAGTCCAGGTCGGACGGGCTTGCTGGCGCGCAGCTGGACGAGTGCTTCGCACTCCGCACAGGCTCGCTCGAGCAGTATCTCGACGTGCCCTCCCGTCGGCTTCACACCGTGCAGCCGAGCCGCCACCACACGAGTGTCGTTGAGCACGATGAGGTCCCCGGGCTGGAGCCGTTCGGGAAGATCGCGCACCGATCCGTCCGCCCAGACACCGCTCTCCCGGTCGAGCGCAAGCATGCGGCTGGCGGAGCGGTCCGGGAGCGGAGTTTGGGCGATCTGCTCAGGCGGCAGGTCGTAGGAGAAGTCGCTGAGATTCACCCGTGAATGGTACACGGTGCCACGATGCGCCGGCGCCCCGCCAGTATCCACCGCGCGCGCGGCCCCGTATACTCTCGCCCTCGTGCCCGAGTGGCGGAATTGGTAGACGCAGCGGACTCAGACCATTCAACTTGAGCCCTCGCGGAGAAATCCGTGAGGTGAAGCCCGTCAAACTCGGTAGAGGCCCTGAGAGCTTCGAGCTAATGCCGAGCCAAGCCCCGCAGCCTGCGGGGAAGGTGTAGAGAGCAGACGGCGGGCACCTAAGGCCTCAAGGCTACGGTGAAGGCGTGCTCCAGCCCACGAACTCCGACGGTCCAAGACCCCGGAGGCGACGAAAGTCGAAGTGGGATGAAAATCCGCCGCCCTTAAAAGCGTGTCGGTTCGACTCCGACCTCGGGCAGACCCAGCACAACCGGCAGTATCGCGGATCGACTGATCCGCACTGCTTGCCCCCTCCGGGCATACAGCGCTGAACGCAACCAGCAATCACCCGCCGCGTCCGGCGAGACGGAGATCTGCGTTAAACAGCGCTGCAGCGTCGGCGCCAGTCCATGCGGCTCCTTTGCGGCGATACCCATGACACACGAGTCGCGGCGCCACATCTACAGGCGCGTAGGGCACAAACTTGCGCTTCCGACCGATTCTGTAGCCTATTAGAAGTGCGAACTATTCGGATGGCCTTCGGTCGGTCACAACGCTATCTAACGTCCGCAGGTCTTGCAGAAAAAAGGCCGGTGCAAAGCACCGGCCTCAGTGAAGCAGTTAAACACTTACTGCCAGGTCGTGGCATTGGTCACGAGAATGGGCTACTCCGTCCCACCGTCGTTACCCGACAGAAGAATTGACCAAAGGCCAGGTTCCGCCGTCGATGGCATTGTGATAGTGACCTTGAACGTATCTCCGTTAGAGATCTTCGCACCCCCGTTCGGCGAGACCGAAACTGTTGGCGCATTAGCGCAAGCAGCCGGGGTCAGCCAAGACTCGTAAGCGGCGGTGCCAGAAGAGCAATCAACCGGGGCCGCGGTGCCAGAGGTGTACCACACTTCCGGGTTGACCGTAAGGCTCCAGGGATTACTCAGCCCATTCGCCTGATTTACGCCCCACGCGGTCATCGTGACCGTCGTGGAACCACCCGGTGCAACCACAAGCGCTTCATCGGAGAAAGTATGGCCAAACCGAGTAGCACTTACAGTCTGTGCTGCACTGCTGGAAGGGTAGTCCACTTCCTCGCCATAAGGCGCCTGACAATATCCATAGTTCCCGGCGGCGTACTGCTGAGAAGCCTTAGCATTTGACCAGATGGCATTGAGCTGCACATAGCTCGGTAACGTCAAGTCACTCTCAGCTGGCGCAAAAGCGTTGCAGGCATTGCCAAGCTCAACGAACTCCTGTCCCAGATGATTGTTTGGCGTACCGGTACTGCTCTGTGGGCTGTTGTACAGCATCCCATCGAAGCTCTCCTGGTTTGTAGTCGCTTCCACATACCCGGTGCTTCCAGCCATATCAGCGCCGCCACCGCCCGGATTAGTCACCGCGTCGACGAGGTACTCAGCCGTTTCGGCCTGTTCCGTGCCTCCTGAGCGGGTAAGCACTGCTTCGAACTGGAACGTCACTCCATTAATCGTCAGCTGTCCATGGTCGCCAATCGCATCCCAAGGCTCTCCCTGCGCTGTTGTCGCCTGATAGCTCGTCACCGAAGAGGGTAGAAAAACTACCACCACAGTGCTGCTAGTCAGCTTTGCACCCCAGGCATTCGCCGATTGAATGGCAGAGCGAATCTCGGCGTCATCAACCGCAGAGCCCGTAAGGCTGGAGGGAGCCGTAGGATAAAGTGCTGTCTCGACAGTACCATTGCCCACGCCATATTCTGCCAACGCACCCCAGTACTGCGATACCACGAGCTGCTGCAGGAACGTCAGGTCTGTATTCTCATTGGCAGAGCCAGAGAGGAATACCGGGACAATCTGCGGACTTGCAATAACCTGAGCTTTGCTGACACCCGGAAAAGCTCCAAGCTGCGCATAAGCCGCCGGTTTCACCGGGGAACTGCATGAGACCGAAACCGAAGTGGGGCTCCAGGACCACGTCGTCCCAGTTTCAACGGATTGTGCCGTTGTCGTGTTCAACAGACACTGTTCGCCATTAGCCGGCTGACTGGTAATCGAAATATCGAGGCCTGCGCCGCCGAGGCTGTTGTTAGTCGTAAACGGTTCTGTCTATTACACAGATCTTTTCTAACGGCCTGCCGTTGACGCCGGATGACGAGACAGGCGTCATATCTACCCGTTGCAGAGATGTGTTCGGAAGTCGTGT
>Ga0315298_1003727_pt1 | contig 23758 bp, 26 predicted proteins | sample WHS_1_MG_FD_203077 | JGI IMG/M metagenome (GOLD analysis project Ga0315298, IMG submission 203077) | Extremophilic microbial mat communities from Washburn Hot Springs, YNP, Wyoming, USA - WHS_1_MG | ecosystem: Environmental > Aquatic > Thermal springs > Hot (42-90C) | place: USA: Wyoming...
AACCTGGGTCAACTCCGGACGCACGGTGGCGAACTGGCGGCCCCGCTCGGCCAAAAACTCTTCGAGCACGACCTTGGCCCTCTGGACCTTGCTGGGGTCGTACATCGATTCGACGCTGAGCCCCACCTTGCGCTCTTTGAAACGGTCCAGAATCTCCGAAACGGTCACCGATTTGATGCCCTCGTAGCGGATGGTGCGGACCATCTGGCGTTCGGTGAGGATGAAGCGGACGATCTGACCGGTCTTTCCGGGCTCCACCTCCAGCCGGATGTCGTCGAAGCGGCCCATGTTCCACAAGGCCATGAAGTCGCGGCGGAGGGCATCCTCGTCCAGAACGTCGCCGCGCTTGGAGAAGATGCGAGCGCGGAGGGTGTCGGCGGGCACGCGCCGCGCGCCGCGGAATTCGATGGCCTCGATTACGTTTTCGACCGCCTGCGGCGGAGGCGCCTCTTCGACCGGCTTGGGCGATTCAAACGGGGAAGGGGGTTTTGCGCCCGGCGCAGGCTTGGGCGGCTGAGCCTCCGGTTTGGCAGGCTCGGCTGGGGCGGGAACCGGCTCAAACGGGCTTTGCCTCTGCTGGGGACCCGGCGCACCTTGCTGCGCGAGGGCCGCCGCGAAGGCAAGGCATAAACACACCGAGACGTTGCGCGCTCCGCGCAGCCTCTCGAACCTCATTCGAAGCTAATTCCTTTCCACTCTGCGCCAATGGATTGACGCGTCCCAAGCGCAGGCCGTTTCATCCGGATGATCCCCCGTGGGGATCTGCGCGAAACCACATTCTACCCTGTTCCTGCCGAGGCTCACAACGCGCTGTTCCCGTTGGGGCCGGCATGCGCCTCCGAGTCCGCCGCGCGCAGCTCCCTCAGCAGGCGCCGCAGAAAGGGGCCACATAGGGAACCCAACAGCGCGCCGAACAGCAGATGCCCGGAAAGCACGCCGGCTCCGTCGAAGAAATCGCGCCTTTCCGGCAGGCGCAGCAGGACGTGCCAGCCATAGTACATCAACAAGCCGGCCAGAATCCCGAACAGCAGCGAGCGGCGGGGCGAGTTTACCCGGCCGGCCAGCAGACCGTAGCAGGTCCCGGTCAGCCCGGAAGCCACCAAGTGAACTGCGGACCCGGCCACAAAGCTGCGCCAGCTCCAGTAAGGCCATGCCGGCAAACGATAGAAAGCCGCCGCCAGCGAGAGCGGCGTCTCCCACGCCCCGCGGCCGGCCAAGGCCGAGACTCCCAGGAACCAGCCCAAAGCCGCCACTCCGGCCACAATTCCAGCCTGAAGTCCCGCCAGAGCCGACCACCCTGCGCCTGCGGGGCGGAGCGAATCGGGGCCCGCGGAGCTCATCGGCCCTCGCCTCGAATGCGCGCCGGCGCCTCCGATGGCGCTTGGCGGCCCCGCCCTTGGGTGATGCGCCTCGCGGCCGGCGGAGTTATCTTGCTGCCCGCGGCCGGTCCGTATGCCGCGGACCGGAAGGTGGTCCGGTCAGGCGGGTTCGACATCCTGGCTCTTGTCCGTTTTCTCTTTGTAATAGTAACCGGAGTAATAGTAAGTGTACTTACTGTACAGCTCTCCGGCCCGCGCGCCGTTGGCCACAATTCCCAAGACATTGTTCTCGCACAGCGATTGCAGAGCGCGCGTGACGCTGTCGATCGTCGTCACGCCCAGGCGGACCACCAAAATGATCCCGTCGGTGACGGTGGCCAGCAGGTTGGCGTCGGCGGCGAACAACAACGGCGGCGTATCCAGGAGCACCCAGTTGAAGACCAGGCGCAACTGGTCCAGCAAGGCTTTGGTTTCGGGCAGGTTCAGGATCTCGAGGGGGTTCAGAACCGGCGAGCCGGCCGGCATCAGGTAGAGATTCGTCCCTTCAATCCGGCGGATGGCCTCCGAAAGCTGCGCTTTGCCTAACAGCACGTCGGTGGCTCCGGGGGCCCGGTCAAACTGGAAGGTGTTGTGGAGCACCGGCCTGCGGAAATCGAAATCGGCGAGCAGCGTGGGGTTGTCCTTCAGCTGGGCCTCGGCCAGCGCCAGATTCACCGCCGTAAACGACTTGCCCTCAGCCGGGCAGGAGCTGGTGACCACAACCGTGTGAATGGGCTGAAGCTTTTGCAAATGGTTCAGCCGGGTGCGCAGCGTCCGGAACTCTTCACTGTGGGCGTCGCTGGGGCGGCTTGGGTCAATCAGGAACACTCCTGGCGCGGGGGTGTAGGGGATCTCAGGGATCTCCGAGAGCAGGTCGGGAAGCTGCTCGCTAGGCACCGGAACGGGCGCCAATTGCTTTTGGCGCCGGTCGCTTTCCTTGGCCGCCCGCCGCAAAGCGTCATGTACTCGGCTCATCCACCCTCCCCGTATTGCGCGGCCCAACCGGCGCCGCGGCAGTCGTCTTCATGCATCCCTCCTCAAGAGCCCTTCGTGTAGTAATAATAAACCGAACCGAGCATCAGAATAAACCCCGCTAGACAAGCGGTCGTCCAATAGACCCAGGCCAGCCGCCGCTTCCGCTGCAAAGCCAGATCGCTTTCCACCAGCGGCACGCTGCCCAGGATAGGCAGCCCCGTGTAGGCCTTTACGTCCTTCAGATTCTTGAGGGACGTGTCTTTGAGCTCACGCGCTCCGGCCAGGAACACGCCGCAGATGAGCCCCAGCATGGTTCCCGTGATCACGATCATCCAGCGGTTCGGCTCCCGCGGGGTCTGGGGCAAGGAGGCCGGCTCCAGAACCTCCAAAATTTCGCCCTGCTGCTGCCGCTCCAAGTCGGTCGCCATCGCCGATTGGCTGCTCTTGAGCATCAGGTCTTCGTATTCCTTTCGGGCGATGGCGTAGTCGCGGGTGAGCTGCACGTACTCCCGCTCGCCGAGCGGAATGGCGTCGATGCGGTCCTGCACGATCTTCTGCTGCTTGTTGAGACGGGCCTGTTCGGCGACAAACTGCTCGATCTCCTTGTCCTTGGCGGCGATCAGGGCCCGCAGCCGCTCGATCTCGGCCTCATACTGCCGTTGCTCGCGGCTCTTGACGACCGGCTCGGCCGGCCGCGCCGGTGCGGGTGCCTTTTGCTGCTCCTGCTTTAGCAACGCGTCGCGCTCCTGCCGCAGGCCCGCCAATAGCGTCTCGGTCCGGCGCACGTCGGGATGATTGTTCGTGTATTGCTCGCGGAGGGCCGCCAGCCGCGTTTCGGTGTTCAGAATCTCGCGTTCCAACTGCACCAGCCGCTCGTTCTTGGAGGTCGTCTCCAAAGGGCTGCTGGCGCTGGCCGCCGCCACCAAGTTTTGCAACTGATCCTGGGTGATCCGCAACTGGTTCTCCAACAACAGCTTCTCCTGGGTGGCCCGGTTCACCGAAGACATGGCGCTGGCGATCTGGGTGTCCAGCGCCCGCAGTTGAGCCAGGTTGGACTCCAGTTGCTCCGGCAGCTTTCCGGCGAAGGCGCGCTTGTACTGCTCCACCTTGGCCTCGATCGCGTCCAGCTTCTGTTTGGCCGCGTCCACCTTCTCCTTCAGAAACCGCGTGGTGGTTTCCGACTCGGTGGTCCGGCGCTGGAGCGTCTCGGTGGTCAAGCTTTCGACGATGGAGCGGACCACCTTCTGCGCGTCATAGCGGTTCTCATAGGAAAACGAGACCCGGAAAGCGGTGGCCATCGGACGGCCTTCCACCGGCTCGCGGACGCTGGTGACCGGGCGCATTTCGATCCGCCGCCGCATTTCTTCGATCAGATCCTCATCGGGCACCCGGCCGCGTTTCCTGGGGTAGAGATTGAAGGTCTGAATCAAGTTTTGCAGCCGGTCCCGGCTGGTCACCTGCTGGTAGAAGGCTGCCAGCCGCTGCCCGACCTGAAGGTTGACGTTGGTGGCGACAAAGCGCTCCGGCACCGCCGGAGGAACGATGCGGATCGTGGCCTCCGAGGTGTAGGTGTCCGGCCACAGAAACGCCACGACGACCGAAAACACCACGCCTGCCAAGGCCGGGCCGGCGATCCACGACTTGTGCCGCCGCACCACGTCGACATAGTCGTCGAAGTCCATGGGGCGCCGGCGCACGCTGTACGATTCGGTAGTGGGCTGCATGAGTTGTCCGTACGCTCCTTAGATCTAGTCGGGAACGGTGATGATGTCTCCGCTCTCCAAATAGATGTTTTGGATCATATTCCGGCCGCGGATCACATCGCGGTAGTTGAACTTGTACCGCTTCGGCCCGCGCATGATCACGATATTGCGGGCGTCGGCGAACTCCCGCAAACCGCCGGCGATGGCAATGGCTTGCAACACCGTGGTGGGCACCACCAGCGGATACTGACCCGGGCGGTTCACTCCGCCGATGATGAAGTACTTCTTGCTGTTGACCGTGGCCACCGACACGGTCACCGAAGGTTTGGTGATGAACTCCTCGTACGCCTTGGTGATCTCAACTTCCAGTTGCTTGGGCGTGAGCCCGCTGGCTTTCACATCCTGTTTGAGCAGCGGAAGCGTGATCATGCCATCCGGCCGCACCAGGTACTGGCCCGACAGCTCGGGCTCCCGCCAGACCATGATGCGCAGCACGTCCTCGGCCCCAATGATGTAGGTATTCGGATCGACCGGCTCGCCCACTGCCTTGCGCAGCTCTTCATCGCTTGGCGGCGGGGGTTGTTGCGCCGGGGGTTGGCTCTTGGCCGGCGGTTCTCCTTGGGCGGGCCATGCAGCCGGCAGGCCGGCCATCAGGAATAAGCAAAGGAACAGGAAGATCGGAACGGCTCGGTCCGGCCGCAGGCCTGAAGACATTTGATTCCCCTTACGTGTTGAGAAAGAAGCCATGGCTGGTGAGGCCGTTCGCCAGTGCCACCAGGCAGACCGCCAACGTACACTCATTGTACACGAATCGGCGCGCCGCAGGCGTCCCATCGAAGCCATCCGCGAGCCGCGGGCTCGCCTCCTCTAAGCTACATTTTACAAGCGAATGATCCGGCTTCCATAGTACCAGGAAGGCTGCTTGGTACCAGAGCGGACGGTGAACCTTGGCTAAGCGGTCAAGGGGGGTCAAAAGCCGAACGCCAGCCCGAAGGAGAACTCCTGCTGGCGGATCGCCCCACCGGCCTTCTTAACGTCGTTAAAGCGCAGCTCGTAAGGCTTCCCCGTGAGGTAGTCTCGCACGTCGGCCCGAAGCAGCAGGTTCCGGGACAGCAACAACTTGATGCCGCCGCCGTAGTTGAACCCGTAGTTGCGAGTGCCAATCCCGCTCCAGCCGGCAATCTTAGGGTTTTCGTGCTGGGCGGCGTGCAGCCCCACGGTCAGATACGGCCGGATCCGGCTTCCCCGGGGCATCATGTAGGAAAGGAAATTGTAACCCGCCTGCGCAATGCGAACCTTGGCGTCAGCCGGCGATCCGTTGCCGTTTTCGTCATACACGATGGTGTGCAGCCCGACCCGGTTATAGAAGCCGAACAGCTCGTGGCCGTAGTAACCCCGCGTGTTCAGCGTCAGCCGGATCCCCAGGCCATAGCCGCTGCGGAAGCTGGTTTCGTTGTCCACCGGCGTGTCGGGATTGTTCGAGCCCAGTTCCTCGCGGCTCATCCGGGCCACCGAGCGGCCCGCATAGACCTCGTACCTCTGAGCCAGCGCCTGTCCCAGACACGCCAGCAGCGCCAGAACCGCACAAATGGGGTATTTCATATCAGACGGAAGGACCCATTATAGCTTGAGCCTCTGCGCCGCCGCCTGCCTGCATCTCCTTGAGCCGCTTCCAAACCAGCGCTACCGGCAGGCCGACCACGTTGAAATAGCACCCTTCGATGCGGTCAATGAACTTCGAGGCGAGCCCCTGGATGGCGTAAGCGCCGGCTTTGTCCATCGGCTCCCCGCTGGCCACGTAGGCGGCGATCTCCTCTTCGGAGAGAGGGACGAACCTTACGCGGGTCGTTTCGCTGTCCACAATCAACCGGCGGGAGGTTCGCAGGCAAATGCCGGTGACTACCTCGTGCGTGCGCCCGGACAGAGCGCGCAGCATGCGGCCGGCGTCGGCCTCATCTTGAGGCTTGCCGAGGATCTGCTCTTCTACAACGACGACTGTGTCGGCCCCCAAAATGATTTCGTCCGCGGAACAGGGCACGGCTTGCGCCTTCTGGCGCGCCAGCCGGCGGGCGTGTTCAACCGCCGCTTCGCCGTCAAGGGGCTCCTCCGGGATGTCGGCAGGCCGCAGCACGAAGGGGATGCCGGCGCGCGACAGAAGCTCCTGCCGGCGAGGCGAACGGGAGGCGAGGACCAGCATAATTCGCATGGTACAATGAAGCCTCTCCCGAACCATGGAGCGAGCCGGAAAACTTCTGGCGAAGATCAAGCTGCCGCCTGGGACCGTCAGCCCGGAGGCCGTGGCTAAGGCAGCGTGGCCGTCGGCCGTCGGCGCCCGGCTCGCAGCGCGGACACAGGCCGTGGCCCTGATCGGAGGCACGCTCGTGGTGGAGGTGGAAGATTTCGTCTGGCAGCGGCAATTGTTCACCCTGAAGGGACAGATTCTCAAGCGCCTGGAGGAGGTGGCCGGCGCGGGCGCTCCCAAGGATGTGGAATTCCGGGTGCGCGCCCAGCGGCGGCCCGTGCAAGCGGCGCCCTCCATCCGGACCGCCGATGAGGCCGACGGCATTGCCGACCCGCAATTGCGCGCCCTGTACCGGCAGCAGCGCCGCAAGAGAACCGCATGAAGATCACCGAGCAACAAGTCCGCTACGTGGCGGAGCTGGCCAACCTGCGGCTCAGCGATGAGGAAGCCGCCCGGTTCCAAAGCGACCTCAACGAAATCCTGGAGCACATGGACAAGCTCAACGAGTTGGACACCACCGACGTGGAGCCGATGGCTCAAGTCTTATTCGAAGCCGGCGAGACCGCCACGCTGCGCGAAGACGTGGAGCTCCCCGTGCTGGGCGCCGAGGCGGCGCTGGCCAACGCGCCGTTGGCCGGGGCCGGCTGCTTCAAGGTTCCGAAGGTGATCGAGAGGTGAGCGGTGGAGATCGCGCGGCTCACCATCCCTGAGATCCACGAAGGGCTTCGCCGGCGGCGGTTCCGGGCGGTGGAACTAGCCCAGCAGGCGCTGCGCTTCGCCGAAGCCGAGAACCCCAAGACCAACGCCTACCTGCATTTCTGCCCGGAGCGGGCCATCGCGGCGGCGCGCAAGGTGGATGAAGCCATCGAGCAAGGCCGGCCGCTCGGAGCTCTGGCCGGAGTGCCGGTGGCCGTCAAAGATGTCATCCTCACCAGAGGCGTCCGCACCACGGCGGGCTCGCGCTTGCTGGCCAACTATATTCCCCCCTACGACGCCACGGCGGTGGTCCGTCTGGAGCAGGCGGGGGCCGTCATTCTCGGCAAGACCAACTGCGACGAGTTCGCCATGGGCTCTTCCAATGAGAACTCGGCCTTCGGCCCCGTCCGCAACCCGGTGGACCCGGAACGCGTGCCGGGCGGATCCAGCGGCGGATCGGGCGCCGCAGTGGCCCAAGGCACGGCGGTGGTGGCCCTGGGTTCGGACACGGGCGGATCGATCCGGCAGCCGGCCTCCTTCTGCGGCGTAGTCGGAATCACGCCCACCTACGGGCGGGTGTCGCGCTACGGCCTGATTGCTTTCGCCAGCTCGCTGGACCGCATCGGCCCGTTCGCGCGCAATGTGCGGGACGCGGCGGTGCTGCTCGGGGTGATCGCCGGACGGGACGAAAGGGATGCGACTTCGGCCTTCGCCCCGGTTCCCGATTACGCGGCGCAACTGGAAGGCGGAGTCCGCGGGATGCGCATCGGCTTGCCCCGGGAGTATTTCCGGGATCTCAGCAGCGAGACCGGCGGCCGCATTCTGCGAGGCGTGGAAACGCTCAAGAAACTGGGCTGCGAAATCTCGGAGGTCAGCCTGCCCACAACGGACTATGCCATCGCCTGCTACTACATCATCTGCACGGCGGAGGCCAGCTCCAACCTCGCCCGCTACGACGGCGTGCGCTACACCATGCGCTCCAAAGAGGCGCCCACGCTGATCGACATGTACCGCAACACGCGCGGCGAGGGATTCGGCGCGGAGTGCAAGCGCCGCATCATGCTCGGAACCTACGTGCTGAGCGCCGGTTACTACGACGCTTATTATCTGAAGGCGCAGAAAGTGCGGACTCTGGTCGCCCGGGATTTCGCCCAAGCCTTCGAGAAGGTCGACGCCATCGTCGCTCCTGTCTCACCCTTCCCCGCCTTCAAGCTGGGTGAGAAAATCGCCGATCCGCTCGAGATGTACCTTTCGGACATCTACACCATCACCGGCTCGCTGGCCGGCCTGCCCTGCATGAGCGTCCCCTGCGGCCGCGCGGCCTCAGGTTTGCCCGTCGGAATGCAGATCCTCACCCGCCATTTCGACGAGCTGGGGATGTTGCGCCTGGCGTACGCCTTCGAGCAGGCCGGCGGACCGGAAGCCTGAATCCTTCCCTGCCCGTCCAGCATCTCTAAGCCTAGGAGAACGAGATGCCATTCACACTGCCAAACCTGCCTTACGCCTTCGACGCGCTCGAGCCGTACATCGACAAAATGACCATGGAAATCCACCATGGCAAGCACCATGCGGCCTACGTGGCCAACTTGAACAAGGCCCTGGAGTCCGCGCCGGATCTGGCGGGCAAGAGCCTGGAAGAACTGCTGGCCAACGGAGTGGCCCTGGTTCCGGAAAGCATCCGCACCGCCGTGCGCAACAACGGCGGAGGCCACATCAATCACGCCATGTTCTGGACCATCATGGGTCCCAACGCCGGCGGCGAACCCACCGGCAAGCTGGCCGAGGCCATACGGAGCGTGTTCGGCGGTTTCGACCTTTTCAAGGAGAAGTTCACGGCGGCCGCCATGGGCCGCTTCGGCTCCGGCTGGGCCTGGCTCGTGAAGGATGCCGCGGGCCGCTTGGACATTTATTCGACGGCCAATCAGGACAGTCCCATCATGGAAGGCAAGTTCCCGGTCATGGGCATTGACGTTTGGGAGCACGCTTACTATCTCAAGTATCAAAACCGCCGGGCCGATTACGTAAACGCCTGGTGGAACGTCGTCAACTGGAAGGAAATCGAGAAGCGGTATCTGGGTTGAGGCCGCCGGGCGTCTGGGCGCGCCCACAGGGCCTTCCACCGGAGGGGGACCTCCGGCGGTGCGCAAGCGTTTCGGGGAACACCTATCGCTTGGCTCCGCCGGAGGTTTTGTATTTTTGGGTTATGCTTCCAACCATTGCCGTTTAATTAGCCCGGAAGCCTGGGGCGGCTGATTGGAAACAGTGGACATAGCTCCCCTGCCGGGCTGTTTGCGCGAGCCGTGTTGCCGTCAGCGCAGCGTTTGTGCCCGGCTGACACCGAAGATGCTTTCTGCCCGGTTGAATGCTCCGAAACCCTCCTGTTTGCGTATCCGACGACATGTTGGCCAACCGTGCTGTCCAAGCCCGCCATGCCACTCCAGGCCGGCACCAGCTGAGCCTCTCGCACTCCCACCAGCAGGGTGGGGCCTTGAAGGGGCGCAGTTGCGACAACTGGAAAGAAATGCTGCATACTCGATACATGGTTGAGCCCCCAGAGTCTTGAGACTGGTCCTCGACGGATCCAATCCAGGCGATCAGAGGCTCAGCCTACTCATGCCCCGGGACAGGCGCCCGGGCAGCCTGTGGTTGCGATGCTCGTTTGGACAAGAGTGGAAGCGGCTGGCCTCAGCATCAGCGCCGGGGACCTGACGGAGGCGCTGGGTGGCGCCGGGCGTCTCGCCGATGACGACGACCCCGTGAGGACCAAGATCGAAGAGATCCGGGCCTGCGCGGACGCTTCCTCCGCGCCGGACCGCTGGCCGAGGCCTTCGAGAACTATCTCGGCTGGCAGACTTACTTACACCAGGGCTAATCAGACCGAATCAGGAGGTAATCGATGAGGAGAATCAGCACGACCATCTTTCCCCCGCGAACTTCCGCCGGCCTGCCGGCGAGGTTTGCAACCCGTTTTCGCCTCGCCGCCGCCCTGCTCGCCCTCCTGGCGGGTTCACTATGGGTGCATCCCCTCCAGGCCCAACCCGCCCCGCCCGATCCCCGCCCCCGCGTCATTGTGACCACCGATGGCGAAATTGACGACCGGTGCTCCTTCATCCGGTTTCTGATGTACGCCAACCAATTCAACATCGAGGGCATGATCTACAGCAGCTCGCGCTTCCACTGGCTCGGCCACACTTGGAGCGGCGTCGAGTGGATCCACGCCCAAATCGAGCTTTATAGCCGGGTCTACGACAACCTCAAGAAGCACGCCGACGGCTGGCCGTCCCCCGATGAGCTCCGCTCCAAGGTCTATGGCGGGAATATCTCCAACGTGGGCGAGATGGAGATGGATTCGCCCGGCGCCGACCGCATCGTGAAGGTCCTCCTCGATGACCGGCCGGGTCCGGTCTACCTCCAGGCCTGGGGCGGCACGAATACCATCGCCAGGGCGCTGGCTAAGATCCAAAAGGAACATCCAGGCCAAATGGATAAGGTCAGCCGGAAGGCCGTTATCTACATCATCCTGGATCAGGACGAGACCTTCCGGAAGTACATCGAACCCAACTGGCCCAAGCTCCAGGTCCTGGCCAGCATCCGCCAGTTTGGCGCCATCGCTTACGATTGGCGGCGGCTCATCCCCCTGCCTCACCGCATCTTCTTCGAGCGTCCCTGGCTGGTGGGCAATGTCATCTCCGACCGCGGTCCTCTGGCGGGCGCTTACGAATCGGAGAACGGCGCGTTCCGTTCAGAGGGCGATTCGCCTTCGTTCATGCACCAGATCGAGGTCGGACTCCGCAGCCTGGAACACCCCAGCTACGGGGGATGGGGCGGACGCTTCGTTCCCGAAAAACCTGGCGTGACCAATGTCTGGCGTGACGCGCAGGATGACGGCGACGTCTACAAGCCCATCTGGCGCTGGGCCGAAGCCTTCCAGCGGGACTGGGCGGCACGCGCCGACTGGTGCGTCAAGCCTTACCGCGAAGCCAACCACCCGCCCGTCGTCCACTTGGCCGTGCCCAAGGACATCACCGCCCGTCCCGGCAGCACGGTGCGATTGAGCGTAGCCGGCTCCTCCGATCCCGACGGCGACACGCTGCGTTACTCCTGGTGGCAGTACCGTGAACCCGGATCCTACCCCGGCGAGGTGTCCATCCAGGACGCGTCGAATGCGGCCGCCCTGCTGCAAGTCCCCGCCGATGCCAAACCCGGCCAGACCATTCATCTCATCGCCGAAGTTACCGATACGGGTAAGCCGCCGCTTACCCGCTACGCCCGAGTCATCGTTACTGTGCAATAGGAGACCGTCCCATGAAAACACGTCTTTTAAGTCTTCTGCTTGCCGCTGTGCCCTTCTCCGCCTGGGCTGCCAATTTCTCCGGCCAATGGGCGATTCAGGTCCCGCAACCCGGGCGGGCAGACCAAATGGAAACCCTCTACCTGACCCTCAACCAGGCCGGCAACATGGTCTCAGGCCATCTCCGCTCCGCCGTACCCCCGTATTCCGGCTCGCCTCTCAACGCGGAGATCTGGGATGGCAAAGTGGAGGGCGATACCATATCGTTCTACGTTTGGGCCGGCCAAGACCGGCCCGCCAAGGTCCAGTACAAGGGCGTTCTGTCCGGAGAGGAAATCCAGTTTACGATCACCGGCGGCGCTCCGAGTTTCAACATCCGCGGAGAACTGAATCCGCCGCCTCCCCCGAGAAAGGGAGTCGCCCGCCGTGTCCCGTGAATGGGGCGCGGCCTGCAAACCGTGAGATCCCGGTGACATTCGCCGCTGTGGCTTCCCACGGCTTGCGATTGCTCCCTGCTCGTCCCATACTGAAGCCAGGCTCTGCGATATGAAGCGAGCGCTACTATTCACGTTTGGCGGGATCCTGGCCGCTTACTCCTCGGCCGCGTGGCTGTTGCGCACTCATTGGCGGGAGAACCTGTCACGCGAGGCTTTGCTTTGCCGCTTCCACCTTTGCAACACGGAGGCTGTTGCCTCGGAGGCTCAGCGGCAACAGAACCGTGGCCCACAAGGGCTCGCCGATCTGTTGGTCTTGCGCCGCGCGCTGCTGGCGCGTCAGCCGCACTCTCCTTATGCCTGGGCCGATCTGGCCGAGGCTTTGGCCGCTTCGGGAGACCAAACCTCCGCCTTGCTCGCCATCCGTCAGGCGGAGGAAATGGCCCCCCACTGGCCGGTGATCCTAGTTCGAGCCGCAAACTTCTACCTGAATCTGGGCCGCGCCCAAGAGGCGCTCGCCCGCTCGGCTCGCGTGCTTAGCCTCACCGATGCTTATGACCGCTACGTCTTCTCTCTTTACCTCGCCGTCCCCGGCGGACTCCCCCAGGTATTGGCCTCGGGGTTGCCCGCGGATCCCCGCCCCGCGCGGGCCTTCCTGCTGTTTCTGATTCAATCCTCCCGCGCGGAAGAGGCTGCCAAGCTCTGGGAGTGGATCGAGGAGCGCCAATGGGCCAATGATGAGCTTGTGAACCGCTACGCCGACTTCCTGCTGGCGCAGGGCCAGCCCGCAGCCGCACAGCGTGTTTGGAGCCGGCAATATCAGGCGCGGTCCGGCGGCTACGGCAAGACACACTTCGTCTTCAATGGGGGTTTTGAAGACGAATTTACGGGCGGGCCCTTCGACTGGAGCATCCGCCCCAGCGAGGGGGTGCAGATCGCTCGCGATTCAAGCGAGCGTTTTGAAGGGAAGTGGTCGCTGCGGTTGGACTTCTTGAAAACCCAGAACGTGACTCGCGCCGGGGTGTCTCAAACCCTGGTCGTGCCCCCCGGCGCTTATCGTTTCCAGGCGTGGTTGCGGTCAGAGAAGCTCACCACCGATCAAGGCGTGTTTCTGCGCTTGCGCCCGCGGAGTGCGGGCTCGGGCACTGAAGCCCAAACCCCCGCGTTGCTCGGCTCAAACGAGTGGCGTTCCGCCGTCGCGGAGATACGCGTTCGCGGACCCCAGCCGGCCGTTTATGAGCTGGAGGTTGCCCGCAATCCCTCGCTCAAGTTTGACCGGTTGCTCGGCGGCTCCTTGTGGATTGACGCCGTCGAGCTTCAACCGGCAGGACCCTAGCGAGGGTCGAGACGCCGGCCACCTGCCGGTTGGCAAAAGTCAACGAGACTGCCGGCTACTTCTTGCCGCCCTTATCGTCGTCTTTGTCCGGCTTGGTCTTGCTGGGCTTCGGCGGCTTGGGCGGCGGTGGCTCCTTCTTCTCTTCCTTCGGCTGGTCTTTTTGCGGCGCAAACCAGGCCAGGGTCACTTGCCCAAAGCTGCTGCTCAGCAGCCCGTGAAACCACGTCCCAGGCTGGCTCGTCACGGTCACCGTTTGCGCGGGCCCGGGGGCCACCGTGGCCGACACCGTCAACACCAACGCGCCTAACAACATCATCAGGGTCAACCAATATCGTAGCTTCATGTCTACCTCACTGCTCCATTCACGTTTTAGTCTAAACTACTCCGGCCGCTTTTTCAAGCGAAAAACTACTTTCTCACGACCGCCAGTACTGGAGATCCTACAATTCATTCGCTTGTACTTCTTCTGGAAGCGGACTGTCTGACAAGAATCTCCGAACTTCCGGTCTCCATCCCCGCTGCGGTTCCCGCAGCCACTCCTCCAATCCAAGCGGCCGCCATGGCGTTCGCGGGGATGTACAGATTGTAATCCGCCAGGCTGTGCAGCAAAAGAGCGCCGAGCGCCCCGCAGCAGCCGGCGCCCAACCACCGGCCCGCCGGCCGCTCGGAACGGAGCGCCAACCTCCAGGATGCCCGGAGTACCGTTGCGGCCAACAACAGCAGGATGAGCGCTCCGGCGGCGCCGAGCTCCGCTGTTAATTGCAAGTAATCATTGTGCGCGTAATCGTCTGTAAAAAAGGGATCCGACCGTTTATACTTCGGGTAAGCGGCCTCGAAATTACCCAGTCCACAGCCAAAAAGAGGGAAAGCGGCGATCAGCCTGGGCGTGTCCCTGAGCAACGCCAGCCGATGGTCCGGCGTAATTTCGCCGGAGGACGTGAGCGCAGCAAACCGCCCGATGAGCAAACCTGGAGGCAGCAAAAAGAACAGCGTCACCGCGCCCAGCGCCACCGCCGCCGCAGCCCCCCATTTCGCCCGGCGGCCTACCGCTTGCCAGCGCTCCCCCAGCCCGCTCCAGGCCGCCAACCCTCCCATAACGGCCAGCCCCCACAAGGCGGATAAGAACCCCATCCGGCTCAGCGAGTAAGCCACGCCCGCCAACAAGAGCGCGGCGGCGCTCCAACCTGCGGCCTTGGCCGCCGCCCGGGCCTCCGGCCGGCAGCGGTTCGCGTCCCACAGCAAAGGCCAGACGCAGGCCAGCGGCAAGGCCATCTCCAGCAGTCCGGCGAAATGATTGCGGTTCGCGTAGCTGCCATGGGCGCCTTCACTTGGGTGCGCAGCGAAGTACTGGTTGATCCCAAGCAGAGCCTGCCAAACCGCCACCGCCACCAGCGGCAGGGGCATAACCCAAGCGCGTTCGCGGAAGAACCCGCTTGCTTCCCGGACGAGCAGAAAGACTATCAAGTAACCGCACAGCAATAAGAAGTACTCCAGGGTTGTCGAAGGCTGCACGCTGAGCGTGGACAGGGACTGCCGTATCCCCACCTTTGCCAACGCCTCCATGACGGCGCCCCGCGCCGGCGAAAGCGCCTGGACCAACCAGGCCGGCAGCGGCAGCATCTGGAATACAACCCATGCCGGCAACAGCAGCAGCAACCAGCCCACCGGCGGCTCCAGCCGCAACCAGGGTGCGGCACGGCGGACCGCCCAAGCGGCGGCCGCCCCGAGCAACCCCAGCGCCAGCCACGGCAGCGGCCGGTACATCCACATCACTCCGCCCCAATCGCCGGTTACCCAAAACAGAATTCCGCTCAGCGCCGCCAACACGGCCGCATGGCGCGCCCAGGCCGCTTTCGGAGCCCGCGGAATCCCAAGCTGCGTTGGGCCGGCCATCTAGATTCCACCCGCGGCCCCGGTCCGCATGAGCCGCTTTTGCCGGGCGTCCCAGCTCAGCGAGGGCAGCTTCTCTTGCAGCTTCCCGCGCAACATATCAATGAGCGGGCCCAGCACTGGCGAGTGCTGCTGCTCGCCGTGCTCCCGCAGCAAATTCAAATAGTCCCGGTCCGACAGGGCCACGCGCAACACCCAGTACGGCCCCGCGCCGTTCCCTTCCGGCTTTTGTTCGTAGACTTCCCCGTCCACGCTGAGCCGCAACCCGCGAAACCCGAACCGCTGGCAGCCCCGCTTCAAGGCCGCCCAGCATTCTTCCAGCGTGCGCGCGGCGTCCAATTCCTGCTCGAAACGGCGCAACTGGATCTGGGCGTCAATCAGACGCCGGAACGTGCCCCCCAGCAGCATGTCCCGCGCGACGTTGAACTCCAGGTAGCCGAGATGCTGCACCCCCATCCACGCCGCCGCGCAGAACAGCAACACCACGACGTTGGCAAACTGGTTCCGCAACATCATTTGCACCAGGGAGACAAGCGCTCCAACGACGCAAACGGCATAGAGGGTCAAAACGACCCCGCGCTGCGTCAATCCTCTCTCAAGCAACCGGTGGTGGATATGGGACCGGTCGGCGGTGAAAACAGGCTGGTGCCGAACGAATCGCCGCACTACGGTCAATGCGACATCCAACAGAGGCACGAAAAGCGCCATTGCGGGCGCGATCAAACCAAACAACGTGGCCGTTTTCTGGCTCCAAATGACCCCGTAGCATCCCAGCATGAACCCGATGAGCAGACTGCCGGAATCTCCCAAGAACGCCGTGGCAGGGTTGAAGTTATAGCGCAGAAATGCGAGGAGGCTCCCAGCCAGCGGCACCGTCGCCAAGCTTAACAGCCAAAGGGACTGCATCAACGCCGCCGCCAGCATAGTCAGCGTCGCGAACAATCCGAGGCCGGCCGCCAAGCCGTCAACGCCGTCGATCAGGTTGAACGCGTTCATGCAGAGAACCAGCCAAAATACCGTAATCGGGAGAGACAGCCACTCCCACACGTCCATCCTGGCAAGCACTGTCACCCGGACTCCCAGTTCGAACGCCCAGATTGCTGCGCCGAGTTGACCGATCAGCTTCTGCCACGGCCGCAGGCCAAAAATGTCGTCCGCCAGGCCTAAACCAAAAACCAGCAGCGCCGGGCCAATGAGATTCCAGAGCAGTCCCAATGGTTCCGCTTCTTTGCCCGTCGCCGTGGACTCTCGAATCAGGGTCAATCCCGCGATGAGCGAAACGATCAACGGAATACCGCCGACGCGCGGAACCGGCGTGGAGTGGATCTTTCTGCCTTCCCCAGGTTGATCCACCAATCCAAATCGCCGGAACAGATTCCGAACTACGGGCGTCACCGCGAGCGACAGCAGAAACGACGCCGCACCGCTGAGCAAGAGCAGATACAGGAGCGCCTCCTGTCCTCCGGGGAACTCTTTCACAGAATCTGTGATAAAGATCACGTTGCTGAATGGCATTGGGATTCCTCCCTTGCTGCAACCAGATCGCCGGCCGCTACCCTCTGTATGACCTCAACCACCCTGGCAGCACCTGCATGGTGGTTGTAAGTCTGAAGAAAAGCTTGGCGGCCTCGCAACCCAGCCTCAACGATCAGCTCGCGACTTTCGTCCAAACGGTAGAGTTGGTCCAAAATGCCCTGCCAATCTCCGCACTCGAACTGCCAGCCGCACTTGTGCCGCAGAATACTTTGAGCGGCCTGAGATTCCCCTGGCCCGATGAACAGCACGGGGATCGCCGCGCCCATCAATCGGTAGATCTTGCTCGGGACCAGCATCCCAGCGGTCTCGGAACGCTGAGTGACCAGCCCCACATCAGCCTCGGCCAGCAATTCGCTCTGCCCAACCTGCGACTGGTACGGAAGAAACGAGACGTGATCCAAGCGCTTCAACCGGCAAAAGCCTTCCAGTTTCGGCCGAAGAGCCCCTCCTCCGGAAAAGACAAATCGCAATCTTCCATTGCCCCACGAGGCTTCAACAACACGGCAGATCGTATCAATCTCATGCGAGAGGCCCAGGTTTCCCGCGTAAAGGATGTTCAATGGGCCCGACTGCCCGCGAGGCCGCGGGCGGCTCGGTGCTTCGTCAGCCCAGTTCTCCGCGGTGTGCACACGGGCCGCAGGTATGCCAACTCCTAACAGCTTTCGGCGCATGCATTCGCCGGGAACGATGATCGCGTCCGCCTTCCGCCGCGCCGCCTGAGCCAAGGCTTTGAGCGCCCGAGTCCATATGGCTTCCGGGCGGATCACACCCAGTGCTATGGCCACATCCGGGTACAGATCCATCTCCCACATCACGTGCCGTGATCCCCGCAGAGCCTTGATCACAGCGCCCACCAGCGCCAGCATCGGTGGCGTACTCATGGTGACCACCACATCAGCCCTCGGCATCCGCCAGCCGTGCCACGCCGCGGCGAGAAGATAACTGCCATACGAAGAAAGCCGAGCCGCCGTGTCGCGGCCGAACGGCAGCCCCGGCACCCGCACGATCTTTACCGCCGGAGCGGGCCTGCCCTCGAACTCTGCGTACCGGCTCCGGCTGCAAACCACGGTGACTTCCGCCCCCTCCTTCAGCAGTGCTTCGGCGACATCCGCTAACTGTTCGCCCGTCGGAGCTCCATCCGGCGGAAAGAATTGGTTGAACAGGAGAACCTTCACCGGCCCAACCCCTCACTTATCCCTCTCCACATCGAGCCCGACCTTCGCCCAAAAACGCGCAGAAGGAATGCCGCAGCCCGGTCCTGCGGATGGCCTCCAGCAGCCGCAGCGCCCCGCAAGCGGTGACGTCGGCTGTGTACTCCGGAATTTCGAAACTCACCTTCACATGGCTCTGCGCCGCCAGGTTGTAGACCTCGTCCGGCTGGATTTCATATAGCAGCTTCGTGAGGGAGCCGCCGTCGGTCAAGTCCGCATAGTGCAGGAAGAAGCGGGCGCCGGCCTGATGCAGGTCCTCGTAGATGTGGTCGACGCGGCCGGTATTGAAGGAGGATGCCCGGCGCTTCAAGCCGTGCACCGTGTACCCCTTGGCAAGCAAGAACTCAGCCAGATAGGACCCGTCCTGGCCGGTCACGCCGGTGATTAGAGCAGTGGTCATTTGGGATTCGGCCTCATTTCCAAAGGGTTGGGTTTGCCGGCAGGGGATCCTGCGGGCAGGAGAGCCGGTGATCGACGGGGAGCCACCGGCCACGGCAGGATGGGCGGCCCAAGAAGCTGGTGGCCATCTAGCCACTTCATTATCAATGCGTTCAGAGGACAAACCCGATTCATCACCTGAGGAATTTGAATTTATCCTGTTGAATCCATTAAAGCGGTGGGTTCGTTTGGTATAACGGGGCACGGGAGGCTGCGATGCCTCCCAGCAGCCGCGGATGCGCCGGATGGCGGCACTTCGGGCTAGCGTTTTACGAAGCGAAGTGGCGTGCCAGCCGGCAATTCATACCCCTCTATCAGGTTAAGACAGCGTACCCGACCTTCGAGGCAGATGTTCTTGAATTTGAATGGGATAATGATTGTGACCCGGGGCGGACGCCGAGCCGGACGAGGACACTTATAGTGCCTATTGCCATGAGGGCGAGTGTTCGCGAGACTCCTGTGACATCTTGAGCCGGCCAGCATTCGAATGGAGGGACGGCTCCCGGCGCTTCAACCCATGCAGCGGATACCTTTCTCAGCAAGCAAGAACCCAGCCAGATCGGACCGATCCTGGCCGGTGAGTCCGGTCATGAGCGTGGTCGTCATTCTCTTGGAAGCCCGGAATGTGCGCCGGCATCCTGCCGGCGATGGGAGCCGCATTCTCTGAGTCTTATAAACCGTCCAGGGTTGCCGCCCCAAATCTGGCCTGGCGGCACGTTTGCGGTAATTACACTTCCTGCGGTGGCGACCGAAGCTTCCCCCATAGTCACGCCGGGACAAATGATCGACTTGGCCCCGACCCAGGCTCCATCGCCGATCTGGATCGGCCGTGTGATCAAGTCAAACGTCTCTTTGGTCCAGTCATGATTGCCTGTGCAGAGATACGCCCCCTGCGAGATGCACACGTGGCTTCCAATGCGTACCTCCGCCAAGTTATCGATCCAGCAGTCTTCTCCAATCCAGGCAAAATCGCCCACCCGAAGGCGCCAAGGATACTTCACCTTCACCCCGTTCCGGATCACGACTCCCCGCCCAACCTTCGCCCCAAAAATGCGCAGAAGTAAACGCCGCAGCGCCGAAGACGGAATGCCAGGCCACCGGAAGAAGGGAGAACCGAGATAATACCAAAGCGCCCTTACCAGCAAGTTGCGCCCCGGATCGTACCAGGAATTGTCAAAACTCGACAGGTCCATCAGACGAGAATCCCCGGTGGTTCCGGCCCTCTGCCCGCCACCCACTCATACACCCGTTTCATCTGAACTGCGGCGGCCTTCCAGGAAAAGCGTTCCCCCGCTAAACGACGGCCGGCCTCTCCAGCCCTCCGACGGTCCTCTTCCCCCATGGCGAACAATCTCTTCAACCCTTCGGCGATAGACTCCGGCTCGGCCTCCACCCGGAGCGCCGCTCCCGACTCATAACCTTCAGGAAGATTACAAGCAGGAGTAATCAACGCCGGCAACCCCCAGGACCATGCCTCGATCACCGAGACCGGCATCCCCTCGCTGAGCGAGGGCAGCACGAATGCGGAAGCCCGGGCATAACTGGCTTCTTTAGCGCGGCCGAATTGAGGACCGGCGAAGTGAACCGTCTCCGTCAATTTGAGCTCCCGGGCCAGGGATTGGATCTCCCTCTCGTGTCCGTCTTGGCCCCAACCACAGATCACGAGCCGCCAACCGCTCTGCGCCGCCTCGCTACCGACCTGGGCCCAAGCGGTCAACAGATTCCGCAAGCCTTTCTTGGGATGCAATCGCCCCAGGTACAACAGCACCTTCTCTTCCGCAGGGATTTGTCCCGCCCAACTCGGCAGGCCCGCTTCACGCTCTGCCGCCGGTTCTACCCCGTTTGGAATCACAGCGATGGGGTTTTTCAACCCCAAACGGCGGAACGATGCCGCCTCCCCCTTGCTGAGAGCGTGCAAACAGGCGGCATCCCGCAGATTCCGGTTTTCATACAGCCAGGCGGCCACGCTCTTCTTCCATGCCGCGTTCCGCAATGCCCACGGATCCAACATTCCGTGTGGACTTACAAGGTATGGCTTGCCCGTCTTCCGCGCCCAGCGGCGGCACGCCACCGAGGGGAATTGCCACAGCCCCTGCAAATGAACGACGTCCGCCCCGCTGTCCAGCAGCGCCTTGAGCAGCCCGGGCGCGTAGCCGAATCGAGACGGCCCCCGCGTTTCGAAGAGCCGGACCCAACTCTGGCTGCGGTTTCCCCCATCTCCGTAAGCCTCGTCTTGCAAGGCAAAGACGAGCACTTCTACGCCCCCGTGCTCCCTTAGCGCTGAGCTAAGACCCAGTACCGCTTGGGCCAACCCGCTCCCCCTATGGGAGACCGACGCTGTCAGTTGAACTACCTGCATGGAGCAATCGCTCCGAGGCATCCCGCCCGGGACCAAGACCCCGCACTCTAAGCGAACCTCAAGCCTACGGAACAGCGCTGAGGCGCTCTAACATGCTGCTTGGCCTAGAGTTCCCCATTCAGGAAACACAAAAACCGTTCTCCTGCCCGTCCGGCCAAACATGCTGAGGTTCGACCTCATTAATTTCCCCTCGCTGCTGCAAGGGCTTCCCTTCAGACTTGCTACCCTCCAACGGGGGCGTCTTCCCTCGCGCCGGTGTCCCGTGGTGTTGCTCCTCCAGGCCCGTACCATCGTCCGCATCCTCTCCCCAACCTGCGTGGGCAGTCTTTAACCCCCTGGCCCCAGCTCATAGGTCCCAGAAGCTGCCCAACCGAACTCCGGGGCCCAACGACGACAGCCACGCTCCCCTCAACAGCTCGCATTCAGCCTGGTAACTAGGTTCTTTCAGCCCCGGGTGCACCATTAGCTCAACACTGCGGAAGTTCGGGCGCCAGCCGGCCTCCAAATGCTCAATAAATACCGCGAGTCTAGCCATGCAGTCGGTCGTCCTGGTTCTCGGGAGCCGACGGAGCCAGGCGTTATACAACGGGATTGCCAGCCGCACCGCGGGCCTCGCTGGCTCGCGCAGAGGATAGAGGTTGAGCCGCGCCCGCACCCGTCCAATCCCAAACTCGTGTTGCAGCAATTTGACCAACGGGAGGAAATCGAACCGGGTGTGAATGTGGTGGTGCGAATCCAGGTGCAAAACCGGAATGCCGGCTTGTTTGGCATGCCGGACTTGCGCCGCAAACTCGGTGTAAACGGCCCTCAGTTCGCTGAGGCTGAATCTCGCATACCGCAAACCGAAGTTCAATTCTCCGCTTCCATTCAGCCGTGAGCGCAATGGTCCGACCGTGGTCAGCGGCTCGTACTCTGTCAGATTCAGGTGAACGCCGAAAGAGCAGTGTGGGAAATCACGGACGCCGTCAACAGCGTCTTCGAAAGCGGGACCATTGGCGAGGATGGTGGCGGAGGTTACGCGGCCCGCAGCTATTTCGTGGAAAATGGTTTTGTTCGTCTCTGCCGAGGCGCCCAAGTCGTCCGCGTTGATGATCACCAACACGATCTGCCTTTTCCCGCCTTCGTCAGCTGAGAAGCGCCGCCAACTTCCGCCTGAGCTGGTAGGCTACGGCGGGCGGCCAGAGAGCGGCAGCGGCTGCCAGGCAGGTGAAGGCCGCGACATGGCGTCTGCGCGCGCGCAAGATCACACTGCGCCGGAAAGTACGCTGGTGCCGCACTCTTAAAGCAGTGAGGAGTTTTGCCAGGGGGCCGCGGTTGTTCCAGGCAAGCTGAAAAGCTTCGAAGTCAGGCTCTGGTTGTCCCTGTCTTCGTGCCCGGTCTGCCTCCACCGCGAAAGCGATTTCGCACTGTTGCTCTGCCACTCGGCTGAAGGACATGGAATGCACGTGCAGCCGCATCAGGTGGAGCACATCAGGCAGGTTTGCGATGGCTCCATGCGAAGCCAGGCGCAAGTAGAAATCCAGATCTGCCCCCGGCCCAACTATACGCGGAACGATGGCCCGCGCTGCCTCCGTCTTTAGCATGACCGATGGATTGCACACCGCCGGACGCCCCGACCTCGTTACCTCCAGAACCTCTCGAGGCTCAGTTGGATACGAGAACGCCCGGACTTCTGCGCCGTCCACCAGGAAGCGAACTTGAGTCCCCACCGCCACGACCGAAGGATTCCTGCTCAGAAAGTCAACCTGAGCCTCGAATCGCCCAGGCAGGCTCACATCATCCGCATCCAGGTTTGCAATCAAAACGCCTCGCGCCGCATGGTAGCCTGTCAGTTGGGCTGCGATTGCACCTGGCTGAGTTGAGGATAGTAACCGGATGCGGGGGCATTGCAATGATGCGACCCACTCTGGCGTACCATCCGTGGAACCGTCATCCACAACCAGCACTTCGAAGTCCTGAAACGTTTGGGCCCAGAGGCTCTCCAAAGTTTCGCGAATATAGGGCAACCCATTCTTCACGGGGATCACGACCGACAGCAGCGGAGTCTGCGTTTCAGACATCGACGCTCACCTCAGACAGAAAGCGTGAAGCGGCGCTTTCGTATAATTTGGAGACCTCTTCTGCTTTGTCACGCCAGTCATACTTGCGGGCCTGGCGGATGGCCGCTTCGGCCATCCTGCGCCTCAGACCTTCGTCCTCGTGCAGGCGCATGATGGCTTGCGCCATACCTTCGACCAAATCCCGCGCCGAGCGCGCGGAAACGCGGATGCCGCACTCCGGCGTCACGGCATCCCGGAAGCCGTAAAGGTCGGGGCAGATCACCGGAAGGCCGCAAGCCAGCGCCTCCACAGTCACCGTGGAGGTCAGCTCATACAAGCTGCTGATGACCAGCACATGACTCGCCCGCATGCGTTCAAGCGCCACATCACGGGGAACCTCTCCCCACCAGTGGCAGCGAGCTTCCAGACCAAGTTCGCGGCACTGGCGCTTCCAGCGGCCAGTGCAAGATCCGGAACCCAAGATTTCCAAGGTCCAATGGATCCGCTCCGGCAGTCGCCGTAAGGCCGCGAAAAGCACCGGCAACGCCTTGCTGGGGATGTGGCGGCCGGACCAAATCAGCTTGAGAGGCTCCTGGGGCACCCGCGGCTGAGGAGAAGCGGCAGTGTGCGGAGGCAATCCCACCTCCGGGATCACGAAGGAATCCCGCCCGTAGAACCGCTGAATCTCGCGCCGGATGCCGTCGGTAGCGGCAATGATCGCCGACGCCCGGCGGAAGGCTTCTCGAGGACCCGGCGCCAGGCGGCGGTCGAAGTCGTTCCACAGATTGCGGCAGGCAAAATGCACGGCACCGCGCAGGCCCATCCCAGGGAGCAGACGCCAGGGAGTTTGCTCCAGCCCTCCGACGGGCCCCCACACGAAAGGAATTCCCAGCCGCCACCACCAACCGGGTACCCGAAAACCAACGTAGGTGATCTGGTGGACAAGATCGAAGCCGACCTCCCGGTGGAGCCTTTCCGCCGTCCTGAATGCCTCCCGCTGCCACTGGTGTTTATAGGTCGCCAAGTATGCAGGCGGCCAAAACTTTTCAAGAATGGCGATCGCGCCCCGCCATCGCCTCGGGACGTAGACGAAGCGCAGGCGCTCCTTCAGGCCGGGCTCCCGCTCAAGAGCTGGCTCAATCTCCTCGCGCCAGTGTTCTGCCGTAATGACCCATAAATCGTAGTGTTCCGCCAAGGCGCGAACCCAGCCCCAGCCGACTCCGGGCTCCGAACCCCGCAAAGGGCTGCAA
>Ga0315298_1003729_pt1 | contig 23755 bp, 19 predicted proteins | sample WHS_1_MG_FD_203077 | JGI IMG/M metagenome (GOLD analysis project Ga0315298, IMG submission 203077) | Extremophilic microbial mat communities from Washburn Hot Springs, YNP, Wyoming, USA - WHS_1_MG | ecosystem: Environmental > Aquatic > Thermal springs > Hot (42-90C) | place: USA: Wyoming...
TCCCCCTCCCCGTACACCTTCAGCCCCGTGCTGTCCACCACCACGTCGATCGGGCCCCGACGCGGCCGGACCTTCAAGGCAGCCCCCAGCCTCGCCGCCCGCTTGGCCAACGTGGTGTAGTCCGGCACCGGCAGGTCCAGCCCCAGACACTGCATGATGGAGCGGGCCAGCCCCTCCAACTGCCGATAGGGAAGCCGAAAGAGTTCTCGCACCACCAGCAGACAGGTAATCGCAATGTGGCTGTAGACGAAGGGATGCCCCCGCTTGCAAGGGGGATCCCTGTGCAACCACTGGCCGAGGGCTTCTTCATTGAACCACAGGGTGATGGATCCCCGCTGGATGAGGGACTCGTTGTAGGTGCTCCAATTCCGTACCTTGTAGGTGCCTTTCCTTTTGCCGGCCATGAGGAACCTCCTTCCCTCCGTAAGACAGGTTCCATTGCCTCCCCCTTTTTATGTACCGAACGCAGGGATAGTTCGAGAAGGCCCTTCGGAACGAGCTAGCGGCGGCCCAGCCCTGGGGCGGAAAAACTCCTACGGCTCCGGCTGGCTCTGGAGCGGCCGCTGGGCAGCGGCCATGTTCTCCTTGTCGGCCACCCTGGCCCACTGGAAACTCGATCCGCGCTGCTGGCTGACGGGGTATCTGGAAAGCGGTGCGGCGGCCCGGGGCAAAGCACCCGAGGATATCCAGCCTTTCTTTCCCTGGAACCTGTCCGGCGAACGTCGCGTGGCGGTGGGGGCCCCGGCCTCGGTTCCCTCCGCACCCAAGACGTCTTAACCCCGCTTGCCGATCGTTCGGCCTTCGGCATGCGGGCCCGAACCTTTTCCATCCCTGGAGAAGCCCCGCCCTGGGCTGACCCTCGCGCAGACGGGCTGGACGAAGTTCTACTCGTAAACTGTCACAAGTCTTTTTCCAACAAGGCCTTACGGATACCTTGGGATGAATGGGGTTCAGAAGGTCGCTGGTTCGAATCCTGTCGCCCGACCTGCAAAAACGCCGATTGTCCGGCGTGGGCAATCGGGCTTTTGTTTTCCGCTGGCGAGCCAAGCGATCGTTTTCGGAAGGTTGTGGGGTAATCCGCGATGATCTCTCAATGGCGCATTCCGTATCGCCTGAAAAGGTGGATCGATCGCCAGGGGTGAGATCGAAAGGCGGCTTCGTGGGGGTTTTTGCGAACCCGGGGAGGCCGCCATTTCCCGCGGGGTAGTGGGCCAGCACCAGTGCGTGGAGGGGGAGCCATCGGCGTGTCCGTAGCCGAGGAGCGGTCTCGGAGTTCTTGCTCCGCCGCTTTCTTGAAATGCCCGCGCACCCCAATTACCATTGAGGGATGCGCTGACATACCCCGCGGCGCGGGCCGCGAGGGAGAATCGTGTTGGCCGTGCTCGCCCACGGGGCCCCGCATTGCAGCTTGCCGCCAGGAGTCGCAGTGATGCTTCGGAGAATCGCTTTGGTTGCCGGAATGTTCGTTTGGTCGCTTTGGAGCCTGCTGCCAGCCTGTGGCCAGGATCCGGTGGTGGGACAGACGTTCGGCCGGGGCGTCCATGCGTATTATGCCGGGGATTATTATCGCGCTTATGATTTGCTCAGCGCAGCGATTCGTGGCGGCACGACCGACCCCCGCGCGTGGTACTTCCGTGGCCTGGTGTATCTCCGCTTGGGCCGCGAGGACGAAGCGAAGCAAGATTTTGCCGAGGGAGCCAAGCGCGAACTGACCGATGTGGAACGGACCTTCCAGATCAGCCGTTCGTTGGAAAGGGTGCAGGGCGCGGATCGGGCACTGCTGGAGCAGTACCGCACCGAGGCCCGGATGCTGGCTATGCAACGCGCCGAGGAACAACGCAAGGCCCGGTATGAACAGCTTCGTCGCGAGGAAGCCCGGGTGCTGTTGCAACCCCAGGCGCCTGGTCCGGGCAGCAGCGTGCCTTTCGGCACGCCACCATCTACAGCGCCGGGTGCAAAGGGCGAGCCTGGGCAGCCGCCCACAGAGCCCTTTGAGGTGGAACCGGCCCCGGCCAAGGCCGCCACTATGCCGGAGGTGGACCCCTTCGCTCCCGTGCCCACCGAAGAGCCTGCGCCCGGCGCCAAGTCCGCACCCGCGGGCCAGATGCCAGCGGAAAAGCCCGGAGCGGCTGAGGAAGAGCCCTTTGGTGGTCCTCCGCCCGCTGTAGCCAAACCCGCTGCTAAGAAACCGGCGGCCAAGGCCTCGGCCGCCAAAGAGGAGGAAGAACCCTTCGGTGCTCCTCCGCCGGCTGTGCCTAAACCCGCTGCCAGGAAGCCAGCGGCCAAGGCCCCGGCCGCCAAAGAGGAGGAAGAACCCTTCGGTGCTCCTCCGCCGGCTGTGCCTAAACCGGGTGCCAAGCCGTCTGGGGCAGCGCCGCCCGGCGACGAAGCCATGGACGAAGACGTCTTCGGTGCTAGCCCTTCGAGCAAGCCCGCGGCTAAGAAAACCGCTCCTAAGAAAAGTCCTGCGAAAAAGGCCACCCAGCCCCAGGGGAGCCCATTCGGCGCGGATCCGTTCGGCGGCAACCAGTAACCAGGAAGGTTGCTTGCCCCCGGGTCCTTGCGCGGGTTACGCGTTCTGCTCTTTTTGAGCGGGCCGGGAGCGATTGGTCGTCGGATCGCTGCGGGGTTCAGGGTTCAACCCGGCTGATGATTTGTCCGCGGGCCAGGCGGGTAATGATCCGTTGGCCCACCGGGGCATCGGCGGGCTCGCGGACAATTCGGCCGTCGGACTCTCGCTGGGTCAGGCTGTAACCTCGACTGAGCACGGCCAGGGGGCTGAGGGTTTCGAGCCGGCCGGCCAAGGCTTCGACCCGTGCGTGGGCCCGTTCCAGCCGGGACCGCATGGCGCGATGCGCACGGATTTCCCACTCATCTACACGGCGTGCCCACTGCTGGACCCTGGCCAGGGGCCACCGGAAGATAGGCCGGCCCGCCAACATGTCGACGCGGCGGCGGGAGGCCATCAGCCGGTTTCGGAGGGCGGCCACCATGCGCTGGCGGAGTTGCGCCAGTCGCGCGGCCATGTCTTCGGCCGAGGGCACGATGCGTTCCGCCGCCTCGCTGGGCGTGAGCGCCCGAACGTCGGCCGCCAAGTCGGCCAACGTTACGTCGATTTCATGCCCCACCCCGGAAACTACGGGGATGCGCGACTGCCGGATCGCCCGCACGACCACTTCCTCGTTAAAGGCCCAAAGGTCTTCCAGGCTGCCGCCGCCCCGGATGACGGCCAGGCAGTCGATTGGCCGCTGGAGGCGGTTCGCCAGCCGAATCGCCGCCGCAATCTCCTCTGCCGCCCCTTCGCCTTGCACCCGAACCGGGATGACCAGCACGTCGGCCCCGCGCCATCGGCGTCGCAGAACTTCTAAGAAATCACGGAGGGCGGCCCCGCTGGGGCTGGTTACCAGGGCAATCTGTCGCACGAACCGGGGCAACGGCCGCTTATGCCGGGCATCGAACAGCCCCTCCCGTGCCAAGCGCTCCCGCAGTTGCCGCAAGGCCAGCTCCAGCGCCCCCATTCCCCGGGGCTCGATCTGGTCGATCACAAGCTGATACTTGCCCCGCGGCCCGTACACCTCGATGCGGCCTCGGCAGACCACTTCCAACCCGTCGTGCAGGTCGAACTTGAGCCGGCTGGCTGTGCTCCGCCAGATGACCGCCGCAATCTGCGACTCGGCATCCTTAAGGACCAGATAGCAGTGCCCAGATTGCGGCCGCGAAAGGTCCCCAATCTCGCCCGACACCCAGACAGAGGTGAATCGCGATTCCAAAAGCTCTTTGATGCAGGCGGTCAACTCGGAGACCGACAGCACTGTTTCGGCCGCGAGCGCTTGGTCCGTGTCCGCAACCAGGGCCTCGGGGCCATCAGCCTCTTCCGCAATGGGCTGTTCGTGGCCGCCCGGGGCCAACGTGGCCGGCCCCTTCAAAGGAACACCGCCCGACGTGTCGGGGGTATCTGAAGCGCGGCCGGCAAATTCGTCTTCCCCCTCCCAAGGCGCCACGGGAGAAGCCCGCGGGCCGGACTGCTTGGACCCCGAGGCCTTGCCCTGAGCTTTTTGTCGCTTGTTGGGCGACCCGCCGGCGCTGGAGGCCGAAGGGGCACCCTGCGCATCCGCTGCGTGATCGGCAGCCGCCCCGGGCAGGCGGGTTGTACCGGAGGCCGGGGGCTGGAGTTCAGCACGGGTTGCCGGGACAAGGGCCTCAGGGCTCTCGGCGGGGTCCCCCCTTGCGGAGTCGCCGGACGACCCGGCCTGCCTGTCATTCTCGTCAGAAAACAGCCAGCCTTGAGCGTTCAATTCGGTGGTGCCTCGGCAATGGGGACGTGATCAAGTGTACCAGCGCCCCCCCGCGGCGACCAGCAACCCGCCGGACCCGCAGCCGGGAGATCGCGAAAGTTGCAGAGAAGCCTTGCTCAAAGAAGAATACGTTTAGTTGACGGGGGATGTACCGGGCGCGCGGATGACGAGGGCCAAGAGCCGCATTGAAGGGACTATTGCAGGAATTGCCATGCCGAGCCGATTCTTTGCCTCAGGTTTCTTCTTAATCCCGCTGCTGCTGGGCGGATGGCCCATGGGACTATTGGCGCAGCAGATCGGAGCGCCCAAGGCTGGCTCAGCCTGCAGCGACGCGAAGGTTCTTACGGGACTGTCGGGGCGAGCCGTGGCTGTGGCGTTCTTTCCCGCCGGTACCCAGATTGTGGCGGCGGGAGTCGACGGAAGCATAAAAGTGTGGAACCGCATAACAGGCCGGCCAACGGTCTGCTATGATAGCCGTGAGGGCTACTTTACGGGCATGGCAATCGACCCGACGGGTTCGCTTTTAGCCGTGGCTTGCCACTCGAGAAAGGCCAAACAAGTGCTGCTCATGGATGCGGCCAAATTGACGGTCCGAAAAGAGATCGAGGCGTATGCTGTGGGGCTTTGCTTTTCAAACGACGGGAAATCACTCTTAGTGCTCCGCGTCCACGATCTGGCCACTTACGATCCGCACACCGGCCGGGAAAGAGGGAGAATCATAGCCACGGCGGATTTTCGCGAAGCGATCTCTGTCGCCATCCACAGGAGCGAGCAAATGGCTGCCGTCACGCTATTTTGTGTGGACGGAAGCTGGGTCGCCGAGTGGAACATCGCCGGCCGCAGCAAACTGGAAAGAGTAACGGGCTATATGGGGCGGACTTACGACATTGCGTACGCGCCCGATTGCGAGTTTCTGCTGGTTGGAACGCTGTCGAGCGGGGCCTTTGCCGGGTCGAACGTGCGGCATCCTTATGATTTCGACAGGGCCCTTTGGCTTTATGCAAAAGGCAAGCCTAGGGTGATCCTCGAAGAAGGGCCACTTGACGTCACCGCAGTCGCGTTCGGGCCTGATGGCCGACGGGTGGCCTCGGCCCATGCAGGTCGGGGTGTCAGGGTATGGGAGGTTGCAACCCGCCGGCCGCTAGCGGAACTTTGCCACCCGAAGGATTGCTGGATTACGTGCCTCGCCTTCTCCGCAGATGGCCACGTGCTTGCCGCGGGAGGGGGGAGTAGAAGTGAAGGGCGGGGCTGGAGAGGCGACGGTCAAGTGTTCGTATGGAAACTCGACTAAGCCACTGGCCGTCGATAAGTTCGGGTGCGATCATCGGACCGCAGCGATCGGCGTGGAGCATGTATTTGTCGGGCTGCGGCGATTGATTGGCCGCCGAGAATGGATCAGATGGGCCGGCTCCGCGGTCCTGAATGCCGCGATCGTGGCCTTGTGCGACGTGTGCGCGCCCGTCCTGGTCAGTCGAGCCGTTTGATGCGGAGATTGCGGAAGTCGATCGGGTGTCCTTCGGCTTCGATACCCAAAGGTGATTCGGCGGGCCGGAAGTCGTCGATCTCCCAGGCGGTCTTTCCGTTGACCCGCAGCACCAGTCGATTGCCCGTGCAGGTGACTTCCCAGGCATTCCATTGGCCGGGCGGGTGATGCAGTTGGGGCACAGCGGGGGCTTTCTTGGAGCCGAAGAGCATCCCTGCGCTGCCGTCGGCGATTTGAATCTGTCGGCCCCGCACGAACAGTCCGCTGTTATAACCCTTGCGATGGGGCCGCCACTCGAAGCGAAGCACGAAATCGCGGAACTTTTCTTCGGTAAACAGGTGGCTGGAGCCGCCGGTCAGCACGAGCAACCCGTTCTCTACCTTCCAGCTTTTGGGCGTTTCGGGGGTCACCTTCCAGCCGGCCAGCGAATGTCCATCGAACAGGAGCCGAAAGCCCTCTTCGGCTACCGCTGGCGCGGTGGCGCTGCTTGGGGCTTTGGAGCCTGGCGAAGTTTTCATTGCGGCGAGGGCACGCTGGGCGGCCTGCCGAACATGCTGCTCGGCCGGATCCGTGCGGGTTCGCTCCAGGTGCGAATAGATGGTGGCCGCCACATCCGGCCGTCCCGTGGTGGTCAATCGTTCGGCCAAGGTCAGGCAGGCATCGGTCAACTGGTGGCGATACCAGCCGGCGGCGGCGTCGGCGGCGTGGAGCATGGCCTGGGCGGCATCGGGGTCGGCCAGTCGAGCGGCGCCCCACGCGGCGGCCGCGCGGACCTCGGCCTCGGGGTCCGTCAATGCCTGTCGAAACAGTTCTCGGGCTTGGGGCGGAGCCAAGGTGGCCAGTTTCTGGAGGACGCTTACGCGGCCGAGGCCTTGAATCCGCGGCCACGCCGCCAGCAATTGCTCTGTCGCTCCCTGGCCGATGGCCACCAGCGCCCGGGCCGCCTGATCGCAAAGGTCCGGATCTTTGAGCAACTGTCCCAGGGCCGGGGCAGCGGCCGAAGTGCCTGCCCATTGAAGCTGTTCGGCCAGATACGCCCGCACCGCCTTGGGCCGGTCGGCGCCCAGTTGGGAGGCCAGCGCCTCGGTGAACTCGGCACGGGCTTTTTCTCGTCCAGGTTCGGTCACTTGCACGGCCAAGAGATGCAGGGCGAAACGAGCCTTTACGTCGTGGCCACGCCCGGGCTCGACCAGCATGTCCACCAGCCCCAGCGCGCTGGCCTTGGGATTTTTCGCCAGTTCTGCGCTTACGCGCCGAATGCGTTCGCCCTGCTCGGGATCCAAATGGGCGTAGCGCCCATCCGGATCGGGATCGGGGATTCGAGCAACCAGTTCAGCCACGGGGGAAGAAGCTGCCATATTGCGGTTCCTTATACTTCGATGTCTACTTGCGAGGAAAATGCTTTCTCCGTACTGCGTCAAAACTTGAGCCGGGTCAAGCCGCCATTCTTCATTGCGCTTGCGTCCCAGCTCGGCGATGCATTACAGATGCCAGGGCTGGCGCATGGGCTGGTTCACCAGGCGATTGGCCACGTCATCGCCGACAACCTCTTCCTTCACGGGGTCGTAGCGGATCTTGCGTCCCAGGCGTATGGCGATGTTGGCCAGATGGGCGATGGTGATGGCTCGATGGGCGGCCTCGACATGCCCGCCGGCTTCTTTGCGGGTCTTGACCGCCTCGACGAAGGATAACAGGGGTTCGGGGTCGGGCATGGCCAGCACTTTTTTGCGGCTTTCCTCGTCAAGGTCTTGGAGAGATACGTGGCGTGGTTCGGCCCGGTCGTAGCGCGGCCCCCACTTGGCGCCTTCGAGGACCAGGGTCAGGCCATCGGCGTACTTCAGCTCGACCCAAGCCCACACGCCACAGGCCTCAGGATGTTGGGGCGCCGCGCAGGCTTCGACCTCCACCGGGCTGGTATCGTCCTTGGCGTAGATCCACTGGAAGGGGTCCATGTAGTGCTGGGCGAAATCGGCCAGCCCGCCCCCTTCATAGTCCCAGTAGAAGCGGTGGCTCCAGCCGAAGCGGTGGGGATGATACGGCCGCAGGGGCGAGGGGCCGCAATACATGTCCCAGTCCAGCGATTCCGGAACAGGCTCGGGCTTGAGGTCCACCCGGCCGCAGTATTCCTGCACGGGAAAACCGCCACGCTGGATGTACACCGCCGGGCACTTTTTCAACAGACCGCTGCGCATAATCTTGTGGATCATCCGGCTGGTCTGGCTCTTCTGGGCGCCGAAGCGGCCACTGGTGCCGATCTGAAACACCCGGCCGTAGCGCTTGACCGCCGTGACGACCGCCCGGCCTTCGGCGATGAAACGCGTCATGGGCTTTTCGCAGAGGATATCTTTGCCGGCCTGGGCGGCGCCGATGCACATCAGGGCGTGCCAATGGGGAGGCGTGGCGATGCTGACCACATCGATATCCTTGCGCTCTATCAGGCGCCGCCAATCGGTGTACAGTTGCACATGCTCGCCGAATCGCTTGCGCGCGGCAGCCAATCGGGTCTTGTCCACATCGCAGGCGGCCAGCAGTTTGTACTCCCCGCCCGCGTGTCGGATGTACGATTCCAGGTCCTCGCCCGCCTGGCCGCCGCAACCAATCAGTCCGGCAGCCAAGGTTTCGCTGGGGGGCGACTGGCCTGCACCCAACACATGCCGCGGCACGATGGCCACGCCTGCGGCCAGGGCCGCACGCTTCAGTAAGGTTCGTCGCGTCACTCCGCCCTTTGCAGTTCGCATCGGCTCCACCTTTCTCGAACACGCCCGACGGGCGGCGCCTTGCGCGGAGCACCCGCGCAGCCCAAGCGGCGTCGCATGTGGGCCATTATAAGTTCGGGTTCGCAAGTGCCCCAGCCGGGGCCCTTGGTCCAAACCCACCGGCCGGGTATTATTCCCGAAGCTTCTGACAGTGAACACACACAGGACTCAAGGCAATGGCATCTCGGCGAATCGTGATTGTGGGAGGCGTGGCGGGCGGGGCCGCCTGCGCGGCCCGGCTGCGCCGCCTGGACGAAGACGCAGAAATCTACGTTTTCGAACGGAGCGGGCATGTTTCGTTTGCCAACTGCGGCCTCCCCTACTACGTGGGCGGGGTGATCGCCGAGCGTTCCCGGCTGCTGGTCGCCACCCCCGAACGCTTCCGCGACTGGTACAACGTAGAGGTCCGCGTGCGGCACGCCGTCGAGCAGATCGACCGGCAACGCAAGGTGGTAACCGTCCGCAACCTGGGCAATGGGGCCGGCCGGGAGGAACGCTACGACGTGCTCGTACTGTCGCCCGGAGCGCAGCCCATTCGGCCGGCTTGGCCCGGCATCGATCTGCCTGGTGTGTTCACTCTGCGAAACCTCGAGGATGCCGACCGGCTGTTCGGATGGCTCGGGGAGCGGAGGCCGGCCCGCGCCGTGGTCGTTGGCGCAGGCTATATCGGTCTGGAAATGACCGAGAACCTCGTCCGCCGTGGCATCGAAGTGACAGTGCTAGAAAAGGCGGGCCAGGCCCTTCTCCCCTGGGACCCCGAGATGGTCACGCCCCTGTATGACGTGCTCCGGCGTGAGGGCGTGGATCTGCGGTTGGGCGAGGGGGCCACGGCGATCGAGCCTGGGCCGATAGATCGGCTGACCGTCGTTACCGACCAGGGCCAGCGGCTGACGGCCGGCGTAGTGGTGTTGGCCATCGGCGTTCGGCCCGAGGTGGAGTTGGCCCGCCAGGCCGAGTTGGAAATCGGCGCCTGCGGGGGCATTCGGGTGGACGACCAGATGCGTACCAGCGACCCGGCCATATGGGCCGTGGGCGACGCCGTAGAGGTCCGCGACGTGATCACCGGGCGCTGGACGCTGGTGCCGCTGGCTGGCCTGGCGGCCCGGCAGGCCCGCGTGGCGGCCGATGCCATCTGCGGCCGTCCCAGCCGCTTCCGCGGCGCTCAGGGTACCGCGATCGTCGGCGTCTTCGGGCTGGCTCTGGGAATCACCGGGGCCAGTGAAAAGACCCTCCGGGCTTGCGGTATTGCTTACGAAAAAAGCTATACCCACTCGCTGGATCACGCCGGGTATTACCCGGGAGCCGAAATGATTGACATGAAACTGCTGTTCGCCCCGGACACAGGACGCATCCTGGGCGCCCAGGCGGTGGGTCGGGCCGGAGTGGCCCGACGCATCGATATCCTCTCGCTGGCCATCCAAAAGGGCTGTACAGTGTACGACCTCGAAGAGGGCGAGTTCTGTTACGCCCCCCAATTCGGCAGTGCCAAAGACCCGGTGAACATCGCCGGGTTCGCCGCCGCCAACGTGCTGCGCGGCGATGTCTCGCTGGCCCACTGGGACCAATGGCGGACCTTGCAAGAGGCGGCCACGAAACCGGTGGTCGTCGATGTGCGATCAACCGGCGAGGCCGCCGCAGGCGCGGTGCCGGGCACGGTGAACATCCCCCTGGGCGAACTCCGCGCCCGGCTGGCCGAGTTGCCCCGGGAACGCGAGATATGGGTCCATTGCGGCGTGGGGCAGCGATCCTACTACGCCAGCCGCATCCTGGTGCAGCGGGGCTTTCGCGTGCGGAATCTTTCGGGCGGGATGCGGTCCTACTTGAGCCTTCCGCCTGCGTGGGCCACTGCCACAGAAAGAACGCCACGCCAGTAGGGGCCTAGCGGCGTGGGCACTCTGTAGGCACGTCAGTAGCAGCGCGGCGGCAAAGAAGCCCGCGGGGGCGGAGCGTCGGCCAGGCGAGATTATTCGGCTAACCTTCCAGGATTTCCCAAAATCGCAGATGCGGGCCTGCTGGGTCAGTCGCCGCGGTGGGCCGGTTGAGGAGGTAGCGGTAGAGGTTCACATCCCCGGCGGCAAGGCCCAGGGGGTCTTCGCTCGTGAAGCGGCCGATTTTCCCGTCGTAGTAGCGGGCCCGGTAGTAGTACTGGCCCGTGGCGGCGTCGAACTCCCGGCCGGTAAACCGGAAACGGTCGGCCCCGGCCGGGTTGCTCTCGGCAAGCACGTTGCCGAACGCGTCGTAGGCGAGGTGGTCGATCACCTCGCCGGCCGCATCGGCCAGGTCCCGGACCGTCCCCAAGTGATCCGACAAGTACCACCGCACGCCCTCTGCCTCCGCAAGTCCCGCCATAATCATATCCACCGCCGGCCCGTAAGGGTATCGTGACCCTAGCGTCCCTCGGGGAAAGAGGATTCTTTCGGGCCGGCCCGTATTACCAACCTGCGAATCAAGGATACATTACCTACAATCGCGCTTATCCATCCCTAGTCCCTTGATCGGCTTCTTCCAGCTCTATCGCCTTTTCTTCGTCGGCCTGCGCTAGGTCGCGGAGGCCCTTCAGTCTGTACGCGACACTCCGACTGCGATATGCCCGCGCGGAAAACGGCATCAACTCAATCGCTGATGTGAAATCGGCGATCGCCTCGTCGAATCGGCCCATCTTCACGTACGCGCCCCCGCGTCTCAGATACGCCAGGGGGGATCGGCGAACACCGATTGAGCGGGTCAGGAATTCCACACATTGGTCGTATAAGCCGAGATCGTAGGCGTCGCAGCCACGCATGAACAGACGCATTGCGGTACGCATCGGCTCAGGTGCGTGTTCCAGTATGGCCTCATCGATCCGACGACGTGCTGGCGTCGGCTCTCGCCCCTCGATGAAAAAGCTATCGACGAAGGACCAGTCCACGTCCTCCGGAATACGTACTGGCAATTCCGCGCGCTTGGGGTCCAAAGGCAGCAGGGGCGGCACGAGTCCCCGAAGCAAGAATAGAGCCAGGTACGCAGCAAGACGGCAACAATTCGGTTGGGCCTCATCCCGAACGATGCCCGCAAGCAACCTCCCAATCCGAACGTCGTCGGTCCCCATGTAGAGGTGCCCCAGTTCGCCCAAGGCGGCGCAGCGCACATCGAGATCTGGATCCTCAAGGGCCATCCGCTCACACAAGGCCGTAAACTCGCTACCCGGTGGGGGCCTCCATTCCATTCCGATAACGCAGATTGCCGCGCGGCGAATCCGCGCATCGGCGTTTGCCAGAAATCCAATGGAGGCTTCCAAACTATGGAGCATCTGCCAGAGCACTGGGCCAACCAAGCGCTCCAAGTATTTCAATCGAAAGGCTCTCGCGGCCGCAACGCTTGGCAGCACTGTCGTGCTTGGGGCCACCCAGGGTTCGTCGTTCGTCATGTGCAAACCCACTCCGACTTAGCTGTGCTAGAAGTATTCCTCCAGCGTTTGGAGATGCGCGAGCCATTTCTGAAGCCGCGCCAATTCTTGTTCCATATACTCCTTTGCGTGCAAGGCAGAACTGGCCGCCTTGAACCGGCCAGACGCCTCTAAGGTCAAGTACGCCGCCCACAACTCGTCGATCGTCTCTTTGGTCAACGCTATTTCCTTAATTACCCGGGCGATCATGTCTTGGGCCCATGTCGTGGCGGCTACCTCCGGACGTCCTGCCACCAGCGTGCTTGCGGAGAAACTGCCAGCCCCCCAAGCGATTTCTCCCGCAGCAGCCATCTCGGTCGAGACCATCGTACTGGAGAACGCTGCACCGGCCACCTCAGTCGTCACCAATTCGGCCGGATAAGTGGCCATGACCACTTCGGTCCCCACGAGCCCCGACGCCCCTGCTGCCGCTCCTCCGGCCGTTCCCTCGGCAGCTACCGCCCCGCCCCCTCCAGCCAACGCCAAGCCACCAGCAGCAAGGCCCGCCGCGATCCCCACGCCCCCGGCGAACTCGCTACCCCAATTCAGATACCAGGGGTCTGCCGGCGCGCTGTGCCCGGGCATCAGGTAATACCAGTAGAGATACCAAAACCCCGGCTCAGAGGAAGGCACGACCGGCGCGGCGATTTGTCCCATGTAAGCCATGTACTGGGCGTACCAGGCCGCGTACTCGGGCCCCGTCCACCTCGAGGGCGGACCCGGCGGCGGGGGCACTGGTTCGCGACCAGACGGGTCGCTCGCCGCGGTGGGGCGGTTCGAGACATACCGGTAGAGATTCACATCCCCGGCGGAAAGGCCCAGGGGGTCTTCGCTCGTGAAGCGGCCGATGGTCCCGTCGTAGTAGCGGGCCCGGTAGTAGTACTGGCCCGTGGCGGCGTCAAACTCCCGGCCGGTGAACCGGAAGCGGTCGCCCGCGGCCGGATTGCTTTCGGCAAGCACATTGCCGAACGAGTCGTAAACGATGTGGTCGAGCACCTCGCCGGCCGCATCGGCCAGATCGCGGACCGTCCCCAGATGATCCGACAAGTACCACCGCACGCGCTCTGCCTCCGCAAGTCCCGCCATAATCATATCCACCGCCGGCCCGTAAAGATAGCGGTCAGCCAGCGCGACCCGCCTGTTGGGGCGCTCTATGGCAGGCCGTCAACGGCATCCGGCGGTGCTCACAGACTGGCGATGCCGCCTCGGTGACGGCAAGTGGCGGGCTCCTTGCTGCTCGTTTAGAGCCAGCCACGGACGCTCGGCACGCCACCCGTCCGCTTTGGCTGCCGGTACCAGTCATCCGGTACCTCTCTCTGGCGGAGCATGGTCTTCCCTCGCGCCTCCATTTCCTACCGCGCTGACTAATTTTTGAGCCACCGCATACCTCTCCGCGTCAATCCGAAGCCCGCCCGCAAATCCGAAGCAAACAATACTCTGAAACCAGAATAGCCCTGAGATCGCTAATGCCGCCAACGCGGAAAACCGGCCCACCTCACTCCAGGTGGCAACAATAACCGCCACGGCCAGCGCGCTCATCCCGACCACCGCCCCGGCCACTCCTGCAACCAGGAGGGCCAGTCGCAGAGGCCCCCGATGCCTTTGGGCCAGACTCCACGCTTCCATCAATCTTCGCTCGGAACCTGCCAACTCCATCGGGGAACGCTCTCCCCTCCAGGACAGAAACTGGGCAATCCCGGATTCTATTCGCCTTACGCCGATTCGTCTCTCGTGCGGCACACCTCACCCTGGCGCATCCCAGTGCAGCCGATGCCGTCGCCCATGCGTCCTTATGGAAATAAATCTCCTTCAAGCCGGCCGAGGGCGCGCAGTGTATCCGCCAGCCTCCGGACCATGCGATATCGTCGTGCCTCCAAGTGCTCCCACGCCAGTGCCAGCAAGTATACCACGACTTGCTCAAAGCACCCGAACGACACCACGTACAAAGCGAACGGCTGCGCCCACTCGGCCCCGATCCGCCGCGCATCGCTCGCAACTTTCAGGCCTGAAAAACCGCACACCAGTGCGACAAGCACGCCCACCAAGAAGATTCCACGGGCCACGAACCTAAACCGGTACTCGCGACCCCATCTCGCGAGGACCTCACATTCGCGGCTTGTCAACCGCACCGGATCCATGGTTTCACCCGTAGACGTACGACTAGCCTTTAGGGCACTGGGTTCTTTGCATCGGCGTAGTCTCGCATGGCAACAAAGGCCGCCTCCTTGATCCTCTCTACCTGAATATAATCGTACGCAGCCTTGGCCTCGATACAAATTCCCGAGCATAGCGTAGCTACCCAGCCGGTCGGGTTCCATTCGTTGCACCATCCATAGAACCCGATCCCGATGAGTATTCCCCCCACCGGCCTTGTCGAACTATCGAGGCGTTCGGTACGTAAAAAGGGGGAGGGAATGGAACCTGTCTTACGGAGGGAAGGAGGTTCCTCATGGCCGGCAAAAGGAAGGAAAGGCACGTACAAGGTACGGAATTGGTGCACCTACAACGAGTGCCTCGTCCAGCGGGGATCCATCATCTTGTGGTTCAATGAAGAAGCCCTCGGCCAGTGGTTGCACACGGATCCCCCTTCCAAGCGGGGGCACCCCTTCGTCTACAGCCAGATTGCCATTACCTGCCTGCTGGTGGTGCGAGAACTCTTTCGGCTCCCCTATCGGCAGTTGGAGGGGCTGGCTCGCTCCATCATGCAGTGTCTGGGGCTGGACCTGCCGGTGCCGGACTACACCACGTTGGCCAAGCGGGCGGCGAGGCTGGGGGGTGCCTTGAAACCGCGGCGGTGGTGGCCCCGCATTCAAGGGCATGGGAACTGTACGGGGCCGCCGTTGACTTGCACACGCGGCGATCCGTGGGGTGCGGAACATGGGGCGGAGGCGGTGGAAGGAGCCTATGGGGTATCATCGCCGGAGTCTGGTGGAGACGGCCGCTTCTCGGCTCGAGGGGACGTTCGGAGATCGGTTGAAGAACCGGGTGTTTGCCACCGAGCGGACGGAGATTCGTCTGCGGTGCGAGAAATTGAACCGGTTTACGCAACTTGGGCTTCCGCGGTTTGAGTGGGTATAGTCAACGGACCGCTCCGCAACCGAGTCGATAAGCAGTTTCCTCGCCTCGGTTCGTCTTTGTTCAAGGGAAATTAGTCAACAAGGCCTTGTGGGGCTATCGAGGCGTTCGGTGGGAAGGAGGGCTGGGAAATGGGACCTGCCTTACAGGGGCGAGGGCTTGGCCCATGGCCGCAGCGTCGGAGGACGCCGACAAACCTTGCATCTGGGTTGAGCCCCAGGCGGCTGTCGTCCGCCCGGCATCGATCGCGCCGCAGCTCAGCCAGGCGGCCGTTTGCCAACGGCGTCACGACAATTCTTGCCCAAACTGGGGCAGCTTCTGTTTTTTGGGGGAAACCGCCATGGTGCGCGTACCGGTATTGCGGGAAGTACTTTAACTCGGCTAAATGGAGGCAGACGCCCGGCAGGTCCAGCCATGGGGGTATTTTCCGGTTCAGGTGGGATTTCTCAGCGAGGGTAGGTCGAACGCGCTGCTTTACAGACTGACGGAGTGCGAGACCATGAGATTGGAAAAGCACATTCCATTGGCCAGGGCGCGGATCGCGTGTCTGGTTTTGTTGGGGGCCATGCACTGGTGTGGCCCGTCGGCGGCGCAGCCGGCCACGGAGCCGGATTACCGGACGGCCGTGGGATGGTGGCGCGAACTGCCGAAGAAGTGGACGCCTGTGGGCTGGAAGAACCATCTGTTTCGCTTCAACGTTCTGTTTAACGGAGCTTTGGTAGCAGACCCGCATGTGAACCGGCGCACGAAGGCGTGGGCCTCGGCCGGCTTATTGCTGTGGCCTTCGTGGGCCGATCCGGTTGACGATGGCACCGTCCGCCAGGGATGGAGCGGCGAGCACGAGACCCCCCTTTTGTGGACAGAGTGGGGCGGGTCACCGCTGGCGGCCGCCCAGGCGCCCGGCGTGGTCTTGCGCCAGGAGGTTTTCGCTCATGTGCCGGGCGGAAGTCCCGTGAAAACAGGGCGCGAACCGCTGTTCGCCTGGGTACGCCTTTCGGTCAGTCCGCTCAAGGGAAAAGACGCAGCATCCGGACGCTGCAAACTGGGGTACCGTGTTTTCGGGCCTGCCATCGGCAGGAGTATGCAACTGGAGAAAAACCTCATTTACCAGTGGCAGCCCTATCCGCGAGAACTTTTGTTTCAGCCCGCCGATGCCGAGACTCCTTTTGTCCGCCTGCGCGAACCGGATGGCAAGATCCGCTTGGCGGTGGCTGATCAGCAGGGGTGCAGGATAGCGATGGTTAAAGGCGAGAAGCATCCCACGCTTGGCATCGAGTTCGAGGTGGGCCAAGGCGGGCACCTGGACTTGGTCGTGCCGATGATTCCGGTAACTGCGAAGGCGGCGGAACGGGAATGCCGGCTGGGTTTTACGAAGGCCTTGGCCGAGAGCGACGCCTATTGGGGACAGGTTCCCGAGACCGCCGCCTCGATCGAGGTCCCCGAGGAACCAATCAGCCGGGCTATCGCGCAGCACCTCAAAATGGCCGAGGTCATTGCGGAGACGGACCCGGCCACGGGCGACTGCGCTTTGCTGACGGGGAGTTGGCAGTATGCCAAAATCTGGGCAACGCCCAATGCGATGACGGTGGCTTGGCTGCTGGACCCCCTGGGCTACCACGCCCAGGCGGAGCGGTATTTGGCGGTTTTCAAAAAATATCAGGGGACGACCGTCCCTCCAGGCAAGGCCTACAAGCCACACGCTGGCTATCTCGGGACGCCTCGGGCCTACCAGGCCATCAACTGGATCTCGGACAACGGCGCCTTGCTGTGGGCCATGGCCCAGCACGGCCTGCTGACCGGCGACAAGGATTTTATCGAAAACTATATGCCCACGATCCTCAAATCCTGCCAATGGATCCGCGAGGCCCGGGCGCTGCGCGGTCACGGGGGGATCGAGGGGATCCTGCCGCCGGGCATCGCCACCGACGAAAAGAAAGAAGTGCAATCCGTATGGAACGATGGCTGGAACTATAAGGGCCTGTGCACCGCGGTCCGGCTCCTGAAGCGCCTGGGGCACCCGCAGGCCCAGGAATTCGCCACCGAAGCCCAGGATTATCGCCGGCGATTTGGCGAGGTGATCCGCCGGCTTGTCCAAGAAACTCCCACGTGGAAGGATGCCTCCGGCAGGGAGCGCCACCTCGTGCCCAGGCACCTCTGGGGGGATAAGGACTGGGGGACAAGCCACGCGTTCTATCTGGACGCCGGGCCTTTATTCTTGGTCTTCGCCGGCTTGATGGACGCAGACGACGAGCTAATGGAGAATTGCCGGCTCTTTTTCCGCGAAGGCCCCAATCGGTGGGCCTATACGGATGACGGGTACCCCTGGAAATCGCCGAGCCTGTATCACGAGATGTCCAGCTGTGAGCCATGCTACAGTTGGGTGTTCTTCCACACCTGGCAACTTGGAGACCGGAGCCATTTTTTGGAAGGCATGTACTCACTGTTCGCCGGGGCCTGTTCCCAGCAGACGTTCACGGTGTGCGAGACCCGCGGGGGCATTACGGGGCTCACACCGTGCCTGGGTAACGCATGGCTTGCGCGGCTGGCGGTTATCGATGACCAGCTTCGGGATGAGGAACTCCACCTGTTGCGGCTGGTCCCCCTGGCATGGCTCCGCAGCGATCGGGAAGCCCGGTTTCATAACATGCCCACGGAGTTCGGGCCGGTAACCGTCAGCTTCCGCCTCAAAAACGAGGCAAAACGGGAATTGGACGTACATTTTGTGCCACGATTCCACACCCGGCCCCGGCGGATCGTGCTCCACGTGCCCCCGATTGCCGCCTTGGCGGGCATCGCATTGAACGGAAAACCACTGGCCTGGAAGCCCGGGACCACCACGGTGGAACTGCGTTGAGCTGGCGTACAACGCCCGTAGCAGGCCAGCCCCGCCTTGCGCCGGGAGCATCGTAAGGGGCGGTCCTTGGCAGCGTGCCTGCGGAAGCATGCCGTGGTACACTGAGATTCGTCGGCCTGGCTCTGGTTCCGCACGTAGGAGGGTCGTGGATATGCTCTGCCGATTTTCGATCTTACTGCACCTTGTGGCCGCAATGTTGCTTTCGGCAACGACAGTGGCCCAAGAGCACACCGCCCCAGCCTTTCCTGAAAATATGGCGTGGCCGGCATGGGCCAAGCCCCCGGCGGTCGGCGTGGCGCCGGTCACTGGCGAAGAAGCACGGAAGTGGCTTCGGTGGGTGATTCCGCTGCCGAAGCGGGTGCGCATCGAAGCGAAATTGCCGCTGTCCGCTTCAGAGATCGGTTTTCGGCTCCGCGGCGCTCCGAGCGATGTCGCCCAGGCGGCGGTGGATCGGCTGGCCAGCCGGCTGCGCCAAAAGACGGGAGTCAAGCAATTTGGCGGCCGGTTTCCGGTGATCGTCGGCGTGTGCGACGCCCAAGGGAGGATGGACGGCGTTCCGATCCCCGGGGCGGACCAACTGGCCAAGTGCCGAAATGCCGACCAGGCGTACCTGACCGTGCGGCCTTGTTGACTAATTTCCCTTGAACGAGGGGGACTCAAGAGGAAAGAACTGCTTATCGGCTTGGCTGCGGAGCGGTCCGTTGACTATACCCACTCGAACCGCGGAAGCCCAAGCTGCGTAAGCCGGTTCAATATCTCGCACCGCAGACGAATTTCCGTCCGCTCGGTGGCAAACACCCGGTTCTTCAACCGATCTCCGAACGTCCCCTCGAGCCGCGAAACCGCCCTCTCCACCAGACTCCGGCGATGATACCCCACGCACGCCTTCCACCGCCTCCGCCCCAGGTCCCGCACCCCACGAATCGCCGCGTGTGCAAGCCAACGGCGGCCCGGTACAGTTCCCATGCCGTTCAATCTGCGCCCCTCGCCGCCGCGGAATCACCCCCTCTGCCCCCGCCGCCCCAAACTCCGGTACACCTACGTAAACTGGCCGATCGTCGGATTGGTGTGTTGGCACGAAGGGTTCATCGCCAAAGCGGAAATTCTGAAGAAATGGAACGAGTTGGGGGTCGATCTTACGGGACGCGCTGTAGGGCGTTAAGAGGTCGAGGAGGACGCTTGCCCCCCCGCACGCTGGGCCGAAACCACAAAATCGCTCAAGTTGCTATATGCGGCCAGACGTATATATAGTAGAAGATACCCTGGATCGAATATGGTGGGCGTCGGGAGCACGCCATTGTGAGGTCGCCTTTTGCTGAAGTCTCACCCCCGCGTGGCGCGCGGAGGCGGGGCTTCCCAAGCTGGTTGATAGGAGAGCATCCCATGAAGTGTTCGAGCCTCGTTACTGTTGGATTGGCGCTGGTTGCCGCCGGTCTAATGGGCGTTGCCCTGACCGGCTGCGGAAGCAGTGCGGCGCAGACGGAGGGCGCTCAAGCCGGCGAAGCAAAGCCCCAGCCGAAAACGTCGCCGAGCGATCCAGTGGAAGGACCAGGCAAGGGCATGGCAGCGATCAAGCAGGCGGCCGACGCGGGCAAGTACCTGTTCATGTTCTTCTCGAAGTCGGACGACGGTCAGACGGTCGCCATGCGCAAGGTTTTCGACAAGGCGATGGAGAAGGTGCAGGACCGCGCGCAGTCAGTCGCGGTCAACATAACGGACGCTTCAGAGAAGGCCATCGTGGACAAGTTCGACCTGAGCCGTGCTCCGATGCCTCTGGTTTTGGCGATGGCCCCTAACGGCGCCATTACTGGCGGCTTTCCCACCAGGTTCGAGGAAGAAGAACTCCTGGATGCCTTCGCCACTCCAGCTATGGAAAAAGTGATGAAGGCGCTCCAGGACGGCAAACTTGTGTTCGTATGCGTCCAGAACGGGAAGACGACGGCCAGCGACGCCGCGACGCAAGGCGTCCGCGATTTCAAGGCCGACGCGCGGTTCGCCAGCGCGACCGAGATCGTCATGTTGGACCCCACAGATAAGAAAGAGGCCAAGTTCTTGACCGACCTCAGAGTTTCACCCGATATCGCGGTGGCCACCACCGTCGTTATCGTCCCACCGGGACAGGCGATAGCCCAGATTGAAGGGCCGACGACCAAAGACAAACTCATCGAGCTGCTCAGCAAAGCCAACACGGGCTGCGGGCCGGGCGGCTGTGGGCCGGGTGGCTGCGGCCCGAGGCGGTAGAACCGTTCCCAACCACACGAAGTTTCCGCTGGATGGAACATCGTGCCAGCCAATGGTTCGGTTCGTTACCTATTCTTACGAAAGGAGTGTCTCGTGACACGGAAGCTGATCTTCCTCGGGGTTGCCGCGATTGTGGTGGTAGCTGGTGCTTCCGCCGCCATGGCACAGTCGCCCTATGGGGCGCAACAGCCTGTTCCCCAGCCCACAAGCAAGGGCTTGGATGCCATGCAGCGCGCCGCTGCGGCAGACAAGTACCTGTTTCTCTTCTTCTGGAGGGAGAAGAGCCCGCAGACGGATGCCATGTGGAGCGTGCTTCAGTCGGCAATGAGCAAGGTCGCGGACAGGGCTGAAGCAGCGGCCATCAACGTGTCGGATCCAGCCGAGAAACCGATGGTGGCCAGGTTCGGTCTTGACCGGTCCCCTCTGCCGCTTGTGTTGGCGATCGCCCCCAACGGGGCCATCACCAAGGGGTTTCCGATCAAGTGCGATGAAAGGCAGTTGTTCCAAGCTTTTGTGAGCCCGGCTACGGCAAGGTGCCTGAAAGCGCTCCAAGCACGCAAGCTCGTGTTGCTCTGCGTCCAACGCCGCTTGCCGTATGTCCGACAGGTATCGCTGCAACAGGGGGTGGCTGACTTCGCCGCCGACCCTCGATTTGCCCGTGCGACGGAGCTCGTCGTTCTGGACCCCGCCGATCCAGCCGAAGCATCCTTCTTGCGGGACTTACAAGTTGATCCGCGGGCGGCAGGTCAAACCGTCGTCTTTCTCGCTCCACCAGGTTCCGTGGTCGGCAAGTTCGATGGACCTGTCACCAAGGAGCAACTCGTAGCAAAGCTCCAAGCGGCTCAAGCAAACCCCTGCGCCGGCGGCAAGTGTGGCGCTGGCGGCTGTGGACCCAAGTAACAACAGGAGATTCAATCTATGAAATTGCGAACGCTCGTCCTGCGCGAGATTTTCGAGCGGAAGAGCCAACTCTTGACCAGCTTCCTGGCGATCTTGCTGGGAATCACGGTGATCGTGTCGATCAAGAACATCACCCACTACTCCGAAAAGGCCGTGGCTCGGGAAATGGACTCCCTGGGGGCCAACGTCCTGATCCTGCCGAAGTCGTCCACATTGCAGGATTACTACACAGCCGACATGCAGGGGGAGACGATCCCCGAGGAATACGTCACGCGGCTGGCGATGTCGGACCTGGCAGGACTCGACAATCTCTCGCCCAAGCTGTCGATGCCGGTCGAGCTACAGGGGAAGACCTTCACCCTCACGGGCATCCTCCCCAAGAGCGAGTTCCAGGCCAAGGCCGCCTGGGGCGGTGCGGGAATCTTCTCCCGGCCCATCGGCTGTGGGGCCTCGCTGGGCATGATGGGATCGGAAGACAAGAAAACCCTGGCCCGCAAGCGGGTCATCGACACTTTGGAAAACGACGAAGTCCTTGTGGGTGCCGATGTGGCCGCCAAGTTGGGACTCAAGGAGGCCGACAAGTTAGGCATGTTGGGGCGATCGTTTAGGATCACCGCGGTCCTGCCGCAGACCGGCACCGTGGACGATTCCCGCATCTTCGCCCACCTGCACGTGGTCCAGGACCTCTCGAAGAAGGGGCCGGTCATCAACGCCATCGAAGTGATCGGCTGCTGCCAGGAGATTTCCAAGGGCCTGGTGGCGAAAATCAACAGCCTGCTGCCGGACGCGAAGGTGGTGACGATCACACAGATTGCCGCCGCGCAGATCAGCATCAACCGTATGATGTCGAATCTCTCGCTCATGTTCCTGGTGATTATTATCTTCGTGGGTGGGGCGAGCATCGCGAACTATATGTACGCGAACGTCTTCGAGCGGCGACGGGAGATCGGCACGCTGATGGCGCTGGGGGCCAACTCCGGGCTGGTGCTGCGGATATTCCTGCTGAAGGCCCTGATCCTGGGGGTGGCCGGTGGGATCGGCGGCTACGTGCTCGGCACGATCCTGGCAGTCGTGCTCGGCCCGAAGCTAGCCGGCGTCATGGTGTTGCCTATGCCGATGTTGGCCTTGCTGGCGGTGGGCCTCTCTGTGGCGATTGCGCTGGTGGCCAGTTACTTTCCCGCCCGACGGGCGGCCCACCTCGATCCTTGCGCCACTTTCCAGGAGATCTGAGTGATGTTGAAAATGGAAAATGTCACCAAGACTTACCCCCATCGTGGACAACTCGTAACGGCGTTGAACAGGGCGAATGCCGAAATCCGTGACGGAGACTTCGTTTCCGTTGTCGGTCCCAGTGGCAGCGGCAAGAGCACTCTGCTTCTGATGCTGGGTGGAATGCTATCGCCTTCCGGCGGTCGGGTGTTGTGGGACGACCAGTCGATCTACGACCTGGATGCCAATGCCCGTGCTCAATTGCGCAAGCAGAAGGTCGGATTTGTGTTCCAGACGTTCAATCTGGTGCCGTACCTGTCGGCCTTGGAGAACGTCCAGGTTCCGCTCTTCCTGTCCAACGCCGACGAGGAGGAGCAAAAGGACCGAGCGGCCGCCCTCCTAGAGCGCGTCGGGCTGGGCGACCGGCTCCACCACAAGCCGAGCGAACTGAGCGTCGGTCAGCAACAGCGGGTGGCGCTGGCTCGGATGCTCGCCAATGATCCTGCGGTCATCCTGGCCGACGAACCCACCGGCAACCTGGACCCGGAGACGAGCCGCCAGGTAATCGACTTCCTGGAGGAGGTCAATGGCGAGGGCCGGACGATCGTCATGGTGACGCACGACCCCCGGGCGGCGGAGCGCGCCAAGAGGATACTGAGGCTGGACCGTGGGGTCATCGTCTCCGAGAAGCCAGGGCAAAAGGGTCGGCATGCCGCAGCTTGACGATGCGAACTCGTGTTGAAACGGGGTGCAGACATGAAGCAGACCGAAGTATCCAACCGCGTTGACCTGATGTTTCGGGCATTCTCCGACCGCACTCGACTGCGGATTCTGTGCCTCCTGCACAAGAGAGAGTTTTGCGTCGGCGACATCGTTGAGATCCTCCAGGTGCCGCAACCGAAGGTTTCCCGGCACCTGGCCTACTTGCGCAAGGCCGGACTGGCGACAGCCCGCAAGTCAGGGCTTTGGTGTTACTACTCGATCACGCCCGCGCAGACGGCCTTTCACAAGAAGCTGCTCTCGTGCTTGGACAACTGCTTTTCGGAAGTGCCGCAGATTCAGGCTGACCTGGCACGGGCGGCAGAGATCGAGAACTCCAGGGGTTGCTGCCCGCCATCGTGAGCGGCGCCTAGCCCAAGTTACGCAGTTCGAGGGCCTGAAACGGCATCGCATAAGGACTTAGGTTCGATTTCAGGCCTGAGTCTTCACTACATTTGCTATGGCCTCGTCGATCCGTCTCAGGCGGCGGGGCAGGTGGATGCCCAGGCGGTGGAGGAGGACCTTCTGGGCAGGATCGGGTTCGGTCAGGCAGCGAAGCCGGATCGTCTTGCCCGGTTGGCCCTCCTTGCTTTGTGTCGGCAGCACCACGTCGCCGCTTTTGATCTTGGCGGACTCCTCCAGAAGCGTTCGCGGGGCGTCTCCGAGGCCGGCACGCCGCATCCCCTGGGCCAATGGCTTCCACAAGACGGAAGCCAGGAAGCAGACGAGGATGGGGGCCAGCACCCGGTCGGTCGTCTG
>Ga0315298_1003737_pt1 | contig 23713 bp, 22 predicted proteins | sample WHS_1_MG_FD_203077 | JGI IMG/M metagenome (GOLD analysis project Ga0315298, IMG submission 203077) | Extremophilic microbial mat communities from Washburn Hot Springs, YNP, Wyoming, USA - WHS_1_MG | ecosystem: Environmental > Aquatic > Thermal springs > Hot (42-90C) | place: USA: Wyoming...
ACAAAGGCATTTACTGCTAATTCATTTGCCCCCAAGGAACTTCCCGCATTAAATCCAAACCAGCCGAACCAGAGAAGTGCAGTTCCCAAAAGAGTAAAATTTGCATATTTTGCTTTGCTACTTCTTCAACCGTTGGTTAATGGTGATCTAAGGAAGGAGTGTGGGGAGAGATGAAAAAAGGGAGAAGAAAGGTTTCTTTCTTCTCCCCCCAGAACAAAAATTTTTCCTTTTGATTACGCGGATATTATTCTTTCTGCTTCTTCACGGAAAGCGTCCATCACATAGGGAATGCCGGATACTTTAGCTGCTTCTTCGGTTAATGCCATCAAATCTTTTCGGGAAATGGTCGAAATTCGGAAATTACGGCTCCCGGCCATAAGCTGCTGGAGACCAACTCGGAGCTTATCACAATAGGAGTAAATTCCAATTGCTCCCAGCGGGAGGTTGTTCACCTCATCACCATACTTAGCTTTAAGGGTTTCGTAGCAGACAAAAATTTCTTCCACTGTTTTCCCAAACTGAGATACGGAATTGGGAAGGTCATTTTCTTTAAGCCAGCGAGCAATATTTTTCCCTACCATTCCGGGGATCATTAAAGCTCGACCAAAACAAGCGGCTTTGGTGTAAGGAGCTCCCATTGCCAGGACTTTAAAGATATGGTCCTCAGTGGAAAAACCACCTCCCATAGCAATATCCGGGACATACTCACCTTTGGCAGCTAATTTTTGGCATAATTCATAAGTCATTGCTTGAAGATAAAAGGTAGGCACGCCCCATTCCTCCATCATTCGCCAGGGGCTCATCCCCGTTCCTCCCGGAGCACCGTCAATAGTGAGAAGATCAATTTTTGCTTCCGAGGACCATTTGATTGCCATTGCCAGCTCGCGCATTGGATAGGCTCCGGTCTTTAATGTTACTCTTTTAGCTCCGGCTTTGCGGAGTCTTTCTACTTCTTTTAAAAAGCTCTCGTGATCAATAAAACCTAACCGGGAATGGCGCTCAAATTGCTTAAGTGCACCATCTTTAAATGCCTTTTGATTAGCTTCTAAGGATGGATCAGGGGTAACAATATATCCCCGGCGCTGGAGTTCTAAAGCCCGTTCGAGGGAATCCACTTTAATTTCTCCTCCGATACATTTGGCTCCTTGTCCCCATTTAAGTTCTATAGTTTCTACTTCTAACTTTTCGATAACATATTCTGCTACTCCAAATCGAGTATCCTCTACATTCATTTGAACATGAATATCTCCCCAACCTTCATAGTAACGGCGGTAACTTTCTACCCTTCTTCGCATTTCCGGGGATTCCACGACTTTACCTTTATTGTTAAGCTCCAGTTTTGGATCAATCCCGCAAACATTTTCCCCACATACCAGAGAAATTCCGGTAATTGCTGCTCCTACGGCAAAATGCTCCCAATTCGCACGGGCAACTTCGGTTGATCCCAACGCACCAGTAAATACCGGCAACTTCATTTTTATTTTGTCTTTATACCCATATTCGGTCTCAGTATTTACTGCAGGAAAGGTGGCATGGTCAGGATCAGCTGGTATCCCTTCCGGAAGCCCTTCTGCTCCCAATGCATATCCTTGGATATTTAGGTGAGAATAATCAATTGGATATTCCTTATCTCCGCCTGCAGTAATAGTACCAAATGGTCCCGGATAAATTACTTCGCGCCCGCGAAAAGTCGCTTTAAAAACTTCGCAGTTACCTCTGCATCCATCAACACACCGGGTGCAGAGTCCCGAAACTGGAACTACATTCCGAGAACGGTTAGCGGTTTGGGTAACATCATTAGCATTAGGCCTTTGTAAGTTCATTTTTTTACCTCCAAAAGAAAAATTAATAATAGCTTAGGGATTGTTCCTAATACTTAAATTTCGGCAATCTATTGCCTATTTAAAATAGGAGTGGTGGTATCATTCAATGATTTTGTTGTCAAGTTTTTTAAAAGTATTTTTTAATGTTATCAACTTATTGATTATTAATGGAAAAATGGCTAGATAAAAATTTTTTGGTTATTGATTAATAGAATATTGAATAAAAATTTTTCTTATTTTTATAGGCAAATTTGCCGAGAAAAGTGTTGACAAATCCAATTTCTTGAGTTAAAAAAAACCGAAATTTTTAGAAATCTATAAAAATTGTGTTATAAACTTTAGAAGAAAAAACAAATGGACCTATTTCCCGAACGAAAGCTGGTGTCAATTTTAAATATCCTCCACGAATCCGAAAAACCCCTGGGTGGAACGAGGATTGGTCAGAAACTCCAGGAGCGAGGTTATGACCTCAGTCAGAGAACGGTTCGCTATTATCTAAAAAAAATGGACCAGATGGGTTTAACCCAAAATTTAGGGAAAAGGGGTCGAATTATTACTCCGAAGGGAGAAGAGGAGATAAAAAATGCATTTGTTATCGATAAAGTAGGACTTATTGGAGCAAAAATCGATACCCTTACTTATCAGATGAATTTCTCCCTTCGCAAACTTAAAGGTAAAGTTATTCTCAATTTATCTACCTTTAATAAAAAAGATGTTTTCCGCGCTATTTTTTTGATCAATTCGGTTTTTCGGGCTGGGTTAGGAATGGGGCGGTTTGTGGCGATAAAAAAACCCGGGGATAAAATAGGAAATCAAGGGGTTGGACTGTCTTCGATTGCCATTGGCACCGTTTGTAGTGTTACAGTAAACGGAATTTTTCTTAAGGAGGGGATTCATGTAACTTCTCGATTTGGGGGCATTCTGGAACTTTTTAAGGGTCGGCCGGTGCGTTTTACCGAGATCATCCATTATGATGGAACTTCTCTTGATCCTTTAGAAATATTTATTAAAGGTAAAATGACCAGTGTTTATCAAGCCGCGCTTACTGGTAATGGTAAAATCGGGGCAAGTTTTCGGGAAGTTCCGGCAGTAGCTTTACCCCGAATAGAAAAGATCCGGAGGCGCCTTGACCAAGCTGGTTTAGGAGGGATTCTTATGGTTGGCAAACCTGGTCGGCCATTATTAGATATTCCGGTTTCCGAAGGAATGGTGGGGATGATTGTGGCCGGTGGATTAAATCCATTAGCAGCAGTGGAAGAGTGCGGTATTTCTACTGAAAATGTGGCAATGAAGACTCTTTTTGACTTTGACCAGCTAATACCATTCTGGGAGTTAGAGAAGCAGGTAAAAAAAATAAATGCAGTTTAAAGCGGTTATTTTTGATCTCGATGGCACCTTACTTAATACCCTGGAGGATATTGCTGATTCAGCAAATTTTGTTCTGCGGCAGTTTGGGTTTCCGGAGCATGACCTTAAGACCTACCAGTATTTTTTAGGGGAGGGGATGGAAAAATTAATCCGCAAAGCACTGCCGAAAGATAAAACCGATGAAAAGCTTATTGCGAAATGCGTTTCCCTAATGCGGAAAGAATACCAACGGCGCTGGGCAGATAAAACCTACATTTATCCGGAGGTTCCTCGAATTTTGGATTTTTTGACCCAACACCAAATCAGAATGGCTATTCTTTCTAATAAGCCAGATGACTTTACCCGAAGAATGGTGGCTAAATTCCTTTCATTGTGGAAATTTGACCTGATTCAAGGAGAAAAAGCTTCCCGTCCCCAAAAACCTGATCCTGCTGCGGCTTTGCTCATTGCTCAGAAATTGGGTATTTCTCCTTTGGAGTTTTTATTTATTGGGGATTCAGAAGTAGATATGAAAACTGCGGTTGCTGCTGAAATGTTTCCGGTGGGGGTACTTTGGGGATTCCGGACCGAAGGAGAACTTATTGCCAGTGGGGCAAAAGCATTGATAAAAAATGGAGACGATTTTTTTACCCTTTTTTCTTCCTGAGGCAAAAAATAGTAAAAATTAACCGGGATAATTTTGGAATTGACTTTTTACCGGTTATTGTGTTAAGAATTTAAAATTAAAAATATTTTTTGGTACAGAAATGCAAGATACGGTTGACGAAAAAATTTCGTCGGTTTTTTTATCCCGGGCGCGGCGGGGCTTGCTGAAAGAACTTTCGATTGGGGTATGGGTAAGGATTTTAAGGGTTTATACGGTTATTTCTAATGAAATTCGGAAAAAGGTAGGGAAAAAAGGACTGACTTTACCTCAACTTTATGCTCTTACTACCTTGGGATTGCAAGGAGAAATGCTTTTAGGAAAGTTAGGTAAAGAATTGCTGGTTACCAAAGGTAATATTACTACAATTGTCGATCACCTGGAAAATAGTGGTTTTGTTGTCCGCGACCAGGATAAAAATGACCGACGAAAAACCTGGGTGAGACTAACCCCCAAGGGAGAGCAGTTTTTTGAAGAGGTTCTTTCTGCCTATGAAGAGGAGTTTGTCCCTTTAATGCGCTGTCTTTCGCAGGATGAGCTTAAGCAGCTTTCTTTGCTGCTTAAAAAGATGGCTGAAGGACTCCCCAATTAGGAGAAAATCTATTTTGAGATGGAAAGTTGAACCAAATTATTAGGGAGGAATTTGTTGCAAGACTACGATTGGATAAATAAGGTTTCTATTGGCGAGTTTTTTGATTCCCAGGCCGATAAGTTGCCTTTCCAGAAGGCATTAATTACCCCGGACGAGAGGGATTTTACCTTTAGAGACTTAAAGGATATTTCTAATTCTTTGGCTCAGGGGATGCTGAGTTTAGGAGTGCAACCGGGAGACAAAGTAGGGGTATGGATTCATAACCTCCCCGAGTGGGTTTTCCTTTTTTTGGCCCTCGCTAAACTTGGGGCAATAATGGTTCCTATAAACCCTAATGCGCGCGCTTGGGATCTTAATTACTATTTAAATGCGGCTGAAATTAAGGTCTTAATTTTGGTAAATAAAATCAACGGCACTGATTATAAAGAAATTTTAAAATATGCTATTCCGGACTTAAAAATAATTCCCGCCCAAGGGAAGGTAAGTTCGGATAGACTACCATACTTAAAAAGAGTCATTGTGCTGGGAGATAATGGGGAATCAGAATTTCTCAGTTATGAAAAGGTGTTAGAAGAAGCCAACAAAGTTAATGGAATTGATTTACCTTTCCGTAATGAGAAAGTCTCTTCTGGGGATATTGCTTTAATTAAATTTACCAGTTCTTTAGATGGGTATCCCCGGGGGGCAATGCTTACCCATTTTGGTTTGATTAATAATGCCTCGGCAATTGCACAAAACCAGGGATTTGGTCCTTCGGATATCCTATGTCTACCCCTTCCCCTCCATTATATTTTTGGCTTCTGGGTAGGGCTGATGGCTTGTTTTTCTACCCATACCCCAATAGTAATCCTTCCAAAATATTCTGCACTTGAGGTATTAAAGGTTTTAGAAGAAAAACACTGCACCGCTTTATACGGGGTGCCCACAATTTTTGCTGATTTACTTAACCGTCCAGAGTTTTCCCGGTTTAATCTTCAGAGCTTAAGGACTGGAATGATGTCGGGTGATTTTTGTTCTCCTGACCTGATAAAACAAACTATCCAAAGGTTTCCTATTCCTGAACTGACCATTGGGTATGGGATTACTGAAATTGGACTTTTAACTCAAACCGATTGTAAGGAAATAAGGGAAGAGAAGGTGTTATTTACTGTGGGGAATCCATTACCTGGAATAGAAATGAAGGTAATTGACCCGGGCAACGGAAAGGAAGTCTCCACGGGAGAAAAGGGAGAAATTTTGGTGCGGAGCCCATTTATGATGCGAGGATACTATAAGATGCCGGAAGAAACTGCTGAGGTTATTGATTCCGAAGGTTGGTTTCATACCGGAGATTTAGGGATAAAAGATGGAGAAGGTTTTTATCGGATCACCGGACGCAAGCGGAATATGCTTATCCGGGGAGGAGAAAATATTTATCCCCGGGAAGTAGAAAAATACCTTCTTTCCTTTCCTGGAGTAATCGATGCCTGGGTGGTGGGAGTGCCTAACCGCCGTTTGGGGGAAGAAGCCTTTGCTTTTGTTAAGACTAATAATGGGTTAATCTCCAATCCTCAGGTTATCCGGGATTATTTTCGCAATAAAATCTCCCGACATAATATTCCCCGCTGGATAACTCTGGTGGAGAAATTGCCGGGAGAAACTGAAGGCCGGAAGCTTAGTCGGAATGAATTGAGACGGTTAGCAATGGAAGAATTAAGGTGTGAGGAAGAACACCCATTGGAAATTGTGTATGATTAAACAAACTGTTGAGCCAGCTGATTAATCGCTTCCTCTAATCCTTTTTCACCCGAAGCCATAATCTGTTTAAGTGCTTTATCTACTTGTTGATAAAGGTGAGATTGACTCAAGTCATCGAGCGTATGGTAAATATTGGCCCTTCTCCCTAAACGGAAGTTACATTTTTCTTTAAAAGGAAGAGCGAGGAAGCGGTCAATAACTGCTATCATCTTTGCTTTATCCTGGGGAAGTTTACCTTCTACTTCTTCCAGTAAATTCAGGATGTGATCACTTACTAAGTAGCTATCAATGCCTTCTAAGTTTTCAATCATTAAACGAATCTCCTGAACTATTTCTTCGTCTCCCATTGGTTCAAATTCTCCGGCGGCAACTTTCTCATCCAGGCCAGCTCCAGAAACTACCCGTAAAGTTCTTAATCGGATGAAATCAGGATTAATTTGATTGAGCACGCGGGCGGTCTCCCGGGCGTGTTCTTCGGTTAACGCTTTCCCCCCTAAACCTGGTATAACATATTCGGAAAGAGAAATCCCAGCTTCTTTCACTTTTTGTCCCGCTTCGATTTGTTCTTCTGCACTAACCCCTTTCCGGATGAATTCTAATACCTTATTGCTTCCACTTTCCAGTCCGATATGGATTCGGGAAAGCCCTGCTTCTCGGAGTGCTTTTAATTCTTCTACTGTTTTTCTTTTGGCAATCGTTTTTGCCCGGGCATAAGAGGTTATTCGGGTTATTTCCGGAAAAGTAGCTTTAAGGAAATTAAGAATTTCAATCAAGTCAGCGGTTTTTACCATCAGATTATTGCCATCCTGAAGAAAAACTGATCCTTCTCCATAATAGAGCCACATTGCTACACTAAAAAAACTACTGGAATATTGTTCTGGATGAGAATAAAGGTAATAAATTACCTCTTCAGTTACTTCTCCCTTTAATCCCATCTTCCAGGAAATAGATTTAATTTCGTCATAAATCTTTTTTATAGTCTCAATATCCTGCTTAACCTCTTCTACTGAGCGAAGACTGAAAGTAGTCCCCTTATAGGTCCGGCAGAAAAGGCATTTATTCCAGGGACAGTTGCGGGTAACCCTTATGAGAAGGCTTTTAGCTTCACTGGGAGGCCGGATTGGCCCTTGTTCAAAGCTAAGCTGTTGGAAGTTATAACCAGCGAAAGACATGGTTTCTTAAAAATATAAAATTATCCTTTATCTTTTTGTTTCCAGAAATTATCCCCATATGACCAGGCAAAAGCAGTTCAAGGTCGAGTTCCGCAATTTTTTCAATTGATTTTTTCAGTTGTTCTCCATCACCACCAGGAAGGTCAGAACGTCCGGTGTTGTGATCAAAAACCAAATCCCCACAGATCAGGGACTGAATCTGAGGAAGATAAAAGCAAATACTTTCGGGAGAATGCCCGGGAGTAGAAATAATCTCTATTTTTATATTACCCAGATCAATTGGGGATTCAAACAAGCTGTCTTCTTTAAATTCAATTGGTTCCAGACCAAAGAACCGGGAAGTTTGGCGGACGCTGAGGTGATAATTATCTTTCTGGGTGGCGGTAATCTTAATTTCAGCATTAGACCGGGATTTAAACTCTTCATTTCCCCAGGTGTGGTCAATATGGAGATGAGTATTGGCAATAATAGTGATTTCCTGAGGGGTAATCCCATCCTTTTCCATCGCCTTAATCAAGAAAGGCAAATTTCTTCCCAAACCCACATCCACAATAAGAGCAAGTTTGTCTTTAATAATATAAGTGTTGCAATCCAGCATTCCTTGTTCGGGATAAAAGTAAATATATTCATTCAATTTCATTAAGATTCCTCAAATTATAATTTTAATTTTTTTCTTTAATAGTAATGAGAATTATTTCGAGTTTCTTTTATGGCCACTCAATCGTGCTTTCAATTGAGTGAGTGATAGCTTATTCAGCTCTCAGTTTAAAATTATATTCAAATTAATTCTAATTTTCAATAAATCTTCACCGGGCGATAATGAGATTTTGATCTACCCGCTTTATTCACTTGACTTTTCCCCTAAAAAAGGCAATTATTAAATAAAATACTTCTAATAGCTAATATTTTTGAGGCAAGTAATGAAGTGTCCGAAATGTGGATACTTTAGTCCGGATTATTTGGATAATTGTAAAAAATGCGGTAAAGATTTATTGCCCGAAAAAGCTAAACTGGGTTTAGTTTCTCCGAAAATTAGTAACCGTTCGAACCTCAATCTTAAGTCGCGATTAACCACTTCTACCCATCCTTTTTTTGCAGAGGAAGCGCAAAAATCCGAGGCCGGGGCAAATCAACCTTCTCCTGAAAAGGTTGAACCTCCTGCTTTTAACTCTAATCTAAGGGATATAAACTTTGAAGAACTTCAAGATGATTGGGAAGAACCCTCCTTGCGGTCTCCAATCTCACCAAATCAAACCGAAGAATTTGAATTTCCCGAAGAATTAACCAAGTCTCCTCCTCAGTTGATCGCGCTTTCCGGCGAAGAAGAGGAATTATTTCGGGAAGGAAAAGATGAAGTTGAATCAATAAATAAAGAAGAATCAAAATAATAACCGCTAAAAACAATTTTATGGTAATTTTATGACGCTTAATTTTTCTGCGAGTAATCCTCCGGTGAGCCAAGAATATCCCCGAGTCTGGAGCATGATTCCTAACCTCGCCCGCTCTCCGGAAGGAATGGATAAAGCTGGATTTTGGGTAAGGAGTATCGCTTATTTGATTGATCAGGTTATTATTAACTGTATCAGTGTAATTTTTTTTGTTGTTGCCTTAATTGCTTTAAGAACCACTTTTTACCTCCATCCGGATGGCCCTTATTTTAAACAGTTCATTTTTCTTTTTATTTTGACCTACTTTACGCGGCTATTGTTTGAAGTTGCTTATTTCGTTTATTTTTATAGCCATACTGGTCAGACTGTCGGCAAAATGGTTTGTGGGTTAAAGGTGATCGGGACTGACGGGAAAATTATTTCAGCTTGCCGGGCTTTTCTTCGGTGGTTAGGCTATGTGATTTCTTTTTATACCTTGTTTCTTGGTTTCTTTTGGATTGTGATCGACCCCAAAAAGCAAGGCTGGCACGATAAGATGGCTAATACCTTGGTTATCCGGGTTTAACCTTCTCTCAGGTAGACTTTTTCTGCGGCTTTTTGGTAGCTTTTTCCGCAGGCTGAACATTGTGCTTGTTCGTATTTTTTTTGCGGAGAAGAAAAGCTGAGTTTTTCTCCACAAACACAGACCCATCCCTGAATCTTAGCTGGATTGCCATACACCAGGGCAAAGTCAGGAACATCTTTGGTAACTACTGCTCCAGCACCAATGAAAGAAAATCGCCCAATGGTATTCCCACAGATGATTGTAGCATTAGCACCAATGGTTGCTCCTTCTTTTACCAGGGTGGGGCGAAACTCGTTTTTTCTTGGGATGGTACTGCGGGGGTTAATTACATTGGTAAAAACACAGGCAGGACCACAAAAGACATTGTCTTCGAGGATAACCCCTTCAAACACCGAAACATTATTTTGAATCTTAACATTATCACCGATTTGCACTCCTCGGCCAATAAATACATTTTGTCCAATTGTGCAGTTTTTTCCGATGGTTGCCCCTTCCATAATGTGAGAAAAATGCCAGATTTTGGTTCCTTCACCGATAGAAGTGTCCTTTTCAACAATACTGGATTCATGCACAAAATAATCTGGTTTAACGGCAAAAAGATTAATAACTTTGCCATTATATTTTAAAGATTCTTGGCATGCTTCTAAGACTCTTAAGACCCGTAGGCCTTCTTCGCCATCGGTGGGAGGTTTTTTGCGGGTGGCGATGCTTTTGATAAACTGACTACATTCTTCCGCCAAAGGTTCAATCGCCGGTAACTTGATAACCTGGGCATCTTCCTTTCGAGGAATCGGGAGTCGATCGATCCAATCGATTTTATGCTCAAATATTAATAGCTTATTCTGCGGAGCAACATCATCGAATACTACCATCCGCTTATCTCCGATTACGATAAGTTTTTGTTCTTTGAAAGGATGGAGCCAGCTCACAAAAATATGCCCCCTCACCCCACTGGCAAAACGGATAGTAGTAACCGTAACATCCACCACTCCCGGCTGGAGGTAACTGCCACCTGAAGCGGAGACTTCCACCGGCATTTCTCCCAAAAGCATAAGGATAACTGAAATATCATGGGGAGCAAAACTCCAGAGGATATTTTCTTCTTTCCGGAATTTGCCTAAATTAAGGCGATTGGAATAAATATAATTAATTTTACCCAATTCGCCTTTTGCCACCAGCTCTTTTAAGGTGGCAATTCCGGGATGATAGGCGAGGATATGACCTACCATAAGGATTAGCTCTTTATTCTGAGCTATATTGGTTAACTCTTCTCCCTCACTAACTTTAAGGGCTAATGGCTTTTCGACGAACACATCTTTGCCACTGATCAGCGCGCGTTTTGCCAGCGAATAATGGGTTTCCGCCGGAGTAGCAATTACCACCCCTTGAATTTCTGGATTTTGAAGCACTTCCTGGATCTCAGGAGTGAGTGAAATTCCCGGATAATTTGCCTTTATTGCTTTTAACCTTTCCGGGTCAGAGTCACAAACCGTATGTAATACTTTTAAATTGAAAAAATTCCGAATCAGGTTTTGCCCCCAGTATCCGGCTCCGATACAGGCGATATTCTTTTTAGTTGATTGTTCCATCTTCTCCTCTCTGCCTAAAATTTTTTTTACTCAAGTGCTCGTTGCTAAATTTTTACTTTTTATATTTTCATTTTTTATTCTAAAACGCAATTATTATTCCATTTAATCCTTCATAATTCTTCCGGTTTTTATTATTTTTAGTCCCCGACCAGATAATTTGTTAAAGATAAACGGCAAACAAAATCTTATTGGCAATTATCCTTCCCTTTTGATCCAAGCTATTGATTTGACTTCTTGAAATTCAATTATTAAAATGAACTCCGCGGTTAGGGGAGAGGAATATTTTAAGTGACCCTGAACTGGGCCCAAGGAGACAAAATAAACCAAGACCATAACTGGCGGCGAAGTAATTGTCTCGGGATGATGGAATAATTTTGGGAATCAACTTAATGAGCCAGTTAAACTAAGCAAAATAAGGGGGGAAAACTATTGGTGCTATGACTGAAGGGGGAAATTTTCTAACCATCCTTATAGTTGAGGATGACCCAGTATCCCGGAATTTACTCCAGAAAACCCTGCGCAAATTCGGCTATGAAGCTGTGGCAGTAGAAAATGGACGGCAAGCTCTCCAGAAATTAAAAGGAAATTTTATTCCTGTGGTTATATCTGACTGGATGATGCCGGAGATGGATGGTATTGAACTTTGTCGGGAAATAAGGAAAGCCAATCTACCTGGTTATGTTTATTTTATTCTGGTTACTGCCCGGGATAAAAAGGAAGATCTTATTTCTGGATTAGAAGCAGGTGCGGATGATTATCTAACCAAGCCTTTTGATCGGGCGGAGTTGCGGGCCCGGCTTATCGTGGCCGAGCGAATTATAAAACTGGAACAATCGCTTAAGAAGGCGAATGAGGAAATAAGAATATTATCAATCACTGATCCATTAACTCATAGCTATAATCGGGGTTTCCTTATGGAGCGTCTTCCCCAGGAGGTAGCCCGAGCAAAAAGGTATAACCACCCTCTGGCTTTGATTATGAGTGACCTTGATTTTTTTAAGGAGATTAATGATAATTATGGCCACCAGACCGGAGATCAAGTATTAAAACAATTTGTTGAAGCTATTAAGGGAAAAATCCGTCAGGGGATTGACTGGATTGCCCGGTATGGGGGAGAAGAGTTTATTATTGTCGTTCCGGAAACGGATTTAAAGGGAGGAGCGATTTTGGCCGAGCGATTACGGAACTTAGTAGCGGAAAATGTGTTTACCCTGAACCAAATTCAATTAAAAATAACGGCCAGTTTTGGGGTAACCAGTTGGGATCCCCGGAAAGACCCGGATAATAAGGATATAGAAACCATCATTCGAGAAGCGGATGATTGTCTTTATCAGGCAAAAAAGGAAGGAAGAAATCGGGTAAAAACCATTGATGAACTGCGGAAGGGGAAATGAAATGAAAGAAAAACCATCCGGAGGAAAGACAGTATCTTCCTCCCCACTCCATGTCCTTATCATTGATGATTCGGAAGAAGCTGCCTTATTAGAAGTAGAAGAGCTAAAGAAAGCTGGTTACGACCTTATTTACCAGCGGGTAGAAACGTGGGAAGAAATGGAATTAGCTTTAGCCCAAAAAAACTGGGAGGCAGTGATTTCAGATTTTTATCTACCTGATTTCAGTGGCTTAGAAGCTCTTGCGCGCTTAAGAGAAAAAGGTTGGGAAATACCGTTTACTATTGTTGCCGATACTATGAGTGAAGATATTGCTTTAGAGTGTCTTAAGGCAGGTATTCAGAGATTCTTCCCCAAGAAAAACCTTCGGCTTTTACCGGCGGCAATTGAGAGCGGGTTAAAGGAGGTAGAGATAAAGCGGGCTAAGCAACAGATAGAAAAAGATTTAAGGGAGAGGGAGGAACAGTTCCGGCAACTTTTTGAAAGTATGAGAGATTGTGTAGCAGTTTATGAAGTTAAGAATGATGGTGAAGATTTTATTATTAAGGAGTTTAACCGGGCAGCAGAAAATACTGAAGCAGTCCGGAGAGAAGATATCTTAGGCAAATCGGTATTAGAAGTTTTTCCGGGAGTAAAAGGATTTGGATTATTTGAAGTATTTCAGCGGGTATGGAAAACTGGAAAACCAGAATTTCATCCCGCCAGTTTTTATCAAGATAATCGTATTTCGGGCTGGAGAGAAAACTTTGTCTACAAATTACCGTCCGGGGAAATTGTAGCTATTTATGAAGATGTTACCGACCGTAAGAAGGCAGAAGAGGCATTAAAAGAGAGTGAAGAAAAGCTTCGGGCTATTGCCGAGGCTGCCCAGGATGCTATCATTATGATGGATTATAATGGCAATATTTCTTACTGGAATTTTGCGGCGGAAAGGATTTTTGGTTACTCGGGAAGGGAAGCAATCGGACAAAACCTCCATAAATTATTGGCACCAGAAAGGTATTATGAAGACTATGCCCGGGCTTTTTCAGAGTTTGTTAAAAGCGGGAAAGGGAATGCGGTTGGAAAAACTTTGGAGCTTACTGCGCTCACTAAGTCTAAACAAGAGATTCCGATTGAACTTTCGCTTTCTGCAATTTTGATAAAAGGGCGCTGGCATGCAATAGGGATTATCCGCGATATCAGCGAGCGGAAACAGATGGAAGGTTTGTTTAGAGCTATGGCAATAAATTCTCCGGTGGGTATCTACATTATCCAAAAAGGCAAATTTGTTTATGTTAATCCAAAGTTTCAGCAAATAAGTGGCTATCGGGAAGAGGAATTATTAGGGAAAGAATCATTGAGCTTGGTATTACCGGAAGATCGGGAGAGGGTCCGAAACAATGCAATCCAGATGTTAAAGAATAAAAGGAGTTTACCTTATGAATTACGGATGATGACTAAAGGAGGGGAAATTCGCTGGTGGTTAGAGTCAGTTGCTTCCATCCAATATCAGGGCACGCGAGCAGCAATAGGCACATTTCAAGACCTTACTGAATACAAGCGGGCCGAAGCAGAACTAAAAAAAGCAAAAGAGGCAGCGGAAAAAGCCAAAAGCGAGCTGGAAATTCTTAACCAGCAACTGAAAGAAGCAAAACAGAAATCGGATGCGGCAAATATTGCCAAAAGCAATTTTTTAGCTCAGATGAGCCATGAAATTCGCACCCCGATGAATTCTATTATTGGTTTTCTGGACTTGTTACTCGATACCAATTTAACTGATGAGCAAGTGGATTTTGTGAAAACTGCCAAGCGGAGTGCGCAGGCGCTTTTGTCTTTGATTGATGAGATTCTCGATTTTTCGAAGATTGAGGCGGGGAAAATGGAATTAGAAGCAATTGATTTCGATCCCGAACTATTAGCCTATGATGTTTGCGAAATAATCCGTCCCCGCTTAGGTAAAAAACCGGTAGAGATATTTTGCCGGATCGGCAATCACCTTCCGGCAAAAGTAAAAGGCGACCCGGGGAGGTTGCGCCAGGTGCTGGTCAATCTGATGGGGAATGCGGTGAAGTTTACGGAAGCGGGAGAAATTGAGCTTTTCCTTGATGTTGCGGAAGAAAAGAATGGGAAGATTAAACTTTACGGCTTTGTTCGGGATACTGGGGTAGGAATTCCGCGGGAAAAAGTAGATTGTATTTTTGCGCCGTTTCAACAGGCAGATATTTCCACTACCCGCAAGTTCGGAGGGACCGGGCTGGGGCTGGCAATCTGTAAACAGCTGATCGAACTAATGGGAGGAGAAATCAAGTTAGAAAGTGAGCCGGGGAAAGGAAGTACTTTCCATTTTACTCTCTGGGTGGAAAGGTCAGAAGAGGGACTGGCCCAAAGACCAAAGCCGGTAAGTCTTAAGGGTAAGAGAGTGATTTTAGTGGATGATACCAGAGTTAATCTTGAAATCCTTACTCCTTTTCTAATTTCTCTGGGTATGGAGGTAGTTGCTTTTTCCCATCCGAAAGAAGTAGTGCCTGCTCTTCAGAAAGCCTGGGAGGAAAATAAACCTTTTGATCTCGGGATCATTGATATTGAGATGGCAGAAATGAATGGTTACGAATTAGCCCGAGAGATTCGGAAACTTGAGCCTCCGGTTTCGCAAATCTCGTTGCTCGCTTTTTCTTCCTCGATCTTTCAGGGAGCAAAAAAATGTCTTGAGGCTGGGTTTGATGGTTTTTTGCCTAAACCGATCAATCGGATAAAACTTCTGGAAATGATGGAGCGGTTATTGGGGGAAGAGGAAGACAGGTTAAAAAAAATTAAACGGGAAAAAATTATCACTCAGTATTCGGTGCGGGAAGAAGCAAAGCACTCAGTTCGGATTTTACTGGCAGAAGACAACCCGGTTAACCAGAAATTAGCATTGACCATTCTTACCAATGCGGGCTATAAAGTGGAAGTAGCTAATAATGGGAAGGAAGCAGTAGAACGGTATACTGCCTCGCCGGATGATTTTGACCTTATCTTTATGGATATTCAGATGCCCGAGATGGATGGAATAGAGGCAGCCAAAACTATTCGGGAGAAAGGATTTACCCAGATTCCGATTATTGCTATGACTGCTCAAGCATTAAAAGGAGATCGGGAGCAGTGCCTTGCAGCCGGGATGAATGATTATATTTCTAAACCAATTAAACGAGAGATCGTTTTTGAAATGATAAATAATTGGGTTTTAAAAAAGAAACGGGAATAAAAAAGAAGGAGTATGAATTTTAAAGAATTAGCGGAAAACTTAGGGCTGGAAGAGACGGAATTTTTTGAATTATTAGGACTGTTTATAAAAACTTCGACTTCTCACCTTGCTGATCTGGGTAAGGCGATAGAAACCGGAGATCTTGATGGAGTAATCAAATCTTCCCATACAATTAAAGGGGCAGCAGGGAATTTAGGGTTACAGGATATTTATACCCTTGCCAAAGAAATTGAGATGAATGCTCGCCAGGGTAGCTTGAGCGGCAGTGATGAGGCAGCAAAACTAATGAAGGATAAGCTTTTGTTCCTCCAGTTAAAACTTAATCAACAAATTGATAAAAAACTTTAGCGAATAAGTTTGATGGAAATGCGGAGGGAAATTTTCTTTTCCCGCCGGGTATATTCCTCATAATAAGGTGGTGAAAATGAAAAGGGGTTCAAGTGATTTATTTTGTTTTTTGAAACTTGCCTTGACTTTTAAAATAAAACCATTACCTTTGATTCTGTTTAAGGTATAATGAACACATAATAGAAATGCTTGAAGGTTAAACTTAGGAGAGAAGAAGTGTGTGAAACAAATATGTTTATTGAACGCGGAGGTAAGGAGGAGCTTTTGGTTGAACATGTGGAAGTTATTGAGGTAAAAAATGGTAGGCTTCGAGTAATCAATATCTTTGGGGAAGAAAAAGAGATTAAAGGTGCTTTTAAGCGGTTTTCTTTACGGGAAAATAAAATTGTTTTTCAAGCAACCTGATGCGTCTCCTCCGCAAGATTTCCATTCTTGAATTTTTTGAGTGAGCAAATTGGAAATTGGAACTGATATTATTGAAATAAGTCGGATTGACTATTTAAGGGGAAAATATCCTAAATTTTGTTCGCGGATTTTTACCTCCCGAGAAATCGCTTATTGTGAGCAAAAAAAATATCCGTCCCAGCATTATGCCGCGCGCTTTGCTGCTAAAGAAAGTATCTTAAAAGCCTTAGGAAAAGAAGACATTGGTTCTATTCCCTTTAAAGACTTAGAGATAATCAATGGTCCTTCGGGAAAACCCGAAGTTTATTTTTATGGGAAAGCTCGCGCCCTTATTCAAAAAAAAGGGATTAAAGAGATTAAAGTTTCTTTGTCCCACAGCAAAAATTATGCGATTGCTATCGCCCAAATATGGTAATTGAATTTAGTTTAGTTTTTTGACAACATTTTAATTTTCAAGAAGAAATGGATTTTTCTGAATTAGGTGAGTTTGGTTTTATCGACTGGATTAGATGTAGCTATCCTTCATCAAGCCCTTCGGTGATTAAAGGTATTGGTGATGATGCTGCCGTTCTATCTTTTTCTAATGATTTGGTTCTTTTAATTACCACCGATCAGTTGATCGAAGGATTCCATTTTCGACTGGGGGAAACCGATGGGGAAAAGTTAGGGAGGAAAGCTCTGGCGGTAAACTTAAGTGATATTGCCGCGATGGGCGGTTATCCCATTGGTTATACGGTAAGTTTAGGTATTCCAAGTAAACGGATTCCTTTTGATTTTGTAGATTCCTTTTATCGCGGCTTAACTGCCTTGGGGGAAATGATCGGGGTGGAACTTCTGGGGGGTGATACTTCGGAAAGTGGAGACCGCCTTTTTATTTCGATAACTTTATTAGGAAAAGCTTTGAAAAATAAAGTGGTCTATCGTGCGGGGGGGCAAGAAGGAGATTTAATTTATGTGAGCGGGTGGCTGGGAGAAGCGGCATTAGGATTCCATTTATTGGAAAAGGGGATTAGTAAAAAAGGTAAAGAAAATATTTTTTTTCGTTATCTCTGCCCTATTCCTCGGGTTAAAGAAGGGCAGCTTTTAGCGGAAAAAAACCTGCCGCGGGCAATGATTGATATCAGTGATGGGTTATTGGCTGATTTAAACCACCTTCTGGAGCAAAGTGGTTTGGGAGCAGAAATAGAATTGAGCCGTTTACCCTTATCCCCGGATTTCCAGTTGTGGACAAAAGAGTATGGATTTGACCCCCTCTCCCTTGCTTTAGAAGGAGGCGAAGATTATGAACTGCTTTTTTGTGTTGCTCCAGAAAAGAGTAAGGAGGTAGAGAAACTTAGCCAGGAAGTATCCTTGCCCTTTACCTGTATTGGAAAACTAATCCGGGGAACTAAAGGGATTTGGATTAAAGATGCTAAAGGAGTTATTGCTCCGGTTCTGCCTAAAGGTTATAACCATTTCAAAAGTAGATAAAATTTATGGATGAAAAATATATTAAAGCTATTTTAGAAGAAGTCTGGGCACGAAACCTTAGTATTGACGAGGCAGTAAACCGGCTTAAATATTTTTCTTTTGAAGACTTAGGTTTTGCCAAGATTGATCATCATCGGTTGATACGCCAGGGATTTCCGGAATGCGTCTGGGGTAAAGATAAGAGTGCCGAACAAATTTTAACCATAATTAAACAAATGATCGAAAAAAAACATCCGATTATCGTAACTCGAGTTGAACCAGAAAAAGCAGAATATATTACTCAAGATATCCCTAATATTGAATATCATCCACTGGCTAAGATGCTTACTTTTAGTCCTGGCCCGATAGAGACGATGGGAAAAGGAGTAATTATGGTTATTAGTGCCGGGACTTCCGATATCCCGGTGGCAGAAGAAGCAGCAGTTACAGCGCGGATGATGGGTAATCAAGTAGAAACCATATATGATGTTGGGGTTGCTGGCATTCATCGTCTGTTTAATCAGATGGATAAGCTTCGTCAGGGTCGGGTATTTATTGTGGTGGCGGGAATGGAAGGGGCATTGCCCAGTGTAATCGGGGGGATGGTTGCTAAGCCGGTAATTGCGGTTCCGACCAGTATTGGTTATGGTGCGAATTTTGGAGGAATTGCTGCCCTCTTAGGGATGTTAAATTCCTGTGCCTCCAATATTGCGGTAGTGAATATCGACAATGGTTTTGGCGCGGGATGTGTAGCCAGCTTAATTAATCGCTTGTGATTGATTAAAGCAAATTGATAAGTTGAGGGAGCACGATTTGATCGTTTATTTTTTGAAAGAAGATGAGGTTTATTTATGCCTGAACTTAGAAAAGATCCTATTGTTGGCCGGTGGGTAATAATTTCTACCGAGCGAGGAAAACGTCCAACTAGTTTTAAAATTGCGGAAAGGGTTCTGGCAAGCAGTGGTTTCTGTCCGCTTTGTCCGGAAAATGAGGATAAAACTCCACCGGAGGTATATGCGGTTCGTCGTAATGGAAGCAAGCCGAATACTCCCGGATGGAGTTTAAGAGTGGTTTCTAATAAATTTCCTGCTTTGATTATCGAGGGTAGCCTGAATAAACAAGGGGAAGGGATGTATGACAAGATGAATGGGATTGGTGCCCATGAAGTGATTATTGAAACTCCCTCCCACGGAACCCCTTTGTCTCAGCTTGATTTGCAAAGCTTTGAAGATGTTCTCTGGGCTTATCGAGAGCGAATTTTGGATTTAAAAAAGGATGAACGGTTTCGTTATGTGCTTATTTTTAAAAATCATGGGGTAGAGGCTGGTGCTTCCCTTGACCATAGCCACTCTCAGCTTATTGCTTTGCCGATTACTCCCAAGCTGGTGATGGAAGAAATGGAAGGGAGTAAAAATTATTACAATTATAAAGACCGCTGCGTATTTTGCGATATTGTTCATCAAGAACGGGAAGATAAACGCCGCTTAATAGTTGAAAATAATGATTTTCTGGCAATTGCACCTTATGCTTCCCGCTCTCCCTTTGAGGTTTGGATCCTTCCCCAAAAACACTATTCTTCTTTTGTCAATATTCCCCCCGAAATTTACCGCTCTTTAGCGGAAATTTTTCGGGATGTTTTAAGTCGAATTGAAGTAGCATTAGAAGATCCCCCTTACAACTTTACTCTTCATACCTCGCCTTTTAATAATTTAATTAACGATTATTATCATTGGCATTTTGAAATTATTCCTACCCTGAGTAAAATTGCTGGTTTTGAAATTGGCTCTGGTTTTTATATTAATTCTACTCCTCCAGAGGAGGCAGCAACTTTCTTAAAAGAGATAAAATAAGGAAAAGGAAAAGAAGGATGAAAAAAATATTAGTGGCAGATGATGAGGAAGGAATCCGGATTCTATACCGGGAAGAGTTAGAAGAAGAAGGTTATGAGGTAAAAGTAGCAGCTAATGGGAAAGAAGCACTCGAATTATTAGATTCGTTTGTTCCTGATCTGGTTATTCTGGATATTAAAATGCCCGATATAAGTGGAATTGAGGTGCTTAAGCAAATTCGAGTTAAATTTCGCAACCTGCCGGTTATACTTTCCAGCGCCTATCCGGAATATCAACAGGATTTGTCTACCTGGGCCTCAGATGCTTATATAGTAAAATCTTCGAACTTAGAAAATTTAAAGTCCACAATAAAAAAAATCCTGGCCGGATAAATTTACCTAACCTTCTTAATTAAGTTAAGCGAAATGGTTAGGGGGCTTTTTAGAGAAGAAATACCGTAGAGTTTCCAGTTCGGGGCAGCGAAGCCAGGCACAAACTCCAAAGAAAACTCCCGTGCCCCCACTGATGGTTATTAATAACCAGACAAGTCTTTTTAAAAAATCTCCTGGGGTGAGCCAGTTTATTTGGCCGCTAATCCAGTAACAAACTCCTCCCATTATTAGGGAAGCAAAGATAGTCTTAGCTAAAGAAGGAAGAGCGGATTTCATTCCCAGGGGTCCGATTTTTTTCCTTAGCCAGCTTAAAAGAATTAAAAAATGTAGAATTGAAGTTAATGATAAAGCCAGAGCCAGACCTCCGTGTTGAAGTGGTCGCATAAGTAAAATACTAAAAAGAATATGGGTTAAAACATTAATGATGCCTACCTTTAAAGGGGTTTTGGTATCGTGGAGCGAATAAAAGACTTGGACTGTAATTCTTAATCCAGAAATTGCCCAAAGCCCCAGTGAGTAATAAAACAACGCCCGTGAGGTTTGCAAAGTTTCTCCTGAGGTAAACGATCCCCTCTCCAGTAACACGGAAATAATCGGGAGACTCAATACTGCTAACCCTACCATTGCTGGAATTACAATGAACATCGCCACCCGCAAGGAAAAAACATAAGTTTCTTTTAATTTGGCTATTTCATTGTTTGCGGCTAAGCTGGAGAAAGAAGGGAGAACTACCGAACTGATAGAATAAACAAAGATTCCCAAAGGAAATTCGAGAAGACGATAACCGTAATTTAAATAAGAAACACTCCCCGGGGGAAGAAAAGAGGCAAGAAAATTGTTAATAAAGATTTTAACCTGATAGATCGCGGAGCCAAAAATAGCGGGAACAATATTTTTTCCCATTTTTCTCAGTCCGGGGTTTTGGAGGCAAAAATGTGAAGAAAGATTAACTCCATTTTTTTTTAAAAAGGGGACCTGAAAAGCTAACTGGAGAAATCCACCTAAAAGGACCCCGAAAGCCAGCGACAGAATTGAGAGCTGGAAGTGGGGAAAAAGAAAGAAGACCGAAAGGATTACTCCAAGATTGTAAAACACCGGTGCTAATGCCGGAGCCGCAAACCGGCGTAGGGAATTAAGAATCCCCATAGATAATGCCGCTAAACTTATTAAAAAAATGAAAGGTAAGGTGATCCGGGTTAAAAGAATGGTAAGCTCAATTTTTCCCGGAACTTTAGCAAATCCTGGCACCATAATTTTGATAAAGGGCGAAGCAAACATAATACCTAATAGGGTAATAATTGCTAAGATGATGGTAAGCATAGTAAAAGTTACATTTGCTAACTCCAGAGCTTCTTTTTTCCCCTTTTTTATCAGAGTCTCCGAGAACACGGGAATAAAGGAGACATTGAGTGAACCTTCGGCAAGAAGCATACGCATGATATTAGGGATTTGGAAGGCAACAAAAAAGGAATCTGCAGCCATGCTTGCCCCAAAATAAAAAGCAATGACCATTTCGCGAATTAATCCGAGAATCCGGCTAAGAAAAGTAGCAATGCTGACAACCCCAAACGATCGAGTTATTCGTGAATTTTCTGACACTTTATCTTCCGCTTAATTTTTTCTTATTGTGATTAAATTCAGAATTAGATAAATTTTTAGTTTAACCCAAAAATAATCTACTGTTATTATTAAAGTCAAGTCACATTTTTCTGTTTTTCCCAAAGCCCCCCAATTTCCCCCTGATCATCATCCGGAGCTATCCATTTAGGTTTCTTTTCCATAATTTTATAGGGTAATAAGCTTTGCCAATCGAATCTGGATAGATCGGCTTAAACATCAGAATCATACTTCGAGGAAATCATTTTACGGGAAATAGGTCAAATATCCAGAGAACTTCTAACATCCCCCCTATCCGACCGGAACTGCTTTTTCTGATTGCTATTCAATCTGGTTAAAAGGGGTTGATTTAAAAGCTGATAACAATCCGAAACCTACTTTAAATGGTAAGGAATATATTGGGGCTTTATAACCAATTATTTTCCCGCTAAATTTTTATTGACGCCCCTTTTTTGTTTAGATATAATTTTTGGGTGAATAGAATAAATTTGAAAAATTAAGGTTAAGTCTAACAAAGGAGAAACAAGATGAAACTAAGGAAAATTTGTGAGGGTGTTCAATGGGTAGGAGCCGTGGACTGGAATCGGAGGTTATTCGACTCCTTGATCCCACTGCCAGACGGCACCAGTTACAACGCTTACCTTATCCAAGGATCGGGAAAAACCGCTCTTATAGATACGGTTGATCCGGCAATGGCGGATGTCTTGAAGAGCCAGCTGGCAAATGTGGAAAAAATCGACTATATAGTATCACAGCATACTGAACAGGATCATTCAGGAAGCATTCCTCTTGTTTTGGAAATGTACAGCCAATCCATTGTCGTGTCTTCTCCAAAAGCGAAGAATCTGCTTGTTGACCATCTCAGAATTCCTGCTGAACGTATCAAGACTGTTGATGATGGCGAGACTCTTTCACTTGGTGATAAGACTCTCCAGTTTATTCATACCCCTTGGGTTCACTGGCCAGAGACAATGGTGACTTATCTTCCAGAAGATCGCATTGTGTTCACCTGTGATTTTCTCGGTTCCCACCTTGCCACATCCAATCTTTACGCCGGTGAGGACCATTATGTTATCGAGGCAGCGAAGCGTTACTATGCTGAGATCATGATGCCTTTCCGTAAAATGATACAAAGTCACTTGAAGAAGTTGCGGGAGATTAAATTCGACTTGATCGCGCCAAGCCACGGACCGATTTACGACCACCCTGAACTAATTATCTCAGCTTACGAAGACTGGGTTTCGGATAAGGTCTCAAATCTTGTAGTTATTCCGTATATCTCTATGCATGGAAGCACGGAAACGATGGTAAACTATCTTGTCTCAGCTTTAACTGAAAGAGATGTCACGGTGCAGAAATTCGAGTTGTCGACCACTGACATCGGCAAATTAGCAATGGCTCTTGTTGATGCAGCTACGATAGTGATTGGCACGCCCACGGTGCACGTTGGCCCGCACCCAAGTGTGGTTGCAGCCACTTATTTGGCGAACGCCTTGCGTCCCAAGCTGAAATACGCAGCGATCATTGGTTCCTACGGCTGGGGTACCAAGGCCGTGGAGCAAATTTCCGGCTTGATACCAAATCTGAAAGTGGAAGTTCTCGGTACGGTGCTATGCAAAGGTCGTCCCCAAGATGATACCTTTGCGGCACTGGATGCTCTTGCGGATGTAATTCGAGATAAACATTTAGCGCTCTGAACAACATCGAACAATCGAGTGGTAAGGTAGGGGCTACTGTCCACGGTTCAAGCGAGGGTGTTAGACATAGATAAAAATAATCAGAAGAGGTCAATCAATGAGTTATTATGTATATGAAAATTGGACTGCGGAACATAAGGCGGTGATTCATAGAGGCTCTTGTGGAAACTGTAAAGAAGGGCGAGGTTGTCATGAAAACCCATTAGGTCTTGAAAAACTTGTCTTAATTTTTCGTTGTAAAAAGGCAAACCGATTAGCTTAAAATCTTTATTTTCTGCTTCCATAATTAGGTTTCTTTCTATTTGAGCTTTCTTTTCTAACTCTTCCAAAAATTCTCCTTTCCACGGTTCTGCTTTAGCATAAATTTCTCCTTTTGGTTCAATAAACACTTGGTAAATATTAATGGGTTATAATCAAAAAGTGTGTAAAAATGTAGGTGGTGTATCCTATAATAGAGAATAAATTAATAACAATAACCAAAG
>Ga0315298_1003738_pt1 | contig 23712 bp, 16 predicted proteins | sample WHS_1_MG_FD_203077 | JGI IMG/M metagenome (GOLD analysis project Ga0315298, IMG submission 203077) | Extremophilic microbial mat communities from Washburn Hot Springs, YNP, Wyoming, USA - WHS_1_MG | ecosystem: Environmental > Aquatic > Thermal springs > Hot (42-90C) | place: USA: Wyoming...
CTCCCCTTCTCCCGAAGCTAGGTACTTACCGTCGGGAGAAAAAGCGACGGACAAGACGGAGCTCGTGTGCCCCTCCATTACCCGCAGGCAGGTGCCGCTTTCCACCTCCCAGAGGCGAACGGTGTGGTCAAAGCTTCCCGAAGCTAGGTACTTACCGTCGGGAGAAAAAGCGACGGAATTAACGTCATCCTCGTGCCCCTTCATTACCCGCAGGCAGGTGCCGCTTTCGACCTCCCAGAGGCGAACGGTGCCGTCAGAAGAGCCTGCCGAAGCTAGGTACTTACCGTCGGGAGAAAAAGCGACGGACCTCACGCCACCTGGGTGCCTCCTGAACAAGAAAAGGACCTGGGAGGAGCCGCTGAGGCGCACGTGGGCAGCTGCTCCCTCGGTGGCCACGTATCGTCCAGCGGGAGCAGCTGCGCCTTGAGATGAAGCGGCGCGGGCACGTTTCTGCGTCCGCAGGAGGCCTATAAGCCCGGGGCGCACCTGTGCCAGGGCCGCCTCCACGGAACCTACCTCCCCATAAACCTCCTCCGGCACCTGTAGGGAAGCCAGCAGCTCGGCAGCTTCTTGCGGGCGGCCTGCGCAGGTAAGGACGGCGGCCAAGTTCCACGCGGCCCGCCAGTAGGAAGGGTCGGCCTGCAAGGCTCGCCGGAGCACCGTTTCCGCCGAGTCCAGCCGCCCGCAAACAAGACAGGCCGCCCCAAGCACGTTGAGCCAGCGCGCCGTGGGTTCCTTGTCGGCCGCCGCAGCCGCTATCTCCACGGCCTTTATAACTCCCCGCGGGTCTTTGGAAAGCACCAACCCAGCCGCCCTCTCGTAATCATGCCCCTCCCCGTCCAGCAGCACACCCCGCGCCGCTTGCCAAGGCCCTACCGTTCGTTCCCCTCCCCGCCACCTCCGCAGCGCCTTGTCAAACGCCACCGCTACCTCGTGCCTACTAGGCTCCTGGCTTGCGGGACACACTTGCTTTCCCCTCCTCGAAAAGGCTCTTGCAAAGCCTTCCATATTATACCGGCCACGGGCCGCCAATCCCAGCCTCGCCTGAGATTAACCGCATCCTAGACGCACTCCTGTCGCAATCTGGGACACGGAGGTACCGGTGGCCCAGCGTATAAGCAGAGGAGTCGCCGCTTGAAGGTTATACACGGCTCGCACCTAGCGCCACCAGCTTCCCAACGCGCCGCCGAGCGACGGCAACTCTCCCGCCTGCCCCGGAGCCGGCCCGCCTGGAAAAAGAAATCTACTTAGGCGGCGGCAACAGGAATTGCGGTGGTGGAGTATAATAACAGGTGCGGTTTTGGTTGGGGTGTGCGGCGAGTAAATGGCGCCGCGCGTCCGTGGACGGTACGTCCTATAAGGCGTGCCATACTTCAAACCACGCCCTGCCACCGCGGGTGCGTGGACGGTGGTGCGCCTGGCCGGCCTTCGCTGCCGAAGGACTAAGCCTTGCCGGCGCGCGTCCGTGGGCGGCGCGTCATGCTTGGCGTCCACGCCCGCCTGCCGGCACCCGCCGCGCGTGGACGGTGCGGCGTTCATAAAAGCCGGGCCAGCCATCTGCGGACTAGGACGAGAGAGGGGAGACTCACGGTGGAGATTGTTCTGATTGCTCCGCGCCAGGTTCCGGCACGTGAACTGCCCTATCGTCCGTGGCGGCGGCCGGTGTTTCCGCCCCTGGCCCTGCTCACCGTAGCAGCTCTCACCCCGCCGGGCCACAAGGTCAGCCTCATTGACGAGGGCGTCCAGGGATTGCCTGACGACCTGGAGGCAGACCTTGTCGGCATCACTGCAGCCACCACCACGGCCCCCCGGGCCTACGAGATTGCCGACGCCCTCCGTCGGCGGGGCGTGCGGGTGGTCCTCGGGGGCATCCATGCAACAGCCCTGCCCGAAGAGGCCGCCCAGCATGCCGACGCTGTAGTCATTGGTGAGGCGGAAGGCCTGTGGCCCCAAGTGGTGGCCGACGCGGCTGCGGGAGAGTTGAAGAAATTCTACCGAAACACCGGCCTGCCGGAGCTGGCGGGTCTGCCCGCCCCCAGGCGTGACCTTATCAACGCTAAGAAGTACGTTTTGCCCAACACCGCCCAGAGCACGCGCGGTTGCCCATTCGACTGCGCTTACTGCTCGGTCACGGCCTTCTTCGGCCGCACCTACCGCACCCGACCTGTGGACGAAGTCATGGACGAAGTCCTCACCATGCCCCCCGGCCCTGTCGCATTCATAGACGATAATATAATGGGTAACCCCAGGTACGCCCGGGAGCTTTTCGCGCGGCTCAGGGACGCCGGACGCAAGTGGTGTTCCCAAGCCTCGGTCACGATGCTCAAGACGCCCGACCTCATTGCCAGCGCCGCCGAGTCGGGCTGTGTCTTGCTCTTCGTCGGCCTGGAGACACTTTCTCAGCAGAACCTAGACGCCGTCGGGAAGCACATCAACACCGTGGAGGAGTACAAAAGGCTGGTTAAGGTACTTCACGACCACGGCGTCGCAATTGTGGGAAGTTTTATGTTCGGTCTCGACGATGACGACCCGGATGTGTTCGACCGGACGGTCGAATTCGCCCTCGACGCCCGCATAGATGCCTCACTGATGTCTATCCTCACGCCCCTGCCCGGAACCAGGCTGTACGCCGAACTTGAGCGCCAGGGGCGCATATTCGATCGGGACTGGTCCCACTACGATGGCGCCCACGCCACTTTCCGCCCTGCGAAAATGACACCCGACCAGCTCGTCGAGGGGCTCATCCGTGCTGTCCGCAGCTTCTATTCAGGCTGGTCCATTGTGCGCCGCATGTTCCAGCCCCTGGGCCTCAGCCTCGTGTACTGGGTGACGAACCTGCGCTGGCGACGGTACGCCATCAGTTGGGCGAACGCCCGCGAGCGCCTGGCCGTCGCTGAGGCCGTTGCTGGCGGGGCGGGCACTCCGCCCATGAGCACCTGACCACCCGGCCGCCAAATACTCGCGCGCAGGCGGGGGGCGGAATCTTTCTTCATCGCGCGGGCTCCGCGGCACTTCGTAAAAAGCAGTGGCATGTGTCTTATATGCTGTTGCACGCCGCTCACGGCTGTTGACCGGCGCCACTTTGTGCTATAGTTCGCCGGAGTCTTGCAAAACTGTATGGAGGCGAATGATATGAGGACAAGATACGCGCCCATGCTCTGGGCGGGGGCGGCCGGCACTGTCTTGCTGTTGAGTGTTGGTGGTTGTGGTGGGGGTGGGCACGGCCCATCATCTAAAGGCAAAATAGCCTTCGCATCTTACCGCGATGGCAACTGGGAAATTTACGTAATGAACGCAGACGGGAGCAACCAGACAAGACTCACCAACAACGCGGCCACGGATCACCTTCCTGCTTGGTCTCCCGACGGCAGCAAAATCGCCTTCGCCTCAGATCGTGATGGCAATTGGGAAATCTACGTAATGAACGCAGATGGAACCAACCGGACAAGGCTTACTAACAACGCCGCAGACGACTTGGCCCCCGCCTGGTCGCCGGACGGCACCAAGATTGCCTTTACATCGACTCGCGATGGCAACGGAGAAGTGTACGTGATGAACACCGACGGAAGCGGCCAAACCAGGCTCACCAACAGTCCGGCGGCCGATGGGCAACCCTCTTGGTCGCCCGATGGCAGCAGAATGGCTTTTATCTCCGATCGGGATGGCAACGATAACGTCTACGTGATGGATGCAGACGGGAGCAACCCGACTAGGTTGACAAGCAATCTCGCGGATGAATGGTGGTGTGCCTGGTCTCCTGATGGCAGTAAAATCGCCTTTGTCTCCGACCGCGACGGCAACGATGAAATCTACGTCATGAGCACAAGGTGGGGCAATGAGATAAATCTCAGCAGGAATCCTGGAAACGATATGTACCCTGCCTGGTCGCCGGCCGGTAGGGCGATGTACTTCACGTCCTCCCGCGCAGGCGACTGGGAAATCTACGTAATGAACGCAGACGGGAGCAACCAGAAGAACCTCACGAACAGTCCCGTGACAGACGACAAGATGCCTGCGTGGGGCCCCGAATAACTACCAGGTGCCGCAGGGAGCGATTGGGCGGGGGCACCGAGGCTGGCGAGGCGTGTTAGGGCTTCCTGGGGAATTCTGCCGGACCAGGGCTGACAGCAAGCTGGGGCTATGAGTGAGCGGTCCTGCGGAGCGCTATCCGCCGGCACGCCTGCTGGATGCCTTTCGTCCGACCTGGTAGCAAGGTCGCGGCCCCCCGCAATGCTCAGCGGCGGGGGCGGGTTATGGCCAAGTCCCCCAGGCTCGTTGCTTTCCCCACCCGCCCTGGTCTGACATTGTCTCCACCCCCTTATTGCCGCCGGTGCCGCCTTAACTTCCCGCTCATACCAGTCTTCGGCAACTAGGACAGTCCGCCACCTCCCGGAGTCTTTCCTCCCTGCGGCCACAAGCCGCGGGCCCCCCGGCTGCCGCCGGGCATTGGTGGCCTACGCGCCCGGCACTGGCCTTCCGGCGCGGCGGCTTCTTCCACAGCGACCAGTGGAGCCGTCCGCCACAGCCGTGCTATGCTTGAGGCAACCAAGGTTTGCACTCGCACGTTGCCGGCGCACCAGATAGCGGCTTGGCCTATCAATCATGGGAGCGAAGAGCCATGTTGCCCGCTGGTGACGCTGTCGCCCGCCTGCTCTCCGGTCGCGGCTGGGTGTTGCTGTTGGCTCTGACCGTGGCCGCTGCGGCCCTCCCGAGCGGACAGGGGTATCCACGGATTGCCAACCTCTGGGGTTTCGGCCCGACGACCTCGCCAGCGGAATGTGAAAAGTTAGCACGTTACGACCTGCTCGTTATGGCGGGCGGGGCTAGCGCCGAGACCTGGCGCAAATTCCGCGCCGAGGTGAAAAAACACAACCCCGCCATCATTCTTCTCGGCACGGCCCCCCTAATGAACATAGGCGCCCCTGAAGCAACGCCGTGGATGAAGGATTCCTGGTATCTGCGTCGGCCCACCGGGGAGAAGATTAACTGGTGGGCGGGACAGATATACGTCCCCAACATCCTGATAGATGAGTGCCTCGACGCTCTGCTGGCCCAAACCGAGCAAACCTACGGCCCCCTTCTGGTTGATGGTACCCTCGACGGCGTTTTCTACGACAGCGTGGTCGGCTGGGTAACCTGGCTGGGCGAGGTGGATACAGACGGCGACGGGAAGGCCGACCGGCCGGAAGATGTGAATCCCAAATGGCAGGCCCGCCAGAATCTGTTCTTCGACCGGCTTCGGGAGCGCTGGCCCGGAATGCTCCTCCTGGCCAACGATGTGGACGCCGGCCACCGCGCCCATGTGAACGGCAGGCTTTTCGAGGGTGCGCCCCTACTCGACAGGCTGGTGGATGGCTCTCTGGACGTGGCCTCGGCTATCCGCACGCTCAACGAGTGGATGACTGAATCGCGCCAGCCAGCCATCACCCTCGCCATAATGACGCATCCTTTGGGCTGGCAGGGATTCCGCGTCGGCAAGGGCAGCGAGGTGACCACCAAGGCTGAACTGGACCGGGTGCGGCGAGATTTTCCCCGGATGCGCCTGGGGCTGCTCACGGCTCTCATGACCGACGCCTACTATTCTTACGATTTTGGCACCGTCTGGTACGGCTTGCCCTGGTGGTATGCCGAATACGACGCGCCTCTCGGCAAGCCTTTAGGACCTGCCAAAGAGGTCTTTGACGTACCACCCGTGAGCGTCCTCGACTGGAAAGCGGGCGAGCCAGCGGACTGCTTCGTGCTCGACGGCTCGAGCCAGGCCACGCCTCACGGCATTGAAGGCTTTCAGGCTGCCCCCGAAACCGTTTGGACGCGGCTCTTCGCAACCGACGCCGAGGTCGTCCGCCTGGAGCCCGGAAAAACTTACCGCATCGAAGCCGAGTGCGAAGTGCTGGAAAAGCCAACGCGTACTTTCCAGTTCGACGTGCGCACGCCCACGGGGGGCTGGGAGAAACACGACAAGGGGATTCTTCACAACGCAGGCGAGACAGGCTCCACCTGGCGCATCGAAACGACCGTAGTGCCCGACGAGTTCCCCGACTACGCCCTGGAATGGCACGTCTCCGGGGCGGGTGGGCTGCGCCTGCGAAGCCTGAAGATATGGCTAGTGAGCGAGAGCTACTGGATGCGGGAGTTTGAGGGTGGGGTAGCCCTGCTGAACCCTTCGCCGCGGCCCATAACCGTGAAGCTTAGTAGGCCAATGCGCCGCCTTAAGGACGACGAGGCGCCCAGCCAAATCGTCGAGATTGACGATGCGCCGCCCAACTTTTCAACCGAAGGCGCCTGGGAAAGCATGGCGGGTGAAGGGGGATACTACGGGCCAGGGTACCACCTGGCCGCTAAGCCGGGCGCAACGGCCGCCTGGACCTTCACCGCCCCGACCAGCGACACGTATACCTTCTTCGCGTGCGTCCCCACGGCCAAGAACCTCACCGATTCCGCCGCTTATTCGCTTTCACCTGGCTCTATTTCCGCCAATATCAGTCAGCGCAAGGGCGACGGCGGTTGGCACAAGCTCTTCGAAGCGCGACTGCGTGGCGGGCGGCGGTATACGGTCTCGCTGCGCAGCGGCGGGACAGGGATGACAGCCGCCGACGCATTACGCATTGAGAGTGCCGCCCGGTACAATGACGGTGCGACCGTAACAGAGGTCAGCTTAGCACCTCGCGACGGCACCATTTTGCTACGATAGACAGACCCGTCTAGGACCTGTTCCTCTTTCGGGAATGCCAGGATGGTCATTCCCATTCAGAAATCCTGGCCCCGCTCGCGGCGAGTGACGTCTTCGTCCACCCGTCGAGAAGCGAAGGGCTGCCACTGAGTGTGGTAGAAGCATCGCTATCAGGATTGCCCATAGTGGCGACGACGGCGGGGGGCATACCGGAAGTGGTCGAACACGAAGCCACGGGCCTGCTGGTTCCACCTGGGGATCCCGTCGCGCTGGCCGATGCAATACAATGGCTGCTGGAACACCCTGCCGAGCGCAAGCATATGGGGGAAGCGGGCCGCCAGCTTGCCCGCGAGCGGTTCGACATGCGCAAATGGGCCGCCAGGCTGGCTGAAATCTACCGCGAGCTTGCCTCCTCGTCGCCCTGCGGGCCATAGGAACCCGACGCTGCACCTGCCTTGTCACCACAAGCTATCCTGGCACGGGGTATTATTACCTGCTCCTCGCCCGCATCGGCGATAGATGGCACCCTCAGGCAGACCTCTCTACGCAGCTCGATGGCAGCGCACATGACGGTAAGTTTGCCGCCCGAAAAAGGAGCTAAGAACTGATTCGTTTGTGCTCCCTGCTGACATTTTCCTGGTGGTGACAAATGCGATGGGTGCTCGCGGCGGCGCTGTGCCTCTGCCGCTCGGCGCAATCCATCCTCGCGGGCCGCGCTGTCCACCGGTGGCGCCCACCCCCATGCCCCCAATCCCAGCCAGGCCGCTCAGAAGCTCTCTTCGGCTCAGCCCTCATCCTCGGTCTTGCTCCTTCCCTTCGCGCGGCTCGACGCCCGTGTGGGTTCCGGGCGGCGCAGGGGAGTCGGGCCGGCGTTATCCCCGTGTTTTCCGCGCCGCATCCTCAAATGCCCGGCGGAGGTCGGCTGCGAGCACGGTATTGCCGTAATGGGTCTCGAAATATCGGACCGCCCAGCGCGTCGCGAGCCGCTCCTCGATTGTGTCAAGAAACTCCACTCCCAAAGTAGCGTCTCGAACAAGGAAGAGGCGGTAGCCGTACGGGGCCATCTGTTCAATTCCGCCAGGCGCCCGGAGAATGCACATGTCCGTGGCGAAACCTGTATAGATGAGGTTTTCTATTCCCAAGCTGCGCAAGGCCCTGTGCATCTGGCCCGTCTGGTAAACGAAAGGCTCGCCGGGGAGCGGGGCCACCACGCTGGCCCTGTCCTTGCCGCAATAAGGCGGGTTAGTCGCGTAGCCCTCACCGTGGCTGCGGGCCTCGATTTTCTCCCGCCAGCCGGGCACAACCGGCTCCCTTGCGTCCGCCGCCCCAGGGTTCTGCTGGGGATAGTCGTCATCCGCCAGCGCCTCGAGGTGACGGGCAGCAATGTCCGCCGACTCGACGTGGCACACCGTGACACCCGCCGCCCGGGCCGCGTCCATCAGCGGCCGGATTACTTCCCGCATTATCCGGCTGGCCTCGGCAGTCGCCTCCCGCGACCCCATGCCCACCCAATAGCGCTCATCTATCGACTGGCCGCCCTCGCAGCCTATGTCCCAGCAGTGCATAACCACTAGGGCAGTGCGCTTCTCGTCTAGGCTCACTTCCTCAAACTCGTAGCCCATCGCACTGAGCGGAATCGTGCGGTAGAACCGTGAAGGCAGGCGGAGCATTCTCTTTTCTTCCTCTGGTTGGTCAGGTGGATTATAAGCCCCTGGCATTAGGGGGAAAGCCATTGAAAAGGGTTGTCCTCCAGACCCTTTTCCCAGTCTTTCTAGTGTTTTTGCAGGCCAAGCACAGTTTTGGCGTGTCCACGCTACCGGCGGTTTGCCTCGGCAACCCGGCGCACAATTTCAGCCGCCCGTTCGCAGTCCTCCTCCGTGTACTTTTCGCAGAAGGTTGACCAGCGGATGAAGGTTTCCAAGAAGGCGGCCGCCGTGGGACATGCGCTGGCACCGTAACGATATTCCCTCGATGCTGGCGGGATGCTGTAGGGATAACGCCCTTCGCGTGCCCAGCGCTCAAGAAACGTGCAGGCCTCGGGCAGGAGGTAGTACCGCGCCGTGCCGGCCCCAGGGATTCCTGCTTCGGCCAGTTGGGCCGCAAACTCATCTGTGCTGCAGCGGAACTGCCCCGGCTCAAGGCTCATGCCGAACATCCAGGCCGAGTAGACATCAACGTAGTCGGGAATAGGCAGCGGCAAGACGCCGTCAATCTCGCCGATAAGCTGGCTGAGCAGTCGCACCATCCTGTCACGCCGGGCCACGTTTTCCGGGGCAATCTCAAGCTGCGCAAGACAAATCGCCGCCGTGCATTGAGGCATCCTCATCGCATATCCCGGCTCGACGTGCCTGCGGCCAAAGGGCGGATCCTCAACGCCGCCGCGGCTCTGGCCTATGAACCGGCAGCGCTCAGCAAGCGCGTCGTCATTGGTCGCAATCGCTCCTCCGATGTCCGATCCCATTGTCTTTTCTGCGTCGAAGGAGAACCCGGCGGCGTGGCCCAGGGTACCTGCCAGCCGGCCCTTGTATCGCCCGAAAACCGCCTGGCAGGCGTCCTCGTAAACCGCCAAGCGATGCCGGGCCGCCAGCGCGTTGATTTCGTCCATGTCGCAAATCAGTCCGGTGAAGTGCACTACCAGGATCGCCCGCGTTCTCTCGGTGATGCACGGCTCTATCGTCTCGGCCGTGACGTTGACCGTGCCAGCAGCGACGTCGGCAAACACGGGGATGAGATTTTCTCTCACGAGGCCCGCTATGGTGCCGTAGTCGGTTATTGGGCTGACGATTACTTCATCGCCCGGTTCAAATCCGGACGCCGCCATGAGAACGTGCAGAGCCGGTGTGCATCCGGGGCAGGCGATGACGTGCTTTACCCCCAGCGCTTCAGCAAGAGCTCGCTCAAACCGGCCCACCATGTCCACCGTCAGCCCGCTCTCCACCACTTCCTGCAGGTACTCCATTGCCCTGGGGCCTATTATCCTCGGAAAGGGCGATGGCAGAAGGCCTCCTGAGCATTCAAAAGCAGCGGCGCCATACCTCGCCAGCCCTCGATGTGCCATCGTCTTCGTCCCCCTTGCAGCGAAAAAGCGTCCTTTCCTATCCCTAAGGCTTTCCTTTTTCTCTTGCGCATTCGCCAGGCCTCGTCTGCAAAATGTACTCCACTACCTCATTCGGCTCGGCCAGCCACACCTCATTCTCCCCGACTCGCAGCACCGTCTCAAAGCGTTCCTCGAGCTGCTCCAGGGTGCAGTCCTTCCACGGATGTATAGCCTTTCCTGGCAGGGGGCAGTGGCAATAGTCAATGACCCACCCGCCCAGGTCCATAGCCTGGTGGAGCCGCTTGTATGGGTCGTAAGCTGAGTAAAAGGGCGGCGGATATTCGCTGTGCAGGGGCACTCTTCCCAGGGCGAAGAGGTCGCTGTCAACGGTGTTCACGCGGTCATAGATTGTAAGAATGGCCTTGTAGCCCGCCTGGGCCGCCACGGCCGCTGCCGCCGGATGATTGTCGTTGTTACCGGGCACGCAGAAGATTGTCACCGGCATGCCGAGGGTCTGCTCAAGCACAAGGCGGGCCTCTGCGACCTCTTGCCATGCGTTCTCGGGCGTTATGGTCCCATGCGTAAGCCCATGGCACGACACTCCCCAGCCTTCAGCGCAAAGGCTCCTGACCTCCTCGGCCGAGAGTATCATGAGGCCATTGTAGGAGCTACCGGGCACATCTCGCGGCCTGCCGACCTGCGACGCAACCAGGGCGACGTGGCCGGGTATCCCGTATTTCCGGTGCAGCGGAAGGGCGTACTCCAGCAAAAGCCGGCAGCCCTCGTCATAGCTGACCGAGTAGACCCACCGCTTGCCACCTTTCCAGGGTGCAGGGAGCCGTCCCATGCTTCTTGCTCTGGGTCGTTGTATCGCAACAACGCATTATGCCACGTGGGCTTCGGGCGTTGCCACCAACCGGAGCTGCTTGCGGCAGAGCGCCCGCCCGTTCACTGGTACGTGGAGTCGTGATATTCTTGTACGTCGCTTGCCAGGAATGGGCGGTGAGGCAACGTGGTTGTGCAGCTTGGGCGGCGGTGCGTAGTGACGTGGGCAGCTGCGGTCCTCAGCGTACTTGCTCTGCTGCCCGCCTTTGCCGAGCCATTGGCCATCCCGGTTCAGGTCGAGCTCGTTGCCGACCAGATGGCTGGCGGTATTCACGGCTGGCACAGCAGCCGCCTACTTATGTACAAGGGCACTCTTTACGCCAGCGCGTTGCTGCCAGGCCCGCCAGGGACTCCGCCCGACAAGCCCTTCCAGAATCCCACCTGCTTTTTCCAACGCCGCCCCGAAGGCACCTGGGTCGCTCTCGGGAACCCCGTCCCTTTCAACCTCTATACGATTTTGATTGGGCCGGATGGCAGGTTCTGGGCGGTGGGGAATTACGGCTATGCTGACTGCACCGTTTATCGTTCTCGGGCGCCTCTCGACCCGTCCACCTTCGAGCCGCTGTACACCGGCACCTGCGCATATCTGGGCGCCAGCATCAGCCCCGAAGGCAACTTCCTCATAATGCATGCCGAGTCGCCCGACTTCACAGCCTTCGTGCCCAATGCTGTTATCGCCGCCTTCTACGACCATGAAACCAACCAGTGGCACACTAGCCGCCTGGTGACACCCGAAGGGCGGTACGGCTACATCGGAATAGTCCTCAAAGGCCGCCGCGCCCTTGCGGTCCTCAACTCCGCGCTCTCGGACCCCAAGGCCAACCCCGATCCGCCCCATTATTCCTGGCGCCACGTCCGCATAGCGGCCTGCGACGACCTAACGCGCGGTGATTGGCGCAACACAGCCTGGCTGATGCCCGAGTATGGGGACACCTGGCTGAACGACATGATCCTTGGCCCCGACGGACAGGTCTATTTGAGCTACTCGTACCGAGAAGGCGCGACTCTTGAGGAATCCCGCGCGAAGCCCATGGAGCATTGCATCGCACGCCTTCATCCGGGCGCCACCGCAGAAATATTCAAAACCGGCCTGACGCAGCTTGCGTCTACGCGGATATTCGTGAGCAGTCGGGGCCGGTGGTTTTTGCTTGCGCGGTCTCGCGGCGAGCCGGTCCTGCGCCTCTGGGAGCTTGAGCCGCCGCCTACCCTCAAACCAATGCGAGAGTATACGCTGCCCGGCACCGAAGTGCTCCAGGGCTACGTTATCCATACTCTGCGCCCGGAGCGGTTCGGCGGCCAGGCCGACGGCGACACAGTGCATCTTTACAGCGCCAGCTTCCACCCACGGGAAAACGACCCCGCGGCTCAGGAGCATCGCTTCTGGCATGTATACTTCCGGCTGCCGAGACGATAGCGCGCACGGGAAGGGTCACAGCCGGGGTGTGTCTCTTGCCTCAGGTTGTTGTTTGCCTCGTGACGGTCTGGGCCTTGGGCTTGCCCGAAACCGGCGCAGCCATCTGTCCGGTAGTTTGCTTGAGCGGCGAATCGCAGTTCCAACTGGCTGATGCCCAGCTATCCTTCCCGCCCCCAGGCCAGCCGGACCACACACCCACCTACATGTTAAGCCTGTGCAAGGTCAAAGGCACCAGCCATAGCCGTGGGGGCGGCTTTGAGTATCTCTCCGGCTATCCTGCGCACTGGAGCGAAATCGGCTGCACCCGCCAGCGCTGCGCCTTTTCTCCACCTGCCCATTGGCATGAAGAACGACGTAAAGCTCACGACGCTGCCAGCAGGATGACCCTGGCCCTGCAACGGGTTTGCTGTCAACAACACGAGATGAGTGCAGGATGCGTCTACTTCGCTGAGAAGGATTCAGCGGCTGCGCGGATGACCAGTCGGGCTTCCGAGCTGTGAAGGGTTGCGCTGAGTTTTCAAATACTGGCGTGGTGAGCAAAACCGCCGGCGAGGTGAGTGTCATGCGCTATACGCTGGCTGCTGCGTTAGTCGTACTGCCGGTTCTCTGTGCATGGGGCGCAGCGGAGCCGACATACTATGTATCGCCTGCTGGCAACGACAGATGGTCGGGAAAACTGGCCGCGCCCAACGCCCGCAAAACGGACGGCCCTTTCGCCACCCTGGCTGGTGCTCGCGACGCCATCCGGAGGGCGCGCGCGACCGGAAAGCTGGCCCCAAACGTCACTGTGTACGTGCGGGCGGGCAAGTACTGCCTCGACGAAACACTCACCTTCGGCGCCGAGGATAGCGGCCTCATTTTCGCCGCGTACGGCCAGGAGAAACCGCAGATCATTGGCGGGCGCCTCATCAGGGGCCTCCGGCCTGGCGGCGGCGGCATCTGGTCAGTCGCCTTGCCGGAAGTTAAGGCTGGCCCGTGGAGCTTCCGCTCGCTCTTCGTGGATGGCCAGCGCATGATCCGCGCCCGACACCCCAACTTTGACCCGGCAGACCCATACCGTAAGGGGTTTTCCTATGTGGCAAAGAACCTCAGCGGCTTTGGGGTTGCTGTAGGCAACATCCACAACATGGGCGACTGGATGGAATACGACATCAACGTGCCGGCGGAAGGTGACTACTTTTTCTGGGTCTACTACGGTGCGCTCAACGCTCCTTTCGGCAACGACACCATGGACGGACGTACGGCCATTAGCGTGGACGGCGGCGAAAAGATTCTGCTACACGACCTGCCGGACACAGGCAGTTGGGGCATCTCGCGCTGGGGGAAGACCGCTACCCTCAGGCTCACCGCCGGACGACACAAGCTGCGGTGGGAGAACCTCAGGGGTGGCGGATTGAACTTGGATGCCTACGCCCTCAGCGACGACCCCAACTGGATGCCCACCGACGCAAACCTGCCGCCGGTGGCCCCAGGCAAGCACCTGGTGGTAATTCAGGCGGAGGACTTCACTGCCTACCATGGCCCACAGTTGCAGGTGGGCGGCTCAGGCGGTGCCAAGGACAGGTTCGCCTACCACCCTGGCGACATCAAGCCCGAGTGGGCCAAAGCTCCTGAAGCAGAAATCCATATTTTTCAGTCGGGCAACTGCCGCGCCTTCAAGGAGATTTGCTGGATTGACAGGATCGTCCTCGAGGAATGCACCGTCTATCTCAAGGGGCCTGAGTGCACCTCCGATTTGGCCCAGGGGGACCGGTACTTCGTCGAGAACGTGCCCGATGCGCTGGACGCGCCCGGCGAATGGTACCTCGACCGGAAGGCCGGCATTCTCTACCTCAAGCCACCGCAGGGCTTCAGCGCGAACTCCGAGGTGATGGCGCCGACGGTGGGGAGGATTGTGGAGGCGATAGGCCCCGACGAGAACACGCCTGTGGCCGAGCTTTGCTTCCAGGGGCTGACCTTCCGCGGCGGCGACTGGGACTTCGAAGATGGCTGTCGTGGCTACGGCATGGGAACCAACGGCGTGGTGTACATGAAGAACGCGAAGCGCTGCCGAATAAGCGGCTGCCGTTTTGTGAACATTGGCAAGGACGCCGTTTGCCTGGAGGGTGGTGAGGACAACTATGTCCTGGAGAATGACATCACCGACAGCGCCGAAGGCGGCGTGAACATAAACGGCGGCAAAGGTGTCGTAGTGGCCCTCAACCACATCCATCACTGCGGCCAGGTCTACAAGCATAACGGTGGAGTGACGCTGCAAAACGGTGCCAGCGACTGCATTGTTCGCAACAACGTTATACACGACATGCCTCGCTACGGCATCACGATGAAGCTGGCCGGACACAACAATCTTATCGAGGGCAACCGGGTGCTCAACACCAACTTGGAGACTTTCGATACCGGCGGCATTGAGGTCACCCAGCAAGACCGCGAGGACCGCAGCGGCACAAAAATCGTCGGCAACATCGTGGGGGATACGGTAGGCTATTCCTCAGTCGGCGAGAGGCCCTGTTTCCTGTCTTGGAGTATCTATCTTGACAGCTTTGCGGGCGGTTACACCGTAATGAATAACATCTGCTTCCGCGCCTACTACGGCGGCATAATGTTCCAGGGCGGAAAGGACAACATCGTCACCAACAACATTTTCGTTGACGGCGAGGTCGCCCAGGGACACATCTCCAACTTCGCCGGCAACCAGACGGGTTGCGTGCTGGAACGCAACGTCTTCTGTTTCACCAACCCCAAGGCGATGCTATTCGTGGCCGGCAGACTCACCCCCGAAGTCATCCGCATGGGTTCGAACTTGTACTGGTGTTCTGGCGGCGGGGAACCTGGCACGGGCTGGCAGGCGACCCTGAAGGCCTGGCAGGACAGCGGGCTAGACGTGGGTTCCATCATCGCCGACCCGCTCTTTGTAAGTCCAGCGGAGGACAACTACAGCCTCAGGCCTGGTTCCCCGGCCCTCGAGCTGGGTTTTCAGCCCATTGACGCGTCCAGCGTACCTTCCTGCGAGTGCCGCATCCACAAGCTGGCCACCATCTTTTTTGAAAACAAAGCATGGCCGAAGTGACGGAATAGACCTCAAGCGCCACGGATGCGCCCGAGCTGCGCCAGTGCATAGTTTGCGCCCGGCCCATGGGCCGCCGCCAACAAAGCGGCGCACCTGCAGTCTGGCTATGCGGTTGGGAAGCCTTAGGTAGGGCAAGAGGACGATGTCCCAACGCTAACAAAGCCGGTCACTGCCGGGGCGCGAGCTATGGCCGCCAGCCAAAAGTATGAGAGCGCTGCCCCAGCAGACTATGCAGGCACGGCGACGAAGCGTCCTTTATCATTACTACGGGCGAGGCGAGATATGTGGGGTGTCTCAGCACCTGCCTGTCTAGAGGAATTTCCAAGGGAGGCAAGGCCTATGGGACGGTGCATCTGGCGGGCCACAGGATGGCCAGCATGGCTTTGGTGCTTTGTGGCCATTGGGGTGCCACCCGGTGAGTGTGGAGGCGCCCCGCCCCAGCGGTCCTCGTACTCGTAATCCGCGTGGGTGTCGCGGTACCAGCGGTCCGGTTGGGGATCCTGGCCCAGGCGGTTGAGGTCTGAATGGCGCCACCAGTACGCCCACTGCATCACTTGGTGCGGAGGGTTGATGTCCGGGCGGGCAACATACCTTCCTCGAGCCACTGAGTCCTCGTCGTGGGCATAGCAGTAGCTCGCGTAGCCCCGTGGCCAAGTTGGTGTCCTGGGAGGCTGCCACCAGGTGCGCACCCAGGCGCAATAACGCTCCAGCGGCGGGCGGAAATCCCCCACATGCACACCCACTGCAGCCTCCGGCAGCGCCAGGCGTTCCCCTGGACCCAACGTCAGCCATAACGTGCGTACTCCTAAGGAAGTGCCCACCGTCTCCGGCAGCGGCAGCGGTGTGTACGCCGGCTCCCGACGCAACGCCGCTTCGAACAGAGGAATGTAGCTGGAGACCGACTGTCCTGCCCGCTCCCGCTTGCGCAGCATCATGACCTTCACGCCGCCGGTGTCATCCCTCACGTAGATGTACGCCCCGCCCCCGCGCGTCGAGCAGAATACGGAGAGAAGCTGCAACGAACCCGTGGACATGCCATACGGGACGGCCAAGTCATAGGGCAAGTTCACGCACCACCCACCCACCATCGGAAAGAAGTAGTAGTCCTGGCTGGGGTCATCAGAGAGGCGCACCGCCGGCAGGAGCGGGAAAGCGACGCACAGACGGCGCGCAGCCGCACCATCATTGCGCAGCTCGAGCCTCCACAGCATCTCTGATGCCGCGGAGAGGTAGATCGAGAACTGTCCGGAAAGATGCAACTGCGTCGAAACGAATTCCATCTGCAGCCGCCGGCCAAGACCAGCAGACTCGCGCCCTCTGTTGGTCACCACGAAGGCGTCGGAGTACTCCCAGCTTTCCGGAGCGTCCTCCACCAGGACTGCGAATACCGCGCCGGCTTCGCTGAGAAGAGAGCTGTTTCCCAGAGCCTTGTTCACGAAGGAAGTGAGCGCGATGCCGGGGCTGGTGGTTAGCTCTGCCCTGAAGTGAGTGTTCTCCAGAACCACCCGGCTACCAGTCATCCATAGGCGGGGGGCCATGATCGCAGGGGTCACAGGGAGCGTGCAGGTGGGGGGCGGGGGAGGACCAAAGGGGCTGGCAGCGTGAACAACCGCCGCTGAGATACACAGAGCGGGGACGACCAGAGCGCAAGGAAAGGTGACCACAGGAGCCCCTCCTTGCCACCGCTATCTCATGGGGCAGCCTAACACCACTCCTCCGTTGTCCGGCGCGCATTATACACGGCGACTGCGAGAGGCCGGAAATACCCGTCCTCTGAGAACTTTGAGGCGACACTGTGGCGTGCCATTCAAGCTACACACTCCGGCAAGGATGCTCGAGGACAGGCGCGCGCCCCGGGCGCTTGCCAGCGGACGCAACGGTTTGCCTCTCGAGAGGGTACTATCGTCGGTCCCAGCGCCTGCCGGTGCCGCGGGGCTCCTGGGCAATGCTGGGAGCTGCCGGCGCGCCAAGCTTCGGTGGGCCGTCACCGTCCGACGGGTTGCCAGACGACACTTTTGTGAGAACCGCTCGGATTCTGACGGGATAAGCTTCATGCCCAGCCCGACTGCAAAGTAAAACAGGCGAGGACGTGAGTAACCTTTCTTCGTCCAGGGCGAAAACAGGGCCAAAGACCGTCCGCTGGCGTCCCCTTTCATAGGAGGCGGCTCTGGTAAGTTTGCAGGATACAACTTCGGTCGCAGCTTCTCGAAGCTGCAAGTGCTGCGCATGCAAGGCGCCAGCAGAACATCCCCGAGTTAAGGGACGGGTGTAGCGCTCCGATGTCGTGAGGAGGAAACCACGACCTCATCCAGGCGCCAGCTTTCTTCTACAATGCCCGTAGATTGCGCCAGGACGAACGCCGGCGCGTCATGGAACCTGGACGAGAGGGGTATATATAAAACCCCAGGCGCTGCGAGAGCGTGTACAAGCTCAGCAAGCTTAGCCGTGGGTGGGTAATAGCAGGGAAACAACTGGTCTGCGCGGGGGTTGGGAGGCCCCTCTGGGAGCAGGGCAGGGGTGGGGTAGAAAAGGGAGCCTTTTTGGGCAGTTGACATAGTAACAAATATGCGAATGAATACCGTTTATGGTTGGCCCGCCCGAAAGCATGTATTATACTACCGAGAATAGCCTAGTCTCGGAACAAGAGGCCTTTCATGCCCGCCCAAGACGCCCTCACCGAAGAAGAGCTGGAAGCCCTCCTCAAAGCCGTCAAAACGCGCGGCCCCTGCGGGAAGCGTAACCTTGCCCTCCTCACCCTCTTCGCCGATGCCGGCCTCCGCCTCGGCGAAGCCCTCGCCCTGCAAACTACTGACCTCATCCGAGAAGGAAGCAGGGTCGTCACCCACGTGCGCGTGCTGGGCAAGGGCCACAAGCCCGCCCTGGTGCCCGTCACCGCCCGTGCCGCCGCCCGCCTCGATGCCTGGCTCGCCGCCCGCGCCAAACTCGGCCTGGCTAATGGGCCCCTGTTCTGTACGATTTCCCGCGGCCGTCGGCGGGGCCTGGGTGGCGAGGCCACCCTCACCCCAGGCCGGCCCCTGAGCGGCCGGTACGTGCGCCAGATGGTCGCCCGGATGGCCCGCCGCGCCGGAATTGCCCGCCGCGTCACCCCTCACACCCTCCGGCATACCTTCGCCACTCACCTTCTGCGCAAGACCGGCAACCTGGAGCTTGTCCGGAAAGCCCTCCGCCACGCCCGCATCACCACCACGGCGCAAATCTACTCCCACCTGGCCGACCGCGATGTGGAGGAGGCGGTGCGGGGCCTGCGGGGCCTCAGCGAGCCACACGCCATCGCCCAGGCCGTCCTGGAGGCCCTCCCAGAGAAAGTACGCAAAGCCCTCCAGAGCCTCCTCCGAAGCGGCGGGTAGGCACGGGCTGTTGGGGGATGTTGCTGAAGCTTGAAGCTGCGGCCGTGTGCTGCACACTGACGGGCTTACGGAGGGTTCTTGCAAGCAGCCCCCTGCCCCATTTGCTACCAGGGCACTCAGATCGCCTCTAAAACGCCCCGTAGCGGCCCTCTGTGACTTGCCGGCACCCTATTATACACCCCTATCCCCACCTCAGAAACGCGCTCTACGTGCGTCTAAGGGCCAATTACGGGCATTCTACAGCCGCCCCTGACCCCGCCCACCCAACCTGCAGCGCATAGGCCTGCTCTGCGGACGTCCCGGCTGGCTCGGACGAGTGAAACCAGGATGCCGAGCGTTACGAATGCCCAGCCTACAAGCCCGCCCAGCGGTCGTCGCGGCTGGCCTGGACCCACCCCTCAATCCCTTGTTGACCAGGGCTGAGTTTCAAACATGCTTCTAGCCCCGCTTCTTTTAGTCCGTCCATTAATTGAGAAAAATGCTCTCAATCCCTTGTTCATCAGGGCTTGGTTTCAGACGCACCAAGAGCAGCATTCCCCAAAGAACACCACCGATGAACACAAGAATGTACCCATAAATCAATTGCCAATCACTCCTACTTGGTGGGGCTCCACCAATGAAAGACGTCCACTACTAGGCAGTATAGCAGCAGAAACCAAATGGCTAACACCACCGTTGAGGCAATGCCCACAGTGAGCACCCACAAAACTGCGCCAACGACCGAAGCCAGTACCCCTATAGCCGTCTCGAGGAAGATGACAATCCTGCCCAACCAAGGCCATATACCTTCTTCTCTCATTGCAGGTCCCAGAGATCCGAGGTGCTCTCTAGTTCATTGTACCCATTGGGCCTCATCTTTGCACAGTCTCAATCCCTTGTTCATCAGGGCTTGGTTTCAGACATGAAATACCGCGTAGGAGACTATGAGGTGGAGCTGAAGTGCGCGTCTCAGTCCCTTGTTCATCAGGGCTTGGTTTCAGACAACTGTACCTCTGGGATATTGGCAGGAGGCTGACCAAGGTGGGCCAGTCTCAATCCCTTGTTCATCAGGGCTTGGTTTCAGACCACCTGCACGTCGTGGTCGTGAGCGATGGGGATGGGCACGTGCCGTAGGTGCGGTCTCAATCCCTTGTTCATCAGGGCTTGGTTTCAGACTGCATCGGCTGTAACCATCCGTTCTACGTCATCACGCGCCAGTCTCAATCCCTTGTTCATCAGGGCTTGGTTTCAGACGAGCGGGCAGCCACGGTGATGTGGCACCGTGGCAAGTGCTACGAGTCTCAATCCCTTGTTCATCAGGGCTTGGTTTCAGACCCCGGTCTATGCGTTCAGGGAGCACTGGCTCCCTGACGGATAGTGTCTCAATCCCTTGTTCATCAGGGCTTGGTTTCAGACGTCAACAAGGCGGCAGCGGCCCTCCTATAGCAAGTTTAATAGTCTCAATCCCTTGTTCATCAGGGCTTGGTTTCAGACTGGCCTACCGGACGCTGGACATCGGGTGCGCCATGTACGTCTCAATCCCTTGTTCATCAGGGCTTGGTTTCAGACTGCGCGTTTGCCGACTCCCAGGCCTGCAGAAGCTCCCTGTCCTGTCTCAATCCCTTGTTCATCAGGGCTTGGTTTCAGACGGGGGAGATCAAGGGGGTGGTCAGGAGAATTTACGAGCGTCTCCTGTCTCAATCCCTTGTTCATCAGGGCTTGGTTTCAGACAAATCAGCAGTAATGGACATAGAAGTAAACCTCGAGGATGGAACGTCTCAATCCCTTGTTCATCAGGGCTTGGTTTCAGACCGCTCGGGCACTTTTTGTACGCGCAGGGCCAGGCCGGCTGGGAGCCGTCTCAATCCCTTGTTCATCAGGGCTTGGTTTCAGACTATTCCGGGTCTGGTGACCCGGATCTACTTCAGGCCCGTTGAGGTCTCAATCCCTTGTTCATCAGGGCTTGGTTTCAGACCGGGGGTGAAAGCCCCTGGCGACTAGGGGCAGCTTGGCGGTCGGTCTCAATCCCTTGTTCATCAGGGCTTGGTTTCAGACATGGTTAGGATACCCATCCTCCCGGGGTTCTCCACCGTGCTCGTCTCAATCCCTTGTTCATCAGGGCTTGGTTTCAGACACTTCAGTACCAGGCCAATGTAGCACAGAACCCCAGCTTGGTCTCAATCCCTTGTTCATCAGGGCTTGGTTTCAGACCAATCCATCTGCAGGACCAGAATGGGGACCCAGTCCCGAATGCAGTCTCAATCCCTTGTTCATCAGGGCTTGGTTTCAGACAACTAGCTGCCATTGGCGAGCAGCTGGCCAACATCGCCCTCGAGTCTCAATCCCTTGTTCATCAGGGCTTGGTTTCAGACTCCCCCTGTTATCAAGGTGCTCCGGGACTGGCCAGAGGAGGGATTTTGCGGAAACGTGCTGTTTCAATCTCATTATAGCAGCGCGGCAGAGATTTTTCAAGGGCCGAGAAAGCCCGATTTTTCGGCGCTTTCGGCTCTGCGGAAACCTAGGGCGTTTTTGGGGGGTTTTGAGGTTTCCGCAGGCTCACACTATATAGACCTCCGGCTCCCACCAAGGTTCCGGGTCCTGGCGGCCGAGGCGGAGGACTTTGGCAGCGCAGGCGCTGCAGACCGGATAGATGCGGACACTATCCTGGGATGAATCGATAGCCGAGTTCAGGCGGGCGAGGAGGCGAGGGAGGGTGTCTTGGGATGCGAAGATTTCAAAGACGGAGAACTGCACGCGGTCGCCGTAGTCGTCGAGGATGCAAGGGGAGGGCCTGCGGCGGCGCGAGTGCCGGAGGTCGTTGGGGTGGTGGACGAAGAGCATGGACGGAGGGGCCTGCGGCGGCGCGAGTGCCGGGGCGGGGCGCCTCTGTACCTTCTCGGCTCCGGGCTTGGGCTTTAGGTCCCCAGATACAGGGGGCCATTGAGCCAGGCCATCCAGGACAAGGCCTCTGTACCTTCTCGGCTCCGGGCTTGGGCTTTAGGGGCTGCGGCCAAAAGCTGTGAGGGCATGGGCCACGGCTTTGGTCTAAATGCTCTCTTCCCGCCGCGCAAGGAAGGTGCGCCTCGGGCGCTGAAGCGCAAGTAAGTGGGCCACTGCTGTGGTCTAAACGCTCTCTTCCCGCCGGCTTGGGCGCCGGCGAAGGGCGATGGGGCGTCGCCGACGCCCCCCACGCCTTCCTCCCCACGGCTTGGGCTTTAGACCACGCTACGGGCGCAGTGGCAGCCCGTCCTCCCCCATTCCGGGCAGCTCCAAATCCCTTGTTCATCAGGGCTTGGTTTCAGACGAACTTCACGTTCTCCGGGGTGGGCAGTTGGTCCCTTACTGGATGTCTCAATCCCTTGTTCATCAGGGCTTGGTTTCAGACCGGCGGACGGCGTCCTGTGGGGATACCTTGGCGGCCTGGCGTCTCAATCCCTTGTTCATCAGGGCTTGGTTTCAGACGCGATGAGGCAATACATGTACAGGCACTCCTGTCTGACCTAGGGTCTCAATCCCTTGTTCATCAGGGCTTGGTTTCAGACCATTGGTCGGATACGCTATGGTCGGACCAGTGTGTCCGCCGTCTCAATCCCTTGTTCATCAGGGCTTGGTTTCAGACTTGACCAGGATGAGTGCCCTAGGTGCCGGCGCATTGACCGCGGTCTCAATCCCTTGTTCATCAGGGCTTGGTTTCAGACCTGTATGCCGGGGGCCAGCGGTATGTCGTGGGGCTCCTGCGCTAGTCTCAATCCCTTGTTCATCAGGGCTTGGTTTCAGACGGAGGCAGTGGTGGTGGACAACAACAGTGATCTACTTGCCGGGTCTCAATCCCTTGTTCATCAGGGCTTGGTTTCAGACACGAGGCGCTGCTGGTCGAAAGGCACAATAAGCTTTATTGGGCCGTCTCAATCCCTTGTTCATCAGGGCTTGGTTTCAGACGGGGCCCAAGGGGGAGGCTAGAATGATATATAAGCCACACGCGGTCTCAATCCCTTGTTCATCAGGGCTTGGTTTCAGACATGGCGAGATCGAGGTGGATCTCGCCTACGGAGGTGAGGACTGATGTCTCAATCCCTTGTTCATCAGGGCTTGGTTTCAGACACTGGGGGACCGGAGGCAGGCTATGGCCCCACGTCCCGGTGCAGGTCTCAATCCCTTGTTCATCAGGGCTTGGTTTCAGACGGGTTTCGCTGCAGGTGGAGAAGGCGTCGGAGCCTGTGAGCGTCTCAATCCCTTGTTCATCAGGGCTTGGTTTCAGACTCGTACATGGCTTTGAGGGGCAGGACTGTATCGCGTACAGCCTGTCTCAATCCCTTGTTCATCAGGGCTTGGTTTCAGACCCCACCGGATGTACTCGCGAACCGACGCGGGAAGAGACCGTCTCAATCCCTTGTTCATCAGGGCTTGGTTTCAGACCGCGACTTCTCTGGCGTCATGGCTTATCACCGATCCGCCAGTGTCTCAATCCCTTGTTCATCAGGGCTTGGTTTCAGACGGATGATTTTTGAGCCATCTCTTGACTGTTGGGTGGGCTCCTGGGTCTCAATCCCTTGTTCATCAGGGCTTGGTTTCAGACACGCGGAGCAGGGCGTCATGATGACACGGCTGACCGTTGTTCCCGTCTCAATCCCTTGTTCATCAGGGCTTGGTTTCAGACAGGTCGGGAGCAGTATCCGGATATGCTGGCAAGAGATCGCCGTCTCAATCCCTTGTTCATCAGGGCTTGGTTTCAGACCGAAGAAATTCGGGCCATATGGGCAGTCGCCGGGGGCGAGTCTCAATCCCTTGTTCATCAGGGCTTGGTTTCAGACTCGACCTCAGCGATCGGCCCTTGGACAGGCCCCCCAAGAGTCTCAATCCCTTGTTCATCAGGGCTTGGTTTCAGACCTCTTTCTTTTAAGTGGCAGGGGCCCCTGGGCCTATGGGACCAGTCTCAATCCCTTGTTCATCAGGGCTTGGTTTCAGACGATGATGACCGCCGTCGGATAGCTCGCCGAGACCGCAATGGTCTCAATCCCTTGTTCATCAGGGCTTGGTTTCAGACAGCGTATTGCGATGTTGCTGCACGCCGCGCGGCGCCTAATCCCGGTCTCAATCCCTTGTTCATCAGGGCTTGGTTTCAGACCAGGAGGTCGCGCGCTGTAGCGCGCGATACCTAGCGGCGCATGTGTCTCAATCCCTTGTTCATCAGGGCTTGGTTTCAGACTACACCAAGAAGACAGCACATGTTGCAGCAGTCCCGCTGCCCGTCTCAATCCCTTGTTCATCAGGGCTTGGTTTCAGACGAGGAAT
>Ga0315298_1003740_pt1 | contig 23709 bp, 25 predicted proteins | sample WHS_1_MG_FD_203077 | JGI IMG/M metagenome (GOLD analysis project Ga0315298, IMG submission 203077) | Extremophilic microbial mat communities from Washburn Hot Springs, YNP, Wyoming, USA - WHS_1_MG | ecosystem: Environmental > Aquatic > Thermal springs > Hot (42-90C) | place: USA: Wyoming...
GACCCCCGCTATCCTGCTTTCATTTTTCTTCATGTGATGGTGGATTAAAAGTTTTTTGATTCGTCTGGTTGTGGTGAGGGTTTCTTTTGAGAATAATGTGGGGTTTCGCCCTCTTATGGCTGTCTTTTTATGCTCTGGGTGATGACTTTCCCGTTCTATGGTGGGAGGAGGGTGAATAAAGTTTATTTAACGTGGCTTGAGGATTTTTAAAGAGGTTAGTTGGCAGTAAACGTGAATCAACTGCGTACGTACCCTGTCCCCAAGCAGAAGATCGAGATTGTCGAGAGGAAGGGGCTTGGCCATCCTGATACTATTTCAGACATGGTTATGAACGAGCTTTCGGTTGAGCTCTGCCGGCTCTACCTTAAGGAGTTTAACAAGGTTCTCCACTATAATCTGGATAAGAGTCTGCTGGTCGCCGGGGAGTCTGAGACAAGGTTTGGAGGGGGGGTTGTTAAGAGGCCGATGAAGCTTATTTTCGGGGATAGGGCGACCTATAGTTTTAACGGCAGGGAGCTGCCCATTGAGAAGCTTGCAGTCGATTCCGCTAAGAACTGGTTTAGGAGGAACCTTAGGTTCGTCGATCCTGATAAGCATGTCTCCTACGAGGTTCAGATAGGCAGGAGCGCGCCAAACCTGGCGGATATTTTCAAGCGGGGAGGGGAGTTCCTAGGTGCTAACGATACTTCTGCAGCTGTTGGGTATGCTCCGTTATCCCCCTTAGAGAGGCTTGTGCTCGATGTTGAGCAGCATTTGAACGGCAGAGAGTTTAAGAAGGAGTTTGAGGAAACCGGCGAGGACGTTAAGGTAATGGGTTACAGGATAAACAATGCTGTCGACCTAACCATAGCAATGTCCTATGTTGACCGTTTCATAGATGGTGAAGAAACCTATTTCAGGTCTAAGAGGGAGGTTGTCGAGCATTTGAAAAATTATGTTGAGGAGAATTATGATTTTAAAAAGGTCGATATCACTTTAAACAGCCTAGACACCAGGGGGAGGGGTGAGGACGGGTTATACTTAACTGTCACCGGTACTTCTGCTGAGGCTGGGGACAGCGGGCAGGTTGGTAGGGGGAATAGGGTGAACGGGGTTATCGCTTTGCTCAGGCCCGCGGGATCGGAGGCCGCTGCTGGAAAGAACCCCGTTAGCCATGTTGGGAAAATATATAATCTTCTCTCGTTTAAGATCGCTAACGATATTGTTGACAGGGTTGACGGTGTTGAGGAGGTTTACGTGTGGCTTCTCAGCCAGATAGGGATACCTGTTAACAAGCCTAAGCTGGTTTCGGTGCAAGCGGTTCTGGAGGAAGGCTTAAACATGGAGGTTTTGGAGAAGCCTATAGCAAGGGTTGTTGAGGAAAGCCTTAGCGACGAGTCGCTCAGGAGCTTCATAAACGACCTTATAGAGGGAAAACTGAGAGTATGCTGAGCCAAGAGGAGACCGGCAGGCTCAAGATAGGCCTTGAAATACACGTGCAGCTAACCAATCTGAAAACCAAGCTTTTCTGCCCCTGTCCCTCGGACTACCGTGGGAAGAAGCCTAATGAGAATGTTTGCCCAGTCTGCCTGGGGATGCCCGGTGTACTGCCGCAGGTTAACAGGAAGGCTGTTGAAAGCGCTATAGCTGTTTGCCTCGCCTTCAAAGCCAGGGTACAGCCATGCATTGTTTTCAGCCGGAAGAACTATTTCTATCCGGATATGAATAAGAACTATCAGATAACGCAGTACGATAAGGCGGGGGGAACGACGATAGGCGTTGGAGGACACGTCGTGATAAGCCTAGAGGGGGAGAGGCGGGAAATACCGTTCAGAAGAATACAGCTTGAGGAGGACCCGGGTAGACTGGTTCATGTTGAAAAAGGAAGGACTAGGAAAACCTACATAGATTATAACAGGGCCGGGATAGCTCTTGTCGAGATCGTGACGGAGCCTGCTATGCACCAGCCTAAAGAGGCTCGTTTAGTCTTAGAGAAGGTGCAGACGACCCTGGAGCATCTCGGTGTCCTCGACCCTTCCTTTGAGGGAGCTATGAGGTGCGACGCAAATGTTTCTTACTCGGGAGGAGCAAGAGTAGAGATTAAAAACATTAATTCCTTCAGGGAGGTGGAGCAGGCTCTGCGCTTCGAAGAACTCAGGCTAGCCTATCTTCCTAAGCTGGAGAGCACTGTTACGAAAAGGTGGGGGGAAAAGGAAGGTGTTACAGCAACATCTAGGGAGAAGGAAACGGAGGAGGATTATCGTTATTTTCCTGAGCCGGACATACCGCCAATACTGATAGATGAGAAGCTTGTTGAAAGGATTAGGAGAAGCCTGCCTGAGCTGCCTGACGAGAGGATAGAAAGGTTCATCAGGATATATAGGCTGCCTGAAAAAATGGCTTCAATCCTAGTCATGGAGAAGCCTGTCGCAGACTTCTTCGAGGAAACATTGCGGTTTCTAAACAATCCTGATAAGGTTGCGTACTGGCTAACCAACGAAGTTGTGAGGAGATGGCGGGAGTGCGGTTTGGATTATAGGAAAAGCAGGTTTAAGCCAGAGAACTTGGCGAAGCTTATCAGCATGGTGGAGAAAGGCGTTATAACTCAACGCATGGCGAAGAGCATTCTCTGGGACGTGGTTTCAACAGGAGAGGATGTTGAGGAGTACGTTGAGCGGAGGAGTCTAAGCATAATAAGGGATCCAGGCGTGCTCACACCAGTGATTCTGAGCGTTTTAGAGGAGAATCCTGGTCTTAAGGAGGAAGCCTCTAAGAATAAACGGGTAATCGACTTTATATGTGGAGAGGTTCAGAAGAGGCTTGGTGGGAGGGCAGACCCGATTATTCTTAGAAGCCAAGCTGAGAAGCTTGCGAGGGAGGCTGATTGAAAAATGCTTGAAAACCTTTCCGAAAGGCTTCAAAACGCACTCAGGTTTATTACGAGGCAGGCCTACATAAGTGAAAAAGAAGTCGCGGAATACTTACGGGAGATCCAGCGGGCACTTATAATGGGGGATGTTGAAGTCAAGCTTGTAAGCCAGCTCACCGAGGAGATTAAGAAGGAGTTTAAGGAGGCTAAAGAGGAGTACGGGGTATCTTTAAAAGACAGGGTTATCTACTCGACTTACCAAGGGCTTATCCGAATACTCGGAGGCGAGAAGAAAGAGCTCCGAATCACGCCTAACCAGCTTAACATCTTCGTCTTCATAGGAATCCAGGGTTCTGGAAAGACGACGAGCGTTGGTAAGGTTGCTTATTTTCTCAAGAAGAAGAATAGAAGAGTGGGAGTGATATGTGGCGATGTTTTCAGACCGGGTGCTGCAGACCAGCTAAAACAGCTCTTGGAGGACACTGGTGTACCGCTTTACGCGGAGCCTCCGGGGAAATCCTCCATAGAAGTCATAAAAAACGGCCTGAAATGGGCTGGGGAGCTTAATCTTGAAGTCGTTCTCGTAGATACTGCTGGGCGACATAGGTCGGAAGAGGCTTTAATGAATGAAATGAGGCAGATAGTAGACGAAGTTAATCCTACTGCAGCAATACTTGTCATAGACGCTATGATTGGCCAGCAGGCGAGGACGCAGGCAGAGGCCTTCAACAAAGTTGCGAAAGTAGGATACGTCATAATTACGAAGCTGGACGGTTCGGCTAAGGGTGGTGGAGCCCTTTCGGCAGTAGCTTCAGTTGGAGCACCCATAATCTTCGTTGGGGTGGGAGAAGGCCTTGAAGAGTTTGAAGAGTTTGACCCCGTTAAATTTGTTTCCCGACTGCTTGGAAGACCGGATCTAGAATCTATAGTTGCCAGGGTTCAGCAAATGTCTAAGGAGGAGCGGCTTAGAATGCAGAAGATGGTGCAAGGCAGGTTCACTGTTGAAGAATTCATACAGCAACTAGAGTCTGTAGGAAAGCTTGGCAATCTTCAATCACTTTTATTGAATATCCCAGGAGGGAAGAAGCTGGATAGGAAGGAAGTGGAGGAGGTGCTGGGGAAGGTGAAAAAGTGGAAGGCAATCGTAAACTCAATGAATAGGGAGGAAAGAAATGATGTTACAATAATAGACCCTTCGAGAATCAAGCGTATTGCAAGAGGTTCAGGGACCTCGGAGAAGGATGTTAGAGAACTCATAAAACAATACATTGCCACCAAGAAGACCCTTAGAAAAATGTCTAAGGGAGCCTTAAGAAAGCTTCCTCATCTGAGGTTTTAAAAAATGGATAGGGATTTATTGAAATGTTTGAAAAAGCTCCTACTATCCATCCCGCTTTGCGACAGATGTCTAGGCAGACAGTTTTCAAACCTCATAACTTCTTATGACAATGAGACTAAAGGCAGGGTTTTGAAAGATTTCCTTTTTATGAGTGAAATGCTGGCTAAGGAGGAAAATCCTCAGAGATCTTCGAGAACGGTTAAAGCCTTAGCTGAATCCGGCCACGAGCCCTCATCAGTCTTTCTAAAGAAGAGTCTTAATCTGAACGTTGCCTCCAAGCCATGCTACATCTGCGGCAACGAGATTAATTCTTTAATAGAGAACGCGGTCAGCAGGATTGTCGAGAGTTCGATGAAAGTAGAATTTAAGACTTTTTACGTAGGGCTTACCCTACCGGTTTCAATCGAGGAGAAAGATGAAAAGGTAAAATCCTTCTTTAAACTGAGATTCGGCGAGGCTTTAAAAAACGAGCTTAACAGGGAGATAATTAAGAAAGTCAGGGAAACGCTGCAGAGAAGGCCGGAGATGAAGAGGCCGGATGTTCTCTTCATATATGATGCTACTGAGGATCGAGTTTCGATGCAAATAAACTCGGTTTTCCTTAAATCCAGCTATAAAAAGCTTGTTGGAGGGATTTCTCAAACAAAGTGGCGGGGAGTCGGCAGCGAGGACTCGACTCCCTCCATAGAAAAGATGCTGGAAGAGGTTATATTACCAGCTTACAATGCTAGAGGATTAAAATTCCATGGCGCTGGGAGAGAGGATGTTGACGTAAAGATGCTTGGGGAAGGAAGACCCTTCATAGTCGAGATACTTGAACCCAGGATTAGGAACGTGGATTTGAAGAAGCTATGTTTAGAATTTAACAGAAGATACGGAAACATGGTTGAGATAACCGAATTCCTTAAGACCACTCATTCAGAAGTACCGAAGCTTAAGCTGGAGGCTGAAATCCATAAGAAGCGTTACAGGGTTGTGTTTGAAGCTGAAAGAGAGGTTTCAGATGAGGAGCTAAGAGATTTGTCGGTAAAGCTTACCGGAAGCGCAGTCAGCCAGAGAACCCCCTTAAGAGTCCTGAAAAGGAGGAAGGACAAGGTTAGGAGAAAAACCGTCTACAGCGCTGCTTTTAGAAGACTCGGAAGTAACCTCTACGAGGCCTCTGTAACGTGCAGCGGCGGGCTTTATGTTAAAGAGCTTTTTCACGGAGACGAGGGTAGAACAGTGCCCTCGGTAGCCGGGCTCCTTAACACTAAGATTAAAATACTGGAGATGGAAGTGACGGGTATTGAAGGTGGTTAATTAGAATGCCTCAAACCTCCGGGAGAAGGATAAAGACGAGAAGCCTGCTTAAGAAAAACGTTAGAGAGAAGGGAATAAAGCCCCCTTCATACCTTTTACAGGACTATAAGCCAGGGGACAAGGTGGTTTTAAAATACGATCCCTCAGTTCATAAAGGAATGCCTCATAGAAGATTCTATGGTAAAGTTGGAACTATAATGGGTAGAAGAGGGAAGGCATACATCCTACAAGTTTTAGATGGGGATAAAACAAAAACTTTAATTGCAAGGCCAGAGCATTTGAAGAGGCTGTAGATAATGGGGATTCAAAAAATATCGGAGACAGACATAACGATACCTGAGGCGCTTGAAATACTTTCAGAACAGGAGGAACTGAAACAGTATCAACGACTGGTCTTAGACTATTTAAAGGAGGCATCTAAACTTCCTGCAGATAAAGCTAGAAAGCTTTTTGAGGAACTTGTGAAGGAAGCCGGCCTTACTAGGAAAGAGGCAGTTATGCTTGTCAACATATTGCCGAAGAGTAGGCATGAGATAATGGCTATACTGTCCGGAGGAAGAGATAAAGAGTTTTTAACACTGGAAAAAGTTGAAAAGATCAAGAGCATTATAGACAAGTATGCTTAAACCGATAAAACCGTCAGAAGACAGCTATTTGACGCGCATTATTTTCTGTCTCCCACTAACCCTCCAGTATTCCACAGTTACTCCTTGAACTATACTGTTTTTAAGATCCTGGTCTTGAGGCAGGGGTATTTCAAAAACCTCGTATGTCTCAAGGTCCATTATTTGCGCGTTGTCACCCATGAGTGCTAGCACCTGAGCGTTTCTCTTCTCTATCATCGGGACCTCCACCTTAGCGTCAACAGGACTTAACAAAGAATGTTTAGACCCGTCGAACAAGCCCATCCCCACGACACGGGCCTTAGCACTGCCATGTTTACCTGGTTTAGAATGCGAAATCTCCACTATTTGACAGGGTTCACCGTCAATCATTAGCCAGGATCCTTCTTTCAACTCTCCAAGCTCAACTACTTTACCCATTTTAGGGAAGACTAATAAGCTGCGTATTTAAAAAACTTATGCAACAGGAAGATGGTAGAGGCAAAGAGGATAGCGGTGGTCTATAAAACTAGGGAGCCTGAAACCCTGAAGGTTATTGGAGTGGTTAGGAAACTTTTGAACCCGGAGGCCATTGCAGAATACCCTTTGCCAAGCCTAGTAGGGAAAAGATTACGGGACTTTGACCTCATAATTTGTCTGGGAGGAGACGGAACCCTGGTGAGAACCTGCCGGGTGGTTGAAAACGGGTGTTTAATTCTGCCTGTGAACATGGGTAAGAAAGGCTACTTAATGGAAGTAGATCCCGAGAATCTAGAATCCTATTTGGAAAGGTACCGGAACAATGATTTTCTGGTTGAGAAAAGTTTCAAACTAAGAGTAGATTATGGTAACAGGGTGCTTACTGCGGTGAATGAGGCTGTGATTAGGAATATGATAGGCTTAAAACAAGTAGAGCTCTCAGTAGAGCTGGAAGAGGGGGCCTTCATAGTGGAGGGCGATGGGTTTTTAGTTTCAACCCCTATGGGTTCCTCCGCTTACTCGCTGAACGCGGGGGGACCATTTGTTTTATCCAATGTAAATGTTCTAATATGCACCCCACTCTGCGCAAGAAAACCTCTGAGGCCACTAATAGTTAATAGAGACGAGGTAATAAAGGTGAAATATTTAAGTGGTGAAGAAGTACAGATGATAATAGACGGGGAGGAGGCTTTCAAGGTGGATCCTAGGGAAATCATAAAGATTACGGGGTCGGGTGAAACAGTTAACATTATACGATTCTCTGATTCTTTTAACATTAAACGTATGAGTAGAGTGACTGGAGGTGGTGAAAACGGTTAAGGAAGGTTATGTTCTAGATTCTACGGCTATAATACAGGGAGTAGACCCGAACTCCCTTAAAAGAGAATCGTTCACCATAAGAGAGCTTTTAGATGAAATTGGAGAGATCGGTAGGAGGTGGATGAGAATTAAGACGGCAATGATGCTAGGTAAACTAGTGATCCGCGAACCCACTGCTGGAGGCATGGAGAAAGTGGGGCGGGTCGCCAAGGAATATGGATTATATGATAAACTTTCGAAGCCGGATATTAAAATCCTAGCTCTGGGTTATGAGCTACATAGCGAGGAAGATTATGATATAGAGATAATAACCGATGATTATGATATTCAGAACGCTGCAGCAATTCTAAACTTGAAATACATCTCCATAGGGATTAGAGAAATAAGAAAAACATTCTTATATATCAAGTATTGTCCTGCTTGCAAAAGGAAATACTCGGGATATTCAGGAACCGTCTGCCCCATATGTGGGCATAGATTAATGGGCGTGAAGAAAGTTATTAAGGACAATACTTATTAAAAGTATTGTTTTAATTTCCTCTGCGTAAGCCGCACATTATCTTCCTTCGTAAGAAAGAACGAAAGCTCCTTCTCCAGCAACTCTAGGCTGCTTGAAAAATATGGATCCAATGGATATAATACTGAAACTTTTTTCCCAAGCGCCAGGTATTTTTTAACGCCGCTTATGTATACTGTTGGTAAAAGTTCTCCCCCGCAGGAAGTACACTTGGAAACCAGTGGGAGCCTTCTGAATTTTCTACCACATTTCTTGCACCGGAACTTCTGAATATGAAACGTCCTGATGTTTCCGGAAATATCTTTTAATAAATGTGAATTTAAAAGGTTTTCTATAAAATCCTTCTTATCTATCCCATTTAGAAGAGAAGTGATCTCCAATTGCAGTTTTAATTTTCTCTCCATAGAGCCCAGAGTACTGTATACATTTCTTTTAACACCTTTTACAATGCCGCTTGTATCATGAGACCATGCTATGTTGGGATCCTCTTTATTTACTAGCCTCATTTTGTCTAAGAGTTCCTTCGGCTTCGCACCTTGCTCAGCCAGCAAGTAAATGTCTTTACCGTACTTCGCCATATTCTCCATATTATAGACCTGATCGTCTATTTCATCAGGCTTCAAGATAGGCATTATTATAAGTGGAGTATCCATTAACCCTCCTGCAGCATCAGGAACATAATGTCTAGAGAAGTTTAAGAAGGCATCAAAAAGAAGAATTACCGAGTCACCATCGCCATCGCAGTCTCTTCTCTTAGCCTGATGCCAAAAGGGATGTGCAAAAACGACTTGTGAATCAGTAAACCCTATTATTCTACCAGCTATGGCCCCAAGCGTATGAGGAGATATTCCCAGAATAAGGTGCCCAACAAGGTCCTCTCTTGCCTTAACATTGTAATATGGCTCCACATGATAGAAGAGCCTGAGCTCATCATCGATAAAACTCGCAACCTTAACGAGAGAATCCCCCATTTCCTTAGGAAGAATTACATCCTGAGGATAAAGATACAAGAGTTGGCTGCTCTTTGTAAGAGGGTTACCGTCGACATCCTTATCGTAGCCCAGCTTCTTCAAAACCTCTATGGGAACCCCTATTTCCTCAGGCTTAAAAGCGGTTAAAGGAGCATTAGTGGCATCAAAACGGATCGTTCCATCCTTGTATATCGTCAAACCATGCTTAGCCCTTAAAATGCCTTTTTCAATGGGCTCCGGAACCTTGTTCTTGTTCATCAATCCTTTCACACCTTTGACTTCGGGTTCCACTGTTATTCCAAGCCTATTCTCAACATCTTTTAAAATGCTTTGAAGCGGAACGTTTGTCGCATGAGGCGAGTTACACTTCCCCCCACATTTTTCACATTCTTCAGACTTGGAGTATGAATTACACTTGGCACAGTAGTATACAGGCAAGGTGGGAGACTTGCATTGCGGACAGTGGAAATAGAAGGTGAGCTGGTTGCATTTTTCACAGTACCTATTGCAAATGTTCACGATTATGTTTCCACGTGCCGCCGCGGCAACCATGTTTCTTTTTGGACCACCTTCTAGACCTACTGGAAATAGCATATGAGAGGGGGGACGCATCTCCCTGAGTTTGGCTGCTTCAGGTCTTCCGAGCCTAGCGGATATGAAAGCACCTTTCTTAGGCTTAACCTTGAATTGAAGAACAGAGTTAAGATAATCAATAGAATTTTCCTCAGAACCCGCTGGGCGTAAAGTGCACTTAGAGAGATATATTAGGAACTCCGCGTGGATATTAGACACACTTACGAATTCGTTTCCAATCTGGAAAGGAAGACAAATCCGCTCTAACTCGTCTAACAGAACATTGCCATCTATTGGAACCATGACATAATCCTTCCTAACTTCAGCCTTCCTGAAACATTCAACTACATGAAGAAACTCAGGGGCAGTCAAATTCTCTATGAAAAAGTAGAAACGAGGGTGGAGTGGAACATCTAGAGCCAAACTTATCTGGAGGGCCGTCCCAAAATCAATGTTAGTAGCCGGGTTCTTAACTATTTCCCAGAGAAAACCCGCTTCAAAAGGGAGGCTCTTAAGCTTCGCCTCCTTGTCTTTCAAGGCAGCTTCAAGTTCAGCAGCCCATTGCTCTTCAGTATAACCCGCCTTGTCAAGAGGAGAATTCCCCTCGATATAGTCACCAATAGATATGAGAATATCCCCAAGAAAAAGGATTTTAGTAATGTCGCCCCGAATACTTCTCAGCTTATCCTCGTCCTCAATAAGATGCACCGATCCGTCCTTAGTCTTAACTATAGGAGGCATGATTGAATCAACAGGCATAACAATAGCTGATTTACCGGGCCGGTCTATCCTAAGCTGGGAGCCTATTGACAGAAAGCCTTGGAGGAGCTCCATTGCCATAGGGTGAATCCCCATAGCCATCAAGCCAGTGTTTCTAGCTCTTCCATACCTTATTCTGAACCCTCCGAACGCCTCCGAGGACGAGAAGAAAGGCCTCCCGATTAAAACCTCTTTAAGATACTCCGACTTTGCGCTTTCAACCTCGATATTGGATATCCAAGACCACCCGGATATGTTAAGCTTATTAATAATGCTTTCGAACTTCTTAACCCTACCAATTATTCCGTCATTTATAATCCTTAAGGCACCGCCTCTAAGCCTGTTCGTCTCTACTCTTGGGAGATCCCTATATATTACCACCTCGGTTTCTTCAGATGGAGGGCCAGTAACCTCTATAGGAAGGTTCTCTATAACCTCGGCTATCTGGTCCTTAGCAACCTTATACTGAAACCTGTTTTTACCTCTTTCATACAGCCTTAGTTCCTCTATGTAACGCGAGACTTCGTCCCTGGAAGGCTTGTATCTGTCGAGTTTCAACACCCTCCTTATAAAGTCCGCGAGAATTATTGAAAGAGCCTGCTCAGTGCCGCCAGCAGACCTCATAGGCCCAGAGAAGTAAACGGCTAAGTACCTGCTATTATCAGGATTTTTCTTTATCAAAACTTTTTCTATACCCTCTATAGGAGCCGCTGTGGTGCCAGGAGGCGTCAATGAAGCAAGTGCTGCTTTCAAAGCGAGTTCCGCAGCCTTTTCTTCTGGAAATGGCCCAAACCTTCCAAGTATTATATCTTCAGCTATTTTAAACGGGATTTCTATAGGCGGAAGGGTTTTTTTAAGCTCCTCAAACCTCTCTTTAAAACCGTTCAAACCAAGTATCTTCTCAATAGTTTCAGCCTGAGAGAACGAGATTATAGACTCTGGTTTCTTCTCGGGATCGTACCCATTTTCTTTGGCGCAGGCAGCATAGTTATATGCTTCCCAGAATTTTTCCTGTAGAACTCGGTTATATCCTTCAATACTCGTCTTCATTGGTATCAGCCGAGGCCTTTCACGCCGCTTCTCCTTAACACACCTCTTCTTCCGCCTTCTATTATCTCGGAAAGCTTCTCTTCCAAGGGGCAGACCTCCTCTAAGACATCGCCCGTAACTATTACATCAGCGCCAGCAGAAACAACGTTCTCAGCAGCCAGGCCGTCTCTTATACCTCCTCCGACAATGAGCGGGATGCTAATGCTCCTTTTAGCCATACCTATGAGTTTTTCAGGAACATGCATCCTAACACCTGAACCGGCTTCAAGATAAACAAATCTGAACCCAAGTGCCTCCGCAGCCATAGCATAACCGACTGTCAACTCAGGTATCTCGAAAGGAAGGGGCCTGGCATCACCAATGTATCCAGCTGCTCCACCAGTACCAAGTATCAGATATGCCATCGGAATGATTTCCAAACCCAATTCCCTTATGATCTTGACTCCAAGGACCTGCGCCCCAATGATATAGTATGGATTTGATGAATTAAGCAAAGACATGAACCAGATTGCATCAGCACCACGGGCTATGCTTGCGACGTTGCTAGGAAAAATTATCACAGGCAGTTTCGAATTCGACTTAATTTTAGCTATAGCTTCCTCATAATCAGAGGTCCTGTGCGAAGTGCTTCCTCCAACCATGAATGCCGAGGAGCCGGAAGCCTCAGCAGCCCTTACCACTTCCTCAATTCTATTCATTTTCTCGGGGTCGATTAAGGTTATATGAACGAAACCATTTTCCTCAATCTTCTCGTACAAGTATTTTTCTGTTTTTCCTATCAGCAACCCGTTTAAGGCGAGTTGCCGTACAATATAAATCTAAAAAGGCGCCTAAGAAATCTCTCCGTTATGATATTTGTCTACAAACCTGTTGAAGTAATCCACATTCTCCAAATTCTTAACGCATTCCAATATTGCTGCCAAGCCGCAATTACCGCAGACAACCCTCACTGTCCCTGAAGCCTTGTCTTCAACTACAGAGACAGCCTGTACACCGCATTTTGGGCATGGAAAAATCTTAGGAATCACCTTGCGAATAACCTTTGCCTCTCTCCTCCTTCTTCTAGCCATATCTCAAGATCTCTTTCTGCCACATCTATTTTTCCCTTTCCTTATGCAGCGGGAATGAAGCGTAGGCTTTACAAGCATAGTTATACAAAAAAGTATAACTACAGGCAGTCGATGCCGAAAATAGAAAAATGGCGGAAAGAGCATGGGAAAAAGACATTATAGTGGAAAAACTCTTAGAAGAATCAACTCTTACTTTGAAGCAGCTTAAAGCCCTGCTGCTATATTCCGATAACATGGAGCAGAGAATCGTTAAGAACGGGTATGTGGAATTCGATGGTAAAAAAGTCCCTAAGGGTGCTTTCTTCAGGATTTTAAGCCAAGCCAAGAAAAACGTCAGAAGATCAGTCATAACTTTGATAATGATGGCTTATTTAGGTTTAATGGATAGTAATCAATTTAGCGCGATTATGCAAATAACAGGCATAATGATGCAAATCAAAGAACAAGATGAAGGCTTAACCGATTCTCTTCTAGAAAAGCTCAAAGCCACTATTGATATAAGGAAGAGAGAAAAGTAAAAATACTTAGCCCAGAGTAGAAACAAAGAAATGGATTTGCTCAACCTTTTAAAGAGACCCGGGGAGGAAATAAGAAAAGCGAGAAAAAGTAAGGGTTTAACCCAGAGTTCACTAGCCAGAAAAGCGAAAGTTAGTCAGGCACTGATAGCCAGAATAGAGAAAGAGCAGGTAGACCCACGTCTTTCAACGCTTAGAAAAATAGTTGAAGCCCTAATAGAGGAAGAGCGGCAGAAAGGATCCAGAGCCATAGACATTGCCGTGCGCGACGTCATCGTGGTGAATCATGATGACACTATTGAAAAAGCCGTGAAGCTTATGCGTAGATATGGCATATCGCAACTACCCGTTTTAAGAAACGGAGCCCCAATAGGGGCTGTTGAGGAATTAGAGCTTTTGAAGGCCTTTTCCAGGGAGAAAAATGTTGAGAAGTTCTATCAGAAAAAGGTCTTGGAAGCAATTTCTTCGGTATACCCCATGGTTGAACCCGAGACTAGCATAACAGACGTCATAGACTACCTTTTGAAGGGACATAACGCCGTCTTAGTAACTAGAAATGGACGGTTAGAAGGCATAATAACCAAGATTGACATTCTGATGAAAAGCAAAAATATAATAGCATCAGTGTAGCATCACTAGTAAATGACGCCGTTATTAGGAAGAGGCAGGAAGGAACAAGAGATCGAAAAGATACTTTCAGAGGTTAGAGAGAAGAACGATTTTCTGGAGAGAAGGTTGGAAGAGACGGTCGAAAAAATTGAGAGAGTGGAGAGAGGAACAAGGCTCTTAACTGAAGCAGTCTATAAGATAATTACTTATTTGAAGGACTTAGAATGGACACAGGAAGAAGTAAAACAACGGATAGAAGAAAGACCTCTACCGGTAATTAGAAAGAAAGAGCCTGCAGCAGAGGAATATCTTACTGAGATCGAGGCAAAACTTTTGGAGGAGATTAAGAAAAGAGGAATATTAACTGTGAGCGAATGCTATGCGCATGTAGGAAGATCGAAGGAACATGTAAGCAGGCTGTTAAAACGACTTGTTGAAAAGGGAATTTTAATCAGAGAAAGAAAAGGAAAAACTTTCTACTACAGGCTTGCCGAAAAATAACCCTTATTACTCGTTTTTGAGAAGAATAGTTGCAGCCTGATAGATATACTCCTTGCCTCTCTTTCTTCTCAATAGAAACCCTTTGTCGTGAAGTCTCAGAAGGTATGTGGCAACTGTACTGAGTTGGATAGGTCTGCCAATTCTTTCCTCATACCTGTTCTTAATATCTCGAGAGGAAAAATCCATGTCTCTAAATTCTCTTATAACTTTCAAAATATTGTTCAGCATTTCTCCCTGTCCGTGTAAAACTAAGACCCCGGGATCTCCTCCAAGTTTCTTCACCACTTTTTCAGAAGGCAGGGAAGAAAGCATGTCTTGGGAAGGGGCTCCTTGAGAAAGCATTAGGGGGAGAAGCCTAGAAAGTATTGCTTCATATTTATCTAGTTTACAACCCTCCAACTTAAGAGAGACAAGTACATCTGAACCATCTGAGAAACGAATCTCAAGTTTTTTACGAATATCTCCGTTATTCACAGCCGACTGATGGTTGCTAAGCTAAACTCATGTAAATAAGCGTTAACAGGCAGGTTTTCCAGTGGAAATCAATAGGCTCAAAATGCAGAGTAATTTGAAAAATGGGAGAAATTTACAGAGTTTCCTCTACAAAGGAGAGAATAAGGTGAAGATATTATAACTCCAGTAGAAAAGGAGGGGTGTGGGAATAAATAAGAAAATGAAGGAAAAAATAGGAGGAAAGTGGAGGGAGAAAATAGAAAAAAGATGAAAGATGAAGAAGAAGAGACGAAAGATGAAGAAGAAGTGTTTCTACAGAAAAGAAGTGTAAAAAGACTCCTCCACCCTTCTATTTCTAGTGGAAAGCGCGTGCTAGATTTGCAAAAAGAAGGATCTAACAGGAAAAGTTTATTTTTAACTAAAAGATGGTATATGAAAGGCTTTTATTCATAATTAGCATAAGGAAAACAGTGTGGGGAGTAGTATTTTCAATAATTTAATTATTTATATTGATAGAAAAAGTGTGTGGATAAGAAACAAAGGGGTGCGGGCGTTTCCATTATTCTCTTTCCATTTTTCTGTATTTTTTTCTCTAAACAATTCTCCAATTTCTTTTTCTTCTCAAAGAGAGCCTTCCGCTTTCCAATGGAAGCTGCGAAGGAGAGCTCAGAAATACTGAATAAGGTATTCAACAATATGGTTTTAAAAACCAATATTTTCCGGAATAGGGATGCTTTAAGACATGATTACATACCGGATCATCTTCCTCATCGAGAGGATGAGATAAAGTATATAGGTGAAGTTGTTGCTCCTCTTCTTCTTCATAATAAAGCTTCCAACTTGTTCGTTTATGGTAAACCTGGAACGGGGAAAACAGCTGTCGTAAGATTTGTCTTAAACGCTCTTTCGAAGAAAGCTGGTGAGCTTAGGGCAAACATAAGATGTGTGCTAGTGAATTCAAGGCTAGAGGGCTCCGAATACAGGATTCTTGCCTCAATTTCTCGTCAAATAGGGCTTTCTATACCTTTTACAGGGTTAGCAACGGCAGAAGTATTCAGAAGGATTGTCAACTATGTAAAGGGGAACAATCTTTACCTGCTTATCGCTCTAGATGAAGTTGATGTTATCGTAAGAAAGGAGGGGGAAAACCTGCTTTACGAGCTTTCAAGGATTAACGAAAACTTCTCGACGCATAGGGTTTCCTTCATAGGGATTTCAAACGAAATAACTTTTAAACAAATTCTCGATCCAAGGATATTAAGCGCTTTAAGCGAGGAAGAGCTGGTTTTTAAACCGTATACTTCGGACGAGCTTTTCGACATCCTTACTGAACGGGCTATAGAAGCATTTTTCGACGCTGTCTGCGACCCAATGGTAATAAAATATATTGCGGCGCTCTCCGCCTCTGAGCACGGAGACGCGAGAAGGGCGCTTGACTTGTTAAGAGTAGCGGCAGAAACAGCAGAGAGGAATGGCAAATCAATGATAACAACGGAGTGTGTTCAAGAAGCCCTTAGGAAGATCGAAAGGGATCAGGTTAACGAGGTTATTAAAACGCTTCCGATTCAGAGCAAGATCCTGCTGGTTTCTATTTTGAAGAATCTTGGAGACCCTAAGGCTCAGCACACCAGTGGAGAAATCTACAGCGAGTATAGGAATCTGGTTGCAAACATGGGTTTAGAACCCTTGACTGACAGAAGGCTCTCGTCTCTGCTTAACGAGTTGGAATCGTCAGGCATAATCTCTTCTAAACTGGTAAACATGGGTAGGTATGGGAGAACTAAGAAGTATAGCCTTTCAGTTCCTCAAAGCCATGTTTTTGAAGCATTGAGGGAGGATGCCCTTCTAAACGGTCTTTTATAGGGAGAAAAGCGAGGATTCTAGGATTTGTCTCGATTCTGGAGAAAATATAAAAAGCAAGAGGGAGTATTGCTTTCTCGCGCCGTGGTGGCAGAGTGGTAATGCGCCGGGCTCGAGACCCGGTTCCCCTACACGGGGAGCGCAGGTTCAAAAGGCGTAGGCCGGAGACTCCTGCCCACGGCGCTTAAGCTTTTTCTAGCGCGCGCTATGGTACTGATACATTGGATAATCTGGATCCATATGGGTTTCACTCCTATGATGATTTGATCGACTTGGACCTCTCCTCAGGAAAATGGATTCTAATAGAACCTCAATATGCAGTGGATAAACAATACTATCCCGGTTGGTTAACCGGTGAGGATTCAGGTTGCTGCCGATGCCTAGAGTCCCTGCTCCTCCAGCAGTCTGTCCACATGTCTATAGTAGTCCCTTCTTCTGAGCTTTGATGCTGCTGCTTCATCAACAATAATTACCGTGTCAGGATGCATCTGCAGTATCGAAGCGGTAATTTGGGAGGTTATTGGTCCCTCTATAGTTGCTGCGATAGCATCTGCTTTACCCTCGCCGTTGGCTAAAAGTATTATTTTTCTAGCCTCCATGATGGTTCCACAGCCCATTGTGATGGCGAGCCTTGGGACTTCCGCTTCGCTTTTGAAGAAACGGGCATTATCCTTTATGGTTTCCTCAGCCAAAGCTACTATGGTGGTTCTCCCCATTAGGGGGGAGCCGGGCTCGTTGAAAGCTATATGCCCATCCCTGCCTATCCCTAAGAGCTGGAGGTCTATTCCGCCTGCTTTTCTAATCTCCTCCTCGTATTTTTCGCAAAACGCCTTAACATCCTTAGCAAGGCCGTCAGGTATGTGAACATTCTTGGGGTTTATGTTGATATGGTTGAAGAGGTTTTCGAACATGAAGTAATGATAGCTCTGGGGGTGAGTCGGGGCTAACCCATAATACTCGTCGAGGTTGAAGGTCACTATTTTCGAGAAGTCTAGACCATCTTCCCTGTGCATTCTGATCAGCTCCCTATAGGTGCCGAGTGGTGTGCTGCCCGTAGCCAAGCCTAGAACAGAATTCGGCTTCCTTCTTATTTGCTCAGCCATTATTTTTGCTGCTCTCTTACTCATCTCGTCATAATCATTCGTAATTATTACTCTCATTTTCACCACCGTGTTTTAAAGGCCTTATATAAGGCTAACTCTAAAGGGTTTTCCTCATTTAGAGTGTAAACTCTTTAAAAGGGCTCGTCTAGAATTCTTAGAGGATATTTGAGGATAGTGGCAACGGGAATCAGCGGCAGTGGCCGGGAGGCGCATCTCAGAAGGTTCGTCGAATTCGCAGAAGCATGGAATACTAGAGTTAAGCTTTTCTCGGTTGGCAGCATGATGTTCGAGGCGGCGAGGAAGCTTGGCATTGAGATAAAGGAAGACAAGATCCTAGATCTATCTTCCTCCTCCTTAAACTTTCTGAGGGCTACAGTTTTCGAGCAGATCATAAGGGAGGCTGAAAACCATGAGAACATCATTATAAGTACGCATGCCTGTTTCAGGTGGAAGAAGCACGTTTTTCAAGCGTTTGACTTTCATTATCTTAACGAGCTCTCGCCAGACGCTTTCATAACAATCTCGGATTCCGCGTTGCCCATAAAAATAAGGCTGGAATCCTCAACGCAATGGAAGGGGCGCCTCACTCTTAAAGAAATATTTGTCTGGAGAGATGAGGAAACCCTCTTGACTAAGAGTATCGCCGACTACCGTAGACGGCCTTTCTACATTATTCCGTTTTCTTCCCCTCCGGAAACCCTCTACAACCTCATGTTTAACAAGCATTCAAAGAAAGTATATCTGAGCTACCCTATAACACACATAGAGGACCGGGAGTCTAGGCTGGCTTATAAAGACCAGTTTAAAAACAGGCTTAGAAAGCTTGGGCTAACCGTGTTCGACCCGGGTGAAATAGAGGATTCCCTACTACTCTATAAGCTTAAGGAGTTGAAGGAGTCTGGGGAAGACAAACTGGTAGTCGACGAGAATAGTGCCAAAATAGAGATTGGCGTAAGCGAGATCGAAAATGTTGTAGAAGACCTGCTCGACCAGATTGTTGCAAGAGACTACCAGCTTATCGACCAGAGCGATTTCCTTGTAGTCTACTATTTCTCCCCTGTAATGTCCCCCGGAGTACTTTCAGAAATGACGTATGGGTTCAGCAACAATAAGAAGGTCTTCGTGGTTTTCAAAGGACCTGAAAGCCCGTTTTTCAACTATTATTCAACAAAAATATTCGAGTCGGAAGAAGCCCTGGTGGAATTCATGAGCAGGGAAGGCATAATAATGGAGAAGCCTTAACGGCAAAATTTATTAGGAGACTAAAGCCAAAACATGCGTAGAACACCCTGTCAAAACCAGGGTAACCGCGGAGGTCGCCAAAGCCAAGGAGCGGCTAAGCCTGGTTAAAGGCGCGAGGCTCAGGACCTCGTCCCGTAGGGGTTCGTGGGTTCAAATCCCACCCTCCGCACTTATCTAAATTAAGGCTGTGGTGACTTCTCAAGAGTTGGCGCATTGCTTCTGCGTTTTTGTGTAAACTAACGTACCATAAATAGGTGATGTTTTCTTGCAAGTTACATTTAACTCGGCATAATGCTGAATATCACAGGGGTTGGTATGAAGAGGAGAGGGGTTATAATTATCACCATGATCCTCTTAGTGTCTTCGGTTGTGATGTTTCTTGCATATTTGTTTACGTATCAAGCTTCTGAGGAGGCACCCGCTTGGGTTGACGCAACAAGGCTGAAGCTACCTGAGCCTCGGTTCGAAAGCGATGTTTCTGTTGAAGAGGCCCCGCTTAAGAGAAGATCTATTAGGGAGTATGATGGCGGTTATTTAACCTTACAGGAAGTTTCTCAACTGCTCTGGGCTGCTCAAGGCGTAACGGACCCGCGGGGCCTAAGAATGCTCCTTCAGCCGGGCCCTCTACCCTCTCGAGGTCTACTTGGTGGTCGGTGATGTGCAGGGTCTTGCCCCGGAAGTGTACAAGTATTTGCCGGATGGTCATGAGATCACGAGGATCCTTGATGGCGATAAGAGGGCGCAGTTGGCTGATGCTGTCCTGGGCCAGGCTTGGGTTAGAGAGGCCTCTGCAGACATTGTGATAGCCGCTGTCTACGAACGGACCATTGCGAAATACGGCGAGAGAGGGATTAGATACGTGCATTTAGAGGCGGGGCATGCTGCTCAAAACATATGTCTACAGGCCACAGCCCTGAATCTAGGCCTCATAACCGTCGTAGCCTTTTACGACGAGCAGGTCGTAGCTGTTCTAATTCTTCCGGAGAGGGAGCAGCCGCTCTACATCATCCCTATAGGAAGAAACCGTGATTCATTAATGTTAATAACCGTTTCCTAAACGTTGATAAATGGTTTTTCTCGCCTACTGGACCGTGTGTAGGGGTCTGTAAGCTGGTTATTAATTCGGCTGGATCCTAAATGCTTTAACTGATGCTATAATACCGCCGGAGTTTTTCTAAGCTGTGGAAAAGCTGAATAGTGGGTCGGTGTTTCAGCTTAGATATCTGTATGAATCTTTGGAGAGACATGCCTGCTGGAGAAAAGCCTCCGGAGCGTTTAAACATGATAATAGAGGTTGTTAGTGGCTCAAGGGATAAGTACGAGTATAGCATCGAATGGGAGACCTTTGTTCTAGACCGCACGCGCTTGAAAGCAGTTTATCAACACCCGTGAAAAAGCTATACCGGTTTCGAAAGATAATGCTTGAGCCGGGTGAGGTGCAAACAGTAAGCTTCACGATTCCTGTTTCTGAGCTGGGCTTCTACACAGATGGTCCGGAGAAAATTGTTGAAGAAGGAGTATTCATAGTAACCGTGGGAAATTTAACTGCGAGCTTTACAGTGAGGAAATAATCCTTTAAAGCTCGTCCCTACATTAAAAATGCCTCGCCAATCCATAGCATGGGCTTCCTTTCTCAGCGTATTCCTTAAATACAGGGTTTTAACCTCCATTTAGTCATCGAGTGGCAATAATTGGCCCGTAAACCCGACGTGGTGGTTAAAATCGGCACGAGCGTGCTGACGAACCCTAAGGGATGGATTAGCGAGGAGAGAATCAGGGAAATAGTGAAGCAGATAGCGGAAAACAGGAGCAAGATGAGGTCAATCGTAATAGTGACCTCCGGCGCTATCGCAACAGGCTTATCTAGGCTTAAGGTAGAGGCGTCCCCAGGCAGTTTGAAGCTTACGATGAAGCAGGTTTGTGCAGCTGTTGGTCAGCCAACGCTAATGGCGTTGTACACGAAGTATTTCAACAAGTATGGCATGAATACTGCTCAAATACTCCTTACCGAGGAGGACTTGGCTAACAAGTATCGCTATAAGAATTTTTGGAGAACACTGTCCGCCCTTATGGGACAGGGCGTGGTTCCAATTATAAATGAGAATGACGCTATATCCGTTAAAGAACTTGTTCCAATAAACCCCTACGTGCCGGACTCTGTTAGGTTCGGCGATAACGATAGGCTGTCAGCAATCATAGCGTCAAGAATAAAAGCTGATCTGCTCATAATGCTGACTGATGTAGACGGGTTCATGATGCCTGTTAAAAACGGCGTCAGGATTATCAAGGAACTTAGGAGGATTAACAGGAAAGTTCTCTCTTTCGCCGGGTCTCCTGGTGCTCTAGGTAGAGGCGGGATGCTTTCCAAGCTTCAGGCGGCGGCAATAGCCTCTAGGGCAGGCGTCACAACGGTGATTGCGAACGGTCTGAAGAGAAATATTATAACGAAAATACTTAATGGTGAAAACACCGGTACTGTAGTCCGCCCCCTCCGGAAAAGGTTTAAGTCTTAAGGAACAGTTTCTTCAAGACCGTGTTGGGCGTGGAGGAGGTCGTCGAAAAATCCAGAAAGGCTAAAGAGGCCTCTCTAAGACTCGGAGTGGCTCCAACGCCCGTTAAAAACGCAGCGTTAGAGAGAATGGCTGAATACATTGAAAAACACGGAGAAGAAATAGTTCGGGAGAACAGGAAGGATGTTGAAACAGCAGAAAGTAGAGGAGTCTCCTCGTCGTTAATAGACCGGCTGCTGCTCAACGAGAAACGCATCGGGGAGATGGTTGAAGGCCTCCGTCAAGTTGCTTTACTACCCGACCCGGTTGGAGAAATAGTCGAGGGATGGAGAACCAGGCACGGCTTAGAGATAAGAAAGGTCCGTGTACCGCTCGGGGTTATCGGAGTAATATACGAGGCTAGGCCAAACGTCACGGTAGATATTACTGGGTTGGCGCTGAAGGCTGGAAACGCCGTTGTTCTTAGAGGAGGCTCGGAAGCGTTGAACTCTAATAGAATCCTGGTGAAAATAATGAGGGATGCCGTGAAAGGCCTCATCGACCCTGAGGCGATACAACTCGTAGAAAACCCCAGTAGAGAGCTTGTTGGCTTGCTCCTGAAGCAGGACAAGTACATAGATGTTATAATCCCGAGGGGGAGCGCTCAGTTCATCAGGTTCGTCAGAGAAAACTCGCTGATACCCGTAATTGAAACCGGAGCGGGCAACTGCCATATTTTCGTGAACTGGGATGCTGACCTAGACATGGCCACTAGGATAATAGTAAACGCTAAGGTTCAGAGGCCCGCTGTGTGCAACGCCGTGAGGAAAGTCTTAGTGCATAGCAAGATAGCGGAGAAATACCTTCCACAGTTGGTGAATACCCTAAGGAAATACAACGTTGTGATCAAGGGATGCGAGAGAAGCAGGACAATAGTTCCAGCTCTGGTTGAAGCCACTGAGGAAGACTGGTATGAGGAGTACATGGATCTGACGCTAGCGGTTAAAATAGTGGATAGCGTTGAAGAGGCCATGCAACATATAAACAAGTATGGCTCAAAGCACTCCGACGCGATAATAACTAGCAACTTACGGGATGCCGAATTATTCACGAGACTCGTGGACTCGTCCACAGTATACGTTAACGCTTCGACTAGGTTCACGGACGGAGGCCAATTCGGCTTCGGCGCCGAAGTGGGAATAAGCACGCAGAAGCTCCATGCGAGGGGCCCTATGGGCTTAAGGGAAATCACTACGACAAAGTACATTGTCTACGGTTCTGGGCAGATAAGGGAATTGTGAAAATATGCTCCTAGCGGTTTATAAATAGACATTGCCCTATCTTCAATGCCTTTTTCCTCGCGCGCGCGCGCTATGAGTTGCGCTGCCATAAAAAGATCTGCTTTAGATGATGTTGGACCATATTTTGTAGGTTTTTCAAGAGGTGAGAACCCTAATGAGCTTGTATTCCGTTTTAAAAAGAATGGATATAAGTGTATTGTCAGTGAAAAAGAAGCTATTCACCTTAAACAGAAGCCGAGAGGATTCCTTGATTATCTAAGGAGCGCGCTAGCTAGTTAATATAGTAGGTTGCTCAATGAATAAACATAATCTTTATACTCGAGCTACCGCATTCCGTCCTTAGGTCTTCGCCAACTTTAAAACAATGCTTTCTTGCTTTTCTAAGCTGTTTATGACGCACCCTGGGATTTCACCTCTATACGTTAGCCATGTGCAGCGTGGCCTAGGGAATACTGGCTTAGCGTAGCTCAAGAACTTCGATTTTGCCCTTAACCGAATTGTCCATAGCGCGCGCTAATTGTTAGTGTGCTTGAAGACTTTCTTGCAGGTTTAAGTTGGCTCAGTTTACTCGATTCTTTGAGACCTTACCCCGGTAGCTCGCACATGTCTTTTGGGCTTCGGTTTCAGCGCGTAGCGCGAGCGCACTCACCCTAGCGCGCGCTAATGTTTAGCCGATAAAAGTCCTTCATAAAGAGAAACTACCTTCTCGATCCGCTTGTTGATATCGAACTTCTCCTCCACCATTTTTCTTCCATTCATACCCATTCGCTTCGCTTCATCAGGATGGTCAATTAACCAAATTATTTTCTCGACTATTTCTTTGGGATCTTTAGGCTTTACCAAGAACCCATTATAGCCGTCGATTATTTGATCAGGTATTCCTCCTACTTCGGTTCCGATTACTGGTTTGCCGCACGCTAATGCCTCCGATACAACTAATCCAAAAGCTTCCTGCAATGACGGGACAACGGCTATATCGCTCATAGCATAATAGTATGGAACTTCACCTTGAGGAATCTTGCCAACGAAAATAGTCTTCTCCTTTATTCCGAGATCAACTGCTAGCTGCTCGTGATAAGGCCTTAATGAACCATCCCCTCCTATAACAAAGATTACATCATCCCTCTTTAATAAAGAGGCAGCTCTTAGCAAATACTCAATACCATATTTAGGCTCATGCGCCCTTAATGTAAATACTACTTTAACGTCATCACCTATTCCCCACCTCCCTTTCATATGTGAGCCATCTAACCTTGGATTAAGCCTCTCGGTATCAACACCGTTAGGAACTAAATACACTTTTCCAGTC
>Ga0315298_1003741_pt1 | contig 23706 bp, 19 predicted proteins | sample WHS_1_MG_FD_203077 | JGI IMG/M metagenome (GOLD analysis project Ga0315298, IMG submission 203077) | Extremophilic microbial mat communities from Washburn Hot Springs, YNP, Wyoming, USA - WHS_1_MG | ecosystem: Environmental > Aquatic > Thermal springs > Hot (42-90C) | place: USA: Wyoming...
CTCCAGCGAGCTCAGCCGCGACTGGATGGACTGCTGCTGCGACGCGATCGAGCTTATGGCGGAGGCCTGGGACGCCACCGTCCTGTTGAGCGAGCTGACTGCCGAGTAGAGCTCCGAGACCTGGGCGGAGTAGGCGCTCAACTGATACCCTATGTACGCCGCGGATATTGCTACAACCACGGCGACTACTATCAGCGAGACCGCGACCGATGATAACGCCTTCCTTCTCATTGGATGGACTATCCATCCATATGGTATAAATACATTCCGGCCCGTTCCCTCCGCGTGGACTGTGATGTCTTCGGGGACGAGCTCGCCGCGTCCACCGCGGCGCTACTTCGCGACAGGGAATGCGACTGCGTGCTCTTCTCCGGGGGGATAGATACCGCGTTCGTGGCCGCCGCGGCCGTCGAGGCGGGCATCAGGCCCAGGCTGGTCACCGTGGAGCTGCCGGGCGGGGTCGATGCGGGGTTCGCGGCGAGCGCGGCCGAAGCGCTGGGGTTGGAGCTGCTCAGGGCACCGGTCGACCCGGATCTGGTGGAGGAATGTGAGAGGAAAGCGATCTCGGTCACGAGGTCCATCGATCCAGTGGAAATAGCCGCCGATACCGCCGCGTGCCTGGGGCTGAGGGCCGCGCGCGATGGGGGATGCGAATGCGCCGCGACGGGGGACGGGGGAGACGAGCTCTTCCTGGGCTACCCTTTCCTCCTGGGCTACGACCAGCGCGGCGTGGACAGGTGGTACTCCAGGGTCCTCACGGGATCCAGGTTCGCGTCCAGGGACCTGGGGTTCGCGCTGGGAATAGGCGTGGAGCTCCCGCTCTACACCGACGACGCCAGGAGGATAGCGCTGGAGACCCCCCTCGAGTGCAAGATCGGCGACTTCAACGGGCGCAGATACGGGAAGCTGCTGATGAGGAGGTACCTGGAGAGGCGGGGCCTGGGGAATATAGCGTGGAGGGAGAAGGTCCCCATTACTGAGGGATCCGGCGCGATGGGGCTGATCGCGCGCTGGTCATCGGGGGTGGAGCTCCGCGACGCGATCGAACTTCACAGGACGACCGGGATAAAATTCCCGTCGAGGGCTCACGTCCACCTGTACAGGGCGATGGAGGGGATGTGCATCGAGAGGCCGGGGAGGTGCTCCGATCCGCGCAGGACGTGCCCCACGTGCGGCTCATGCATGGAGGGGGGATTCTGCAGGTTCTGCGGGACGTACGTCGGGGACGGGGGAGCCGTCAGCCATTACTCCGATGGAACGTGGGACGAGCTGGGGCGCGAGGGGGCGGCGCGCATTTCGCGGAGCCGACGCGACGGATCCTGCTCCGAGGGGATAGCTCACGATTTCCGCTGAAACACAACCGCGTAGTGATGGGGGCCCGCTTCGAAGCGATCGATGGGCTCGAGGCCGTGGCGGGACGCGATCCCGATGAGGTCCTCCTCCCGGATCCTCATGTAGGACGGGGGCCCGGGGGGCGATGGCGAGTCCTTCTTGAATTCCAGCACGAGGACGCGGCCGCCCGGCCGGAGGGCCCTCCTCGCGTTCTCCAGCACGCGATCCGCGGTGCCGGCGACCACGAAGCCGTGGAGGACGTTGGCGAGCAGCACCATGTCGAACTCGCCATCGAACCCCAGGTCGCCCGCGGCGTCGCCGACGGAGGCGGTCAGGTTCCCCAGGCCCAGCCTCGAGGCCTCCTCCAGGAGCGATCTAACGGCGTCCTCCGATATGTCGATGGCGTGGACCCTCGACGCCACGCCGGCGGCGGGTATGGAGAACCTGCCGGCGCCGGAGCCCAGATCGAGCAGCGACATCCCGGGCCTCAGCCCGGCGCGCTCCAGGATCGGCAGCGGATCTAGGGCGCCGCCCCAGCGGCCTCCGCGATGCCCGCGCGGATGCCCATGCTCTCCACAATGCCCACGTGGACGAATGCGCGATTCCATAATGGATGATTAGTTTATCCTATTTTTAAGGGTTTCTTGATGTTGCCGGGCTCCGTTACCTTAAGCTCACCCCCTACCCGAGCGAGAAAATCGGGCGCAGCCCGTCCAGCCGCCGCGGCACCCCCTCCCTCCACTCGAGCGGGGCCTCCCCAGGCCCCCGTCCTCGAACGCGAAGCCCTGCATGGACGCGAACGCTGACAGCCAGTTATGCACGCGCTCGAACGCTCTCCTCGAGCTCGGCCCGCGCCCGCCCACCATCCCGCGCCATCCGTGTAGATGGGGACCCCGCCGTACCTGCGGACGAGCCTCCTGATGAACAGGTAAGCATCTATGGAGTTCCCGCGCCAGCTCACGTGGAAGTCGAGCATGGCACGCAGGTCGGGCTCGAAGGCGACCCAGATCCACGCGGGGGTCCCTCCCAGGTTCACCATGGTCTCATCGACGAATATGCGATGCACTTCCCTAGGATCCGCGCCGATGGACCCGAGGATTGGGCCCAACCTCTGCACCCACCTCCATATTATATTGACCATATGGCTCCTGCTCATGGGCGCTAGGGCCCTGGCGGCGCGCCTCAGCGAGAGGCCCGAGAAATAGGGATGACAGCGTGGGCCATGACGGGAAGGGGAGTCCTCCTCCTGATCCGTATCGGATCAGCTGTCATGGCAAATCGGGCGGAGGGCTCCCTCGGATTTAGGTTCATCGATCTGCTTAAGGTAACGGAGCCCGTTGCCGAGCGATCCATGCGAGCGCTCCACATCCCCGACGTTTAAAAGGAGCCCGACCATCTGAGGGCACGTGGGCGATTCTGCGGCGCCCAGCGGCATCAGGGTCCTCTCGGTGGACCTCGACGGCACCATCATAGACGAGCGCTTCGCGGAGCACTTCTGGATGGAGTTCATGCCCGAGCTCTACGCGGAGCGCAAGGGTGTCCCCTTGGAGGAGGCCCAGCGCGTGGTCCGGGCCGCCTACGATGAGGTGGGGCCCATGGACCTGAGGTGGTACATGCCGGACTACTGGCTGAAGAGGTTCGGCATAGATGCGGATCCGCGCGCGCTGATATTGGAGAACGCGGGGTGGATCAGGATGTATCCCGATGCCGAGGAGCTGCTCAGGGGGCTGGGCGACGGGGTCCTACTGGTGGCGTCGACGAACAGCGCCAGGATCTTCGCGGAGGTCTACGAGGAGGTCCTCGGGATAAGGTTCCACGCCATCATGTCCTGCGTCTCGGACTTCGGCGTCCCGAGGAAGTACGCGGACTTCTACAGGGAGGCGGCTAGGCGCCTGGGCGTGGCGCCCGGCGACATCGTGCACGTGGGGAACGACCCGGTGTGGGACCTGGAGATGCCCCTGAGCGCGGGGGTGGACGCCTACCTCCTGGACAGGCGCGGGTGCGGGGGCCGCGGGGCGCGCTGCGTGGACGATCTGAGGAAGGTCGCGGAGCTGCTGTGATGGCGGAGCTCACCTAGTGACCGCGCGCTGGAAGAGCGGCACGGCGAGCGCGAAGACCGCGACCGTGAATATCGCCAGCCCGTAGACCTGGGGCGCTATGGCGGAGAAGGGGGCGTTCAGCACCATCTCGGCCCTGAAGGCGGAGACCACGTAGGTGAGGGGCAGTATGTACGATATCATCCTGAGCCACCACGGCAGCTGGAGAAGCGGGAAGAGCGCGCCGCTCAGGAATATCATCGGGAACTGTATCATCATGATGATCAGCTGCGCCGACTCCTGGTCGCTCACGAAGCTCGTGAACAGCATGCCCATCCCGGTGAACGCGAGTATCCCCTCGAGGAGCACGAGTATCATCAGCAGGGGATTGCCGTAGACCTTGACGCCGAAGAGCGCGACCGATATGACGAACACTATCACGCTGCTCATGGCGCCCCTTACTATCTGCGCGATGCCCTTCCCGAACAGGATCGATAGCCTGGATATGGGGGCCATGAGGAGCCCGTCGAGCGTCCCCAGCTCCCTCTCCCTGGAGAACGTCATGGCGAGCCCCGACAGCCCACCCACTATCGCGGTCATCGCCACGATGCCGGGCGCGAGGAACTCGAAGCTGCCCGTGGCCCCGGGCACCAGCCCCTGGAAGACCACGTCGAGCGTCCCCGGGGAGGCCGGGAAACCCGCGGAGATCTGCGCCGGGGCGTCCATCCGCGAGAATATCTGCGCTATCTCGCCCCTCACGGCGCTGTCCAGGGTCGGGTTGAGCTGGTCGAGTATCACCTCCACGGTCCCGCCTCCGGACGACAGCTGCGCGCCCAGCCCCCGGGGGAATATCACTATGGCGTAGACGTTGTTCATGATTAGCTGCCGCTGGGCCCAGCTCAGGGAGTCCGTGGTCTCCACGTCGAGGAGCCCGGACGACTGCGCCAGGTAGGTGAACCTCTGCGCGATCGCCAGCCCCTGGGGGCTCTGGTCCTGCACGACCACCGCTATCGGCACGTGGCTCACCGATCCGCTCGACGGGAACATGTAGCCGAAGAGCAGCATCAGTATTATCGGGAAGAGTATCATTGTGACGAGCCTGGGCCTCACCCTGTAGAACTCCGTGAGGTCCTTCCTCGCTATCAGGAGCGCGTGGCGGATCCCGGACCCGAGCGACGTCGCCTCCACCCCCTCCCGCTTATCCTCCCGGAGAGCTCGTCCCTGAGCTCCCTCCCAGTGAGCTCCAGGAACACGTCCTCCACGGTCGAGGCGTGGTACTTGGACTTGAGCTCGTTCACCGGGCCCACGTCGAGGACCTGCCCCCTGTCCATTATCGCGAGCTCCTCCGACAGCTCCTCGGCCTCGTGCATGTCGTGCGTCGTGACTATGACCGTGAGCCCCCTCTCCTTCAGCCCCTTCACGTAGTCCCTGACCCAGCGCACGCTCTGGGGGTCCAGGGCGTTGGTCGGCTCGTCCAATATTATGACCCGCGGGTCGTGGATGAGCGCCCTCACTATGTTGAGCCTCTGCCTCATCCCAGAGGAGAAGGTGCCGACGGGCCTGTCGCGGAAGCCCCAGAGCTTGACCTCCTCCAGGAGGTCCCTCACCTTGCGCCTGAGCTCCTCCCCATCTATCCCGTAGAGCCTCCCGAAGAGCTCCAGGTTCTCCTTGGCCGTGAGCACCGGGTAGAGGAGGAGCTTCTCCTGGACCACCCCGATTATCCTCCTGACGCTGTTCGGCTCCCTCTCCACGTCGAACCCCTCCACGTAGGCCCTGCCTGAGGTGGGCCTCAGGAGCGTGCACACCATCCTGAGGAGCGTGCTCTTGCCGGCGCCGTTCGGGCCCAGGAGCCCGAAGATGATGCCCCTCCTGACCCTTATCGAGACGCCGTTCACCGCTACGAACCCGTTGAACGCCTTCGTCAGGTTCTCGGTCTCGACCGCGTAGCTCATCCGGACCGCCTCGCCCTCGAGAGGGCGATGGCCAGCGCCGCGACCACCGCGACGATCGCCACGGCTATGGCGATCATCCCCGCGGAGGACGCGAGCCACGACTCGATCAGCTGGACGGATCCCTCGGCGACGTGGAGCGTCAACGGTATCTCCTGGGTGAACTGCCTCCCTGGCGCATTCGACTGGATCCACGTCAGCTCCAGTATGGCCGAGTAGTTGCCGACGGGCGCGCCCGAGGACACGTCGAGGCTGAAGGTGGCCAGGCCGCTCCCCCCGGGCGGCAGATCCCCGACGTAGGTGAAGGCGTTCCCCGAGAGCCCGTTGGGCAGCACGAGCTGAGCCGAAACGAACTTCGCCGTGACGTTCCCGACGTTCGTTATCTTGTATGAGACCTTGACGTCCGAGGCGCCCTGCGAGAGCTGGGGCACCGAGTAGGGCTCGGCCGCGAAGTCCGCGAGCGGGCTCACGCGGACCGGTATCAGGAAGCTCGCGGCGCCGCCCTCGTACGTGACGTAGAGCGGGACGTACAGGTCCTCCGGGGAGGAGGCGCCCTGAGGGACGTCGAACCTGAAGGTCAGCGGGACGGGCTGGCCGGGGGGCAGCATCCCGACCACCTCCTGGGTGGATCCCGGGTAGGCCGGCTCGAGAGGGCTCGGCAGCGAGACCGTAGCTGCGACGTCCCGCGCGGTCACGTTGCCCGTGTTGACGAGGTATACCTGGAGCGCGACGTCGTCGTCGCCCGGGAAGGCCTTGCCCTGCGCCAGCCCGTACCCCTGGACGGACACCGCGGGCGCCAGGGAGACGGGGACGTAGACTATGCTCGACGCGCTCAGGCCGCCGTTGTAGCGGATGGTCACGTTGACCGGATATTCCCCGGTCGTGGCGTTCAGGGAGACCCCGGCCACGAAGGAGACCGGCACCTGCGAGCCCGGCGGGATGGTGCCGACGCTCACGCTGTCGGTGACCAGGTCTATGGGGCCGGAGGCGGAGATGGACACCGTGGCGTTGTAAGCCGGGCCGGTCCCCGAGTTGCCCACGACCACGGTGAGCGAGGAGCCTTGCATCCCCGGGTAGGCCGCGGCCGGCGAGGACTGGGAGCCCCAGTAGGCGGCGTACGCGGCGGGCGCCGCGTAGAGGGTGACCGGCGCCTGCATTTGCTGCGTGTAATTGTAGACGGTGGAGCCCCTGTAGGAGACGACCGTGTAGTTGACGAACGCGGAGATTTTGTAGACGCCGTCGGATGCGCCGGGCGCCACGTTCAGGTAGAAGACCGCGGGAACCGTGGCCCCCGGGGGTATGTAGGTGAAATTGATCGTCCGCGCGGCGCCGGGCGAGAAGCTGATCGGATACGTCGGATAAAGCCTTATGGAGGCGTTCTCCGCCGGGTACTGTCCCGCGTTAGTGAGGTACACGGTGTAGGGGACGTACGTGGAGCCCGGCTCGGTGGCCATGGGGGATCCCTGCGATCCCCACGTGGAGCCGGAGATGATGAGGGGCCCGGCGGACGCGGCGACCATCCGCGCGGGCGCCGCGACGATGAGGGATGCGAGTATCAGGGCCACGATCGCGCTGCGCCTCATGGCAGGGGGCCTGAGGCCCTGGGAATATACGCTTTATGTCTATATCGATATCGATACCGATTGCCCGGCGACACCAGGCCGAGGGAGCGCGCCCTCCTGACCCCCACCCGGTACCCGGCGAATCCCAGGACAGCGACCGTCGCTATGACCAGCACGAACCCTATGTCTATCGCGTCCAAGTTGGGGATGCCTATGCCGGTGGGCAGCGACAGGTTGAGCACCCATGGGAACGCCATCGCGAGCGCGCCCGCCGCCGCGAACACGATGCCGCCGTAAGTCAGGACGTAGTACGTTATGGTCTTGCCCACGAGCGCCACTCCCTCCCGGCTCAGGTGCTTCATGGACGTCAGCCACCGCGCGAATCCGGCGCCCCATGCCACCTGCATCGTCATGGTGCCGACCCCGAAGAGCGCCCCGGGTATCCACGCGAGGAGGGGGCTCGGCATCGCGGGCGCCACCATGGTCATGAGCATGAGCGCGTACGCGCCCACGCCCCATCCGGCGACCAGGCCGTGCAGGAACGCGAGCTTCACCGGCACGGGCTTCGTGAGGTCCCCGGCCTCTGAGAACTCTGAGAACACGGGGTTCACCTCGTGCTCGAACTCCCTCCTCTGGGCGACGCTCCCCTTCCTGTGGATCCCGAGCGCGACGCCCAGCTTCTCCTCTATGTAGTGCCAGTGGAGGTACTTCCCCCTGCTGGCTATGTAGAGGCCCGCGGCCAGCATGACGATCCCGACGACCGCGTACACGAGGCCGAAGAACAGCGCGGTATTCAGGATCGAGGCGAGCGCGAAGTACGCGAGCTCGGTCAATATGGCGCGCTGCAGCGTGAATCCCGATGAGAAGACGAGGCCGGCCTTCGCCCCTCCCCTCGTTGAGAAGGTTCCCACCGAGTAGGAGAAGGTTATGGGCCACGTGTGCTCGTCCGGCGTCGCCCCGTGCAGCAGGCCCAGTACGTACGATAGGAGCAGGAGGCCGGCGAGGCCCATCCCGCTGAGGCCCAGCAGCTGCGCGAGCTCCACTTCGGGTCACCCCCGCGCGGATCCCCCCGGTATGGGGTACCCGTGGGGGCACTGGGTGGGGTTCCCCAGCGCCTCCAGCAGGTTCCCGGGGGGCAGCCTGCTCTCGACGATGTAGTCGATCTGGCCCGCGAGGCTGCACGCCTCGTCCGCGCTCATGCCGCATCCAACGAAGAAGACCTCGAGCGCCCTGTGGACGGCAAGTATGTTCAGCGCCTCCCTCCTGCCGGATTCGGAGAGCGCTATCAGCCCCCTCCTCCTCTCGACCACTCCCCTCTCCATCAGCCTCCTGATGAGCTCCAGCGCGGTGGGCGGCCTGACGCCCATGGCCCTCGCGACGTCCGTGAGCCTCGGGGGCAGGCCCGATGACTCCAGGTCACGATATATCGCTAGGAGGCAGTCCCTCTCCTTCTTGGTCAGTATTTTAGGATCCCCCTTCATCAATTAGGCTCTCCCTAATCGAGGTATATTAACTTTACTCGCTTCACCGGGGCTCCGTCGCCTCAAGCCCGACTCCCGCCCGAGCGAGAAAATCGGGCGCGGCGCGTTCAGCCGCCTGGGCATCCCCTCCCTCCGCTCGAGCGGGTGCCTCCCCGGATCCCAGCTGATGAGCGCGAAGCCCCGCGAGGACGTGAGCGCGATGGCCGGCTCGCGGGCCATCGGAGGCTCGCTCGAAGCCTCCACCCGAGGGGTGCTGTGAGCAGCGCGCGGTGATGAGGAGTCCCCCGGATCTGGATCTGAGGTCGTCGGATAGGCGGATTGCCCCCCTCGAATCCAGGCTCATCGATTAGTCTTTAAGGCAATGGCCCCATGCGCTCCGGCAGGTTGACGTGGAAAGGGCCGCTCGCCGAGGGCGGGCCCGTAGCTCCGCCCCGGCTGAGCGCCGGGCCCTTAACCCGGCGGCCGCGGGTTCGGGTCCCTGGGCCGCGATCGGCGGGGCCTGCACTCATCGTCCAGGGGGACCTCCCCGGGCCCCGCCCTCTCCACCCTGCACGCCAGCCCCCTGAGCAGGGCCCCGCCCATGAGGGGATCCAGCGGCGGGCCGTCGCTCGTGAGGACGTTCACGTTGGAGAGGGTCCACGACCTGTCGTCCTCCATCTCCGGGTACCACCACCCGTATTCGGCGGACACGACCTGCGGGTCCAGCCAGGGGTTCAGCCTGGCCCTCTGGTATATCCTCCCGTTCCCCGTCTCTATGGCGACCCAGTCGCCATCCGATATCCCCAGCCTGGCCGCGGTCTCCGGGTGGATCTCGACCTCCGGGCACGGGTGGAGCCTCCTCAGCGACCTCAGCTGCCTCCCCTCCGACGCCATGTACGGGAGCCTCCTGGCGCCCGTTATCAGGATCAATGGGTAGCGATCGTCCGTGGAGAGGGGGTCCCTGAACTCCGGGAACCCGGGATATCCCCATTCCTCCAGCTTCCCGCTCACGAACTCGTACTTCCCCGAGGGGGTGGGGAACCCCGACGCGCGGTATTTGTAATAGCGGACGGGCCCCCTCAGGCGCCCCAAGGAGGAGAACTCCTCCCACGTGAGGCCGGACGGGCGCAGCGCCTCGTCCAGGAACTCGCGGACGCTCCCCCACCTGAAGCCCGGGAGCCCCATCCTCCTCCCCAGGTCCAGGAGGATCTCGGCGTCGCTCCTGGCCCCGCCGACCCGGAACAGCCTCCTCCTGGCGAAGGCGCGGCCGTGGAACTTCCCGCGATCGGCTATCTCATCGCGCTCGAGCCACGACGCGGCGGGCAGCACGACGTGCGCGAGCCTCGCGGTGGGGGTCATGAACATGTCCGCTACGACCAGGAGGTCCAGGGAGCGCAGGGCCCTCCATATCTTGAGGGAGTTGGGCCTCGTGACCAGGAGGTTCGCGGCGAACACCAACATCGCCCTCACGGGATATGGCTTCCCCGTCAGGATCGCGTCCCATATCAGGTGGTGGGGGGGCCTGACCCTCTCCCAGGCGAGTCTGTACTCCCTCCCCGGCGTCCTGGCCCTGGCCCCCTCCGGCAGCCCGGGGAACATGCCGCCGCTCGGGACCACGGGCGGCGGGTCGAAGATCACGTTGCCGCCCGGCGCGTCCAGGTTCCCGGTGAGGGCCATCAGATCAAGGAGCGCGTAGGCTGTGTACGCCGAGTTGGCCCCCTGATCTACCCCGACTCCCCAGTGGATGGCCGCGGGCTTGGCGGTCGCGTACTCCTCGGCGGCCCTCGAGTACTCCCGGCGCCCCACGCGCGAGGCCTCCTCCACCCAGGCGTGGGATATCCTGGACAGGCGGTCGCGGAACTCGCCGAAGCAGCAGGAGTAATTCTCGACGAAGTCGCGGTCGTAGAGCCCCTCCTCCACTATGACCTTCGCCATCCCGAGCGCGAGCGGGAGGTCAGCGGCGGGCCTCACCCTGAGCCAGATGTCGGCCCTGGCCGCGAGGGCCGTCCTCCTGGGATCCACGACCACGAGCTCGGCGCCCCTCCTGAGCGCCGCGTCGAGCTGGGGATACTTGTACTCGTCCGGGTTCGACTCCACCGGGTTCGCGCCCCAGACCATCACGAGCCGGGGATCGCCGTCGTAGTCGACCACCACGTGTCCCCCCACCAGGAGCTCGCCCATCGCCGCGCGGGGGACGAAGCAGAAATTGGAGACCGCGAGTATGGAGGGGGTCCCGAGAGCCCCGGCGAAGCCCGCGTACAGCCACTCGTAGATATCGTAGCGGGGGGAGCCGGTCGCCACGGCTATGGCCTCCGGTCCGTATTCGTCGCGTATCTCGGAGAGCCTCCTCGCGATCAGGCCGAGGGCCTCGTCCCAGGAGGCCTCCCTCCACCGGTCGCCATCCCTGATCATGGGGCTCCTGATGCGGAGGGGGCTCTCCAGGAGCTCCCTCGACGCGAGGGCCTTCGCGCACACGTAACCGCGGCTCACCGGATCCGATGGGTCGCCCCTGATGGATGCTAGCCTCCCGCCCCTCACCTCCACCGTGACGCCGCATGAGCCGTTGGCGCAGGCCCTGCAGGCGGTCCTGTAGGATTCATCGGGGACCAGCGCCTCGTAATCCTCAGATGTCCCCGCCCCGCGCATTCTATGCAGGGAGGGGTTGAGATTGCGCTTTATAATACCTTAAGTTTTTCCAAGATTATATGAAATATGAATAACATTGGAAATTGGGAGCGGACCTCGACTCCCGCGCTGCGGCGGGAGCGCTCAACGTCAGCGTTCGAAGACCGAGCATTCGGACCTTGAGGGCGCTCCTGGCCTTAGCGGCCGCGTCCCCGATCACCGGCGGGCCGTGGCCCGGGAGCAGGACGTCGAACTCGAGGGACAGGAGCCTCCCGAGGCTCTCCTTCGCCATCGAGCTGTCCCAGTCGTAGGGCGCAGGCGATCCCACTATGGATCCATCCCTCACGTTCACGTTGTCCCCGGCGAAAAGGGCCCTGCCGTCGTAGAGCGCTATGGACCCGGGCGTGTGACCTGGAAGGTGCACGACGCGGAAGCCGAACACAACGTCCCCATCCCTCAGGACCACATCGGGCCGCACGGGCCTCATCTGCGAGTAAGCGTCCAGCGTCTCCTTCGGGACATTCGGGGGGAGCGGCGGCCTCCGCTCGCCGCTCACGAACGGCGCGTCGGCCTCGTGGACGTACACCTTGGCGCCGGTCGCGGCCCTCAGATCCGCCGCCGAGCCCGAGTGATCCAGGTGGTAGTGGGTGAGTATTATTGCGGAGATCCTCCTCCCGGGCCCCAGCGCCCCGACCTCCCCGATTATCCTCTCGGCGTTCCCGGGGATCCCTGTGTCCACGACGATCACCTCGTCGCCCCTGACGACCAGGTAGGAGTTCCCGTTCACGCGCTCTATCGGGATGCGGTAGATTCCGTAGACGGACTCGGGCATCGCGGCGGTTGGGCACGAGTTAAATAAAAACGAGTCGGGACGCGCGCGATAGGGATGGCGCTGAGGGCCGCGCTGTTCTCGGGCGGGAAGGATTCGGTCTACGCCGCGCTGCTGGAGTGGCCGGTCGACCTGTTCGTCACTTTCGTCTACGAGTTCCCGAGGCCGTCGCCGCACCTGATCAACATCTCGAAGGCCCTGGAGCTGGCGGGCGCCATGTCGGTTCCCATGGTGGTGCTCAGGGTCCACAGGGGGAGGGAGATGGCCGAGGAGGCGGCGCTCATGAGATCGCTCGGCGTCTCACGGATAGTGGCCGGCGACCAGGGCGTGGAGGACCACCTGAGGTACATGGAGGCGCTGGCGGCGGAGGCGGGCGCGGAGCTCTCGGAGCCGCTCTGGGGGATGGACGAGGAGAGGGTCCTCGAGGGGGAGCTGGAGGAGCTCTCGTTCGTGGTGATAGGGGCTGAGGAGAGGGCCCGGGAGCTCGTGTGCAGGCGCGTCGGCCGCGGCGAGCTCGGCCCGTTCCTCGCGGACGCGAGGAGGATGGGCATAAGCCCGATAGGGGAGGCCGGCGAGTACCACTCGCTGGTCACGCAGATCAGGAGGCTTGGCGCGTCCATCGACGTCGGCTGCAGGGAGGTGAGGTCCTACGACGGCTACAGGATCGCGCTGCTGGACCGATCGCCGCAGGCGCGGGCGCTGATCACCGGATTGTGCTCGGCCTCCGCGCCCACCGTCGATGGGGGACCGTGGCCCGGAAGTATCGTGTAGTGATGGGGGACCTCCCGATAAATGCGGCACACGGAGCGCAGGAGCGCGTCGGGGTCGGACCACGGGATGTCGGCCCTCCCCACGGAGCCGGCGAACAGCGTGTCGCCGGTCAGCAGGAAACCGTCGCCCATCAGGCAGAGCGAGCCGGGCGTGTGCCCCGGCGCGTGAATGACCCTGAGGCCGCGCCAAAGCACCTGGCCGTCCTCCAGGAACTCCGCAGACCGGGGGATCTCCGGGGCCGAGAAGCCCAGCTCCTCCGCCAGAGACAGCAGGTCCCCCGCGATCTCCCAGTCGGCGCGGTGCACCATGAACGTCGCCCCGGTGGCATCGACGATCCGCCTCGCCCCCCAGACGTGATCGAAGTGCATGTGCGTCGCGATGACCGCCCTCAGCCTCCTGCGCCCAACCGCGCCCAGCAGAGCCTCGGGATCGCCGCCGGGATCGACGAGCAGGCACTCCGGGCCGTCGCACAGCAGGTAGGAGTTGGACATCAGCGGACCCACCGTCAGCCTGAGGGGCGTTGGCCGCATGGCCGCACGACTGCTAGAGGATCACTACCATTCTCTTATAAGGTCGGCGCCCCGGAAGGAGCCGGAGAGAGGAAGTGCTGAAATAAAATATTAATATAATAAAATTCGCGCGAGAGGCTTCACAGCACCGGCTGCATCGTAGCGTACTGGGGCGGCCAGACCACCCGCGTGTAGACGGAGCTGCTGGTCGAGTTGTAGAACGCCTCGACCCAGAAGTACGTCATGTTGACCGAGTGGTAGAGGACCCCCGCGGAGGGCGGCCCTATGAGCGTGTTGTTGGGCGGGAACGGCGTGTAGACGTTGGCGAGCGGCCACGGGACGTCGCTGGGCCTCAGCCCTTCGAACGCCCTTATCACAGCGCTCGCATCGGTGGTGCCGGCCTTCATCAGGGCGGCGAGCGACATGTACATCTGATCGAATCCGAAGGAGCCCAGCGAGCCGAAGGGCGCGCCGGCGAACGCGAAGTACTCGTTCCTGAACACCTGCCAGCGCTGGTTCAGCGCCACATTGGACGTGTTGGCAGTGGCCGGCAGGTTCGCGATCACGAAGTAGTGATAGTAGCTCGCCGCCTTGCCTATGAGCCGATAGACGTTAGGATCATCCGCCGGCGTCCAGGCGATGGCCACGGTGTTCTGGAGCTGCGGGAAGCTGACCCCCTGCTGAAGGATGCCCACCACCTGCGGAGGCGGCACGGCTATCACTAACACGTTGGGATTCCGTGAGGCGACGCTGCTCAGCACCGACTCGAAGCCGGCCGTGGTCGCCGGGATCCACTCGACGTCGACTATCTCCTCCTCGTTCTGGAGCCCCATCGCGTATATGGATTGATTCAGCCCGTTGAACTCGTCCACGGCGGTGGGCTCCCCCTGCTTGCCCAGGTATACTATCCTGATGGGCCCCGTCGGATTTATCTGGTCCTTGTACTTGTGGAGGAACTCCGCTATCTGCGCCCCGAACATGTAAGCGGTCGGCTCGATGTGCATGATCATGTCATTCTGCGTGAGCGGCTGGTTGTAGTTGGTCGAGGACACCGTTACCCCTCCGACGCCCCCTATGTTTGGGATGTACACTATGTTGTACTGCCTGATCACGGGCAGCTCGGCGTACATGACGCCCGAGAACACGGTGCCTATCACCACGGCCGGGTGGTAGGTGGTGTACAGCTGGAGGAGCGCCGTCGGCCCGACGGAGGGGTTCGTCTGGTCGTCGGTCCACACTAGGTTTATAGTGTAGTTGCCCGGCCCGTTCGGCCCGTTCGCCAGGTAGATCCCGCCCTGCGCGTTCACCTGGTCCTGGACCAGTTGAGCCGCCCTCAATATTTGCCCGCCAGCGGCTCCGAACGGACCGGTCAGGCAGGTGGCGACCCCGATCGTCACCTGCCCCACTATCGCGTGCGTCGGCGTCGGGGTGGGAGTGGGCGTCGGGGTGGGGGTCGGAGCCGGGGTGGGGGTCGGAGCTGGCGGAGGGGGCCTGGTGGCGTACCAGGCGGCCACCCCGCCGACCACCGCGACCACTACCACGACGGCTATTATGGTCCAGAGCGCGGCCCTGGAGATAGCGCTCCTTCTCATCTCACTTCTAATCGGGACGAAAGCATAATATAAAGATTATTGGCGATTACTAATTGTACTGATCACCGCTCTAACGTTAAAACGACAAGCCTCGCCCTTCAGGGCAGGGAGGGGGCCGACGCGGCTCCGGGTCCGCGCCGCGCGAGGCCTAACGGGCTGGCTCCACGTCCAGCAGTCCATCGGGCCCGACCGTGACCCTGTAGGTCCTCAGCGGGACCCTTACCTCCTCCTGCTCGCACGGGACCTCGGGCTTTATCTGCGGGGGCTCCACCATCTGACCGGTCCTCACATCGTACTTGGCGCCGTGCGCCGGGCAGATGGCGATAGTCCCCCGGGCCTCGGAGAGCAGCGCGCAACCCATGTGGGCGCACACAGCGTCCATGCCGTAGAACCGGTCGCCGTCCCTCACCACCAGGACGGGCCTCCCCCCGAGCCAGATGATCATGGAGTTGCGGCCCTCGAACGAGTGGACGTGTATGCGGACCTTGGACATTGCCCGCCGACGGGACGCCGCCGTATTTTAGCGTTGAGCTCGGGGCGGCCCGGCGACGTCGGAGCCCCACGCGCAGTATGAGCCACGACTCGATGACGGCGGACGCGTAGAGCAAGCATATGGAGAGCGCCAGCAGCGCCAGGGACAGCCGGAGCCTGCGGCGGCCGCCTCCGGTCAGCGCCATGTAGAGCTCGAAACCCCCGGCCATGGCTATCGCGTAGGACGAGAACTCCGTGAAGGTGTCGGGGGCGAGGAGGATGGAGAGCACGTAGGCGTACCACAGGTGATAGCCGCTCCACATGGAGGAAGCGCTGACCGCCCACACGAGCGAGGAGGTCTCCATCATGGAGAAGCCGAGGAGCGCCGCGCCCACTATCGGCACGTACGACAGGAGGTCTATCTCGAGGTTGTGCCTGAATATCGCGAACGACATCGACGGGAGCGTCGTGTAAGCGGACCTGAAGCTGTCCACCTGCTCGACGAACTGCGACACGGTGGATGGGGACGCCAGCGCCGTGTAGAAGCCGGGCGGGGCCGCGAGCGCCGCGATCGTCACGTACGACACGAGCATCGTGACCAGGTACAGCTTCAGCGCGCTCACGCTGGACCTGCGGCCGTAGACGGCGAGCGCGAATATCACGGCGAACGCCGCGGGGAACACTGATGTGTAGCGGCCGCCGAGCGCCGGCACCCTGAGCATCAGGAGCCCCAGCGCGTAGAGGCCGAGCGTGACGGCCGCGGAGAGCGCCAGGAGGCCCGCGGGCCTCTCCACGCTCACGAGCTCCGCGATCACCGATTCCAGGTTCCTGGCGCCCATGCCCGCTGCGCAAACGATGGCCTCAGGGTAATAATTCGTTTTCGTGCGATTTTCAGCGCGCAAAGGCGGGATGGATGGGCGCGGCACTGTGCGCCGCCCGGGGCGGAGCGGCGGTCGCGTGCGGCGCACGTCGGGAGGGCGCTGTCGGGGCATGGGAGTCTTCGAGGCCGTGTGGACCAGGCTGAGGTGAAGGAGCACCCCGGGAGGCCGCGCCCCCGACGAGGGCGAGCTCATGATCCTGGAGCTCCGCCCTCTACCCGCTTTCAGCGGGCAGGGCGTGGCCATGAGGCGGGAAGCCCTGCCGCGAGGGCTGGATAGTTAACGGTCATCGCAACGGCGAGCGCGCCGCTCAGCGCTATGAATGCGGAGGAAAGCCAGTATGCCAGCGCCCTGAGCCCCCTGAGCCTGTGCTGGCCCATGATCTCCTCCGAGGCCACGCGCCCCAGCAGGTAGAGCTGCGGCAGCAGCATCAGTGTCACGGCCACCATGAGGTCCACCATGAGGTCTATCGGATTCCCCGCGATGACGACCACCGCCATGGCCGCCCCTCCCTCGATCACCGGCGTCAGCTCGAACACAGCCGCCCCCCTCCTGGCCCCGAGGACCCCTATGGTCCTCCACGTGGATGACAGCGATATCGCTGCGAGCGCCAGCAGGCTCCCTCCGATGAACCCGGCGCCGAGCACGTACGGCGCCACATGGCCGAGCGGCCTGAGGGCGCCGGCGAGGTTCCCGGGCGACAAAGTTCCGCCGAGGGCAGCGCCGGTGATTATCGCCATGGCTATTATCGCCTGGGAAGCCAGGGACCCGGCCAGCACCTCCGCCCTCAGGGCGCGCGTCTCCGCGCGGATCCTCCGGGCCCCGGAGTGAAACGCTATCGACCACGGCGATATCGTCGCCCCGGCCAGGGCCGCCAGCATGAAGTAGAACTGCGCGCCCGGCCGTGGCCCTCCCGATGCGCAGGAGCGCGCCAGAAGGGCGAAGGAACCGGCCGCAGACGCCATCACAGTGCCGACCAGGAACGCGCTCAACACTAGCAGCGCCGCCCTCAGATGCCAGCTGCCGGACCGCCGCGCTATCGCCACGGTGGCCAGCAGCGCGGCCAGGAGCCCGGGGAGGACCGGCAGCCCCATCATGCGCAGCGCGAGGGCTATGCCCGCGTACTGCGCCGCGTAGCCCACGACGTCCGATAGCGACATCAGGAGCGCGAATGCGTACGCGGCCCCCGCCCCGAAGAGCTTCCTGAGGGCGCCTCCCAAGCCCATCCCGGACGCCGGACCCATGGAGCCCGCCACCTCGTGCACGAAGAAGAGCGGCACGGCCAGCGCGAGCGCGGCGAGCGCCATCAGGCAGCCCTGCGCGGCCCCCACCTGCAGCCCGGTCACTATCGATGCTGTATCGACCTCCGTCAGGAGAGCTATCCACGACGGCCCGAAGGAGACCCTGGGTCCCCCGCGCCGGCCCACGCGCGGGCGGCGGCCCCGCGCCAATAATTGTTAGTCGCCGGAGCGCGAAGGGGCGCGCCGCCGCGATGGCGATGGAACTCGATTTAAGGATCCGCCCCCGCACATCGGGGCGATGCTCGGTAGACTGCTCCTGGCATACGACGGATCGGAGAACGCCAGGAGGGCCCTCGGCGTCGCGGTGGACCTGGCTGCGGCCTGCGGCGCCAGCCTCCACGTGGTCAAGGTCGTGGACACGGGGACCCTGGTCGGGCTCGAGCTCGATGACAGGCTGATCGGGGAGATGAGGGAGCGTGCGGAGCGCGAGGTCGGCGAGGCGGTCGCCGCCGCGAGGTCCAGGGGGGTGGAGGCGGAGGGATCCGTGCTGGTGGGGGATCCTGTGGAGGCGGTGCTGCAGCACGCCGACTCTATCGGCGCGGACCTGATAGTGACGGGCAGCAGGGGGCTCTCGGCGCTGAAGAGGGCTCTCCTGGGCAGCGTCTCGATGGGTATAGTGACGAGGTCCAGGAGGCCCGTCCTGGTCGTGAAGCGATGCGCGGCGTCGCAACGTTTATCGGGGCCCGCGCCCGCCATCCCCGGTGGACCGCGTCAGGCTGGCGGGCTACCTGGTCTCGCTCGGGACCATGCAGTTCCTAACCTCGATGGTGATCTCGGAGGCCCTGAGCCCCGGATACAGCGTCCACTCGAACTACATAAGCGACCTGGGCGTCGGGGCCACGGCCCCGATCTTCAACTCCTCCATAATCATCCTCGGCGCGCTCGTGGCGACGGCGGGCGCCCTCCTGCTGGGGGCCATGAGGAGGCCGTTCACGGTCGCAGTGATCCTGGCGGGCGTCGGCGCCATCGGCGTCGGCCTGTTCCCGGAGGGCTCCCCCCACGGGCTCCACACGATCTTCTCGCTGGTGACGTTCCTGTTCGGGGGCCTCGCGGCGCTGTTCTCGTACGGCGCGCAGCCGCGCGGCCTCGGGGCGGCGTCCGCCGTCCTGGGCGCGGCCGCCCTCGCCTCGCTGGTGCTCTACGTGGGCCAGTACTACATGGGCCTGGGCCCCGGGGGGATGGAGAGGATGATAGTGTACCCGGTCCTCCTCTGGGCCCTCGCGTTCGGCGGCTACCTGGTCGGCGGGCGCCGCTGAGCCGAACGCTCATTAGGCGCGGCTGGCGCCGCCCCCCGTGCGCGACGTGCTCGTCCTCGTCGTGGGGACGACCGACGTCTCCCTGATTCCGGGGATCTCGATCGCCGGCCCCAGCCCGGAGGCCACCCACTACACGCCGGCGCTTGACGCCGAGTACCTGCTGCTCGGGAGGACCCGGACCCTCGGCGTCGTGCCCACGACGCCCGATGGGATTCCGACCCCCGCGGTCATCACCAGGGCCCTCACCGCGGGCGTCCCCAAGGTCGTCGTGGACGCCGGATCCAGGGTCCCGCCCAGGGTGCCGCGCGTCGCCCTCGGCGGGGTCCCGGGAGGGGACATAAGGCGCGGGGCAATGCCGCGCGCGGCGGCCGAGGAGCTGGCGGCCAACGCCCGCCTCCTGGGATCCCAGCTAGCGCCCCTCGGAAGGCTGGTCCTGGGGGAGTCCATGCCGGGCGGCACCACGACCGCCATGGCGATCCTCATAGCATTGGGATACGACGCCTGGGGGAGGACCAGCAGCGCCGCCCCCCGCAACCCGAAGGCGCTGAAGGAGGCGGTGGTGCGCGAGGCGGTATCGCGCATATCCCCTCCGCTGGACGCCATTTCAGCGGCGGCCGAGGTCGGGGACCCCGTGCACCTGGCGCTGGCGGCGATCGCCCTCGGCGCCGCAGAGTCCGGCGGCGAGGTCGCGCTCGCGGGCGGCACCCAGATGGCGGCCGCGGCCGCCCTCTACAGGGCCATGGGAGGGGACGCGGGCAGGCTGAGGATCCTGACCACCAGGTGGATAGTGGAGGACCCGGAGTCGGACCTGCTCGGCCTCGCGAGGGAGGTGGGCGTGGGGGCGGTCGAGCACTCCAGGACTTCGTTCGCCGGGTCGCGCATGGAGGGGCTCAGGGCCTTCGAGAGGGGGTACGTCAAGGAGGGCGTGGCCATGGGGTACGCGCTGATCCGCGCGGAGGGCATGGGGCTCGACGCCCTGGGGATCGTGGAGGGGGAGCTCGAGGGGCTGCTGGGGAGGGCGCGGCCCGCGCGACGATCACCCGGCAGCGGTCGTCGCCGTGCCAATTCGCGGACATCGGCGCCAGATACCCCTCGAGGTCCTCAAAGCGCCTCCGCTCCCCAATCAGATGGGTGGGTCGCGCGGCGCAGCGGGCACGGGTCCCGGAGGGCGGCGCGTCGGGGCGCGATGGGTCGGCGATCTGCGGAGCATCCGCGGCGAGCGCTAAGGCGCCGCTCGCCCCATCGATGGACGGCCAGGTAATGCTTTTCTAGAATTTTGATAAATTAATGATGTATTTCCACAAGTAGATCTGCAGCTCCTTCGGAGGCCAGCGGCCGCTTACGACGCAGTCGCAGGCCACCACGGGTTCGCGTCGACATAGGCTTCGCCCTCGTGAACTGGAGGCATTCGCCGGAGTGGGACGAGGGGTCCGCTCGGAGGCCCCGGATTCCTCGTAGACGAACTTCCCGCCCCTCATCCACGAGAACATCGCGCCCACAGCCACTAGCGCCGCGGAAATGTAGATCGAGATCCTCAGCGCGTCCATGAACGGCGGCCCTATCACGGATGGGAGGAAGGTCTTGGAGTTCAGCAGCTGGATGGCGCTCGGCGGGAGGAGCGCCAGCGCCGACTGCGGAAGGGCCGAGGCGGGATTCACCCCGAGGAATGCAGCGAACAGGAGGCCGCTGGCCGGTATCGAGGAGAGGAACGATGCCACCTGGCCCGGGAGGCCATGTGACGCGGCAGCGGACGCCATCTCCCCCGGGACGTACATCGTGAAGAACGTTATGAGCATCGAGAAGAACAGCGCCATGCTTATCGTGGATCCCACGTTGCTGAAGGTCTGCCTCATGCCGTTCCCGGTCCCCCTGTCCTGCGGCCTCAGCGAGTTCATTATCGCGGTCGTGTTCGGCGCGGAGAAGAGGCCGCTCCCCAGCCCGCTCACGAACAAGATGGCCTCGAACTCGGGGAGGCTGAAATTGTACGGGAGCGTGGCGAGCGCGAGGAGCGACGCGGCCATCATCACCATGCCGAGGGTGGCGAAGGCCCTCGCGCCGTACCTGTCGGTCAGCGTCCCCCCGATGGGGGCCATGATGACGGTCCCGATCAGCATGGGCATCATGTAGACGCCCGCCCAGAACGGCGTCGACTCCCAAGAGTATCCGTGGAGCGGGAGCCATATCCCCTGGAGCCATATCACCACGAGGAACATTATCGCGCCCCTCGCCAGCGAGTTGAGGAAGAGCGCTATGGATCCGTAGGTGAATGGCCTCACGCGGAAGAGGGACAGGTCGAAGAGAGGCGCCTTGGCCCTCCTCTCGCTGATCGCGAAGAGGACGAAGAGGAGCGCGCCCAGCGGAAACGACGCGATGACCCATGGGTTCCCCCATCCCATCTGCGAGCCCCCGTAGGGCACGAGCGCGTACGTGAGGCCGAGCGATATCGCGAGCAGGCCCGCGGCCAGCGTCAGGTTCCCCGCCACGTCCAGGGACACCGCGCCGGTCCCCGGGGTCCTCCTGAGCCTGAATAGCGACCACAGCGCGCCCGCGACCGCGAACGGCACGCTCACTAAGAAGACCAGGTGCCAGTCGTAGCTCGACAGGAGGCCACCCACTATGAGCCCGAGGAACGACCCCACTATGAACGACGCCTGGTTGAGCCCGAGCGCCTTCCCCCTCTCCCGGGGTGGAAACGCGTCGGCGAGGAGCGCGGTGCTGTTCACCATCAGGAGCCCCCCTCCGACGGCCTGCACGAGCCTCAGGACTATCAGCAGGAGCGCCCCCGAGTTCCCGGAGCCGCTCGGTACCAGCGAGAGGAGCACCGACGCCGCGGCGAACACGATGAACCCCCACGTGTAGACCCTGGCCCTCCCGTACATGTCGGATATCCTGCCGAACGTGACGAGCACCGACGCCATCACGACGCTGTATCCCATCAGGACCCATAGGAGGTAGGCGAATTCCCCGGGAAGGAATGGGTTTATCCCGAGCCCCCTGAAGATTGCGGGGAGGGATATCAGCACTATGTACATATTCATCGAGGACATGATGACGCCGAGGGTCGTGTTGGTGAGGACGACCCACTTGTACTCCATATCGCGCCCGATATCTGATATGATATTTACGCGTTGCCCGCCATCTCGCGGCGGAAGGCTGAGCTGATGCCTCGGGATCGAGAGCGCTCCTCGGGCGACGCCCGGACTGGGCGCATCGAGGGCTCGCATCCCACGCGAGTTCGGTAGAGGTCCCTCGGGAATCCCTACCCGGGGGCGGGCCAGGTACTCGGCCCTCCCCCTGAGGAGCAATGCGATGGGTGCGGCCGCGAGGGCCGATCGCCTGAACATCGGCCTGAGCGCCCCGCCATCGCGTTGAGCCGCGCCGCATGCCAAGGAACTCAATGAGGCCCGTCCCTCGCGCGGAAGACCCGCGTGGTCGCTCGGCGGGGGGGACGGCACCGAGACGCCGACGCGCTGGCCGGGATTGGAGTGGACCGGCCGGGGGATCGCCAAGGAGCCCAGCTGCGCGGCGTAGCGGCGCCTGACCAGGCTGAGCAGCACGAGCCCCGCGGCAATTATCCCCGCCCTCTTCAGCGGGTCCCTCACTCCCGCGGCCACCATCCTGACGCCCTCGCTCAGGTCATCGAACGCCTTGTGGAGCGCCCTGAGCACGAACTCCCTCCTCAGCGGATCCTCCAGGATGTCGTCCAGCGCGGTGAAGCCCCTCCTCCTGAAGGCCGCGACCGGTATGAGGGGCAGGGGGAAAGTCACGACCCTCAGCCCCTTCAGCCTGTCCAGGAGCTCGAGGTCAGCTATGATGTCGTCGTCCATCTCCCCGGGGAAGTTCAGTCTGACCCCTCCCCGCCCTGAAGGGCGAGGTTCCCCGGATCCCGGGGCGGGGTCTCGTCGGTTACGCCCCCTTGGCGGGCGCTACTCCGCCGTGGTCCACGAGGAAGGAGAGCGGCCTCCAGAGCGTTGTTGGCATCGAGCCAGCGCCGCGCCTCAGTATGTTCAGGGCCCCGTTCAGGTCGCTGTGCAGCCTGTGCCCGAGCGGGCAGGTGACCACTCCCCTCGGGCCCCTCGCCACCTTCGCGCCGTGGACCGCGCAGTGGTTCGAGGTGTTGTGCTCCACGACCTCGTACACGCGGATGCCGTACTCTTGGGCCTTGAGCTCGATCGCGTCCATCAACTTGCGGTAGGTCCAGAGGTTGGAGGTGAGCTTGTCTCCCCTCTCCCGCGCAATGTTGAACGGATACCCGATGTATATCCTCGACACCCCGAGCTCCCAGAGGCCCCTAACCAGGTGGTTGGCCAGGTTCCAGTACAGGTGCGCCACGCGCCCCACCAGCTTCCGGAACAGCCTCCGCCTCCTCCTGTTGAGCCTCAGGAACCCCTCAGTGTCGCCCGAGTTCCTGGCGATGTCCGCCTCGGACTGTATCTTGGCTATTTTCCTGGTGAGGTGGAAGAAGTCCTCCTTCGCCCTCGATCCCCTGTAGAGGAGCCAAGTGCCACTGCTCGTCACCGCGCTCGCCAGTATGTTGATCCCTAGGTCCACCCCCGCGGCTTCATCGCCCCTCGGCTCCGCCATCCGGATAGATTTCCTCTCCCCGCGGACAACATGCTTCGATTCATTTCCGTTCCTCGTGGTCTCAACTCCAACCTCAACTGGTATGGAGGCGTACCATGCGTTCCTGGCCTCATCGTGGCGTATCTCCAGCCTGCCCTGCTTTCCGTGCCACCTCAGCCTGCCCGCGAAATCGATTTCGAGGCCGAAGTCCCTCAGGACCAGTCTGTGGTTCCTCTCGTCCACGATGTATCTGTCCTGCCTGACGACCAGTATGAGCCTCCTCTCCTTGCTCCCCCTGTCCTTCCAATATTTCGGTGGATTGACGCGCTTCATGTGGGGCGGCAGCTTCCCCTCCCTCTTCCGCTTCAGCAGTGAGAAGAACGAGCTCCATGCCTCGTTGTTCTTCTGCAGGACCGCCTGGGCGTTGACGCCGAGCGCCCTCCTGTACCTCTCGTAGTATCTGTCCCACATCCCCTCGAGGTCCACATGTTGTTGCTGGAAGAACTGCTGCCTCCTCTCGTAGTTGACCTCGTTGAAGAGAGAGTTTTGCTGAGGTGCTCGCCAGCCTCCTG